>Ga0210401_10005782_pt1 | contig 12654 bp, 8 predicted proteins | sample IncBWH32MmetaG_FD_150866 | JGI IMG/M metagenome (GOLD analysis project Ga0210401, IMG submission 150866) | Forest soil microbial communities from Barre Woods Harvard Forest LTER site, Petersham, Massachusetts, United States - Inc-BW-H-32-M | ecosystem: Environmental > Terrestrial > Soil >... | reverse complement strand
ACCGAGGTCTACTACCCAACGATTGACACTCCGCAGATACGTGACCTGCAATTCCTCTTCACCGATGGCGAAACCTTCTTCCATGATGAGCGGAGGAACTTTACCTCTGAAATTGATTGCATCACCGAAGCAGCCCTGGGATTTGAAGTAACGAACCGGGAGAACGAAGGTCGTTATACGCTTCGCAAGACAATCCTTGGAGACCCGTATCAGAATTGCCTGCTCATTCATGTCCGTGTTGAAGCGTCGCGTGAACTGCTGTCCAGGCTTAAGATGTATGTCCTCTGTGCGCCACACCTCGAAATCGGCGGCTGGCACAACAACGGCGAAATTCTACACATTGGGGATAACAGGCTTCTTCTCGCACACAAGGGAAATACATGGCTCGCAATTGGCGCCACCGTTCCGTTCACCGAAGCTTCTTCTGGATACGTCGGGATAAATGATGGCTGGACCGACCTGGCTGACAACTATCGCCTCGATTGGCAGTACGAAGAAGCGCCAGACGGCAACATCGCCCTGACTGGCGGGCTGGATCTCTCCCAGGGTCCAGAGTTCACCGTCGGCGTCGCCTTCGGCACAACTCAGCACGATGCACTGAGCACTCTTGGCCAGTCGTTGAATATTCCATTCGAACGAACACGCGAAGCCTTCATTCAGCAATGGGAGCAAACCTCCAAACGGTTTTCGCTTGCGTCGAAGTCCAACAATGTCAGGCTGTATGAACGTAGCGTGAATCTTCTGCTGGCGCACGAAGACAAGACCTACTCCGGAGCCATGATCGCCTCACTAAGTATTCCCTGGGGTGACCAAAAGAGCGATGACGAACTGGGTGGCTATCACCTGGTTTGGACACGTGACCTGGTGAAGTCAGTCACTGGCTTACTCGCCGCCGGAGATACAAGCACGCCGCTGCGCTCTCTCATTTATCTTGCGGTGTCGCAGCGGGAAGATGGCGGTTTTTACCAAAACTTCTGGCTAGACGGGCGACCATACTGGGCGGGAGTTCAACTCGACGAGGTTGCGTTTCCAGTTCTGCTGACATGGAGACTGTGGAAGAACAAAGCCTTGGGCAACTTCCTTCCTTTTGAGATGGTTCGTCGCGCCTGTGGCTTCCTCATACGCGAAGGGCCGATCACAGCGCAGGATCGCTGGGAGGAGGCAAGAGGGTATTCGCCATCCACTCTCGCCGTACACATCGCGGCGCTAATTTGCGGAGCGGAGTTCTTTGATGACCGGGGCGAGCACGCTACTGCCGAGTTCATTCGCGATTATGCTGATTTTCTCGAATCGCACATAGAGCCCTGGACGGTGACGACCGAGGGAAGCTTGGTGCCGGGAATCAGGCGATACTACATCCGTATCAATCCCGCCAGCTCTGTCGATTGCGCTGATGAGGACCCGAATTGCGGCACCGTGGCCCTTGCCAACCAGCCTCCAGGCGTTCGCAATGAATTCCCGGCGAAAGAGATCGTTGATGCTGGTTTTCTGGAATTAGTACGTTACGGAATTCGGAGCGCCAACGATCCTATTATTAAGGACTCGCTCCGTGTCATTGATGCCGTTCTGAAGGTCGATACTCCCTACGGTCCTGCCTGGCGCCGATATAACCATGATGGCTATGGCCAGCACGAAGACGGGTCGTCTTACACCGGCTGGGGCAAGGGACGACCCTGGCCTTTATTGACAGGTGAGCGTGGGCATTACGAGATTGCAGCTGGACGTGACGCTACGCTCTGTTTGCGAGCTCTTGAAAACTTTTCGCAAGGGATCGGACTGATTCCGGAACAGATCTGGGACGGGCCAGACCTGCCCAACTACTATCTTCGTTTCGGTGGAACAACCGATGCGGCAATGCCGTTGCTTTGGGCGCATTCCGAATACGTGAAGCTGCATCGCTCTGCTGCGGACGGACAAGTCTTCGATTTAGTTGAAGCTGCGTACGAGCGGTACGTCAAAGGAAGTGGTGAACGCAAAACCATGGAAGTCTGGAAACCGAATCATCAGGTCCAAACGGTACCGGCCGGCACGCTCCTGCGAATTCAAGCGAACGCTCCGTTTCTATTGCATTGGACGAGCGACGACTGGCAACACTCGGAAGATGTGAGGTCACACGGAACAGCGATTGAGATTGAGTTCGTGGATATTCCGCTGCCTGAAAACCAGAAGAATTCCATTCAATTCACTTTCCTTTGGCTCGACGAAGATCGCTGGGAAGGCAAGGATTACACCGTGAATGTGCGAGAACAAGAGGTGGCGGCATACAGCGGTGGGAATTCTTCGCGAAAAAGGAAATTACATCGCCAAAGGGCAATAGCGGGATAGATGCGCGACCAGGCGAAAAGTCTCTGGCTGCACTCGAGGTCATGAGCGTTTTCTCGCCTATATGTCCCAGATGCACCTGCCATTCTGAAAAAAAGAGATTAGTCCATCTTCGCTGATCTTGAGCACATTTCCGAAACGCGAGGCCGAGATGGCCGCCGTAGTACGACCACCCTCGATGCTCTCGGGAAACACATCGGTCAAGTCCGGGTGCTGTAGGATGGCCCCGAATGCGAGCAGGTTCGATCGGGAATCGAGAACGATTCCTCCGTCGATCCTGGCTACAGTCTCCAGCACGGAACTCGGGAGATCCATGATGCACTTCTGGTGCAACAAGTAATGAAATTGGTCTTTTGCGCCTGCGACCGCGTGTTGGCCATGATTTGGAACTGACGTAAGCAAATCAGTTCTAGAGACAAGGCTTGCTGCCATTTCTGGGTCGTCCAGCACAACTAACAAACCACCGCGACGATCCTCTGCGAGATTCAAGGCCGTAGTAAACAGACGTTCTGCCAGTTCTGTGTTGCGGATGGCCTGTTTCCAAAGGTCGTATTTACGATGGGCGTCTGTAAGTCTCCATCGGCCATCCAGGAAGTGGAAAACCTGAACGCCGTCAGCGAAGATCTTCATCTCTCCGTTGGGAGTAAGAATCATGCAAATATGTCCGCCGCACAGGGACGCCCGGGCGTGCGTTGTATACCTTGCCGATGGTGGGACGGGAAGATCGGTGTCGGCGAAAGGGTGCGCCCATTCCTCGACATCCACGATTTCTGCCAAGAATCCATTCTGATCCACCAGCGCGAGTGTCTGCAGCCCATCACAGAGACGATAGAAACTGCGAATTGAAGTGACCGCGGGAGAATAGCGCAGCGCGCCCACAGGCGTGATGGGCGGCTCATGGCAGGGATCGGGGTATTTTCCGAATAGCAGCGCACCCGTCGAGATACGCCGGTTTTCGTATGTGCTGAGCGAGCTGGTCCGAAGGACTTCAATCGTATCTTCTACCCGGTCCGGCCCTTGCCAGATGTCTTGTGCGTATGGGACGCCATCAATGGAAGCTGAAACATATCGATCCTCCGGGAGTCCCCGAAAGAGCTCGAACCGTTTTTCTACGCGATCGGTGTCCGCGATCATCCTGTATCGGGAGTCCAGGACGGCTCCAATGCCTTTCAACAACTTCAGTTCTTGGGTGGAGAAAGCTTCCTTGCGTGTAAGTGAGTAGCGAGACCCGAGCCAAGACAGGACTAGAGAGGTCTGATCAGAACTCTCGGTCATGCCGCAGGCGGCAGGCCCTAAACCCGCTTCGACCGTTTGCAAGGTCGCCGAAGGAAAGAAATAATTGATTCCGCCTTCCACGAGCTTTCCGTAGAGTCCATCGATAAAAACAGGAGCACGAGTCTGTTCTGGCATGTAAACGGTCTCGGATTCCGACAGTCAGGATGATTTCTTTAATCAGATGATGACAAACGACTGAGCGACTCATGACCTTGCTGCGACTGAGTGCCTCTCTGCAATCGCACTGACGCAATACATTTGCCAAAATTGCGGTAGCGGCAATTCGTTTCCCGCTGCGCGTTTCTCAAGCGATTAGCTTTCTGCCGCCATTTGTTTTGGTGCCTTTAGGCTGTCGAGTATCGGCTTTCTCGACACTTTCGACCTCTTCGACAGCTCCCTTGCTGCACTGCCTGGAAACTTCCTTCAATTGCCGTTACTTAGCTTCATGTCTGTTTTGGTATGCGATTTGCCCTTGGACAAGAGTGCAATCGCGTGACTGACGCGCCTGAATTGACAAGACGACTCTCGGGCCACATTTCCCCCAACCGAGCAGCGTCCCGATTCAGGCGCGCCAGTGACGCGATTGAACCGGAAATTAAGTAACCACGATTGAGGGGAAAGAGATGATGAAGCAAATATCTACAGCTTTAGTTAGTGCCGTTCTCCTGCTCCATGCACTTGGCTGCAGCAATGGCAACGTGCGGGCTGCAGCCCCGCCTCCGCCACCGGTCGTCGAAGTCGCGCCGGTCATTCAAAAGGATGTGCCGGTTCAGGGTGAGTGGGTGGGAACGCTCGAAGGCTACGTCAACGCACAGATTCAGCCTCAGGTGAGTGGCTACCTGATTCGCCAGGATTATCACGAAGGCGCATTCGTCAAAAAGGGTCAGCTCCTCTTTGAGATCGATCCCCGTCCCTTTCAAGCCGTACTTGATCAAGCCAAAGGACAGCTGGCCCAGGCCGAGGCGCAGATGGCCAACGCCGAGCTGAACGTGAAGCGTGATATTCCCGAAGCGGAAGCTCACGCCATTCCGCAGAGCCAGTTGGATACGGACACGCAGTCGCTCCTTGGGGCGAAGGCAGCAGTTGAAGCCGGCCAGGCGGCAGTCGAACAGGCTCAGCTGAATTTGGGCTACACGAGAGTCGTGTCGTTAATCGACGGAATCGCCGGCATTAACACTGTGCAGGTGGGCAACCTGGTGGGGCCGTCAACGGTCCTCACCGCGGTTTCGCAGGTAAGTCCGATCAAGGTTTATTTCCCCATCAGCGAACAGGAATACCTGCGCATGGCGGACGGCGGCAGTCCGGGGAGCGTGGACTTTCTAACGCACGCCTCACGAATCCCGTTGCAGCTAACTTTGGCCGACGGGAGTACCTACCCGCATCCGGGAAGAATCATCTTCGCGGACCGCCAGGTAAACACGCAGACCGGAACCATCCAGATCGTGGGCGAGTTTCCCAACTCCAGGAATCTGTTGCGACCGGGCCAATATGCACGTATTCAGACGCCCACCGGAAACATCACGGGAGCGCTCCTGGTGCCGCAGGCGGCAGTGAATCAGCAGCAAGGAACATGTCAGGTCACTGTGGTCGGCGCCGATAAACGTGCGCAGCTCCGTACCGTGGAAGTCGGGCCGAGAGTGGGCACGCTCTGGGTGATCACGACGGGCCTGAAGCCGGGAGAACGCGTCGTGGCGGTTGGTGCGGAGAAGGCAAAAGAAGGTGAACTGGTAAATCCCACGCCGTACAAGGAAACGGAGGAACGCTAATCATGGCGAACTTTTTCATTCGACGGCCCATTGTCGCGATCGTGATAGCCATCCTCACGGTCATAGTCGGCGTGATCAGCATCGCAACTCTGCCGGTAGCGCAGTTCCCGCAGATCGCTCCACCTGAGATCAGGTTGCAAGCCAACTATCCCGGTGCAGACGCGAAGACCCTTGAGCAAGCCGTTGACACGCCCATCGAGCAGCAGGTCAGTGGCGTGGACAACATGAGCTACATGTATTCCCTGAACGCCACCGCGAACCAGCAAACAACATTGCTCGTTGATTTCGATCTCAAAACTGATCCCAACACGGATCTGCTGCTCACGCAGTCGCGCCAGCAGTTGGCCAACGGTCAGTTGCCGCCCGAGGTGAACAACTACGGGATCACTCTCAAGAAGTCGACCACTGCTCCGCTTATGCTGATCGCGTTGTATTCGCCTCACGGGACTCACGATTCGAACTATCTGGCGAATTACGCTTATATCAATCTCAATGATCCGATCGCACGCTCGTACGGCGTCGGCCAGACCCAGGTTTTCGGCTCAGGCCAGTACGCCATGCGGCTATGGGTGAAGCCTGATCAGATGGCGAAGCTAGGCATCACGGTCACTGATATAGCCAACGCCCTCAAGGCTCAGAACACCGTTAATCCGGCGGGTCAAGTTGGGGGTGAGCCAGCCCAGAGTAATCAGCAGTTCACCTATGCCGTGCTGGCTCAAGGCCGCCTGACTTCTCCGGAACAGTTCGGCGATGTTGTTGTGCGCGAAGCGCCGAACGGTGGGACCGTTCGCGTCAGAGATGTCGCTCGAGTTGAACTGGGAACGCAAGACTACAGCCTGATGTCTCGACTCAATGGTAAGCCCAGCGCCGCCATCGCCGTCTACCAGTTGCCCGGAAGCAACGCTGTTCAAACCGTGGCGGGCGTCCGCAAGCTCATGGCGCAGATGAAACAACGCTTCCCGCAGGACATCGATTACACGGTTTCGCTCGACCAGACTCTCCCGGTCACCGAGGGCATGAAAGAGATCCTTTGGACTCTCGTGATTGCGATTGTGCTGGTCATTTTTGTGGTCTACCTGTTTTTGCAGGACTGGCGCGCCACCCTCATTCCCATGCTGGCCGTGCCTGTCTCCCTGGTGGGAACGTTCGTTATCTTCCCTTTGTTCGGCTTCTCGATCAATACGCTTTCTTTGTTCGGGTTGGTGCTTGCTATTGGGCTGGTGGTCGACGATGCCATCGTGGTCGTTGAAGGAGTGCAGCACCACATCGAGGAAGGACTGAGCCCGAAGGATGCCTCCATCAAGGCGATGCAAGAACTCTCCGGACCGGTGGTGGGTATCGCTTTAGTCCTGGCTTCCGTGTTCGTGCCCACCGCTTTCATTCCTGGCATCACTGGCAGGTTGTATCAGCAATTTGCCATCACAATCGCCATCTCCGTAATGCTGTCAGCGTTTAACGCTCTTACACTGAGCCCTGCACTCTCGGCATTGCTGCTCAAACCCAAGAAGCAGACTCGCGGACCGCTGGGAAAATTCTTCGGCTGGTTCAACACATATTGGGAGCGCTCTACCGACAGCTTTGTCCGGTGGTCGGGAGACCTGATTCGGAAGGCCGGCGTGGTGATGGTGCTGTTGGTAGTCGCCGGCGGTGCGGCATGGTTCTTTAGCAAACATCTTCCCACCAGCTTCCTCCCAGATGAAGATCAGGGCTACCTCTACATCAATATGCAGCTTCCTAAAGCCGCTTCCATGGAACGCACGAGTGCGGCTGCAAAACAGGTCGAGGATGTTCTCGCAAACACGCCGGGGGTGCAGTACACCACAAGCGTCATCGGCTTCAGTCTGCTCAGCTACGTCCGGACTTCCTATAACGCCTTCTTCTGGGTATCGCTGAAACCGTGGGATGAGCGCCAAAGCCGGAGCGAACAATATCAAGCCATTAAGGCGCGTTTGAACCAGGAACTCAAGCAGCTTCCAGATGGGACGGTCTTCAGTTTCTCGCCACCCGCGATCCCGGGTGTCGGCACTTCCGGTGGCGTCACGTTTGTCCTGGAGGATCGCGCCGGCAAAGATGTCAAGTTTCTTACGGATAACCTCAACAAGTTCCTGGCGGCCGCTCGCAAGCGCCCTGAACTTGCCCTGGTCAGCACCACCTTTATCCCGAGTGTGCCGGAAGAGTTCATCAATGTGGATAAGGACAAGGTCTTGAAGCAAGGCGTGAATTTGACGGATGTCTACAACACCATTCAGGCGTACATGGGCGGATTGTTTGTGAACTACTACAACGACTTCGGCCGCACCTGGCAGGTGTACGTCGAGGCTGAAGCGCCCTACCGGGCCACGACGAGTGATCTGGGCCAATTCTATGTCCGCAACGGACAAGGGCAGACGGTGCCGCTTACTGCGCTGGCAAAATTCGAAACCCGTTCCGGTCCCGAGTTCACCATGCGCTACAACGAATACCGTTCCGCGCAGATCAACGCTAGCGCCGCGCCGGGTTATAGCTCCGATCAGGCATCGGCGGCGCTGGAAGATGTTTTCAAACAGACCATGCCCCGCGAAATGGGGTTCGATTACCTGGGCATGTCTTACCAGGAGCAGAAAGCGCGGCAGGGAGTACCACCGTCAGTCATTTTCGGATTCTCGCTGCTGTTCGTTTTCCTAATTCTGGCAGCTCTGTATGAAAGCTGGACTGTGCCTTTTAGCGTGCTGCTCAGCACGCCAGTCGCAGTATTCGGCGCCCTCGCTGCGCTCTGGCTGCGTCGCGTCGTAGTCGGTCTTTACCTGCCGCAGTACATGGTTCAAATCGAGAACGACGTGTACGCGCAGATCGGCTTGGTGATGCTGATCGGACTGGCTGCCAAGAATTCGATTTTGATCGTGGCATTTGCGAAAGAGGACTACGAACGCGGCATGTCCATCGTCGATGCGGCACTTTCCGCCGCGAGGCTTCGCTTCCGGCCCCTCATGATGACCGCGCTCGCCTTTATTCTCGGCTGCGTGCCGCTCTGGACAGCCTCCGGAGCAGGCTCTGTCGCGCGCCAGATCATGGGCACGGCGGTAATTGGCGGCATGGTGGCAGAGACCTTCATCGGCAGATTCTTTGTTCCGGCGATTTTCTATGTAGTTGAGAAATTGTCAGGCGCCGAGCGACGGAAAGCATTGCCACTCACGCCCGCCGAAGCGCCCAGTCAGGGGGACTAAATAATGAATAACACTAGACTCTTAGGAATTCTAGCCGTGGTGGTTCTGGAAGCCGGTTGCACGATGGGGCCGAAATACAAGCGGCCGACTGTGGATGTCGGGCAAGAGTACCGTGCACCCGCACCGCAACAGGCCGCCCAAGCCTCGTCGCTGGGCAATGAAGGATGGTGGCAGGTCTACCAGGATCCAGTGCTGACACAACTGATCCACACTGCCATTGCGGACAACTATGACGTGCGCATTGCCGCCGCCCGCGTGCTCGAGGCTCAGGCGCAAGTCGGGATTACCCGCTCCAACCAGTTCCCGTCGGCGAGCGTCGGGGCGGATGTTTTCAGCCAGCAAAACGCCAAAGTGACAAACCTGTTTCCCGCATATCAAGTCAATGGCGGCGAACTGAATCTCTCGGTCATCTGGAACCTGGACTTCTGGGGGAAATACCGCCGTCAAACCGAGGCGGCTCGCGCCCAATTACTCGCAACCGAGTGGGGACAGCGAGCGGTGCTGTCTTCGCTGGTCGCGAACGTAGCGACGGCTTATTTCCAACTTCGCGCACTCGACAGCGAACTCGAGATCTCGAAGTACACCCTGGCATCACGGCAACAATCCCTTAAATTGACTCGAGTGCTTGAGAGCAATGGCTCAGGCTCAGGACTTGACGTAAGTCAAGCGGAACAACTCGTCTACACCGCCTCCGAGACGATTCCCGATCTTGAGCGGCAAATTCAGCAGCAGGAAAACGTGCTCAGCGTTCTTCTCGGCGAGAATCCCGAATCCATTCCCCGCGGACGCGCGCTTACCGAACAGCCGGTCCCTCAGAACGTTCCGGCCGGCCTTCCCTCGGAACTACTCGAGCGCCGGCCGGACGTCCGTCAAGCGGAAGAGATCATGGTCGCAGCAAACGCGCAGATCGGCGTCGCCAAAGCCTCATTCTTTCCTAACCTGTCGCTCACTGGACTAGGAGGACTGGAGAGCAACGCCTTGCACCAGTTCATCACCCAGCCCTCAGAGACTTGGTACGGGGCTTTCAGCGTAAGTCAGCCCGTCTTCCAGGGCGGGGCACTCCGCTCTCAACTCAGGCTCGCTCGCGCCAACTGGCAAGAAACAGTGTTCTCTTACCGGCAAACCGTTCAGAACGCCCTTGAACAAGTTTCCAATTCACTCATCGCTACTCAAAAAGATCGTGAGTTCCGCGAGCAACAGGAACTGCTCACGCAGGCGGCCCAGCAGACCGACCAACTGTCCGAGGTCCTTTATAAGAACGGCGGCGCGAGTTACCTCCAGGTGCTGACCAGCGAAACGAATTATTTCTCGGCGGAACTCAACCTGGTGCAAGCTCAACTCAACGAGCGATTAGCGCTCGTTCAGCTCTATCAGGCACTGGGAGGCGGGTGGCGGCAATAGGTGAAAAGTACAAAGATATTTAAGAGAATTCTGGTTGCGTACGACGGATCTCCTGAATCTGGACGTGCATTGATTGTCGGAATTCAGCTTGCTAAGAGCCTGAAGGCTGACCTGAGCACCGTCTACGTATACGAGAAACTGCCGGCCTATGCTGCTGGGTACATGGACATCGGGGTTACCGGCGCTACAGTTATGCTACCCCAGCAGGTCTCTCAGTACTACCGAAAGCTGCAGGTGAATGCCCAAGAAGCTGCTCGTCAGCAAGGCGTTGCTCTGAACACTGAACTCGTCGAAGGGGATGAAGTAAAGGCGATTGTGGAGTGTGTGGAGAGGACTCGGAGTGATCTCTTGGTATTGGGTATCCCTCGGCGTTACGGGCTATTCAACCGCCTATGGAATCACACGACCCACGATCTTTCGCAACACGTTGCGACCAGCATCCTGGAGGTTCATTGAGCCACGGGTCTTGATCGACTAATTCGGGATACTTATGAGACGGATAGCGCCTCTTTCAATCTTCTTTGCCGCGCTCATCGAGTTCGCGATTGAGCGCGCGAGGTTCGACCTGTGGATTGTGGCGGTAGTTGTGATCGTGACCCTACTGTGGAATCTCGTGGGACGAAGGCTACGCGCTGATGGGGACTCGAAGAAGCGCGACCACGCCAATGACAAATATCATAACCATTTCCGTGAAGGTGCCTGCACACCGCGAACTCGTTCTGGCGGCCCTCGGGGCGGGAAAACAGAACTCGTTTTGAAAGGCTTGTCTTCACGTCGAGATACATGCATCGCCTTGCCGCAGGGATACATCAAACCAGATGAGTGTGAATAGCGTCTGAATAGCCCTCGGCCATATCCACAACACGACGGCATGGAGTAAACGAATGAAAGTTGAACGCTTTTCCCCTGACCCTGACACAGAGCCGCGTCATTGGGTACGGCATGATCAGGCTTTCGCAATGATGTTGCGGCCCGGGTCAATTGAGTGGGGCTCGAAGCGTTGCGCGCTGGAAAAGTTCGACTACACGGCGGGCGACTTAGCACTGTGCGATCGTCATGTGGGTGAGTGGGTCGGACTGATGAACGTATCGCATCTGCAGCTCGGTATTTCCGACACGGCACTGATGGCCTGCTCTGACGGAGCTTACGGCGAGGTAGAACTGCGCGCTTCACGCAAGTTCGCGGACCCGCGCCTGAGTGCGATGGTTGCGGCCGTTCATGCGGAGATGGTTGCTGGCTTTCCGAGCGGGCGGCTGTTTCTGGATTCTGTCGAACAGGCGATGGCCGTAACTCTGGTGAACGGTCATGCAGTAAGGCACCGTCCGGTGCAGATATACCGGGGCGGACTCGGCTCAGCGCGTTTGCGAAAGATTAAAGAGTTGGTCCACGCGAAGATGGAAGACGACTTGAGCCTCGACGAGATGGCGCAATCGATAGGATTGAGCACAGCTCATTTCGCGCGGATGTTTCGCAAGTCAACGGGCGAGACCCCCCATCAATTTGTTCAGCGCCAAAGGCTTGAGCGTGCTAAAGCGATGTTGCGCGCTCCTGATACACGGGTATTGGACGTGGCCGTTGCTTGTGGCTTCAAGACCCAGCAGCACTTTGCACAGGTCTTTCGTGACGTCTTGGGAGTCAGCCCGACAGAGTATCGCCAGGATCTAGTCGGCTCCGAAGCGACTTCGGCGTCTGGAACCTCCTCGGAAGATGCGCCACTCCTAGTGATTGGTGGTTAGCAGCCAGAACTTCAATCTCACGAGTTGCCATTTACTTCCTTGTTAGAGTCCAGCCTTGTCCGGAAATTTGTAACCCATCGCTCCTTGCCCCGCCTGAGCGCGTCGTCTTTCGTCGACAATTCTGACCCGGCCACGACGCAGCTGATTCGAACTCTCATCGTCGACCCCTCAAGTCAAACAAACCCACACTCAGGTGTAAGTCGTTGGAGTCCCCTCGGGGAGCATGAATTTAGCAAGATTCCGACCATCCCAGCAGAAATCCGCACAAGTCCGTTTCTGATGTGCAGTTTACTCACAGTTGTGAGAAGAGCCACAGCCTCGACAAACCGGACACCACATCAACTAATCATGGCTGCCGGTCGGAACTAATTCAACACAGGAGGAAAGTCAATGGAAGCAATTGGATTGTTAGTCACACTCGAAGCACGCGCAGGTAAAGAGGCTGATGCCGAGGCATTTCTAAGGTCAGCGCAGCCACTCGCGCTGAATGAAAAAGGGACTTTGAAATGGTATGCGTTCAGGCTGGGAGCGCGGAAGTTTGGCATCTTCGACACCTTTGCGAGTGAGGCGGGCCGCAATGCCCACTTGACTGGCGAGATCGCGAAGGCATTGGGAGCGCGGGCCAGCGAATTATTTGCGGTTTCTCCGCAGTTGGAAAAAGTGGAGATCCTTGCAAACACGCCGTCAAAAGGGTGAGCGCGAGATCCCAGGAATCCTTTGAGCCGGATAGGTTCGCGTGACTAAATCACGAGCAAAGGAAAATCAAATGATCCTTATGTTCAGGTATGTTGCCACCATCCTTGTCGCGATCTTGCTGTCAGCGCCCCTTGTGGCGGGAATCACGCCGTTTCCGGCGAGCTTTCACACGCAAATGGTTCCGACGAACGGCACCAGCCTCTACGTCCGAGTCGGCGACGAGGGTCCGGCCGTGGTGCTGTTGCATGGCTTCGG
>Ga0210401_10005781_pt1 | contig 12655 bp, 8 predicted proteins | sample IncBWH32MmetaG_FD_150866 | JGI IMG/M metagenome (GOLD analysis project Ga0210401, IMG submission 150866) | Forest soil microbial communities from Barre Woods Harvard Forest LTER site, Petersham, Massachusetts, United States - Inc-BW-H-32-M | ecosystem: Environmental > Terrestrial > Soil >... | reverse complement strand
TGCAGAATCTGGTGAAGCACGGCGTGAATGGTCGACAATTTGTTTTTCAGCCGGTGTTGAAGTTCGTCGACGATGAGCTTGCGATAGGCCTCCTCCCGGATCAGGCGCCTTGAAATTTCCCGCTGCCTGGCGGCGACCGATCGATAGTGCTCGACGCCCCAAATCGTGAGACTGCATACGATCACATAGATCACCAACAGCACCAGTTTCGCAAAATCGGTATGGGCGTCGTCGAAATTCAGGATTACGCCGAGCACGCCACCCAGCATGGCCGTGGCGATCCCGATCCGGTACCCGCCAAAAGCGGTGGCAAAGAATACGGCCGGAAAATACGGGGTGAAGTAGACGTCGGGCCGGATCAGGGACAGGCACCACCGTGCTGCGGTCGACATAGCAAGGCAGGATAGCGCAAAACCGATGCCAAAGAATGGCGAGGGCGGGGACATTCCTTGCCAACCCCTCCGAAACTCGTCGATCAACTTCACCATGCCGTACATCAACCGATCAGCGAATCCAGAATAAGGCCAAGCATAACGAAAAATTGCGCGAGCCGCGGCTGCAAAAGGCGCCGGCAGTGTCCAACAACTGGACATCCGGGTACAATCAGCGGTTTAGAAACCGGTTTTTCCCGACAAACGCCCTCGTTTGTCCGGCAATCGTGCTTCGGCAGGTCATCATCCGCCGCACCGCCCGGCTTGCGTTGGTCCGGCCGGCCGGAGATATTTTGAAGCTGACGGGTCAAAGGAGAACAACATGGGACGGCTGGACGGCAAGGTCGCAGTGATCACCGGCGCGACGAGCGGCATCGGACTCCGCACCGCCGAAATCTTTGTCGCGGAAGGCGCGAAAATCGTCATCGCCGGCCGCCGCGTGCCGGAGGGCGAGGCGTTGGCCAAGAAGCTCGGCCCCGGATGCCTGTTCCGCCGGACCGATGTCACGGTCGAGGACGAGATGGACGCGCTGATCGGCGCGGCGGTCGAGAAGTTCGGCCGCATCGATTGTCTGTTCAACAATGCCGGCGGGCCGGCCCAGACCGGCGGGATCGAAGGCCTCGACATTGCGCGTTTCGATGCCGCGATGGCGACATTGGTGCGCAGTGTGATGCTCGGCATGAAACACGCCGCACCCCATATGCGCCGCCAGGGCTCGGGCAGCATCATCAATAATGGCAGCATTGCCGGCCGCCTTGCGGGCTTTTCATCGTCGATCGTCTATGGCGCGGCCAAAGCCGCCGTCATTCATCTCACCAAATGCGTGGCGATGGAGCTCGGAGAGTCGGGTATCCGCGTCAACAGCATTTCGCCGGGTGCGATCGCCACCGGCATTTTCGGCAAGGCACTGGGTCTGTCGGTCGAGGCGGCGGAGAAAACCCCCGATGTCATGCGCGAAGTCTACAAGACCGCCCAGCCGATCCCGCGCGCCGGGCTGCCCGAGGACATCGCTCACGCAGCCGTATTTCTCGCCAGCGACGAATCCACCTTCATCAACGGCCACGATCTGGTGGTCGATGGCGCCATCACCGGCGGCCGTAACTGGACCGCCCAGCAACAGGGCCTTGCCGCGCTGCGCAAGGCGTTCGATCAGGGTAGCGGGTGAAAGCCAACCAGCGGCATGGTGACCGGCAAGCCGGTGCGGCGTCTGCAACCGAATTGTCCTGTTCGTGAGGCCAAGTCACCAAGTCCGGCTATAGTCGTATCCGGCGGCAACGCGGAGGGCAGGCGGCATGAACGCCAGGCTTGAGAAAAAGCTGCGGCTACTCGCGGTCATCGTGACGGCCAGCATGATCGGGGGTGCGGTTTATTCTCTGGCGATGGGTTTCAGCTCCGCCAGAGAGATAGCGGTGGGAACCTCGTACGGGTTGCTGATTAGCGCCCCTCTCGCGAGCATCTCGCTGTTCCTCCTGGAAGGACCGATGCGCGTGTGGCTCGGGGGCCTTTCGTTCACCGCCAATTTGATTGTACGAAGCGCGATCTACGCCGCGATTATCGTTCCCATCCTGTATTTCCAGTTAGGCAGCGTCATCGCAGGGGTTGCTCGCGATCCGTCTCACAAAACCCTGTGGATCGACATCGCCTACTCCGTGGCATGCGTGGTTCTGGTAAATCTCGTTCTCGGAATCACCAACATCATCGGGCCCCGCGCCTTCCTCAACTTCATCATCGGGCGATATCACAGGCCGATCGAGGAGAAGCGCTTTGTGCTCTTCGTCGACATTGCGGGATCGACGGGGCTCGCCGAAGCGCTCGGCGGGATCGCCATTCACCGCCTGCTCGATCGCACGTTCCGCCTTCTTACCCTTTCGGTCATTGATTATCGCGGCGAAGTCCTCGACTACGTCGGCGATGAGGTGATCGTGACCTGGCCGGAACGCAGCGGGGCGATCGAGTGCCGTCCGCTGCGGTGTTTCATGGCGATGCGCGACGAATTATCGCGCGCAGCGAGCCAGCTGGAGCGCGACTTTGGAGTGGTGCCGCGGATCCGCGGCAGCCTGCATTTCGGGCCGGTGATCGTCGGTGAGATCGGCGACCTCAAACGCGCTATCGTCTTCAATGGCGACGTCATGAATACAGCCTCGCGGCTCGAAGAGCTGAGCCGCAATGTCGATGGCGGCTTTCTTGCATCCCGCGTGGCGATGCAACGGTTCAATTCGCCGCCGCCGTTTGCGGTTCGCGATCTGGGACGGCTGGCTATTCGCGGGCGCGCCGACGGCATCGACGTGGTCGGCATCGAAGCGCCGGCCCTGGCCTGACCCGTCTACCCGACCGGCGACAGGGTCACGCGCAATCCATCTTTCGGCTTCGGGATCGGCCACATCTGCCAATCCGGCACGGCGCCTGGCTGAAGCGAGACGCTGAGATTCTGCAGGAAATGCCGCGCAAAGCATTTCGCCTGCATGTATGCAAAGTGCAGCCCAAGGCACATATGCGCGCCGCCGCCATACGGCACCCAGGCGAAGCGATGGCGGGCGCGCTGTGCCTCGTCGGTAAAGCGCAGTGGATCGAAGGTTTCGGGATCGGGCCAAATTTGCGGCATGTGATGGGTGAACAGCGGATTGACCGCGACCAGCGTGCCCGTCGGGACCGAATAGCCGCCAAAACTGAAATCGCGCGTCGCGCGGCGCGGGACGAAGGCACCGGCGGCTTCATCCGCATCGCCTCCTTGAACGCCATCTCGGCGAGCGGCATGGCTTCAAGATTGTCGAATGTCGTAGGCGCATCGCGCGCCAGGCCGAGCGCGGTGACTTCGTCACGCAATCTGTCCTGCCACTTCGGATTGGCGGCAAGCGCGGCAATAAACGACGTCAGTGACGAGGTCAGCGTGTCGTGCGCGGCCATCATCAGAAAACTCATGTGGTCGATGATATCCTGGGTCGAGAGCAGCGCACCGTCCTCGTGGGTGGCGCGACAGAGTTGCGAGAACAAGTCATCGCCGCCCTTGGCGCGGCGGATCGGAATCTGCTCCGAAAAATAAGCCACGATGCGGGCGCGGCCCTTGACGCCGCGCGCCATCTGCGTGCCCGGCCATGGTTGGCGAACCGGGGAGACCGCTGCGGCGACCATATCGACGAAGGCCCGCGTGATCTCCTCGACGTCAGGCCCGATGCCGGAGCCGAGAAACGAAGTGGCCGCGAGATCGAGCGTGAGCTGCTTCATGGCCGGGTAGAACAGGATCGCGCCGGGCTGTTGCCGCCATCGCGCCACGCGCCCCGAGATGCCGGCATCGAGCGCCGAAAGATAGGATCGCATCGGGCCGGACTTGAACGCCACCGACAACGCGCGCCGATGCAGGCGATGTTCGTCGAAATCAAGCAGCATCAGGCCGCGCGGAAACAGCCGGCCCAGGATGGTTTCCCAGCCATAGGTGGAGGAGAAAAGCCTGCTCTGGTCGAACAGCACGAATTCGTTGGCTTCAGGCCCGAGCAGGGTAACGCTGGTTTCGCCGAGCACGCGGCTGCGGTAGACGAGGCCGTATTTCGCCCCCATCCTTTCGACCTCCCCCTTGGGGTCCGCGAGGATCGCGAGTGTCCGGCCGACCACCGGCCAGCCCTCGTCACCGGGAATGTGTGCCAGCGAGTTGCGCTTGGGCGGCGTCAGCTTGATGGCGGGGGAAGCCACACTTTGCATCGACATCGCAATATGCTCCGATTGGTCCCGTGGATCGGCCGAGCTGCGATCGCAAGCCCGGGTTGATGTCATCGGCTCAGCCTGGGCTGAAAAACTAGCGCTTTGTCGTTCCCATGCAAAGGCTCCGCGAAGCCGCCAGGCCCGCGTTCGGAAATAATTCTGCGCCGCACCACGCGCGTCATGCCTTGTGTTTGGCGGCTTCTTTCTGCAAGTCCGGCGCGTTGACGGTCGGGATCGCGACACGGCCAGGACCGGTGAGCGGAAGCGCCGCGGCGGCCAAGTCGTTCTCCATGATTTTCGCCATCACGGCCTGCCCTGCGCGGTCGAACACGGCGCGGTTCTCGATCAGGAACCTTTGCGACTCGCGCAGTTTGGTGACGTAGCCGTTGATTTCGGGAATCACGTAGCGCGCCACCATGTCCCAGCTGCGGCGGGTAGCCTCGAGGTTGGCCCAATCGTGGACAAAACCGATGATGGTGCCGACACCGCCAGAGACCTCCATCAGCTTCTTGATGGTTTTGACCAGATCGTCGGGGGTGCCGATGGTGGAGGCGGCGGCCTCGCCGCCGGCGGTCTTTTCCACCGCGTCCTCGGGCGAGGTGAACGGTTGCAGGCCCGGCCGCTGCAGCGTGCCGACATTGTACTCGTTGTGCCAACGCATCAGGCCGGCGCCGGCCTCGCGCCGCGCCTGTTCGCGGCTCTCGGCGATGTGCCAGGAGAGCAGCACACGCCAGTCGGACCGGCTCACGGTGGTGCGGTGCTTCCTGGCGGCGTCCTCGGCAAAGCTCCATTGCGTCGGCAACGCCATCAGGCCCTGGGTCGACATCGAGCCGAGCGATATGATGCCGATGCCGTATTTCCCCGCCAGTGTCATCCCCGATGGCGAGATCTGCGAGGCCACCACGAACGGCATCTCTTCCTGCAAGGGGAGGATCTGCAGCGCGGCGTCGTGCATCGTGAACCAGTCGCTCTTTGCCGTCACGCGCTCGCCCTTGAACAGGCGGCGAATGATCGCGATCGCCTCATCCTGACGATCGCGCTGTGTCATCGGGTCGATGCCGAGTGTATGCGCGTCGGAGGCGAGCGCGCCGGGACCGGAGCCGAAGATGGCGCGGCCTCCTGTCATGTGGTCGAGCTGCACCATGCGCTGGGCGACGTTGAAGGGATGGTGATAGGGCAGCGAGATCACGCCCGTGCCGAGCTTGATGCGCTTGGTGCGCTCGCCGGCTGCCGCCAGGAACATCTCGGGCGAGGCAATGGTTTCCCAGCCCGAGGAATGATGCTCGCCGCACCAGAACTCGTCGTAGCCAAGCGCATCAAGCTGCTCGACGAAATCGAGGTCGCGGCGGAATTGCAGCATCGGATGCTCGCCGATCGGATGATGCGGGGCGAGGAAGGCTCCGAATTTGAGGCGGGCCATGGACGTCTCTCCGGACAATTGTTCTTGGTTGATCGGCGCCAAACTATGGCGTGGGAAGGGCCAAGGAAAGAGAAAAGGCAAGAGTTAAAGGCGATGGACAGGGCCCCTGCCCGAATTTACACCCAGGTGCCGTTCCGCTAAGAGAACCCCTCGTTTACGGCGTTGAGGGTGAGATGTATTTGAAGCCATCCGACTCCACTGCTTCACTGCAGCTTCCGAGTCAGCGCAAGCGCGATCTACTCGACCACTTCGAGGCCAGGGGCGACGAACTCGATCGCTGGCGCAAGATCAATGCCGCCTATCACGAAGACGATCGCAAGTTCATGCGGTTTTTGATTCCACCGGGCAAGCGGGTGCTGGAGTTGGGCTGCGGTCGTGGAGATCTGCTTGCCGCGCTAAAGCCTTCATACGGTGTCGGCGTCGATTTCGGCGCCAAGACGATCGCCAGGGCCAATGAGCTGCATCCCGATCTCTGTTTTGTGCTGGGCGACGTGGAAGACCCCGCAACGCTGGCTTCGATCGAGGGACCCTTCGACTATATCGTGATTGCCGACACCATCGGCATGTTCGAGGATATCGACGGTACGTTGAGACTGGTGCACCATTTGTGCGCACCGTCGACGCGGATCATCATCTCCTATTATTCGCATTTGTGGGAGCCGGTGCTGAAGCTTGCCGAGGCGCTGCATCTGCGGGCCAAGCAGCCGAAAATCAATTACATCGCCACCGCCGACTTCCTCAACCTGATGGATTTGGCGGATTTCGAGGTGATCAGTCAGGAGCAGCGGCAGCTGCTGCCGCAGCGCTGGCTCGGATTGGGTCCGTTCATCAACCGGTTCATCGCGCCATTGCCGGGGATTCGAAAGCTGTGCCTTCGCACCTATCTGGTCGGACGTCCGGTCCGGCAATTTCCGGACCGGCAATTTTCCGCGAGCATTCTGATCCCGTGCCGGAACGAGAAGGGCAATATCGAGAACGCGATCCTGCGCATGCCGAAGTTCGGCACCTCGCAGGAGATTCTGTTTGTCGAGGGAAATTCCAGCGACGGCACGTTCGAGGAATGCGAGCGTGTCCGCGACGCCTACAAGGATCAATGGAATATCAAGGTGCTCAAGCAGGAGGGCAAGGGCAAGGGAGACGCGGTGCGGAAAGGGTTCGCCGCCGCGACCGGCGACGTGCTGATGATCCTGGACGCGGACCTGACAATGCCACCGGAAGCGCTGCCGAAATACCACGCGGTGATCGAGACCGGTAAGGCCGAATTCGTCAACGGCACCCGCCTGGTCTATCCCATGGAAAACGAGGCGATGCGTCCGCTCAATCTGATCGCCAACCGCTGCTTTGCCTATCTGTTCAGCTATCTCGTCAACACCCGCCTGACCGATACGCTGTGCGGCACCAAGGTGCTGATGCGAAGGGACTACGAGGTGCTGGTGAGGGAGCGTGGCTATTTCGGCAACTTCGATCCATTCGGCGACTTCGATCTGATCTTCGGCGCGGCGAAGCAGAATTTGAAAATCATCGAGACGCCCATCCACTACAAGGCGCGCACATTCGGCGAAACCCAGATCTCGCGTTTTCGGGACGGATGGTTGCTGCTGAAAATGGTGTGGTTCGCCTATCGCAAATTGAAGGCGATCTGAATCTTCATGGCGTGGTCCGATTTCGCGGATCCCGCCCGGAGAATCTTCCAAGAGCGATGCGCTCCGCGTGAACCGCGCCGCTTGTTTTTCTCACTGGTTGCGCTGTCGCTTAAAAAGCTCCGCCGCATTTCCGTCATGGATGCGACACGCATGCACATTTTAGAGACACCTCAGAATTTCCTGGGGACTGACAGCACACGGTCTTTTTATTTTGCAGTGCAGCAACTATCTGTTCTCGGTGGCGTTACAGAACCTCTCGCCCAAGGAGCTGCCGGTGTCCCTTGCAAAAAATATCGAATTCCTGAAGCACCTGCCCAAGCTGCAGGGAATGTACGGGTTGGAAGGTTTCGGACGCGGCATGCGGCGAGGTCTTCGCAGCCCGCTGGTCGAAACCAACGGCTTTGGAACCAATCCGGGCGATCTCAGGATGTTCTCGTACGTGCCTGGTAACCTGCAACCGGCTCCCGGTTTGGTTGTCGTTCTGCATGCATGCGGTCAAACCGCCGCTGGCTACGATTTGGGCGCCGGCTGGTCGACGCTCGCGAAGCATTATGGGTTTGCGTTGCTGATGCCCGAGCAGCAGCCCGCGAACAACGCACAGGGGTGCTTCAACTGGTTCAATCCGGAAGACAGCGCACGCGGGCGCGGCGAAGCCTGTTCGATCAGGCAGATGATCGCGCGGATGGTGGACGACCATGAGATCGACCCGCATCGCATTTTCGTCACCGGTCTCTCTGCGGGCGGCGCCATGACCTCGGTCATGCTTGCCACCTACCCCGAAGTGTTCGCGGCCGGCGCGATCATCGCAGGCCTGCCGTTCGGCGTTGCGACCAACGTGCGGGAAGCCTTGAACGGAATGTTTCAGTCGCCCGCCCGCCCGGCCGGCGAATTGGGAGATCTCGTGCGTGGCGCTTCAAAGCACCGGGGTCCCTGGCCGAAGGTTTCGGTGTGGCATGGCAGCGCGGATCGCACGGTCAATCCCGCAAACGCCAATGAGATCGTCAAGCAGTGGCTCGACGCGCATCAGTTGCCTTCGACACCGATGTCGGCGAGCACCGTTGACGGCTATCCCCGCCAGATCTGGTGGAATGCGGAAGGCCAAACAATCGTCGAATCCTACACCATCACCGATATGGCCCATGGTACTCCACTGGGGACGGCGGAAAACGACGAGCGCTACGGCACCCAGGGCGCGTTTCTGATCGAAGCGGGCATCTCGTCCTCGTATCACATTGCGAATTTCTTCGGCCTAACCGAATGGATTCGTTCGCCCAGCCAGGCTTCGGCCAAAACACCAAAGCAAGCGGCGAAGAAGATTCCGGCGACCTCACCGATATCGTTGACGCCGGATTTCGCCCCGGTGCTGTGGCCGTTGGCGACCCCGCTTCGGCATTCCGAACCGCCGCCTCAATCACGCCGCCGCGCGATCGACGTCGGTGCCGTGATCACGCGGGCGCTCACGGCGGCGGGCCTCATGAAGTAAGCCGACGACGGCATCAACGGAGGTGCTTCGCGCCCGAGGGATCATGGGGCTGCCGCGCGCAAGCTCATGCGATTTTGTTCCGCCCGGGGCAAAATAAAACGAGCCCAAATGCGGAAGCCTCGGGTTTGCCGAGATTGTGACCCAAGGCTAGGTTTTGGCGGCCAATCGGGCCAGTCTCTGCGACGATCGTCTTGATGTTGAAAATCAACCGACCGACTTCTGCGGATTTCCTCGCCGGCGGCGGGGAGATGGGCGCGTTGATGCGGGCCTACGACTGGTCGGCAAGCCCGCTCGGAAAACCTGAGACCTGGCCGCAGAGTTTGCGGACTGCGCTGCGCATCCTGTTGAACACCAACCACCCGATGTTCATCTGGTGGGGTGAGGAACTTATTCAGTTCTACAACGACGCCTACCGCCAGACCATGGGACCCGAGCGCCATCCGAGCGCGCTCGGTCAGCGCGGACGCGAGTGCTGGGCCGAGATCTGGCCCATTATCGGTCCCCAGATCGAGCAGGTGATGCGTGGCGGCGGCGCCACCTGGCATGAGAACCAGCTTGTCCCGGTCACGCGCCACGGCAGGCTGGAGCAGGTCTATTGGACCTATGGCTACAGCCCGATCGACGAGGACGACGGCATCGGCGGCGTCCTGGTGGTTTGCCGCGACGTCACCAAGGACTTTCTCGCTGCGGCGGCGCTGCGGGAACGCGAGACCGAACTCGCGCGCGTCCAGCAGATCGGCCGCATCGGCGGGCTGGAAGTTGATTTGACGACCGGCTTCCGCAATCGACGCTCGCCGGAATACCTGCTGATTCACGGACTGCCACCGGATGCGGCCCATGAATCCCACGAGGATTGGGTGCAGCGCATCCACCCCGAGGATCGCGAGGCTACCGAAAGGAAATTCCGCGACGCCGTCGCTTCAGGTGTGCGCGAGTACAGCGTGCAATACCGGATCATTCGCCCCAACGACGGCGAGACGCGGTGGATTTCGGTCAAATCCACCATCGAGCGTGACGAGAATGGCAGCGCCATACGCCTGGTCGGCGCCCACACCGACGTTACCGAACAGGTTCTCGCAGAGCAGGCGCTGCGGCAAAGCGAGGAGCTTTATCGCAAGCTTGCGGACCAGCTCGCCGAACTGAATGCGACGCTGGCGCAGCGTGTCGAGGAAAAGACCAGGGAGCGCGACCGGATCTGGAATGTGTCGCAGGACCTGTTGCTGGTCGCCGATCGCAACGGCGTCTGGCGAACGGTCAACCCGGCCTGGACCAGGACGCTGGGCTGGAGCGAGGCCGAATTGCTCAACCGCACCTCGGAATGGCTTGAGCATCCCGATGACTATGGAATAACGCGCGCGAAAGTCCGGGAGCTTGGTGCTCGCGAAACCACGGTCAGGTTCGAAAGCCGCCTGCGTCACAAGGACGGCTCGTACCGCTGGCTTTCGTGGACCGGGGTGTCCGACAAGAACAGCAACTATGCGGTTGCCCGCGACGTGACCGCGGAAAAGGTCGCGGCCGAACGGCTGAAGATGACCGAGGAAGCCTTGCTGCAGTCCCAGAAGATGGAAGCGGTGGGACAGTTGACCGGCGGCATCGCGCACGACTTCAACAACCTGTTGACGGGAATCGTGGGATCGCTGGACCTGTTGCGGACCCGCATCAATCAGGGGCGAACCGACAGCGTCGCGCGCTATATCAACGCGGCGATGACATCGGCGAACCGCGCCGCCGCCCTTACCCACCGCCTGCTGGCCTTTGCACGGCGGCAGCCGCTGATCCCGAAGGTCATCGACGTCAATCAGCTCGTGGTCTCGCTGGAGGATTTGTTGCGCCGGACGATTGGCGAGGCCATCGACCTCAAGATCGTCGCGTCGGACCAGCTGTGGCGCACGCTTTGCGACCCCAATCAACTGGAAAGCGCGCTGCTCAACCTCGCCATCAACGCCCGCGACGCCATGCCCGATGGCGGCGAGCTCATCATCACGACGTCGAATGTCAGGCTCGACGGGGTGAGCGCGGATACGCCGGCGCTCTCGCCGGGCGACTATGTCTGCATCGACGTCACCGACACCGGGATCGGCATGAGCGCGGAGGTGACGGCACGCGCCTTCGATCCGTTCTTCACCACCAAGCCGATCGGCCAGGGCACCGGGCTCGGACTTTCGATGATCTATGGATTTACCCGGCAGTCGGACGGCCATGTCACGATCGTCAGCAAGTTGCAGCGGGGGACTTCGATCAAGCTCTATTTGCCGCGGCACCGTGGCGAGATCCCCGCCGAACAGGCCCCGGACGGCGTCGCGGCCGAACACAACGCCACCGGCGAGACCGTGCTGGTGGTCGAGGACGAGGCGGTCGTGCGCGGGGTCATCCTGGAGATCCTGGGAGAACAGGGCTATCGGACGCTTGAGGCCATCGACGGACCGTCGGGCCTGAAGATCCTGCGCTCCACCGCGCCGGTAGATCTTTTGATCACCGACGTCGGGCTACCCGGCATGAACGGCCGCCAGGTCGCCGACCAGGCGCGGGAAGCCAGGCCCGATCTGAAAATTCTTTTCATCACCGGCTATGCCGAAAGCGCCGCGCTGTCGGACGGATTTCTGCAGCCGGGCATGGAAATGATCACCAAGCCGTTCGATCTCGCCGATCTCTCCCAGAGAATCCGCGCGATGGTTTCCAGCTAGAGCGAGATGACATTTCTTCGAATCGTCATCTCGCACTATCTTTTTGTTTGAGCATGATCTTTTTCGGAAAACCGGTATCCACTTTTCCGGATCATGCTTTAGCTTGTTCGCGCCGGGGCCAGGATCGGTGCGGCCTGTCATAACCTGGTCAATCTCATCGCACTCCAAGGTCCGACGCGATCGCTCACATCGCCCCGGTGAGGAAGGGATTGGTCAATCGCTCCTGGCCGATGCTGGAGCCGGGGCCGTGGCCGCAGATGAAGCCGACATCGTCGCCGAGCGGCAGCAGCTTGTCCTTGATCGACCTGATCAAGGTGGCATGATCGCCGCCGGGAATGTCGCTGCGCCCGACCGAGCCGTTGAACAGGACGTCGCCGACATCCGCAAAGCGCATTTCCTTGTTGAAAAATACCACGCTCCCGGGCGAGTGACCCGGGCAATGCAGGATGTCGAACGTCAGTTCGCCGATTCTGACCTGGTTGCCTTCCTCGAGCCAGCGATCCGGGGCGAAGTCGCGCACGCCGGTCATGCCGAAACGGGCCCCGCTGTTCACCACATTGTCGAGCAGGAATTTGTCGGCGACATGCGGGCCTTCGATCGGCACCTTGAGCGCGTCACGCAGCTCCGCCGCGCCGCCGACATGGTCGATATGGCCGTGGGTCAGCCATATCTTTTCGACCGTGACATCGGCCTGCTTGATCCCGGCCTGAATTTTCGGGACATCCCCGCCGGGATCGATCACCACGGCCTTCCTGGTGGCCGCGCACCATAGCAAGGTGCAGTTCTGCTCAAACAGCGTCACCGGAATGATGATCGCACCGGCTTTTGCCTGGGTTTCGGATTGGTCTGCCATGGACTGAACAATGCCGATTTTTCACCGGCCGCCAAGGAAAAGTTTCGTGCTTTTGCCGCGGAACATTGCCACTAGGACTTGACGTCGCGGCCCTTCGATTTCTTGCGGCCTTGCGCTCCAAGGCGCTGCAGCACGATCAGTTCGCGCATCCATTCCCGCGTCGGTTTGGCCCGAATGCCGCCCCAGACGGCGCCCGGGGGGACGTCTTCATAAACGCTTGATCGCGCAGCCAGCATCGCGCCTTTGCCGACGGTGACGTGCGGGAGGATGCCCGTGCGCGCCCCCAGCACGACGAAGTCCGCGATCGTCACGCTGCCGCTGAGGCCTGATTGAGCGACGATGATGCAATGGCGGCCGATGACGCAATTGTGTCCGATCTGGCAGAGATTATCGATCTTGGTCCCTTCGCCGATCACGGTGTCGCGCCTTCCGCCCCGGACTATCCTGA
>Ga0210401_10005780_pt1 | contig 12655 bp, 13 predicted proteins | sample IncBWH32MmetaG_FD_150866 | JGI IMG/M metagenome (GOLD analysis project Ga0210401, IMG submission 150866) | Forest soil microbial communities from Barre Woods Harvard Forest LTER site, Petersham, Massachusetts, United States - Inc-BW-H-32-M | ecosystem: Environmental > Terrestrial > Soil >... | reverse complement strand
GCTGAAGGCGGATGCGAAGTCTTCGGGCTCAAAGACCTGGCGGATCTCTATGTCGGTCTCGCCTTCGTTGGGACAGCGCTTGACCCACTCGATGGCCTCTTCGAGAGACTTGACCTGCCAGAACCAGAAGCTGGCGATGAGTTCCTTGCTTTCGGCGAAAGGGCCGTCAATGACGGTGCAGTTCTTGCCGGAGAAGTGGACGCGGGCGCCTTTGGAGGAGGGGTGAAGACCGTCGTAGCCTATCAAGACTCCGGCTTCTAAGAGCTCGTCGTTGAATTTGTTCAAGTCGGCCATGAGCTGGGGATCAGGGAGTGCGCCTTCGTTTTCGGTGTCTTCCGTGACTTTGACGATGACCATGAATCGCATTGTGTTTGTCCTTTCGAGTTGAGTTGATCTGACGTTCACGTTCAGAGCTTAATTGCTGCTCTACCGATTTGTCGAATGAGCAGGTGCAGAATCGACATGGGTGACGATTTTTTTTTGCGGGGGTGCACCGTCACGCACAACATTCCCGAACTCGTTGATATGTCAATCGTTAGGTCGGTATTGAGTATTTGCACGGAGCCCTTCGAAGGGGCCACACTAGCGAAAGTCATAGCGCGCGTCTACGCCCATGCGATACCGCAGAGCCAGCGGGAAGCGATGGAAAACATTGGCGGGATTCCAATCGGTACTGTAAACGGTACGGTACTGAAATTCGCACGTAAGTGATTCAGTAAGAAAAGGTTGGCGGAAGCGTGTGGGAGTCGAATCGAAACACCAAATCACAAACCCTGTGTTTATAAGGCGTTGCACCCCACACACCGCAGCCAATCGGTACAAATAGTACAGATCAGAGCCCGGAAGGCACATCGTGAACCGCCGGCGCGGGAACGCACGGCGGATTCGTCCGCTGCTGCCATGGCCCTATCGGCCAGTCCGAAGGCTCCAAGAGCCTTTGTGACCACTGCCGCGAGCCAGTTGGCAAACAGCCAGAACCTATGGTCTTGAAGAGCGTCACGTAGCAGGTCCACTCGAAACTCTATTCCGAAGCACTACGCACCTACGGACTGAAGCAGGACGGCGCTTCTGTGAAAATCCAGGAATTGTTTTTGGCCGCTGCTGAACCCTCCCACATTGATAACCTTAGAGGTGTCCATGCCCATTCGTTGGAGAGAGGGATGGTGAGCGACCGGGGAAATTATGAGCGTCCCGTTGTCCTCGAAGCCAATAAACCCACGATCGAAGAGATGATCAATACTCGGTGTCAGAAGCAGGCCGTTCCGTCTTTCCCAATCTGCGGCCAGTCAAGAAAGTTGTCACTCCTCAAGACGAGATTTTGATCCGAAAAGAATGCAAATGTGGCAACGAGTTCATGGGTCCAGCGACTCAGACGCGCTGGGAAAAATGCATTGAGAAGAAAGTAAAACGGAAATGAGAACGCAGGGGCGGTTAGGCCCTGCGGCAATACGGCGATAACCACCGTCCGTTGTAATTGGTCTAGCGCCTCGTTGAAACGGCGCTCTTTCTCTTCAGGGGCGATTTCTTCTATCATGCTCCAGCTCTCCTTGGAGCAGAAAGTATCAAGGCGACGTTGCCAGATTATTACAGCGGGGCCGAGCACAATTCGTACTTCTCTGCATTTTCCGACTTCGCGGCTACTATTGCGATTGATCCTGATTCATCGGCTTCAGTTTTTGCCCCAGCAATGCTTTCTGCTGCTTGGCACGCGACTTCGCTTCGTCCTGGCGTTACTAGTTTCGATTGTGGCGATGGCTGCGCAGCTCTCCTCGCAGGATCTGGCACCTCGCGCCTACGTAATAACGCCCGTGCACTCGAACGCGGTTACGATCACCTGGGGTTTCTATACCGGGGGCGTAGACTTCAACGGTATTGTGCCGATCGGCAAGGCACGGGGCACCTACTACGTGCCGATCTTCAGCTACTACCACTCGCTAAATTTCTTTGGACGCTCGGCAAACTTTACGGGCGCGCTGCCGTATGCGGTGGGGAATTTTCAGGGCGCCGTGTCGGGGCAATCCAGATCGATATACCGTTCCGGCCTGCTGGATTCGACCTTTCGCTTTTCCGTGAATCTGCTGGGCGGCCCGGCGATGCAACCGAAAGAAATGGTGAAGTGGAAACAGAAGCGGCTGCTGGGAGTGAGCCTGAAGGTTGTGGCGCCAACTGGACAATACAGCGGCACGAATCTGATCAACTGGGGCGGCAATCGGTGGGTATTCAAGCCGGAATTTGGCTATTCGGAACGTTGGGGGCATTGGGTGGTCGATGGCTATGCGGGAGCGTGGTTCTACACGACGAACTCGGCATTTTACGCCGGGCCGGTCACGCAGCCACAGAGCGAAGCGCCGATCTACTCGCTGGAAGGGCATTTGAGTTATGACGCGAAGCCGCGCTTGTGGCTGTCACTGGACGGGAACTTCTGGGAGGGCGGCATTGCCAGTTTGAGTGGCATACGGAACTTAGCGACCAAACAGACCGGATCGCGCATTGGTGGCACGGCTTCATTCCCGGTCAGCAAACACCAATCGATAAAAGTCAGTTATAGCGATGGCATATATGTTAGCTTCGGCGGGAATTATCAGAATGTGTCGGCGGCGTGGCAGTATTCCTGGCTGGGCCGCCCGAACTAAAAGCAGAACAGGCGCGGTTGGCGCTCGGGGGGCTGCCGAAGTATTGTGAGTGCGAGTAACGCCTGAGCCGAGATTTGGCCTAAATCGTCTGAGCGCGACGCGATATCTGTCACTTTTGACAATGGCGTTGTCGGTAGCCGAATGTAGTATCCCCCAAAATATGACGCATCGCTTCGGCGAAGCGCTGTGTTGTTCTGTAGATTTTTGGAGTTAGGAAACCGCCAGGAGGGCAAGACGTGAAGGTTAAGGCCGCCAACGCCAAGCGCAGAAGCCTAACATCGTGTTCATTCTGGTGGACAACATCGGCTGGGGAACTTTCGGTGTGCACGGCGGAACGATACCCACTCCGCGTATCGACAAGATGGCTAGCGAGGGTCAAGCAGGTCGGGAGGCCAAAGTGAGTTTTCGAATTAAGTTTTCGAACGCTCTAATTATTTTCGCCATCTTGGGCGCTGCTTCGCCCGTGTTGGCACAACAGAAGGGCCAATGGGTTCCGGGGCAATTTGGTCTCAATGCCGGGGTGATTCCTGAGCCGGGTTTCACCTATGCCAACCTCGCCCTGAGTTACTCCGCCAGCCAATTGAACAATTCCAACGGAAACGGTCTTCCAGGTATTAGCGGGAACTATTCGTTCTGGGTGGACGAGAACATTATTTATTACGTCCCGAAGCATAAGATTCTTGGCGGATATTTCATGCCGTACATCTCACTCAACTACGCGACCGGTGAACTGGTAGCGAGCTTCACCGGGACCAACCTGAGTGGTGCGGGAGGCGGATCGGGGTTTGCGGACACGTACGTCCAGCCGCTTAACATGGGTTGGCACTTTGGGAAGCGAGTGGACTTTGTCGCCGGATACTCTTTCACCGCTCCCACGGGCCGTTTCACTCAGGGGGCCAGCAACAACGTGGGTTCCGGATATTGGGGTAACAATATAACGAGTGGCACCACGCTCTATATCACCAAGAACCAGGGAACCACCGCGAACCTGTCCACAAACTGGGAAATTCACGGGCAAAAGAGCGGGACCAACGTATCACCGGGTCAGGCGTTTACCATGGAGTGGGGAATTGGGCAGGTACTTCCGCTGAAGAAAGATATGAGCATGCTAGCGCAAGTTGGAGTGGTGGGGTATGACCAGTGGCAAGTTTCGCATAGCAGCGGAACATTGGTTCTTCCGTCTCCTTTGCCTCCCATCCCCGAGAGAGCGATCCCGTTCTACTCCGTGCATGCGATTGGCGTTCAGGGCAATTTCATCCTTCCCGCAAAAAACATAGTGGCGTTCTTCAAATACTACAACGAGTACCGCGCTCTTTCTCGTCCCGAGGGCCGTACCATTGATTTCGGTTTCTCATGGACTCTACGGATTCCGAAACCCGTGCCGCAGCCGCAGGCAGCAACTTCGTAAATCCGAAGTCTCGAATAAATTGATGTTTGCCCTTGCCACCGTCAGTCTGGTGCAAATGCACCAATCAGTGGCTAAGTCCCGATTAGTTCGTAACCGGAACTAGGGGGGTAGTTTCCGGTTACCGCGTTAGGAGATCACTTGGCGCGAACAAATCAGCTAATGGACCACGAGGGAGTGCATTTCGCGAATAAGACTGGATGCATCTTTCAATTCCTAAGTTTAGACGCTGCGAGCGGAGGTATAGAATCCATGCGTTTCCCCCAGGCTCCTCGCAACGACCCGCGGGGGAAGAACATGGAGAGGAATAATGAAAAGTCAGAAGATGCGTCTTCTCATGAAGCGTATTGTTCCTGTTGTCGCTGTTTTTTGGAGTTTTTCAGCCGCTTGCCTATCGGCGATGGCTCAGAATTCGAGCAACAGTGCCGAAATTGAAAACCTGAAGTTAATTGTCGATCAGCAACAGAAAGCGCTGGAGCAACAACAAGCGCAAATCCAGGTGCTGCAGTCCGCCGTGACGGAACAAAAGAAGATGCTGGTGAGCCTGGTGCAAGGAGCGACGAGCAGTGACAGGGCGAATCCGCCCACAAATCTCAAGACGGACAACCAGCTGCAAGCGCAAAATGAACCGTCCTCCGTTCCAAGTGAACAACAGCCGCTCACTCCCCAGCAGACGCAAGTCGAGGAAGAGTTGCAGCGTGGTCCGGAAATTGCCGACGTGACGCCCACCACACCGGCCCTCCAGTTAGGCCCTGCGAAGATTCGTCTCATCGGCTACCCTGCACTGACCTCGGTGTGGAGATCGAACAACAACGGCGGCAACGTGGCCACCAACTTCAACAACATCTTGTACGACAACACGGTTCCAGGCACGACCAGCGAATTCCGTCTATCGCCGCAGAACACGCGCCTGGCGCTGCGCGTGGACGCCGACCTAAAATCCAGCCAAATCGCTGGATATTTCGAAACGGACTTTGTCGGTGCGCCCGTCGGCGGAAATCTTGTGTCGCAATCCGGTTATCCGTTCCGGATTCGTCAGGCTTGGTTTGACTGGCGTAGAGGAAAGTGGGAGATGGCCGGCGGGCAGCTGTGGTCGCTGATGACACCGAATAAGGAAGATATTCTTCCGTGGCCTGGTGATATAGCCGCTCCCCAGGTGATTGATCTCAACTTTGTCGCTGGGTTTGTGGTTGGGCGCTATCCGCAATTCCGGCTCGTTTATCGGCCATCTGAGAAGGTGGCGTTCGGTTTTTCGGTCGAGAACCCTGAACAGCAGGTGTCAAATAGTGTGGTATTCCCCACCGCGCTGAGTAGCACGCTCACGACGCAATACAACAACGGCAGCAGCGGACTGAATGTCCCGAACATGACTCCGGATTTCGTCCTGAAGGGCTCGTTCGACAACAAGGTCATGGGCGGTCGCGCGATTCACTTCGACTTCGGCACAGTGATGCGAACTTTTCGCAGTTGGGATGGGACCAGCCCTTCGGGAAAAAATTATGCCTTTGGTTGGGGCGTCAGTGCCAACTTCAACGTTGAGGTCAAGAAGGGCGTGCGCTGGGTGTTGGACGGTTTTGCCAGTGATGGTGCGGGTCGCTATATCGGCGGCTTAGCTCCGGACGTAATCGTCAGGGCCGATGGCAGCATTTCGCCAATCCATTCGTATTCGTGGGTCAGCGGTTTCGAGCTTGCACCGAATAAAGCTACGGGACTGTACTTCTACTACAGCGGCCTGTACGCGCAGAAGAACGCTACCTTAAACAGCGACGGCACCTGCTGCGTGGGATTCGGTTTTCCGGGTGCCAGCAACGCTGCCGACCGATTGATCGAGGAGGTTACGGGCGGCTACTCACGAGTGCTCTGGAAATATGAAAACCTGGGGTCGGTGCAGTGGGGGCTGCAATACGCGCATGTTTGGGTCTATCCTTGGGCGGCTGGCAATGGTCCAAAGTCAGCCAACGCTAACATGGTGTTCAGCCAATTGCGCTATAACTTGCCCTAAAAGCGCGCGAACGGAGGAAAACATGAAGGAAAGGTCTGACAAGTCGGTAGATAAAGCGGCCGTGGATCGACGAAGTTTTCTCAGCGTGGCCCTTAGCACCTGTGCTATCGCTCCACTGGCCACGCTATCTTTGCAGCTCGCGACAAGCCTAGCTGGCTCGCTAACAAAAGAACAACGCGACAGCATGACTCCATCGCAGGTGATTGACGAGTTGAAGAAAGGAAATGAGAGGTTCAGAGCCGGAAAAATGGCCCCTCGAGATTATTTGGCAGAGAAGCGATCGAGTGCGGCAGGACAATACCCGGCGGCAGTGGTCCTCGGATGTGTCGATTCGCGAGTGCCAGCGGAGATTATATTTGACACTGGAATCGGCGACACGTTCATCGGCCGAGTCGCTGGCAACGTCGTAAATGACGACATGCTGGGCAGCATGGAGTTTGCCTGTGCCGCATCTGGCGCCAAGGTGGTTCTGGTCTTAGGTCACACGGCCTGCGGGGCGGTGAAGGGCGCGATAGACGATGTGGTTCTGGGCAATCTCACGGGACTGCTGGCGCGAATCAAACCGGCTATACCGGCGACGAGGTTCGAGGGCGAGAAGTCCAGCAAGAATGCGGCTTATGTCGATGCCGTTGCGCATACGAATGTAGTGCTGGCGCTCGCAGAAATCCGGCGGCGCAGTCCGGTCCTGGAGGAGCTGGAGAAGAAAGGAACGATCCAGATCGCAGGCGCAATGTATTATCTGACCACCGGCGTGGTGGAGTTTCTAGGCTAGTCGTTGATGCTCGCAATTCTCAGTTCTGGTTAATTTGGTGGTTCACTTGGTAGCTTTAACCCAAGCCCGCCAGGGCTACCTAAGCAGTAGGCCCTGTGCATTTGTCTTTTACAGCTCCGCGGAAAATCTAGAAGAAGGTCCTATAGACCGAAGCTAAGTGCTTGGCAAGTCCGTTCAATTCGGTTTGTGCGAATGCATGGCTACGCGCTATGCACCTCGTCCAAGCGCGCGCGAAATCCCTTTGCCCCAGGATCGGAATGCGGCTTCAATGTCACCCCATTTCTTCACGGTATTAAGGCCACTGAACCACCTCCGCCCACTTTTACCAGTCACAAACGCTACCAACCGCTCGCCCGACACTGAATCGAGAATTTCCCCTTCGATATTGACCTTGCCTACGCTCACCCTAGGAACCAACAGACTTGCGCCAGGTGCCACTCCGATAGTTGCAGCGGTTGCAGCCCCCTTCACCGCTGCATTCTTCCCGCCGCCCGTGGGCTCTACATTCGTGATTGCCACCCGGAGCTCGGCTACGTCTGGACCTGGGGCCGTCACGATTTGATAGCTTCCGGATTTCGCAAGTTCATTAGTGACGGCCTGATGGAAATACTTAGCCAGCCGCTCCAGATCGTCCGGATCAATACCGCGATCTCGAGCCTCTGGAAGCAAATAGATCGTAATCGGGTCAAAAATAAACTTGTTGTATTTCTTAAGGACCGTTGGGTCCTTCTCATAGTTGCCGCCTATCTGTCCTTCTGCGGCAAAGATATCTCCTCCGGTCAACAGCGAACGGCTTGGCTAGGAGAGTTCGAATCTTTTCAGAGTTTGAACGCGCAGACCATGATACCGGCGGCCGCAATCCAGCTCCCTGTCACTCGAACTGCAATTAGGGTCCATGGCTTTTCGAGAGAGCGGACCAAGCCAATGCCATAGCTCAAAACCAAGATCGCGCCGACAGCTAGGCCGGGGATAAACCGCCAGGGAGACATTGGGGCCGTGATTTCGGAGCCGTTTGCCAACCCGTGCAGCAATCCGACGACTGTCACCAAGAGCACGGTGACCGTGCTCGGGAATGAGCGCGCCAAGGCGACCCCGAGACCCAGGAGTGGAATCACGGCCAGATTGATTTCGGGCACCCACACCGGTGGCAGCACAATCAGTGCCAGGACGGCGCCAGACATGAGAGCAAGAGGAAAGATGCCGAGAGTCAGTAGAGCTGCCTTCCTGCCTTGCTGGCCCGCAAACAATGCGAGGGCAATCCACGGTAGGAGAAATTCGAGCGCCGTCAAAGGGTGAAGCATCCCTGCGTAGAAGTCGCCAACTCCCTTGATAGGGTGCGCGCCCGCGACAGGTGGGTTAAGCAACGTAATCAGCAGGGCCAAGCCAGACGCCAAAGCGATTTTTCTTACGAGGGGGAGTCTCATTTGTAATCACGCAAAGTGGTGCACCAGCAAAAATAGGCCTGCGAGTGAAATTATTCCGCCCGCGAAGCGCAAAACTCGTGCGCCTAAGGACCACCGGTGAATCAGACCGACGGTGATGCCGCTTACATGCAACAACCCGGTCGCAAGCACAAACCCCACACCGTAAGCCAATGGATTTGCGGCATGCGGTAATTCCTTTCCGTGCGCGTAGCCATGAAAGATGGCGAAGAAGCCCACCAGCAGGGCTGCAGCTAGCAAGGATGGCCGCGACTCCGAGAAGATCATGAGTCCAAGAAGTAAAGCCGACGCAGCGATGCCAATCTCCACACCGGGCAGCGGCACACCACGCACGCCCATGGCGCCGCCTACCGACATGACCAGCGGGAAAGCGACCGGCAGTGCCCAAATTGCCGGGGCACCCAATTGAGCGCCCCAGATTCCCACCGCCACCATAGCCAAGATGTGATCGATACCCGTTAAGGGATGCATGAACCCGCTGGCGAAACCGCCAGCTACGCCGCCTGGGTTATGAGCCAGCACAGTGGTGGGCGCAAGCAAGGCGCTGGCTAGAATCAGGAAAATCATCGTCGGCAAGGGCTCGCGGCGTCGCCTTCTCACTTCAACTCACCTCATCATCCATTACCAAAAGATGGCATCGAGTCGCTGCAAAAACGTCAAGGCTGCGGAAGAGCCGATGGCATAGGCTGGAATTGCGCGAGTCCAATCAGGCCACCGAATTTCCAAAGTCGCCAGTGAACGCACGAAGCCGATGAAAACGATCACAAACCCGAGTTGGCCTAACTCGACGCCCACATTAAACAACAGTAGCGCGAGAGGAATATCGGAATGCGGGAGCCCCATCCTACCCAGCGTGCTGGCGAAGCCAAGCCCATGAAGCAAGCCGAAAGCGAATGCAACGATCCAGGGCGCGCGGTGAGCGATTCCACTCTCGCCGCGTTGCGCGCGCACGAGTTCGGCAGCGAGAAAGAGAATGCTCAAGGCGATCGTGGCTTCCACGGGCGCAACCTCGACGTGGACGAAGCCGAGAGTCGCGGCAGCCAAAGTGATGCTGTGTGCGATCGTGAACGCAGTGATTGTTTTCACGAGCGAGCGGAAGTCGCGCACGAGAAGCATGAGCCCGAGAACGAACAACAGGTGATCGATCCCATACAGAATGTGCTCAACGCCAAGGCTGACATAGGTGACGGCCATGTGGACTTTGCTGGGCGCCGACTCGACGACGAAAGACGGCGCATCCGGCGTCAGCCGTGTAACCTGGGTGGTCCCATCGAACCGCTGCAAGCGGACCAGCACGTCAATCATCGTCGAAGAAAGGCCCTCGATTAAGATCGTCCCGCCGGTGAGGCCTCCCTTGCACTGCGCGGTCCAACGGTCGCTGAAGGCATTGTTTACGACCATCGTACGCACCTCGCCAATCTTCTGGCAGTTTGCCGGCAAGCGCACGTAGATGCCGAAGCGGAGATCTTCTCCGCGTCCAGGGACTTTCCACAGCACATCGTAGGTTTCGGCGCTGGTCTGGCGTAGTTCGAGATACGCGGGGCGGACCTCATGAGCAAACGCACCCTCTGCGAAAAAAATAAACAACAGAAAGAGAGGAAGCGAACGTTTCATGGCCGATCCGCGCCAGGGCGGGCTTCCTGTTCAAGCGAAGGTTGTGGCAGCTCCACGGTTACGGTGTAGCGCTTCAGAAGGCCTTCGTAGAATTTTTCGTTCGCTTCCAACCGATAGTCGTTGGCCCATTCGCGACGAACAGCTTCGCGCACTTCATCGAGCTGGGGAAGTCGCCCGTCGGTCCGCTTGCTGACATACACGAGGTGCATGCCTAGGCCCGATTCGACGGGTCCCTGCCATTTGCCAACAGACAGCTCCCGTAAGGCCGCGGCAAATTGGTCGCCGAAATCCCGCGCAACGTCGCGCGCCGGCGCGTCCTGGGAGCTTGGCTCAAGCAGGAAAGGGTCTCCCATCGTCGAGATGTTGGCGTTAGCGCCCGGTTTGTTTAACTCGGCGAGCATTTTTTGTGCGTCGGCATTCAAACGCCGACCGTGACGGGCGGGATCGAGATAGATCTGCCTGAATGTAAAGTGACGGTCCACACGAAATTTGTCGGGATGATCGTCGAGATAAGACCGGAGTTGCGACTCGGTGGGTTCGGCCTGCGCCGCGATATCCTCGGAGATAAACTCCATTTTCTGCCGCAAGCGCTGGCGGATGGGGGCGTCGTCACGATCCAGGCCAAGCGACAAAGCTTCACGGTAGTAAACCTCTTCGCGAATGTAGTCCCGAAGGAGGCCCTTCAGTTCGTCCGGGTCGGGCGGTCGTTGGTGAGCGCGAGCGAAGCCGTCCTCCAGATGCTCGATCTGGCCCGCAGTAACAACAATTTTTCTCGTGTCGCCACTGGTGCGCTTATTCACCAGATTGGAGGCGAAAAGCAAAAGAGCCCCCAAGACCAGGAAATGCACGAGCGGTTCTCGTAGGAGTTTCTTGGACATTGGCCGACTCAGCGACTATTTCTCCGGCGTGTACCAGATGGGCGAAGTGTAAGCGCGTTCCTGTCCTTTCATTGGCACTTCTTGGGGCATGGTGATTCCAAAGTATTTCGCATCATAGGCGGTCCAACGAGGGGTGGGAATTTCGAGCACGCGAACGTAGTAAAAAGCCCGCTGGGAGGCATCGAACTCCGGATCTTTCCAAACGGTAATCAACTCGGAAGCACCTATGGTGTTGGTGTAGGTGGCGTTGGGCACATCCACAGTGTCGCCTACCGGTGCCTTGCAACGGCCGTCCGAACCAATCCTTCTGTTGTCGGACACAGCCACATCGTAGATTCTCTCGTGGGTTTCCTCGTTGGCATCCAGCCAGCCTTTAATGACTTGAACGCGATCGAGATTTGCGCCGATGGGATCCTTGAGCGCGGCGACGAGGAAACTAGGGGATTTGCCAGCGGGTGCATCGCGCATGTCGCCGCCCATCGGCACACCCTTGGTGTAGCCGGGCTCGGCGGGATTGCGGGTTTGGGCGTCTTTAGTGTCAAAATCCCATCCGCCAAAAAAGCGCACGATCATGCGCGGGCCAGTGGTCGCGTAAACCTCTTTTCGCTGCATGGCATCGAAGAGGGCGTCGCGTGTGTTGTCCGTGGCCCACACGCCCGCGTAGCCGGAAGCGGCCTGTTCCCAACCCATGATGACGGCCTTGTCCGTCTTGACGAACGGATGCGTCGCACGGGTGGGGCTCGGCTCAGAGCTGGAAGTCTTGCCCCAGAAATTGTCCTCATCTGCGGTTGCGAGACCGGTGTGCGAATCCGTGGAGCCGACCATTCCGAATTTGTAGGGATTAACTCCGAGTTCTTTTTCGAGTTTCAGGCCGTTCCTCAGGGCAGCGCGCGCGTATTCGAACTCAAGCATGTCCGGCTTTTTGAGCTCGCTGAGATCAAGATTGCCCTTGTCCCAACGCTCGTAACCGGCGAACTCGTCGGTGGGAGAAAGAAACGGATGAGCCTCGCCGTCACCCTTGATTTGAGTCACTTCGTAAATTCGCTCGCGTTGTGCGCGAGTCCGCGCATATTCGCGGTCAATCGGCTTTCCGGTGAACGACTCGATGATAGGGAACATGCGCCCGTTGCTCAGATTGCCGTTGTGAGCAATGGCCAGCACCTGCCCACCGCTCTTTTGCTCATACTCGGCCATCCACTTCCAGAGGTCACGGGGGTTGTCGCTGCCCAGCGGTTTCTGCGTGGTGAAGGGTTCGACCATGCTTGCCTTATCTCCGTTGTCCCGGAAGATGATATTGCGGTGCAGGTTGTTACCGCCCGTGTTTGAGGTCCATTCATAGCCGATAAAAGCCGTGAATCTACCCGGCTCGTTGGCCTCTTCGGCCGCCTTAATTGTCTCGTCCCAAGCGGACCGGTACTCCGTTGTGCCGGGGAGAGGGAGCAGACCCTCAGCCATTTTCCCCTGCGAGAAGCTGGAAATAATCTCGATGGCCGCTGTCGCACCTTGACCAGAATGCATCAGGTCGTACCAGCGCCTTCCTTGCGGATAACTCAGCATCTTTGAGTCCCCACCGAAAAGGAGCGGGAAGAAGCCAAATCCGTCCGAATGATCCGTGACGACGATGAAGTCGAGCGGGCGGGAGAGTTTTGCGCGTTGGCCGGTGGACGTCGTGATCTCGTTGCCTTTCGCGAAAATGTACGCGTCCTTTGGCTCGAGGCGTGCGCCGAACGCACCTGCATCCATCGAATACGACGTGTGCACGTGTGTATCGCCCCAAAAAACATGCGTCGGATAGTTTCGATCAGCTTGGGGCGAATAAGATGGCTTGGGGAACACCTTGGCAGCAGTATCTTTGTCTAGCGTGTCAGTTTCCTGGGCCACCACAGGAGGCGCGGTACACGCAAGAACG
>Ga0210401_10005779_pt1 | contig 12659 bp, 11 predicted proteins | sample IncBWH32MmetaG_FD_150866 | JGI IMG/M metagenome (GOLD analysis project Ga0210401, IMG submission 150866) | Forest soil microbial communities from Barre Woods Harvard Forest LTER site, Petersham, Massachusetts, United States - Inc-BW-H-32-M | ecosystem: Environmental > Terrestrial > Soil >... | reverse complement strand
GCGCTCACGGATATTTCTCGGCGGGCCGCGCATTTTGTGGGACTGCAGGCGGGAGACAGCGTGCTGGACATCGGCTGCAACGATGGGACGCTGTTGCGTTCGTATGACTGTGATGATGTGCGCCGGGTGGCCTTCGAACCCGCGGAAAATTTGGCGTGCGAAGCGGCCGCCGGAACCGATCGCATCGTGCTGGACTTCTTCAGCGCGCGGCCCGTCGCGGGCGAACAATTTCGCGTGGTGACGTCCATCGCGATGTTTTACCACCTGGAAGATCCCAGCGCGTTCGTCGCGGATGTCGCGAGCGTGTTGCTGGAAGAGGGCGTGTGGGAGATCGAGATGCCCTCTCTGCCGATGGTGCTGGGGTGCAACGCATTTGACGCCATCTGCCACGAGCACATCGAATACTACTCGCTCAGCTCGCTGCAGCCGTTGCTTGCGCGGCACGGTTTGGCGGTGGCGGACGTGGAGACGAACGACGTAAACGGCGGAAGCTTCCGCGTGTACGTGGTGCACCGCGATTCACCGGCCGCTTCGGTTCCGGCGCGCCGCGAGCGCGTGAATGCCATGCGCGCGCGGGAACAGGGCGCAGGATTGCTGGGCCCAGCCGTGTATCAGGAATTTGGCGCGCAGGTGCAGCAGATTGGCGCGAAGCTGCAGGAATGGCTGCGCAATGAACGGCGAGACGGGCGAGAAATTTCCGCGTACGGCGGATCCACAAAAGGCAATACGCTGCTGCAAGTGTTTGGGCTGGATCACAGCATGATTCGATCCGCGGCGGAGCGCAACCCTGAAATATGGGGGAAATATACGGTGGGGACTTGGATACCGATCGTCTCCGAAGCAGAGGCACGAGCGCACGCCGATGACTTTCTGGTGCTGCCGTGGCACTTCATGGACGAAATTCAGATGCGCGAGCACGATTCTCTGGCACGTGGCGGAAAGCTGGTTGCGCCTTTGCCGAACCTGCGCGTAATTACTTCGAACGAATGGAGCGTGATCGCCTGATTTGTCTGATCGCGCCGGCTTAGGCCCGCAGTTACATCCACCGCAACAAACCAGTCCGTCTGCCGCGGCGGAGATAATCTGCCGAGCGCGCGGCGTACAAGAAAACAAAATCTTTGTGCACTTCTCGCGTATTTTTCACCTACTCTCAACCGGATATCCCGTGCTTCCGGTGTAACATTCCGACGTCTCGCCGCACGTCTGTACCACAGCACTACATCTACACGAGTCGGCGTTGCCGTTGCCTATCTGCCGATTCGGATTCTTGCTATAGTAATTTTTCGTTTCAAATTGCGGCTTCAGCCCGGAACGGACGCCGCCGCCTTAATTCGCTGCACCGAGGGAGAGAGATGGCCGCGGATCGCCAACCAGAATTTTTTGCGGGGAAAGATATCAAGATCGGAATTATCGGGTGCGGCTACGTGGGGCTACCACTGGCGCTGCGGTTTGCGGACGTGGGCCAGCGCGTCACGGGGTTCGACACCGATCAGGCAAAAATCAACAAACTGAACGCCGGGCAGTCCTACATCCAACATATTTCCGCGGACAAGATTAAACAACACGTGCAAGGAAAACGATTCGACGCCACCACCGATTTCACGCACCTGCGCGAGATGGATGCGGTGCTGATTTGCGTGCCCACTCCGCTGGACGAACGGCGCGAACCGGATTTGAGTTACGTGGAGAAAACCGCGGAGTCCATCGCGCCCAATTTGCAGCTCAACCAGCTGATTGTGCTGGAGAGCACCACGTATCCGGGAACCACGGAAGAATTGGTGCTGCCGATTCTGGAGGAGGGCGGGCTGAAGTGTCCACTGGCGCGCGGCGTGGGCAGCGAGAATGTAGCGACCGATTTCTACCTGGCGTTTTCGCCGGAACGCGAGGATCCGGGCAACAAGCAATACGGACTGGCGCAGATTCCGAAAGTGGTCGGAGGGATCAATCCGGCCAGCGGGCGTGCGGCGATGGCGCTGTACGCGCAGATCGTCTCTAAGGTGGTGCCGGTAAGTTCGACGCGCGCGGCGGAAATGGTGAAGCTGCTGGAAAACATTTTTCGCTGCGTGAACATCGCGCTGGTGAACGAGCTCAAACAACTTTCGCTGCGCATGGACCTGGATATATGGGAGGTGATTGACAGCGCCGCGACCAAACCGTTCGGGTTCATGCCGTTTTATCCCGGCCCCGGCTTGGGCGGACACTGCATTCCGGTGGATCCTTATTATCTTTCGTGGAAAGCACGCGAATACGATTTCGCTACGCGCTTCATCGAACTGGCCGGCGAAATTAATACTGCCATGCCTTACAACGTGGTGGACGCGCTGGTAAGCGCTCTGAACAGCCATGAAAAAAGCGTGAAGGGCTCGAAGATTTTGCTGCTCGGCGTGGCGTACAAGAAGGACGTGGACGACCTGCGCGAATCGCCTTCGCTGAAACTGCTGGAGCTGCTGAGCGCGCGTGGGGCGGTGCTGGATTACAACGATCCGTATTTTCCGGCACTGCACAAAATGCGGCATTACGATTTTTCGAATATGAAGTCTGTGGTGCTTTCACCGGAACGTTTGGCGAGTTACGACTGCGTGCTGATCGCGACGGACCATAGCAGCTACGATTACGAGGAGATCGTGCGCAACTCCAAGCTGGTGGTAGATACGCGGAATGCCACGCGGCATGTGAAACAGCACCGCGAAAAAGTGGTGCACTGCTAGCTGCCGGCAGCTTTCCCGCAAGCAGTTGAGCGTTAGCGCCGTATTCGCTGTGCCAACCCCGCGACAATTCCTCCGCCGGATTTTCGCCTGTACTCACGGACAGGGGAAGGTTGTGTTTTCGTACATGGGAAGATAGTTCCATTGCCGGGGGCGGAACCAAAACTTATAGTACTCGGTATGCGAGCAACACCCACCAAACCGCAGAAGAATAGTGAGCCGCTCTTATTGGACCCGGGGCGCCGCCGCAGCATGCGCGTGCTGCTGAGCGTGCCGATCACCGTGCGCGGGAAGAATACATCGAACCAGGAGTTCGAGGAAGAAACGCGCACGCTAGTGGTGAACGCGCACGGAGCGCTGATTTCACTGGCCGCGCGCGTGGCCGCAGCGCAGGAAGTTACGCTGGCAAATAAGGCCACGCAGCACACGCAGAAATGCAAAATCGTGTATGTGGGCGCGGCACAGGCTGGAAAAGCGCAGATGGGCATTGAGTTCGTGAAGCCTTCGCGCACTTTCTGGCAAATTGATTTTCCGCCTGATGATTGGGTCGTTCCCGAGGATTAATCCGCATTTCGTTTTGGCCGGTCCAGCGCCATTAGCGGGGAGCGGCCGCCAGTTCCACGCGAACATTTCCCACCCACATTTCAGCAAGGACCAGCAGAGGCGTGCGCGCGGGGTTGTGCGCAATCCACACCAGGAAACTGGTGTGCGGAACTTCGTTGCCGTGCTCGAACAAGCGAATCGAGATTTTCGTGGCTTGAAAATTCCCCGCAGCTATAGCGACTGCTTCCGACGCGGCTTCCTGGCGCGCGCGGACCTCATATAAATCGCTGCCATCGTAAACCGGGACGCGAAACTCCGGCGTGTGCTGCCAATCCACGGCGCGCAGCGCGTAAAAACCGCCGAGGGGATCGCGCGTGCCGGGTTGCACCAGCACTGGCGCGACCGCGCCGCGGCTGGTTTGGCCGACGGGGATCAGGTGCAGCACTTCGTTCTGTTTCGAACCCATTTCGTTCAGATACAGTTCGTATTGATGGCTTTCGAGCGTGGCGGTGTCGGTGTAGGAATCGAATTGATCGTCCACTTCGAAAAGCGCGCGCGCCGGAGCCTGGGAGTGCGCGGAAGCGCGAAAGTGCCAGGTCTGCCAGCCGAGAAGATTACGGCGCTCGACCACGTTCATTTGCAGCGCGGCGGCATTGGGAAAGATCGCCCATGCGATGCGATAGTTTAGAACTTCGCCGGCGCGGAATGGCATGGCGGGTTCCGGGCTGGTGATGTTGGCGGCAGACATTGCTTTGCCGAAAACGCCGGAGCTGGCCTGCTTTGCATCAGCGCGAGGGCGCGCGGAACGAGCTGTCGCTAGCACGCCGCTGCATATGAAAACGGAAGCGACGGTGATGAGCCGGCGTGCGACGGTTGCGCGATGACGCGATTTCATAAAGACGTTCGGCTGACGATCAGTATTTCTTGATGCGGCAAAGTCCTGGGCTTGCGCAAAGTGTGTACCATCTATTCTGGTGCCAGAGGTTGCCGGTTCGCAAGCGGCGAGGATATAGTCGAGCGTACCTGAAAAACAAATGAGCGTCTATTTATTGCGTTGGTGCTCTGCGGGAGGATTTTCAGAATGCGTTATCTGGTGACGGGCGGCGCGGGATTTATCGGCTCGAACATTGTGGATGAGCTCGTAAAGCGCGGCCAGGAAGTGGTGGTGCTGGACGATCTTTCCGCAGGCAAGGAAGCGAACCTGGCGGCGGTGCGAGAGAAAATTGATTTGCACATTGGCACGGTTACCGATCTGGCTGCGGTGCAGTCGGCGTGCAAGGGCGTTCACTATGTGATTCATCTGGCGGCGCGGACTTCGGTGCCGCGCTCGGTGCTGAATCCTCTGGAATCGAATCACGTGAATATTGATGGCACCTTGAACGTGCTGGTGGCGGCGCGGGATGCGCAGGTGCGGCGATTTGTTTTCGCGGCGTCATCGTCGGCTTATGGCGAGACACCGACGCTACCGAAAATCGAAACGATGCAGGCGCAGCCGATTTCACCCTACGGCGTGACGAAATATGTGGGCGAAATGTATGCGCAGGTTTTTGGGCGCGTGTATGGACTGGAGAATGCGTGCATCCGTTACTTCAATGTTTTCGGGCCGCGGCAGGATCCCACTTCGCAATACTCGGGCGTGCTTTCGCGATTTATGCTGGCGGTGATCGAAGGCCATGAGCCGGTGATCTATGGCGACGGCGAGCAATCGCGCGATTTCACTTTCGTGGAAAATATTGTGGACGAGACGCTGCGGGCTTGCGAGGCGGCTGGGGCTTCGGGGTTGGTGTTCAACGGAGGGACTGGGGCACGGATCACTTTGAACCAGGTGCTGAAAATGCTTTCGCACATTACGGGGAAAACCATTCAGGCGAAATACGATGGGCCGCGCAATGGTGACATACGCGATTCGCAGGCGGACGTTTCGCTGGCGCGGAAGATTCTGGGTTACGAGCCGCGGGTGCTGTTCAAAGAGGGATTGAAGCGGACTTGGGAGTGGTACAAGAAAACTTACGCGAAGGCTTAGCGGGATTTTCGTCGGCCGGATTCAGATTTTATTTTAGATGTGCAGGTAGATCGCTCAGGCTATCGAGCATTATGTCGGGCGGATGCACGCGCAGGCTTTCAGTGCCGAAGCCGTAGGTTACGCCGCAGGCATGCATTCCGGCGTTGCGCGCGGTTTTAATGTCCACGTCGGAGTCTCCCACCATCATGGCTTCGTGAGGAGCGGCTTGCAGTTCGCGCAGCAGGATTTGCGCGCCTTGCGGGTCGGGCTTCTTGGTTTCGAAGCTATTGCCGCCGTACACGTAGCGGAAATAGCGCGAAAGACTAAGGCCTTCAATAATCGCGCGGCTGAAATGGACGGGCTTGTTGGTGAGCACAGCCATGGGATATTTCTGCAGTTGCGCAAGGGCTTCGCGCACGCCGGCGTAGACGTCGGTGTTGTCCAGCATGTGCGCGCGATAGTAATCCAGAAAATAGGCGAGGCCTTTCTCGACATCCGCTTCGGTGGCGTCGTCACCCAGCGCGCGGCGTACCAGCGTGGGCGCGCCATTTCCGATAAAACTGCAGATTTTTTCGTGGACGTGGGGTTCGCGGCCCATGTGTTCGAGCATGGCGTTCACCGAAAGCACTAGGTCGAGCTGGGAGTCAATCAGCGTGCCGTCCAGATCGAAGATCACGGCGCGCACGCCGGAGAAGCGACCGTTATTTTGCGCCATGCGTTACGGGAACCTCACGTGGAATTTTCGTTCGACGCTTTCATTTTATGCGGCGCGGCGGGAATTGTCACTGCGGGGGCAGCGCGAATCTTTCATGTTGCATCAGCAACATAGATATGTTGTAGTGGCAACATGGAGGCCACACATGAGCCACGTTCTGGAAGCCATTCTGCAAAGAAGGGCCATCAAGGTGTTCGACCCTGTAGAAATTCCCGCGGACACGCGCGCACAGATTCTGCATGCGGCGCGCGTGGCGCCTTCGAGCTTTAACATCCAGCCCTACCGCTTCTACTGGGTGGAGACGCCGGAAATGCGGAGCACTGCTGCGCGGCTGTGCTTCGGACAGAGTCCTGCAGCCACCGCATCAGCGTTAATTGTAGCTGTGGCCGACATCGGGTCGTGGAGATCCACAACCGCAAGCGAGCTGGCGTGGATGCGCAGCGCAGGCTTTCCGGCGAAGAAAATCGCGGAGTACGAGCGCCGCGCCAGATTCGGGAAATGGTTTTTCATTCAGGGGTGGTTTGGCGTGTTCGGGCTGCTGAAGTGGACGATTCTACGCGTGGTGCATTTGTGGAAAACGATGGGCACGCTCCCGGTGGCGCGGCAGGGCATGTTTAAGTGGGCGACGAAGAGCGCGTCACTGGCTTGCCAGAATCTGATGATTGCGGCAGAAGCGCTGGGATTAAATACGTGTCCGATGGAGGGATTCGACGGGCTGCGGCTGGGCAAATTGCTGAGGCTTTCCGGCAAGGATCATGAGATTGTGATGGTCATCGCCATCGGAAAAAAATCGGCGCGCCACGTGGACCAACCGCAATGGCGTAGGCCGCTGGAAGAGACGGTGCGGATCGTATGATCATTGTTGATAAAAAGCTGATACCGCAGGACATCCTGAAGGATTCGGTATTGGTCCATCTGGCTTCGGCGTATTTTGCGATCGGCAAGAGGCTGGAGCAGAAGACGAAGTGCTCGCAGACGCGCGGCTTCATCATGTCCACGCTGCGGGGCGGAGCGGCGCTCAATCAAAATCAGATCGCGACGATGCTGGGGTTCGACCGGACCGTGGTGCATCGGGCGATTAAGACGATGATTCACGAGGGATTGCTTTCGGAACGGAAGGCAGATACAGGCAGAGCACTGCTAGTGCAGTTGACTGCGAAAGGCAATAAGTACCGAGAGGGACTGATCAAAGAACGCCGCGCAGCGGAAGATAAACTTCGCAAGGAACTAACTCCTGCACAGGCTTCCACGCTGATCCGTTTGTTAAAGCAAATTGCTGACCTGGAATTTTAGCGGCCAGTTATGGGACTCCGCTTCTTACAAAGGCGAACTTTTGGTTTGTGGTGCTGCGGCTGGTACAATTGGCGTTTCTCAAGTTGCTGAAACCGCCACCCGAGGCCCACATGGCTGAAATTCAACCCTTTCGCGCCTTTCGCTACGATACGAACCGCGTGCCGCTGGAAAAAGTCCTCACGCAGCCTTACGACAAGATTACGCCGGCGATGCAGGAGCAGTATTACGCCGCGAGTCCTTACAATCTGATTGCTATCGAGAAGGGGCGCGCCGCCGCGAACGATTCACCGGAAAATAATGCGTACACGCGCGCCGGACAGAAGGTCCGCGAATGGATTGCGGAGAAAATTCTGATGCAGGACGCGGCGCCGGGAATTTACATTTATTCGCAGGAATATCTGGTGCCCGGAACGCACACCCGCAAGACGCGCATCGGGTTCATCGCGCTGGGGCGGGTGGAGGATTACGACGCGCACGTGGTGTTCCGGCACGAGCGCACGCTTTCTGCGCCGAAAGCAGATCGCATCGAGCTGCTGCGGCACACGCACGCGCAAACCGGGCAGCTTTTCATGTTGTACAACGACCCGGCACGGCAGATTGACAACTTGCTTGAAGAAATCACGCATGAATCCGCGCCGCAGGAACTGCATGACGAATTCGGCGTGACGCACCGGCTGTGGCCGGTGACGGACATCGCGACGATCCGCCGAATTCAGAACGCGATGGCGGATAAAAAGCTGATCATCGCGGACGGGCATCATCGCTACGAGACGGCCCTAAATTTTCGCAACGAATCGCGCGCAGCTGCCGGTGTGAACGATCCATACGCCGCGGCGGAATTCGCGATGATGACGTTCGTCAACACCCATTCGAAGGGCTTGACGATTCTGCCGACGCATCGGCTGATCCGCAACGTCGCAAATTTTGATTTCGACAAGTTCCGCAATAACGTGGCGCAGGCTTTCGATTGGTATTCCTACCCGTTTCAGAATGCGGAGGAGCGCACCAGCGCTTACGCGGAATTCCGCAAGGATTTCGAGGGAACGAATCACGGGCGGCGCGCGATTGGCATTTATCCGGGCGGCGGCGCGTTCTATGTTTTCTTGCTGCGGCGCGATGCTGATTTGGAAGCGATGCTGCCGGATGTATCGGAGGCGCAGCGGGGATTGGATGTGGTGCTGCTGCACCGTCTGATGTTGGAAAAGGGGCTGGCGATTGGCGTGGAGGCTGTGGCGGCGGAGAAAAATGTGGGGTATGAACGCGAGATGGATGCGGCGCTCGCCGCCGTGGATTGCGGCGAAGCGCAGATGGCGTGCCTGCTGAATCCTGTGCGCGTGCAGCAGGTGGCTGATATTGCGCTGGGCGGCGATGTGCTGCCGCAGAAGTCCACGGATTTCTATCCGAAATTATTGAGCGGCATCGCGATTTATCAGGTGGAAGGGCACGTGGCGGGACAAGCGGACGCACGCAGCGGCAAGTGATTCGGATGAGTGTCGATCGTAGGGGCGGGTCTGAAACCCGCCCCTACAACCGCGTTTTATTCGGCGTGACGCAAAACTACTTGGCGAAGCTGGCGACTGCGGCTGCTTCGTTGTCGTAGGTATCGAATACGGTCATCAGCTTGGTGACTTGCAGGACTTCCTTGAACTTCGAGCCGAGGTTGGCCAGCTTCAAAACGGCGCCTTGCGAGCGAGCGCTGTGGAAGGTAGCGACCAGGGTGCCGAGACCGGCGCTGTCAATGTAGCCGACCTGCGCAAGGTTCAGCACGATCTGCTTCTTGCCGGCGGCGAGCAGGCTCTTGACCTTCTCACGGAAGGCATTGCTTTCTTCGCCCAGCACGATGCGCCCTTCGATCTCCAGCACCGTCACGCCATTCACTTCGTTATCAACCATTCTCAGTGCCACGTTCGCGCCTCCTGGAAAATTCGAAATCCTATTTGGAATCGGTAGAGCCGAGAAATCACTGCCCTGGGGCGGCGATCTTTCTCATCAGTAAAAATCCGAGCAGGACATGTAATACCCGCAAGACGCGCAGATCATTTTGCAACTACGCTGCTCCAGCCGAGCCGAACATCGCGGGCAATACTGTGAAGGCTCCGGCTGCGCCCCGCGATCGCTGATTTCCGGCTTAGCTGCTTGCGCCTTCGGAACTGCGGCTTCCGGTTGTCCCATTTCTAGTAGTCCTTCGGACGCACGTTTATAGCACATCCGGAGTGTGGGGAAAAGCCAAGCCCGATTTCCGGGCGGGCCACCGCGAGACCTCGCCGGTCAATCCCAGTGGCTTAGGCCATAGACACCAGAGCGAGGCGATAAGTGCCCGGTTGGTCTGGGAGTGGAGAAGAATCGGCGCGCGGTAGATGGTGGTAAAGTAGCGGCAACCAGCGCGTGGTTTGCAGCGTCATATCAACAGGGCGCGGAGAGGAATATGAGACCGCGGTTGCTGATCGGCTTGGCTGCAGTGGTGGGGCTGGCGATGCCGTCTGTCGCCATGGCCCAGCACGGAGCGTCTGGTGGATTCGCTGGCGGTGGCCATGTTGCGGCCGTCGTGGCGGGTGCGCCACACCCTGCCAACATCGTGCGCACAGGTTCCGGCGTTCCCACATCAGTTCCCGCTGGCAACTCCTCGGCTCGAACGCGAGCTACCATTCACAGCGCAGACGTGCCTTCCCGGCATGCGGGACTATCTTCCACTTTGCGAAGCCAGAGTGCCGGCAACAGAGTTTTCGCGCCGATCGGCGCGCCATTGGATCCGCGACATAATCCGCCACCGGTTACTACGCCGCGCGTAGTTTATCTGCTCGGAGTCGGCGGATATTATTACGCGGCGCCTGGCGATGCAGCGGTGGACCAGCCGCAAGAAGGCGTGGAACAAGAGGGCCAGCAGGGCGATGATCAGCAAGTCACCGCCAACAGCGCAGGCGACGGCGAGCGGGACGGCGAACGCGCCGATAATCGCGATGACGGGCGGAATGAAGCGAGTGCGACCGCGCGGGCGTCGGAGCACGAGGCGGAGGCTGAGCAGCAGGAACCGTCGCCAGACGTGGGCACGCTGACGCTGGTGTTGCGCGACGGAAGCCATCTGGACGTGGTGGCGTTCACGATGACGCAAGGCCAGGTGATCTACATCACGCCGGAAGGGCGGCGCCTCACCATCTCATCGGACATTTTCGACGCGGATGCCACACAACGCGTGAATCAAGAGCGCGGGACACCGATGCAACTTCCTCTGTAGCTACCGCGAATCGCGGTGGCACTGCCTGCGAACTGAATTCCCCACACACGAAATAATACGAAGCCCGCTTAGCCGTCCGAACGGCGGATGGGTTCGGGCATGTAGAGGCCGGCGTCGGCTGGGAGGCCGGCGCGCTCGAATTGGATGGTGGTATGGGTGATGCGGAAATCGTGATCGAGGACTTCGTGGATTTTCGCCAGGACTTTTTCGCTTTCTTCCATGTGCATGTCCGGGATGCAGATGTGGCAGGAGAGCGCGTTGAGGTCGGTGCCGAGCGTCCAAATGTGTATGTCGTGGACTTCCTGTACGCCTTCAATGCGCAGCATGGCGCGCGCGACTTCTTCCAGGGCAATGCTGCGCGGCAGACCTTCGAGCAGGATATGCGTGCTCTCGCGCAGGATACCGGCGCCGGACCACAGCACCATCGCGCCGATGGCGATTCCGATCACCGGGTCGGCCCAGGTGGTGCCGGTGTAACGGATGGCCAGCGCGCCGACGACGATTGCGACGTTCGACAGCGCGTCACCCAAATTGTGAATCCACACGCTGCGCAAATTCAGGTCGCGGCGGCCGCTGTGCAGCGCGAGGGTGATTCCACCGTTAATCAGCAGCGCGAAGACCGAAACCCAGAGCATCAAACCGGTTTTCACTTCCACCGGAGTGCGCAGGCGCAGCACCGATTCGTAAATCAGGCCGAGAGAGATGAGAGTGAGCAGCATGGCATTAACGAACGCCGCAAGGATTCCGGCGCGATGGTAGCCGTAGGTCTTTTGCGGGGTCGGCGGCTTCGCGGCCCAGCGCATCGCTAGCCAGGAAAGCACCAGAGTGGGGACGTCGGTGAGGTTGTGCACTGCATCGCTCACCAGGGCTATGGAATGTCCGGCGTAACCGGCGAGCAGCTCGACGGCGACCAACGCGAACGTGGCGACGACGGCGGCGCCCAGTGCTAGAGTCATGCCCTCGGCGGGAAGCGAAACGTGCGAATGGCCGCCGAGGCCGTGACCATGGTCGTGATCATGCGCGTGATCGTGGCCGTGGCTGTGGCCTTCGTGAGAGTCGCCGTCGGATTTTTGGGCTTCCTGGTGCATTGGCTCGATTCTAACCGCGATTCGGTTTGCCTTACAGCGTGGATTCGCGGCGGGTCCGTGGTCAACAACGGCGTGGATCGCGTTAAGCGCCGGGAACGAACGCGCCGGCCGAAACGCAATTGACTTACCTCGCCGCACCCGCCTACCATGGCACAGTTTCGTGAACCTCAACTCTCAGAGGGGGCGCAGGCGCGCAGCGTCGCTAACCGCCCGGCGATGACGCACCAATCTGCCAAACTGGTTTTCTGGGGCGTGCGCGGTTCGACACCGACGCTCGAGCGCGACACCTGGCGCTATGGCGGGAACACGCCTTGCCTGGAACTCACCGCGCCGGACGGGACCAAATTTATCCTGGATTGCGGCACGGGGTTGCGCATGCTTGGCAACCACCTGACGGAAAAGCAGCGCGGGATGGGCATCGAGGCGCACATCCTAGTGACGCACTATCATTGGGACCACATTCAGGGCATCCCTTTTTTTCATCCCTTTTTCGAATCGCAGAACCGGTTCCACTTCTATAGCTTTCAATCGAAGTATCTGGGACCGAACAGCCTCGAGCAAGTTTTTGCGGCGCAGCTCGCCAGCCCCTATTTTCCGGTGGATGTGACGATGATGACTGCCGCGCGTGATTTTCGTGAAGTGGCCGACGCGGAAACATGGGACATCCACGGCACGCATATTACGGCGCGTTATTTGAATCATCCGCAGGGATGCCTGGGCTATCGGATCGAAACGACCGGCGGCTCGATCGTCTATGCCACCGACAATGAGCCTGGCGAGCACGCCTGCGATCAGAATCTGCGGCAACTGGCGCACGGCGCGGACGTGCTGATTTACGATGCACAATATTCTCCGGAGCAACTGGCTTCAGAGCGTAAAGGCTGGGGCCATTCCAGCTGGCTGGAGGGAGTGAAGATCGCGCGCGAGGCCAAGGTGCGGAATTTGGTTTTGTTCCATCACGATCCGGATTCGCCGGACAAGGTGGTGGACGGATTTCTTTCCGCGGCGCGCCAGGAATTTCCGGCGACGTGGGCGGCCACCGAAGGCATGTCCATTAACTTGAGTGAGCGCGGCGTGGCAG
>Ga0210401_10005776_pt1 | contig 12660 bp, 15 predicted proteins | sample IncBWH32MmetaG_FD_150866 | JGI IMG/M metagenome (GOLD analysis project Ga0210401, IMG submission 150866) | Forest soil microbial communities from Barre Woods Harvard Forest LTER site, Petersham, Massachusetts, United States - Inc-BW-H-32-M | ecosystem: Environmental > Terrestrial > Soil >... | reverse complement strand
TTGACAGCTCGTTTTCAATAAATATACATACGACCGTATTTATTTACTCGACACGGAATTTTCGGCTGCTCTCCTGTCCAGTCTAACCATCCCTAAGGAATTTTAAGCGATGAAAGACATCCAACCTGTTTCCGATAATATTCACAATATACTCGGCGAAGGCGTCGTTTGGGACGCCGGCGCCGGCTCACTGCTTTGGACCGATATCGAGCGAAGCGAGTTGTGGACTCTTGATTCATCCGGTGAGATCAAGGTCGTAAACGCACCTGAGCGCATCGGCTCTTTTGCTCCGTGTGAGAGCGGCGGAATCGTCGCTGCATTTGCCAGCGGGTTCGCTTTCTGGGATCCCCGGAGCGGCCAACGCCAAGATATGAAAAATTTGAGCCTCGCTTGCCTACCACGCGCCTTAACGATGGTGGAACCGATCGACAGGGTCGATTTCTCGCCGGCGGATTTGACGAAGGAGGCGGCAAACCGATCTCTTCATTGTGCCGTCTCGATTTCGATCTCTCCGTGCACACGCTTCTGACCGATATCTGTTGCTCGAACGGACTCTCCTTCAGTCCCGACGGCCGGATTATGTACTTTGCCGATACGCCTAAAGCCGTCATCTGGCGTTTCGACTATGATATCGACAGCGGAGTCCCGTCCAATCGCCAAGTTTTTGCGACTTTTGACAATCAGCCTGGCGCTCCGGACGGTTCCTGTGTTGATGCTGATGGCTGTCTCTGGAACGCACAATGGAATGGCAGTCGGGTAGTTCGCTACACACCAAGCGGGCGGATCGATCGGGTAATTGAGATGCCCGTCCACAAGCCGACTTGCCTCGCGTTCGGTGGAAGTAAGCTAGATACTTTGTATATCACATCAGCTCGATATCATATGCCGCCTCATGAGCTTGAGGCTGAGCCTTTGGCCGGAGCGCTCTTTGCGATTTCTCCTGGAGTTACTGGCCTGGCCAGCGAAAAGTTCGTCGCCTGAATTGGGTCGATCTTGGGATGGGTAAACCAAGGTGGAATAGCTGGGCGGCCGAAGTACTACCATCCTGGTAGCGATGAAGACGGCAGTGTCTAATCGGTTTCAAAGATTTGCCAATCGACCAATTGTTAACGTATGCGGAGAACCTGTATGACCAGAATGCGACCGGCTCGGGGCATCCTTCTGTCCTGCGTCCTTGTTAGCTGCCTGCACTCAGTTGCGGTACATGCGGAAGCTCCCACCGCTACGCCAGCATCACCGCCTGTAAATGAACCGCGCGATGGCCAGCACGATTTCGATTTCAATCTCGGTACGTGGAAAACGCATATCCGCCGTTTATTGCATCCGCTCTCAGGCTCGGACGAGTGGGTAGAACTTGATGGTACGGTTGCCGTCCGCAAAGTTTGGGGTGGCCACGCACAGTTGGAGGAAATCGAGGCGGATGGTTCAACGGGCCACTTTGAGGGGCTGACACTGTTCCTTTACAATCCAGAGGCGCATCAATGGGCGCAATATTTTGCCAACAGTGCAGCCGGAGGGAAAACCTGGGAGTCGAACTTTATCGCAACTTTGACGCGGGAAAATGAGACCCAGCAGAAATCCGAGAGCGTTTCCCCGCAACCGTCCTGGTTGCCCAAGCCCTCACATGATTTCGACTTCAATTTCGGTGTCTGGAAGACTCACATCACCCGCAGGCAACATCCTCTCACCGGCTCAAATACCTGGGTTGACTATGATGGCACATCAGACGTCAATAAAATCTGGAACGGGCGCGCCAGCCTGTTCGAACTTGAAGCCACCGGGCCGGCAGGACATATCGAAGGTGTTGGTTTACGGCTTTACAACCCTAAGTCGCGTCAGTGGAGCCTGAACTGGGCCAGCAGCAGGGACGGAGTGATAGGCAAGCCGATGATTGGCGAGTTCGCCAATGGTGAGGGCCACTTCTATGATCAGGAAGATTTCCAGGGACGAAGCATCCTTGATCGCAACGGTTTCTCCGACATCAAGCCGGACTCTAGCCGTTTTGAACAGGCGTTCTCTGACGATGGAGGAAAGAATTGGGAGACGAATTGGATAATGACTTTCACTCGATGAGCAAACTGGCGGATGAGCGGGAGCTCATCCCTACCGGACTTACGCCCCGCAAATTTGCTCCGTGTCATTTTTACCACTTGGCGGAGCCGGCCAACTGGCCCTTGATTCGACGGCACGGTTTGTTGAGCACCGAACGCCTGTTAGACTTAGCTAAAGTACCGCAGAAGAAGCGAGCAGCGATTCTCTCCCAACATCGCCCCGAATCAGTCGTGCTAGCCAATGGCGTTATCATCCGCGATCAAAAACCGATGCCGCCGCTTCTGCTCGCGCGAGCGCTGCCGAAGGATGTGTCCCCATCTGAGTGGTACCGATTTCTGAATCGATTCGTTTTTCTTTGGTCGAATCGTGAGCGAGTTGAACGCCATCTTGGCGCGTGTGGAAGGCCTCAAATCCTGCTGGCGTTCGACGCACCGCACCTTCTAGATAAGCTCGGAGATAGAATCTATCTCTCACCGATCAACAGCGGCAATGCTCGTCGCCGGCCGGCTCTGCGTTCAACTCATACTTTTGTTCCGTATCGGGAATGGGTTAAGTCGGGTTGGCGAGCGATAGACGGTGAAAGCCGGCGGCGTACCGGTGCGCCGGCTGAAATTTTGGTGGAAGGAAATCTTACTCTAGAACCGTTCCTGCTTGCGGCCGGTACGGTTCGGCACGGATCGGCCGCAAGTTTTGAGGCGGAACTGAGCCGGTCTCAGCTACGTCGAGGCAAAGAGAAGCGGGAACTAGCGCAGCCCCGGGATCCTCCCGGGTGAAATAGAAATAGATTTACGCAGATAAGAGAAAATCGAATACGGAATGCATGGATGAAGTAACTTCCAACAGCTATGAAACAGCCACCGAAACAACGCTCCTAACGCGATGGAATCTGCGACTCAACACACATTGCAGTTCATCGAATCCGTAACTGCAGACGGATATTTTGGGCGTCAATGACTTCGCGTTTGATGGCATTCTTTTTATTCAGTCGCTTCACCATATTAATCCCTTGGATCAATCGCTTGCCCAAGCGGCGCGTCTTCTGGATAAGGGCGGATTCGTGCTTGTGGATGACTTCGCCTTTAACCGGATCGACGAAAGGACCGCCGTCTGGTTGCAGATATGCTCGTCGTTCGCGCCTTGAAAATCAGCCAAATGATCCGGCAGCTGCCGGACGGTACGCCTCCTACTTATGACTCGATGCACTAAGGCCAACGTATGAGCAACGTTAGTAGGAAGAAAAAGGCGTTGTCCCCTGAACAACGTAAAGAACTACTCGGAGCGCTGAAAGCGCGTTTTGAGAAGAACATGAACCGCCACAAAGGTCTGGAATGGGCGAAAGTACAAACAAAGCTCGAAGCTAATACTGCAAAACTGTGGTCACTCAATGAAATGGACCGAACTGGTGGTGAACCGGATGTGGTTGATCATGATAAAAAAACCGGGGAATACATCTTTTGCGATTGTTCGGCAGAAACACCCAAGGGCCGCAGAAATGTTTGCTACGACCGTGACGCTCAGGAGGCGAGGAAAGAATTTAAGCCCGAAAACAACGCGATGGATGTGGCGGCCGCCATGGGCATTGAGCTCTTAACGGAAGAACAATATCGAGAGCTGCAGAAACTTGGAAATTTCGATACGAAAACGTCCAGCTGGGTGAAAACGCCTTCTGATATCAGAAAACTCGGCGGCGCCCTCTTTGCAGATCGCCGCTACGACACCGTCTTCGTTTATCACAACGGTGCGTCCTCTTACTTTGGCAGCAGAGCGTTTCGTGGCTCGCTAAGGGTCTAAAAACGCCGAAGGCTCGCTTCTACGTCCTGGGCTGACAACCTTCTGTATAAACAAGCGCGGGATAAATCCGTATCCGGACTGGCTACCAAAGGCTAAAGGTCGTCGATCTCGTTTAAGGGGCTCAGTATTCGGGTTCATTCCCCGATTCATCGATTTGATGATACTTTGGCCTCTGATTGAAGCCGACCTTCAGCGGCATACCACGCGAACGAAAAAACTCCTGACACGCCAACTCGATGCTACGGTGGTTTATCATCGCTCTCCGCCCAGCTCGGCGAAGGGGGTCGCTCTTCTCCTCGGATTGGCGCTCAACATTCTGGCTGGCGTTTGCAGTGTCCGCTTCAGGCCGGTCAAATTCGTCACCCGGTCCCCCATTAAAGCTTTTCAGACGATGTGCTTCACCCTGTCCGCTGGACTCAATCAGTTCACAGTTACTTTGTAACCAAATCTTAATTGCGAGTGTCAGCACTGGAGAAGGGCTGCCAGCCGCACTCATTTTGTTTAACCACGCGTCCTTTTCGGGATCATCTGTTCTCCAACCTTTTTCGGAAAACTCGACTATTGATCCATCCTTGTGCTTCCAGCGGAATTGAAAACTCATGGCTCCCAACTTTCTAATTTAAGCGGCGCTTGCCGTGTGTTTTCTACGCAACAGGGGCAACGTCACGTCTTTTATCACTAGATGATGCGAGTCGAAAGATGTGTAGTCTGCAGGTTCCATAGTCTTTGACACGAGGCGCGAAGTCGGTGGTTGCAGTAGTCAACAGAGGGGAGTTACTACCGGGTTACAGGTCATACAATTACACTTTAGTGCTAACCGAGTACTCCCTTCGGTATGATATCCCTTCTGCAAACTGATAGTCGTGTTTCGGGGCAGCAGTCGCCACCCTTTCCGCCTTCCTTGAAGCTGGAAGAGCTGCTCCGGCCCGGAGCTAGACGGCCAATGGTACGTGGTCGAGCAATCGAAGCTACCGGCCTCGAGAATTCTCCTGGCAAGCCAATACCCGCTTTCGGAAGGAGAAGGGTCGCTAGCGGGACGATTGTACACCAGGATGAAGGAATAGGCGGAGAAGATAATTGCCGGCTTAAAAGCTTTGAGGGGATGCGCGAGCGATTCCTTGACAGCTCATCGTGAAAAGCAAAGTCGAATCGATCGGCACCGGATTGTACCGATCGCCGAATTTCTTGTCTGAACAGTCAGCGCTGGGTAGAAGTGTTAAAGATGCGTAACAAAATGAAATACAATCGCCTATCCTAGTCGTGGCTTCGGGAGAACCGTGAGTCATGAAAAATCAGGTAGTTAGGGATGCGATAGCTAGCAATAACAAATACTATTCTCCCATGGCTCTGATTGTACCCGGCGTCGCGCTAGCCATGCTTACTGGGTGTTCCACACTAGGCAGCGGTGCCTCGGGAGAACCCGCGCCGACCACCGCCAGTAAAACCTATCTGGAACAGCACTCATCCGTGTCTGATCAGGTAGCGGACAGTCCCGATCCAGGCTATGAATGGTTCTACTGACTTTCCGCGGGTTACGCTTAACGTCTGAGCAGCGCCCGAGATTTCAGTTCGGGTAGTTCGGCTGAGAGGAAGGCCGCGGATTAAAGTCGGCCGGAATATGGTTGGGTCTCCCGGTGTCGGTGGGAGTAATATGCAAGTGAGTCTTAAGTGGGTTGTCACCCCACTGCGGCAATTTGGTGATATCAGCGTCTGGAATCAAAACGTAGTCTGACGGGAGGACATCGTGCGCCCGCAAACGGCTGATGCTGAACGCCGAAGTCAGGTCGCCGACTGAGCTGTTCGGGTCATCCTCTGGACCAAGATTGTCCTGGTTGTAGATCTCTTTTCCTCGTGCCAACGCCTGGTGTTCGTCCGGCAGATCCGCGAGTGCCGGTAACTTGAAGATCAAATTGATGAATTTGATAATCGAATTGGTATCGCCCAGTTCGTGAGAAACAACATGGGTTTGGGCGTACGGCGAAATCACCAGCAACGGAACGCGGGGCCCTCGGCTCAGCTGTGTGTTATTGGGATCATAGGCGACGATCGCCGGAGGGACATGATCGTAAGTACCTTCGGAATCATCCCAACTGATAATGATAGCGCAGTTATTCCAGTACTCACTATTCGCGATTGCATTCACCACTTTCGCTACGAGTGCTTCACTGATCTGTGAGTCGGAATACCCCTCGTGATCGTCGTCGCCGACGAAGTTCTTCAGGACGGTAGCATTATTAGCGGCATTCAGCGGAACCAGACCATACTGGTTCTTAAAACCTCCTTTGATGTAGAAGACACCGCCAGCGCCGAGATTTGCGTTGCCGATATCTGTGAAGAATTGAGAATAAGTGTGTAGGTTCTTATTGATCTTCGGGTTAGCAGCAACGTAGCCGAAAAATTGAGGCGCGTTATGGTGTTCGATGTAGGCGCTTTGGCCGCCGATATCCGCCGTGCCACTGTTGAACCCCTCCTCGTACCATCCCCAGTTGACAGAAGCCTGATTCAGGCCAGCGAGGAATTTAATATCGTCCTGTATGTCCGCCAAATCGGCTGCTTCGTTAAGATCAAACTGCTGGAGGTTCTGCATAGCGCTGCCGGTCAAGCTCAAAGGCAAGGTAGCGAACGTCAGATTCAGCTGTGGATCAGTGCTACCCGTGTTTGGCATATGCTCTGCGTCCTTGAGCGGATCTTTTTTTGAACCCCAGAGCGGATCAACATCTTCCTCCACTGGGACCCCAATTCCCAAGGCTACGTTCGCGGGGACGTTTAGGGCGTCGGTCGTTGGATGCTTAACCCATTGAGTTGAGCCGGACTGGCCCGCGATGAGAGAAATATTGTCAGGACTCGATGGTCCTACGATGGTTTGGAAGTGGTTGTCGAAGAGCGCGAACCTGCTGGCGTAGTACCAAAGGAAAGGGATGGTATTGCCGTCAATGTAAGCCATGGTGAGTTCCCCGAACTGTTTTGCGGTCTCGGTGGGGACCGCGGTCGTGAAGTGGAGACTCTCTTCCGCCAAGGCAAAGTGATCCATTAATGGCTTGCACTTAATAACGTTCATCTTCTCCACCAATGACGAATGAGAGTGGCTCATATCATCCAAGTCCCAGGCATCCTCGGCTTGACCCACGCGAAACGGCTGAATGGTGCTGTAGTTCCCATCCGTATCGAGAATCGGTTGAGCAAACCCAGGGGTCTCGGATTCGCCCTGCGAAAACAGGCCATGGGCGCCAGGAAATGTGCCAAACATTTGATCAAAAGCCCGGTTCTCTTGGAAAATTACGAAGACATACTTCACCCGTTCTCGCAGGAGTTTAATTATCTCCGGAGTTTTAGAGACAGCATCTATCTTGGTGTCGGTGACGTGTGGCGCGATCTCTAAATCCGGATTGGGCTGATTCTGAACTAAGGGTTCGTCCTCCCCGAAGGTGAACGCGGGCGCAAGACTAAGGCCGAGCGTCGCGGTGAGGCAAACAGTATGGATAAGGCGCATTTTAAACGTCCGGTTACAGGACCAGTGAAGGGTGCGGTGCCGCCCAGCAGCCTGCTCTCCCGAGGTGTGACATTTTTGTCATACAGGGCCTCAATTGCAACTGATCATGACCATTCTGTAAAGCAGTGGCCAGATACTTGTTGTGCCTCCGTTCTCGTACTCGTCGTCGTCCTCGATTCCGAGCGACCGAAATTGCCGGCTAAGGCGAAATTGAGTGGATTGCGACTCGAACGAACAGTCCCGCCACCTACAAGACCACGCCGGGCTTCCGGGTTATCGTAGGATCTCTATCTCAAACTTAATTGGAGGAAGTAATTTCGTCTCCGAACGATAACCGGGTCGCAAGGCGATTTACTGGTCGTGTGCTCTCTCGGACAACTCTTTCTCCGCTCTCAGCCAATCCTCGCGTTCGTCGCCTGGCGTCTCACCCCGCTCTAAATAGAGCTCGTACGCTCGACGCGCGATTTGTTCATACTTAGGCGCGAGAACATTCGCGCTGCCCGGGTCGATTTCGACGTTTTCCTCGACGCTGGATCCCTCAACGGCCTCGGGTCTCGGTGTGTCGGCAATTACGGTGCCATGCTTTTGTGTCAGGCGAGGTTCGTCTCCTTCGCCTGCAATCCGGCCGCGGCCGGTTTTTCCCATACCGGATGCTATCGCTTCTGTAAGGACGGTTGCCGGCGATATCTCTCTGTCTTGAAATAAAGGCTTCTGCTCAACCGGTTGTTCGACACTCGAAGTGGGCACCTCGACTATGGTCGGTTCGGTCGAGCTGGAGGTCTCGATTGCCTCGATCGGGCCTCCCCTCGGGCCGGTCTCGCTTCCTCCCTTTTCCATAAACTCTCGGAATCGGTTAAGATCACCCTCAACTTCACTAAAGGGAATGCCCAGCGCATCACCTGCCTTTTCTAATAGTCCTTCCGGCTCATATTCCATTGTCAAAGTGACCCGGGTTCGAGAAGCATCTAGCGCCTCGAAAGTGACCGCACCCCTATTTGGCGTTCCGCTTACACTTTGCCATGCGATTCTTTCGTTGGGAACCTGTTCGGAAATTTCTGCTTCCCATTGCTTCTCGATGCCTCCAATTTTCGCTTTCCAAAAGAGCTGATTTAGACCGACTTGCCTGACTTCGTCTACGCCCACCATGAAGCGGGGGAACTCTTCAAACTGGGTCCATTGATGGTAGACCCTTTGCAGCGGTGCGTTTACTTCTATCGAGTGCGTGATTGCTCCCATAACAAAAAACTTTGCAACTTTGTTGTGACTATAATTCGCGTACAACCTAGTCGATGGTCTGGCTTTCAGCGTATTTATCCGCCAAGGCTGCCTTGATCCCACGGCGACCCGGATTTCAGTCAATTGGTCCAAGGCGCAAGAGCCACTAGACGGACACGTTCGATGTCAGCGGAGCGCGACTTCTCTTTATTACAAAGAGAAAATGGGGTGAGGAGAAAAGCTAAGCGGCGCTTGACGCGTGAGCTGGGACTCCGGCGACTAGCAATCCATTAAGTGAGACTGCTTGACTGCACTGGCATTTATTTTTCTACCTCAGCAAATGTTCCATCGGAATACAGCTCATAACGCTTGCCGGCTAGATGTGCAACCAAGGGGAAAGCCGCTTGGGTGACATCATCCGGCGAGTCCCATTGCGCGCTATCCCAGTGAAGTGTGAAATGCGCAGGTCTGTCCGCAATTCTGAGTTCGATATTGTCGGTCATGTTGCCCGAACCTTTCCGGAAGGTTCGGCGGGGAAGTGAAATCGGATGTGTGTGGGCGAAATTACTCAGATCGGTGCGCCGTTACGCCGGCACTCAGCTTCTTCGAGACGAGACATTAACGGAACTAACTCCTCGCAGAATTGTCGCCCTGCCTCGATCAAACGGATGACCTTAGCGTTCCGCTCGAAAAGCCGCGCGCCCAGCCTCTGTTCTAACCGTGTAAATCCGCGGAGCGGTCATGTGATACTGCGGGACGATTGGCCTGTGTTTCTTTTCAGCTCACGACGCTAATTCCCAGCTCCTTCGCAGCTCGCAACAGCGGACAATCTCGCGTCCAGAGCCTGGCCGGCGATAATAAGCTCGAGCCGATAATCATGACGTCAGTCCAGCCAAGGCCTTTGCCGCATAGCCGCCTTTCCTCGATCAGCCGGAGCGCTTCGGCCGGAGACACTTCCATTGCGGGAGGTAATGCAGACCAAAGCGAAAGCAATTCTCGACGATGGGGCAGAGTTCCACAAGCCAGCTCCCCTAGGATGGCTGAGTGCATGACCACTTCAGAGGCTTGAAGGAATGCGACGAGCCCTGGGTCAGAGCGGTGCAAGTGATCGATCCACACGGAAGTATCGACCAATACGTTCATCTCCGAGCGTTTTCGGTGCTCCGTCGTCTTCGGCCTGGTTTGGCGGAGCGGGCTGTACCGCCGAGCGCGGCTAAACGGAGCGCAGCCGCGCGCTGAATCAGTGCTTCGAGTCCCAAATGAATCAAGCGCGTCTTCTCGTTGATTCCGGTATATTCCCGGGCTTTAGCGACCAGATCGTCGTCTAGTATCACGGTCGTCCTCATGCATATGAGTATGCATTCCCTATATGCATGTCAACTCTAGAACCTGGTTACTCTGGTTCGGGGAGCAAGAGGGGATGCCTAGGCGGCAGGGGAGCCGCGCCTCGCGTTCGCGAAATTGCGTCGAACGCTCTTGTTTCCGCCAAAAGCCGCGGCTTCTAAGCCACTAATCGCAAGAGTTTGGCGGACGGCCAACGAGCCAAGAGTAATCTGTCGAGCCCGAAGCGCCGGCCGGCTCCGGTCGTTAGCCCGATAGCTCCGGCGGCCATCAACATGACGTTGAATCCGACGGTATCAGGACCTGCACCTCCAGCAACCAGAATGTTCGTGAGAGCGCGCAGAATAGCAAGCACACTGCCAAGGCGAGTGAAGAGTCCCAGCGAAAGTGAAATGCCGATCGCGAGGTCACCAAGCCCAATGGGTATCGCAAAGAATTGTGCGTGGGGCAGCACGACGTTCCGCAAAAGAGCAGCCACTCCGGGAGTCACGGCTGTAAAAACGAAGGTTTCGCCTATTCTTTTAGCAAGTTCTACACCGCTCAGAAAAGCGTAAGATAGTTTGGCGTCCTTACCAACTAATGCGCTGTCGAGCCATGCAAGGCTTGAGATTACCCGCAACCAAATGATTGAACTCCGGGCGTGGCAAATATCTGATAACTTACTCATTGTCGAGAATTTGTGGGCATCTAGCATCTGTGAGCGCTCCAGATAATTCTTCATGCTACAAGTTGTCGCGGAACGGCTGCGCCGGGACCGCGGTTCGATGCCGCAGCCAAGACCGCCTCAAAAGCGAGATCGGGCGCCGCAACGCAAATAGGACCAAGTTCAGCGAGTGTCGCTCCGCCAGTGTCCCGGATTCGACGAGGAAACGAGCTCTTAGAGAAATTACGAACGACCAATGCATCCCCTCGCTGGGTGGGACCTGATCGAGAATTTTGCATCTACCTTCGATTCCTGTAGTTGCTGGACAAAATTAGTTACTTCTTCCTGGGTTAAGGCAGATTGATTTAATCTGTTACCCTCATCATTATATACGTCGAAAACTATTTGCTCCGTCATTTTGAAGTACTTGTTGAGCGTTTGAGAAACCTCCTGTCGAACAGGAAAGAGGGAGGCGCTATCTGCATGTCCCTCTTTGTTGACTTCCTACTTGCAACGGTTGCAAATCCGCTCTGGAGGCTTCATAGCGAGGGCGTTACTATTGATCGCTCCCTTCGGTCAATTCAGCGGCAATGGGAGTGAGAGTCCCGAAGAGACCATTCTGTCCTTTATTGGGCCCAGCGGAGAAGAATAGCGCGTTGTCAGGCTGATTAGAAGGATCCGAAGTAGGTACACCATCCCCAAATTGCAATGCCCATAGTCCGTCAATAGTAATGACTTTATTATTTTGATCAGTGAATTTTCCTTCGAACTGGCCTGTAATCGCGTCGAAGGCGAGAATTTCGCCGCTTCCAAACTGCCCAACGATAAGCTTATGGCTAAACGGCCCGAAATCGCTCGGCGCCAAAGTTAATCCCCAAGGCGCATTAAACCAGGCGCCATGCTGCAGCCGCACTAGCAGAGTGCCACTCGGCGAAAAGACATCAACGAAGCCGAGCCCGGCGCCAAAGTCTACAAAGGTTTTCGTCTGGTTCTGTTTCGCGTATGCCACATACAGGTTGCCACCAATGTTTTGCACATTGAACGGAGCGAACCCCTTCGGGACTTGCGCGTCTTCGAAAGCCGGCCCGCCATGTTTGTCACCGAATCCGTTTCTATCGAGTTTAACCGGGTTAAAGTTTGTATCATAAACTTTTATTTCCCCTGCCTCTAAATCGGCGACATAGAGAAATCGCTGTCCTGCAACTTCCGCGATGGTCACACCGGTCAAGACTGACGTGGTAGATCCGGGGACCTTCTGAATCGCGTTCGTCGCATTAACCGAAGGGTTCCATGCCGAGATGGTGCCATCAAGCGATACAAAGATAAACATCGCCGGGTTACCCGAAGCGACGGCAAAGTCAGTGCTGCCGTTAAAGACTTGACCAGTTGGACTGCCGGTCGTGGTCTGGGCCGTATGGGGAATTGTGACTGTTAAGGGCTGCTTTACTCCCGAGCCGTTGTAAAGTGTTGAAACTCCCGTTGTATTATCCGAGACCCACCACGGGCTGGTGGAGCCTCTTGAGATGCCCCAGACATTCTTGAGATCAGGGTCGGGGGGATTGGTTCCTTCCGTCACCATATCTGAAACCAGATTCGTCTGCTGATACTGCTGAGCGATTGACGCCGCAGGCAGAAAAAGCACGAACGTCGCGACAATTCCGAATGTTCGGCTTAGTAAGAAAGCGGGGTCAACATGGCCTATTCTTTTCATGGAGAGATTGCAAATAGCATTGCGGTTGAGTTTGGAAGTCCTCATCGACTTCCGTCACTATTAACTAACAAAGCCCGAGTTTATTCCCGGCGTCCGGGGTATGTGCAAAAGGCTGCTATGGGTATTGGAAGTATTTCATTTTGGAGAGCGCCAGCTATCAAAATGGTCGCCCAAGGTTTGCGCAGACGGTGGTAATGCGCTGACTACCAATAATGGAGATATAGACACGGACCACAGGAGACGTACCGCTAGGTTGAAACATTTAACTGCAGATTAACTTTTTTTAATCTGATCGGGATTTACGACGCTGATTGGTTCGAAATGAGCCGCCGCGCCAGGAAAGGGTAACTTAGTCGGCACAGTCAAACGATCGACTTTTAATCCAGGCCGGAACGTCTTGCGGAAAGTGGATTGCGC
>Ga0210401_10005775_pt1 | contig 12667 bp, 7 predicted proteins | sample IncBWH32MmetaG_FD_150866 | JGI IMG/M metagenome (GOLD analysis project Ga0210401, IMG submission 150866) | Forest soil microbial communities from Barre Woods Harvard Forest LTER site, Petersham, Massachusetts, United States - Inc-BW-H-32-M | ecosystem: Environmental > Terrestrial > Soil >... | reverse complement strand
GTCGGTTAGTAGTTCGGGGGTTTGCGCAAATTCGAATGAGACCCGGCGCCCGTTGCGGACGATGTCGGCTATACCGTGACCTGCGCAAACCAAAAACGCCACGAGATACAAATGTTGACTGGAAAAGGTCGGCGTCAAATTTTTCCCCACTGTATCCACTATCGCTCTCCCCAACGTTCCGGCTGCGAAATCTGGAATGCCGGTCGCTTCATTAATGGTATTGATAGAGCGGAGAAGGTCCTACGTGTTAGCGTAACTTTTTTCCGTGGGTGAAGACGTGCGCAGGCGTCAACGATTGGTGGGATTTGTGATTCGCAGCGCAGAGCAATTTACGCCAGGAAACCCAGCGATGCATCCACCGTGCTCTCTGCGCTATGCGGTGTGTGAGCTGGATCGCTTGATGGCATAGCACGGCGTGAGGCTGGCGGCTGGTAGGGCGAACGGTACCGGGCGAAGCCGATTAATCTCTAACCCCGAAGTCGTATCCATCAAAGCCGAGCGCATCAAAAGTAATCATGTATTCACCAGGTTTCAAATCTTCGCTGGGTGTAACCATGAAAACCCCATCGGAAACTGTCTTCGTGGTGATGTCCGGCATTCGGTCCTTGCTTAATCCACCTTTGAATGTGAATACGTTGCCGCCGTTTGTAGTTTGCAGCTCACGGTGGTCTTTCTTCTTATCGAATCGCACAATCAATAAAGCGTGCTCTGAACGGCCAGCTATACCTGCCAGTTCCGGAAGTTCCTTGATGCAGAACGTTGGCCTCTTGTCTTCGATTTGTATCGGAGATTCCGCGCCTCGAAACGTCCACACCATCTGCGGTGTAAGACCGGGAACAAGCATTTTTCCAACGTGTTTCATGCCGCCACCGGCCAGCGAAATCGGCTCTAACTTTTGCCATCCCTGGGCCGTGTTGTAGTAGAAGCCAGGGGAAAGAGTTTGCACATCTCGGGGGCCAGCGCCTGAAGCCGTCGCTGTCGGGTTTGGATGGCTTGAAGTGTTGGCGACATCAGGCGGGTCTGAAATCGTGGCTGCTTTCGGCTGCCCGCTTGGCGCTTCCACCATTGCGAGAATCACGCTGTCGCCGAGCCCTCCGGTCTTCAGCGCTTGCAACGATGCGGGGGACGTGTCGAAGTTACACTGGCTGGATTTAATCTTCGCGACCAGAATCTGTGGCGGAAGCCCTATTTTATTCATGTCCAGAATATCTTTATTCGTTAAAACCGTGGAATCTGCGACGGTCGCTGCACTCAGGTTCGGCTTGCTGGACGTCGCGGGAGATTCCGTGGCAACCGCCTCGCTGTGAACAAGGTGATTCGGAGCGACACCGTTCTGCTCCAGACCTAAGCAGAGCACATATCCGAGTGGTTCGGATTGGGTTGAGAATGAGACTTGGCACCACCCGACGCCCATAGTGTTAATTTGGAGGACCACGTCTACCACGTCACCTTGCTTTAGAGTTATGGCTGCGCGGTCGCTCAGTGAAGCGCTGGTATAGACGTTTATCTGCTCCGCCCTGACCCTTCCCTGCCACAGAATCCTTTGCTGCGACCTTACGGTATTTGAAACGGACACGATAAACAGGCAGAGAAGTATCAGCCGAAATACCTTCCGGGGAGAGTCTATGAACGTCATCATCATGAGCGCCTCGCAGATTCACAAACAGAAAACGTAAGCTGATTCAGTGCTGTGTTGCAGGGTGGGACGGTATTGTTGCCGACCGCCCGACCCGAGTTATCGCGACGACTACTGGACGGTCACCGCGACATTCGTTGTCTGTGTTGTGCCGCCACCTGAAGCGGTCAAGGTCACGGTGTAGCTTCCGGTTGGCGTTCCGAAGTTTATTCGACTGCTCCCGCCACTGCCGCTGGCGCAGCTGCTGAGAGCCACACCCATCAAAACGAGCACTACCAATCCAAGTGATGTTGCCCAGCGCGTTTTCTTGTGTGGAGCTCCCAGGAAGAAAATGCATGCCAGAACGAGTCCCGCATTCGCTGCGAAATGACCTGGTTTAATCGGACGATTTCCCGGTCGGAGTCCGCTATTCAAACCCGCCGTAGTTGAAATCCTGAGGTTCGCAGTAGCGGTGGTGGTTGTGGCACTGAGCGCGATTGAAGACGGACTGGCGAGGCATGTAGGCGCGTCATTCGCGGGTAGAGGAGAGATGCTGCAAGTGAAGCTGACGGTGCCTGCAAAGCCGCTCGTCCCTGTAACCGTAATTGTCGAGGAACCGGATTGCCCAGGCGCCTCGATGTTGAGGCTGGAAGGATTTGACAACAGGCTGAAGCCGCCTGGAGCAACGGTGGACAAGCTCAAATCCCAGGCGCTCCTACCGTGGGTTCCGGCTCGCAGCGTTCGTGTTGCGTGCTGGAAGGAGAGGGCAAGCACTGCCACGTTGGGCAGACCTGTGCCAAGCATCGACCAAGCCGTCCCGCCGTTACTGGTAACGAACACGCCGATATCGGTCGCGATGTAAAGCGTGTTTGCGACATCGGGGTCAACGACAATAGCATTCACCGGGATGTTGGGAAGATTGCCGCTGATGTCTGAAAAGCTCGCGCTGCCATTGGTTGTCTTGAACACATGCCCGACCGTGTCACCATTGAAACCAGAAAATCCCGAGTAGGTTACGTAAGCTGTTGTTGAACTGACAGGGTCAACTGCGATGTCGGTTACAAACCGGGGGCAAGGAGGGCTGACTTGGGACCAATTCGCGCTCGCACCTGAACCTGCATTCGTGGTGACCGCAATAGCGGTGACCCCAACAGTGACATCATTAGAGCCCGCATAAACCGTATTGGAATTTCCTGGCGCGACGGCGATTGTCGTCAGCGTGCCGGTGGGCGTTGCCGTAAAAGGGGGGGAAATCGGTGTCCAGGTCCCTGCGCCGTCGGTGGTTTGGTAAACACGAGAGGTACCATAGTACAGCGTGGAGGAGTTGGAAGGGTCCATAACCAGCGGTGGGATGAACGAAGCATTGTCACATAGCGGGGGAACTCCCGGCAGCACGCATATCGGCGCGATGCCCATTGTTTCCTGGGTAAATGTTCCCGGGTCTCCGCTCAAGGTTGACTTGACCAGGCAACCATTGGCCCCATCCGCATAGACTGTGGTTGGGGTCACGAAGTCAATGGCAGTGTAGCCGCCGTCGCCACAGGCCACGACTGACCAGGTCAGACTTCCCGTGTACTGCTGTACGCCATTATCCTGCGCACCGCCAAAACCTAAGCTCGGGTTCGTTGGATGCATCGAGAGCCCACCATAAAACTGCGTAAGCGCCAGAGTGGAGTTCAAGCTGTTCCAGTTGACCGGAGCGGTCGCGACATTTGTTGTGCTCCAGACACCCCCATCGCTTCCCACATAAAGCGTCGAACTGTCGCCGGAGAACGCAAGCGCATGAGTATCTGTGTGGACGGTACCTCCGTTTGCGCCCACGGAAATCACACTCCAAGAATTGCCACCGTCTAGTGAACGGATAACCGTATGGTCAGGGAAATTAGGTTCCTGGTTGAGTCCTCCCGCATACACGACATTCGGATTGTTGGGGGCAACAGCGACGACATTGTTGTACCAACATTGCGGGTTGCAAAAGTCTGGCGCGTTGGTGAGTGTAGTGAATGTTTTGAAGCCATCCGTGGTCTTGACCACAGCCCGCAGCGAATTGCTGCTTGTAGTGGCGTCGGCAATCGCTGCGTACAATGTTGTGCTGCTAGAAGGCGCGATGGTGAGAGCGATTCGTCCAATGATGTTCGAGGTTTCGAGCAACACCTTAGTCCAAGTCTGCCCACCATCGGTTGACTTGTAGATACCGTTTTGGAGTAGGGGGTCGCCAAATGGAGCGGGCGAAGCAGCTAACGGGGCACCCAAAGCAGCGTAGGCAATGTTTCCGTTCGTGGGGTCAAAGAGAGCAGCAGTTCCCCGGTCATCAATGCCAAGCGCAAGGGTCCAGGTGTTGCCGCCGTCAGCGGAACGGTAGACGCCAGAGCCATTTGTCGTTGATGTACTTAATATTCCAGCGAGCAACACCTGGCTGTTGGCAGGACTCACGGCCAGTGCGCCAATGAAAGCGCCCCCGTCCAAATTGAAGCTTCCAAACGGGCCAACGAACGGCCCGCTCAAGCGGGTCCAGGTGCTGCCCCCATCGGTGGATTTCAAAATCCCCGCTCCGTAGTACACGTCCTGGTTGTTGTTACCTTCTCCAGTTCCGACGTAGACCGTGGCGTGATTGGAAGGGTCGATAGCAATGGAGCCGACTGCAAGCGAGACCTGGGTATCAGTGAGCGGCGTCCATGAAGTGCCTCCGTTGGTAGTCTTCCATACGCCACCTTCTGCGGCACCAAGATAAACAATACTTGGATTGGTTGGGTCTACAGCTAGTGCTGTGACGCGTCCAGAAACATTGGGTGCACCGTCGTAAGAGAAGTTCAGGTTAGGATTGGTTGGCTGCGGACCAATCAGAGTCCAAGTCAACGAGCTGGAGGGAGAATTCAGCGATGCTTTTTCCGCTGAGGCTGACATCCGGTTGAGCTGCTGAAGTGCCTTGAGACGCGCACCCGGTGGGATGTGCTTCAACGGAAAAGCTCGCTGGCGGTAAAACCAATCCATTCGCTCGCGAATTTTATCGAAATGGTTTTCAGAAGTTAGTGCTGTGCGCTGACCAAGTGCCGCACCAACAAGCACGATGAAGGTGAGGGCTGGAATTACTAGTGATGAGGTGTAGCGGAATCTATTCATTTCTGCGCTCCCTCTGCTGTCCGAATATCTTTAACGCTGCTACCGACTCCCAAACCTGATAACGAATCCCGCCGAGGCACGAACGTTATTTTGTGTTCCACGCTGGCCGCTGAAACCGACCAAGCCAGTGGTTGGGTTGACGATTATTTCGCGGGAGCGCGTGACGACGTAGTCGGCTTCTATGAGACGAATAGCCAGCCAGCTTTTGACGGTATAGTCGGCGCCTCCGCCGAAGGCAGCCGCGAATGCTGTTGAAGAGACTACGTTCGTGAGGCCCACCGAGGACGCCGTGAATCTGAAATCGGAGACGCCGACGAGGCCTTCCGCAAATGGAGTGAGTCGCGCCCATCTCCGGTAGGTAAACCGAGGACCAAACAGATACAAATAGGTGCTCGAATCAATCGGGATGGCAGTGGGTAGGCCGGGGAGTTTAACCTTCGGAGAGCCATAATAGCCGGAGAAATCGAACACGGCACTGAGCCAGTTGTTAGCGGTTCCATCGAGCGAAGCGTGCCAGCCAATGCCGTTTATGAACTTGATGTTTGTGACGTCTTCGCGAGCATAGGACGGACCTACGAACACCTCATACTGCGGGGTCTCCTGGGCCTTAATGACTGGCGCAAGCAAAAGAAAGAGCAACGAGAGGCTCAGCGCTCTGGCCATAATTAGACTTCCTTTTGGACATGGGAATTGTTGACGAACAGATGAAGCAATGCAGTCACCAAAGCCGCGCTTGGGACTACGTCTATAAGAGTCTATTAGATACGCGCGTATACGATTTAGTTATGGTCTCCAGATGGTGACGGGCAGGACTGCCCTTTAGCCATTTCCGGATACGGTGACGTGAGCACCGGTCGTTTGCATGTAGCAGCCGGCATCCAATAAGAGAGAGTTTTGGCATCAGGCCCCGCGCATGAGAGCCCCTCGTGATGAACAGACGCGGGTTATGATTCGAACGGACCACAACCTTTCAAACCATGGCAGGTGTTTCCTGTCCAGCGATTCGGCCGGGGACTACAGTACCGCGAGACATTGGCTTCTCGATTGCGAGTAACAGGGTTGCGGGCTACGACAGGCATGCGAACCGCCTTCCCTCAAAGGCGGTGACCTCTGGGGATTCCCAGGCCCAGCCGAGTAGCCCGCACCGAAAGGACTCAATGCCCGAACCTAGCGCTCTACCGTGGAAAGTTGCCGCCGAAAAAGCGGCGGGGGAACTGGACACCGAGAAATTTCGTCACCACGTGCTTGCCGCAGAAACCGCAATATTTTTCCGACTTCAGGAACTGTCAAATCCGCAGGACCATCGTGAAGAATGCGGTGAAATAAACGTGGCCCTTGCGGAGTTACTCGAACTTAGAATTCGCAAGCTCCGCTGGCCAAACCTCAAGGTAGGCAGCTGACAGCTCTCCATTCGTCCCGCTGAATTGCTTTCCGCCAAACCGTTTTTTCTCTTGCGACATTTTCCGTGGTGCGCCGTCGGGTACCATTGTATTAATCGTCGCTCTGTGTAGGAGTTGCTGGGCAGAAAGGGGTGCTTGGGGGGTGGCTCCTCGGGGAAGAGGGGCCGCCCCCTCTTTGAACAGACGAAACTCAGAAGGACTCCATGCATGCTCGCGTTTGGCAGCTCCAGATTCGCCCGGGTAAGGTACAAGATTTCAAGGACACTCTGTCCTCCGTTGTTGACCTGGCACGCCAGCAAGCGGGATTCCATGGCGTTCTCGCGTTGTCTTCCGGGAAATCGGAATCACCGGACGTGACCTTGGTTGCTGTCTGGGATTCCTTACAGGCGATTCGAGACAGCGAAAACAATCTATTTCTAACGGAGGCAATCTCGCGCTACCTGACTTGCTGTGAAGGCCTGCCGCACATCAGCGAACAGGAGTTCCTTGTGAGCGACTTCATCGCAACGAGTGCGCGTGCCAGGGCCTGAGTGCTTTCTTTCAATATCACCTGGGACATACATTCATTTCAGCTTCGCGTATTCCGCTTTCGCAGCAATGAGGACAGGAATGTCAGGGTCGGCGTCTTTCCACAGCGCGAGGAAATCCTGATAGGCCGCCTTAGCTTTGGCGGTGTCGCCTTGTAAGACGCAGGCACGGGCAAGACCGAGGTGCGCCAGCGCTCCCGTCCAGCAGTTCCACACGATGCCGCTGTGGTCGAGAATCTTCTGAAACTCGGCGGCGGCAGCACTGCCCTGTCCGGCTGCCAAGTATGCTTCTCCGCGCACATACACATGGTAGAGGCAGGAAATATTGTTGACGAACAGAATTTGCCCCAACTCAATGGGGGAAGCAGCTTGCAGGGTATTCAGGGCGGCAGCAGGGTTCTTTTTGTTCAGTGCCACTTGCGCTTGAATCGCCGGCAGCCAAAGCGACTGCACCTGTGTGTCCAGCGGGTAGTGTTTCCCTAAGTCTTGCGCCAAGGACTCGGCTCTCGCCGAATCGCCCGCCATGGCAAACGCAAGCGCGGCTTCCGCCTCGACGCCCTGACTCGCGGGAGCCAGCTTCAAAGCCTCTGGCGCTGACTGCCGCGCTTCTGCAGGGTTGCCGAAAGCGGCTTTCCGCTGAGCGGCAATCGCCTGCCATATGGCCCCATTTTCCTTGCTGTCCGCTCGGATGGCGGAGTCCACCGCCTGCTTGGTCAGTTCCCGTGCCTTGCCTAGATGCCCGCCATACGCCTCGCTGTCGGATGCTAGCGCCACTCCCATGTTCTGTTCGGGCTTGTCCGCAAACCACTGTTGCTGTTCCATCATCGCTGCGGAATCCGCCCCGAGAAAGGCAAGAGCGTAGAGAGCATTGTGGACGATGAAATTATCCAGTTTTCGCGCCTGAGCGTCGTGAATGACCTGCCGTGTTTCGTCGAAACGCTGCAAGGCAAGGGTGATGTTGGCGAGATTGGCGTACGAGACTACCCGCTCCGGCGCAAGGCGCATGCCTTGCCTCGTGACTTCCGCAGCTTTCTCATACTGCCCCTGTTCGGCGAACACGATGCCCAAATTGCTGTACGCTCCGACGCTCCGTGGGTAGCTCTCAATCGCCTCCTGAATTGTCTGGGCCGCTTTATCTAGTTCCCCGGTTACATCCCGGTAGTAGGTGGAGGCTATCGTCAGCTTTTCCCGTTCGCTGGCATGTTCCCGCAACTGGAATGCTTTGGTGTAGTACTCGCTGGCCCGCCCTGTCTCGCCGAGAGTGTTGTAGTCATCGCCCAATGCCGCGTAGCCCTCGGCAAAATTCGGGTCAAGCTCGACGGCACGTTGAACGTAGGGAAGGGCTGCGGCGGGGCCTTTTTTGTTATAGACCTTTCCGCCAAGGCTGTACGCTTGCAGAGCTTCGAACGAAGACGTAGTGGCCTCTGCCAGCGGAACATCTAACTTCTGCACCGTAACCAGCGATTCGCCCAGTTCGCCGCGCAGCTTCGATGCCGCCTGACCCAGCGTGTCCAGCACCTTCTCCTTGGACGCCGCCGTCACCTGCTCCTCGGCCAACGTGTCTCCGCTCTGGCAATTCACCGCCCTCAATACCAGCACATATTCACTGCCCAGACCGCCAATCGTTCCGGCAATGTAAGCCTTGCTGTCCGCCCGCAGGCAAAGCTCACGGGCCACTTCGGGCGTAAGCTTCGTGTCGGCCGGACGGGTCATCAACTTCAAATTCTTCGTCACTTCGCTGTCGGAAAGTACATTCAAGAATGGCGATTGCCGCAGGGAAACATTGAGCGCCGTCTTAAGCGTATCGTCGAAGACTGCATCGCCCGTGGTGTTGGTAAAGTCGCCGAGCACGATGGTGTCTTTCTCGGTGAGGCCTTGGGCCTTGCGGGCAAAATAAAGCCACGCGCCCACGCCCAACACGACGGTCACTACTGCGACGATGGCACTCGCAATCCATCGCGGCCCAGTTGCTTTAGTGGCTCGCTTCGACCCGGCTTCTGTCGTTGCGATAGTTGTGTGCCCTGATTCGGTATCACGCTTTAGCCGCTGCAAATCTGTGCGCATCTCTGCGGCCGATTGGTAGCGGAGCTTTTTGTCCTTCTCCAGCGCCTTGCTGATAATGTCTTCCAGTTTGGGGGGAACTTCCGGATTCAACCGCACGGGTGGTACTGGCGTGCGATTCAGAATGGCATCGAAAATTTCCGCCGAATTGCTCCCCGAAAATGTTTGTTTTCCCGTCGCCATTTCATAGAGCACCAAACCGAAAGAAAAAATATCTGTGCGCCCATCCAGTTCTTTTCCCCGCGCTTGTTCCGGCGACATATATGCAAGCGTGCCCATCGCCGCGCCCGGCGTACTTAGTTGCTGCGCCTCCTGCGTCAGCGTGGCATCGGCATCCGTTCCTGCTTTTGCTTGCTGCTTCGCGAAACCAAAATCTAAAATCTTGGCGTGCCCGCGCTCAGACACAAATATGTTCGCAGGCTTGATGTCTCGGTGGACGATTCCTTTGGCGTGAGCCGCGTCGAGGCCCTCCGCAATCTCGATTCCCAAGTCCAGTACTTGCTCCAACGGCAGCGGTTTGCCGGAAATGCGGTGCTTCAATGTGGCGCCTTCCATGAACTCCATGGCGATGAAAGAGCGCCCGCCATCCTCGGAGATTTCGTAGATGGTACAAATGTTCGCGTGATTCAGGGCCGATGCAGCTTTAGCTTCACGCTGGAAACGCACCAGAGCCTGCGGGTCCTTGGCTACGTCGTCTGGAAGGAATTTGAGAGCGACGAAGCGATTGAGTTTGATGTCCTCGGCCTTGTACACCACACCCATCCCGCCGCCACCAAGCTTCTCAATGATTCGGTAGTGCGAAATGGTCTGAGCAATCATGTTTGGGAAGAGTGTATTTGGGACGGATGTTAGGCTGCGTCAAGAGGCAAGTCAATCGCGGCTGGTTGCACGACCTATGGGGTCGGCGACGAGGAACCCGGCAGAGTCGTGTGTCGCAACCAGGGTTTATTTCTGGCTCAGAAGATAGAGGTCGGCGTGGCCGCCGGGACGCACATAGACGATGGTGGAGAGGTCCCTGGAAAAATCGTAGGCGTTACCACCGGCGTAATCCAGCGGAAAAGCAAAGGGGACCTTCAACGCGACCTGGGCTGCCCCGATGAGTTTACCGTCATTCCAAGGCTGTCGGTAAATCGTGACTTCACCGCGAGAAGCAACTGCATACAAGAACGACTTGCCGTCGCGAGCAAAAATCGCAGTGAATGTTACTACGCTGGGGAGCAGCGGGATGCATTTCCTGTCGGATATGGACACCTCGTAGATTCCGGTCCGTTCTCCAAACAATTGGGGGCCAAGCAGGTATCGCCCGCTGGGGTCAGCATCGGTGACCAAGCCGCATTCGTCCACGAACTTCTCCGGATTCGAACCATCCACGCTCCATTTCCAAATGTCAGATGTCGAGTCGCCGCTCGCGGCCATACTCGCGTAAACGGATTTCAGGTCATGGCTCCATATCACGGCGGCGAAGTGCTTACCTCCCATCGGGGGCAGCTGACGAAGACCGCTGCCATCGGCGCCGACGACGTAAGCTTTGTCAGCTGCGCCGGCTCCCAGCTCAAAAAAAGACAGGTGAATATCGTCCGGTGCCCAAGTCCCCGCGGCCAGGGACTCTCCCGTGGCCATTTTCACTTTGTTGCCGCCGTCGATGTCCGACAGCCAGAGTTCGTTTCTCTGAGGTCTAGGGAGCGTGATGTACATCACGCGCTTCCCGTCCGGTGAGACGCTGGGCTGACTGACATCCTCGGACACGATGTCTGTCGATTCCTTCGATTGAACATGGTACGCGGTCAGGAACCCGGAGGATTTGCCATTCACATAATAAATTCCCCTTCCTCCGGGGTCCGGCATAGGCGAGAAGTCGGGTCCCGTTCCGAAAGTAATCTGCGTTAGGCTCCTGTCCTTCAAGCTGTACTTCCAGATGTTCGTCAGGCCATTTACAGTGCGGCTGAGTAGTACGGAATTCCCTGGTTCGGCCCACACGATGTCAGGCTTGTCATCATTGTTCGCATTGGCGGATATCTCCCCTAAATCCACCACCTCATGGCTGGTCAAGTTTATTCTGACAAGACTTGTGTTCGACGAGTCCATTCGCAGACCAGCTGCAAGCAGGTCATTGGCGCCAGGATATAGCAGCATTGGGAAGTAGAACAGACCAGTGTCTTGGGGTCTATAGAGTAATCCTTCGTTCAGTCCTGATTTCCCCGCACGAAAAATTCCCGGGTTGTCAGACTTCGCATAAAAAATGGAAGTCCCATCCGGCGACGGAACCAAATAGGCCGCAGATGCTGCACGGCGCGGACTGCCTCCGAGTGTAGGCACGGCCCAGACCTCGTCGCGACCGAGTGACCTACGGTAGTAGACCTCCCTGCCGTCGGGCGAGAAATCGTCCACATCCTTGTCGCCTTCGTCATTCGTGAGCTGAAGGGGCTCACCACCAGAGGTAAGCATGAGGAACACTTGCGCGGTGCCGCCAACCGGTGAGGCGAATGCTATGGCGTGGCCATCGGGAGATAGCCTTGCTTCGTTCATCGGTTTGTTCCACTGACTTATTTGCGTAATCGTTGCGGGGCTGCTCGGAGGGTTCGGGTGAGGCCAAAAGTGATACGCCGCCAAGGCTGCCGCCAGGAGTGCGACGCAAGCGGCCAAAACAGCATATCGCTTCCGTGCAAGCCTCACTGACGGCTGAACCACCGGGGTCGAGCGAGCTGTAGGCTCTGCACCAAGTTCCCGAACCGCGCGGCTCCCCGATGACGAAATTCGTCCCGAATCCGTGTCGCGTTTCAGCCGCTTCAATTCAGCTCGAATGTCCGAGGCGTGCTGATAACGGAGTTCCCGGTCTTTGTCGAGCGCTCGATTGATGATTCGCTCTAGCTCCGCTGGTACATCCGGATTCAGCCGTAAGGGAGGAACAGGGGCGCGGTTCAGAATCGCGTCGGTAATCACTCCCGATGTTTCCCCACGAAACGGGAGAGCGCCCGTCGCCATCTCGTAGAGGACAACGCCAAACGAAAACAAATCGGTGCGTGCGTCCAGTTCCTTCCCCCGAACTTGCTCCGGCGACATATAAGCCACAGTGCCCACTGCCGTACCAGGGCTGGTAAGCAGTTCTTCCGCCGTGGCTGTTGGCATGGCAGAAGCACCGACACCCGTCGCCACAGGAGTGAGCTTGGCAAGTCCAAAATCGAGAATCTTGGGGTGGCCGCGCTTCGTCACGAAGATATTCGCTGGTTTGATGTCCCGGTGGATGATGCCCTGTGTGTGGGCGGCGTCCAGTGCATCCGCAATTTCTATGCTGACGTCGAGGAGCATTTCCAAGTCCACTGGTCGCCCGGTAATGTGATGCTTCAGGGTCTGGCCATCGAGGAATTCCATCACAATGTAGGTCTGACCGTTTTCCTCGCCGATTTCGTGAATCGTACAGATGTTCGGATGATTCAACGCCGAGGCGGCACGGGCTTCGCGTCGAAGACGTTCGAGTGCCTGCGGGTCTTTGGCCAATTCCTGCGGAAGAAACTTCAGCGCAACATGTCGGCCAAGATTGGTATCTTCGGCTTCGTAAACCACTCCCATCCCACCCCCGCCCAGTTTCCCGAGGATGCGGTAATGCGAGATGGTTTGGCCAATCATGACAAGGGACTCTCTTGGCGGGACATGTTAGGTCGCGTCCCAGGGCAAGTCAACGAACAGTGATATTCGACCCTTGAACCCGCCGGCGGCCTACTGAGGCTTCTTCTGTGGACATATATATGCCTATATGGTATGATATATGCCAATGAGAAGGACGGCACTATTCCTCAAGGAACAGCAATTGGCGAAGCTCCAGAAGCTATCCGAGAAAACTGGCGCACCCGTCGCCGAACTGATTCGCCGCGCCATCGATGCGTACCTGCTTTCGAGGAAGAAGGAACTGAAATGAAGAAACGAGCCGCTATTTACGCACGCGTGAG
>Ga0210401_10005773_pt1 | contig 12670 bp, 10 predicted proteins | sample IncBWH32MmetaG_FD_150866 | JGI IMG/M metagenome (GOLD analysis project Ga0210401, IMG submission 150866) | Forest soil microbial communities from Barre Woods Harvard Forest LTER site, Petersham, Massachusetts, United States - Inc-BW-H-32-M | ecosystem: Environmental > Terrestrial > Soil >... | reverse complement strand
ACATTGATGGCACCGACCTTGCACCCAAAGGCTTTGGCAACAGCGGACACCTTGTCGCCACGGTCCCACATCCCACGCAGTTGTTGCTGACACTCCGCCGTCCATCCGACGCGTGACTTAACATTGGCAAACTTTGTAAAAATTTCCGATCCGGGCTGCGGTTTCAGCTTGCTGAATTTTTGGTCTCCAGTCCTGAAGGTCCAGTCCTCCCGCTCGAACATTTTTAAATTCGGCGGGTTCGGATTTTTTCCTGAGCAAGATGTGGGGGTCGAATTTTGAAAATCGCCATCAGGGCTGTGCACAGACCCGCCTACGGGTTTGCTCTTGGTCTGAGGGTTTGGTAGAGAGGCCGCCTCTTGATCGAACTTCTCTACGGGGCTTGGCGTCGACACCGCCGAGCCCCGAACTATTTTGTTCATCTCGCTCGCATCCTCCAAAGTGGAATGTTGTTGAAAGCCGTGACCCGAGACGGATCACGACCTTCAATTTCTTCCCCTTTTTCGGATGCACCGCGCACCCCTAAGCGGCGCAGAAGAATCTTACCACCTAAATCAACAAATCAATAGCAATACTGGGTTTCTGCAATTTCTATGCACAGGGCTTCGGTGCTCTGGCAAAAAAAGTCATCTCAGGCGACGGAGCTTTTTTTCGTCCGTAGCGGTGCATATACCGCCACCGGCAGCCTTTCCCAGTCATCGTATACGGATTGCATTTCGATCAGAACGCGACGCCCGTTCTTGCGGGCACGATAGGTGCCGTTGGCGAGTTTAACCTTCACCATCGAACGGGACTGACCAGTCACTTCCATCACTTCTTGCATAGTCCCGGAGAGCTTTTCCAGACGCATGTGTACCATGTGTATCTCCGTCAATAGCTTCACTGACGGCCATACATGGCGACATCGAGGAATGTCCAGCTCAGCAATTTTTGAAACCACAGGAGTGCGGACGACCCCGTTTTCAGGGATGCCGTTTGCCCCGCGTCCCGCCGCTCACTGGTTCGTTTTCAGGTCCGCCCGGTCAAGTGACACCCGACCAACAGAATGTCTGCATCCACTGACCGTCCCTGGCCCGCCAAAGCGAAAGGGCCGCCAAATGCGGGCGGCCCTTCAATCACTTCTTTGGGAAAAAGATACTTGACGGTCAATCTTCTTTTTGGGCCTTCCGGTGGAGCGTCACGACCTTTCCCTCCAACGGCTTGGCCAGATATTGCGACCACGTCTCCATGATCGCGACCCGCTTCTTCAGAGCATCACCCCGAGCATAGGCACGTTCAACCTTCGTGCCGACAGTATGGCCAAGTGCCATCTCGGCGACCTCCCAAGGGAACGATGTTTGCTCCTGCGCCCATGTCCTAAAAGACGCCCGGCAACCATGAATGGTCATTCCATCCTTCCGTCCCATTTTTTCCAGAAGCCGAAGCATCGCAGCCTTATGCAAGCGCACTCCCGAGGTGTCACTCGGAAACACAAACGGGCTTGCGCCGACATCGCCGCCGATCCCTTCGGTCACAGCACGTGCCTTCTTCAGCACCGCCAGCGCCGCCGCCGATAGTGGTACCCGATGCTCTTTGGCGGTCTTGGAAAATGATGGAATAGTCCACACCTTGGTGGCGATGTTTATGTCGGCATGTTTTGCGTTCTGCACGTCGGCAGTTCGTACGCACGTCAGGATCGCGAACTCCAGCGCCAAGGCAGAGACGCTATTGTGCTTCCTTAGCTCCGTCATGAAGACCGGCAGCTCGGCATATGGCAATGATGCCAGATGCTCGACCTTCTTCACCTTCGCAGGTGCCGGTAACGCATTTTGTAGGTGGCCACGCCAGCGAGCAGGATTGTCGCCGGTTCGATAGCCCTTGACGGTGGCCCACCCAAGAATGCTTTCGATACGCCCACGCACCCGCCCAGCGGTCACCGTCTTTGTCAGCCAGATTGGATCGAGAACTTTGGAGATGTGTGCGGTGGTGATATCCGCCACGGACATCTTACCGATCACCGGGCTGGCGTAGCTCCTCAGGCTCGATGGCCACTCGGCAGCGTGCCGTGGATTCTTCCATCCTGAACGATGCTGCTTAATGTAGAGATCGGCAGCTTCATCGAACGTCATTGTCACAGTGGCGGCGGCGATGGTCTTAGCTATTCGGGATTCCCGATACTCGATAGGGTCGATCCCCTCAGAAAGAAGCTTGCGGTATTCGCGGGCTCTATCCCGTGCCTCACCCAGCGTTACGTCGTGCAGGCTCCCCAAGCCCATTTCCCTAGTGCGTCGCTGGCTCCGACTTAGATATTTGAATAACCAGCTACGCCGGATATTCCCATCTCCTCCCACCGTCACTTGCACATAGAGCCCACCGCCGTCCGCCAACATCAATTTGGCGACCCCCTTTGGTGGCTTTGCCGTTCGCGCTCGCCGGTCACTTAACCTTGCGTGTTCGCGGGCCATCTGGTTCCTCCCATGCCCTAGTTGCTACCCATACTCATATCTTGACAGTAGCACCCACCCGTGGCCATCTACAACCACTACCGGCATCAGAAACCCAGGTTTTTCCGATGATACCTTTCGATCTTGTGATCAAAGGCGGCGATGTCATCCTTCCCGGGCGCGGACGAACCGTCTGCGACATTGCCATCCACGACGGCAAGATCGCCGCCATCTTGGCGCCAGGCGAAGCAGTCCCGGCCCAAGAGGAGATGCTGGCGCGCGGGCTTGTCGTCATGCCGGGTGCCGTCGATGTCCACCTGCATCTCGGTCACGGCAAGGATATCGCACGCCCGCGCGAACCGCTGGATGCCGACCGCGAGACGGCGGCCGCGGCAAAGGGCGGCGTCACCACCTTTATTCCTTATCTGATGGCGACCGAGCCATTCGAGGCGATTTTCGACGATGTCGTCGCGGTCACCGAACAAGGCGCGCGCATCGATTTCGGCTATCACTTTATCATTGCGACCGAGGCGCAACTCGCCGGCGTCGCCCGTTATGTCCGCGATTGCGGCGCGCCGAGCTTCAAGATCTTCATGAATAACCGCGGCGGCGAAGGCGCCCGCCTCGGGCTGCCGGATATCGACGACGGCTTTTTGTTCCGGCTGTGCGAGGCCGCGGCCAAAAATGGCGGCATGGTCTGTCCGCATCCGGAAACGATCGAAATCGCCTGGGTGTTGCGCGACCGGCTGAAAGCGAGCGATCCCGAAGGCCACGGCGGCTTGAAAACCTGGAACGCCACCCGCCCGCCGTTCGTCGAGGCCGACGCGGTGCAGCGCGCGGCCTATGTGGCCCACACGGCGGGGGCGCCGCTTTATGTCGTCCATACCTCGTCAGCGGAAGCGCTGGAGGCGGCGCTTCGCCATCGCCGTGCTGGCGCCACGGTGCATATCGAGACGTGCCCGCACTATCTCACGCATGACGTCGGCTGGCCGGGCGGCGATGTCGGCAAGATCAATCCGCCGCTGCGCGAAGCTGCGGACCGTGAAAGGCTCTGGCAGGGCCTGCGCGACGGCGAGATTGATACGGTCGCGACCGATCACGTTCATCGCGATATCTCCGCCAAGGCCGGCGGCATATGGGCGGCTTCGCCCGGCTGCCCGGGACTGGAAACGCTGCTTCCAGTTCTGCTCAGCGAAGGGCACCACAAACGGGGATTGCCGCTGGAGCGGATTGTTGAAGTCGCTGCAACCAACCCCGCCCGCATCATGGGTCTTGGCCACGCCAAGGGCAGCATCGCGCCCGGGCTGGATGCTGACGTGGCGCTCGTCGATCTTGAGGCCGAGTGGACCTTGCAGCGCGGCGACGTGGTGTCGGGCGCCGGGTATTCGATCTACGAAGGCCAGCGCTTCAAAGGTCGAATCCGTCACGCCTTGGTGCGTGGCCGCGCCGTTTTGCGCGACGACGCGCTCGTGGAGGCCGCCATCGGCCACGGCCGCTACATCCGGCGGCGCTCGCCGTCCTAGGCTTTCGCGCGCTTAACGCCGTGGCGCAATGGCGAAAACGCGCAATGGACTGCCGCTGCCCTGACGGATTTTCAACGGCGCGGCGACGATAAGCGCGCCGGTCGTCGGCAAGCGGTCGAGATTGCACAAACATTGCAGCCCGTACTTGCCCGCGCCGTGCATGTAGTAGTGACACGGATAGGGCGGCGAAAAGTGGGCTGCCTGGCCGGCATCAGTGCCGATGGTTTCGGTGCCGAAGCCAAGCACGTCGCGCTCGTTCACCAGGAAGCGAACGCAATCCGGATCGGGACCAGGCGTGTGCTGGCCGGTCTCGTCGAGATTTTGGTAGGCGACCGGGTCGCTGCGCTTCGACCAGTCGGTTCGCATCAAGACCCACGAGTGCGGCGGTATGCACCCATGCCGCTTCTCCCACGCTTTGAGATGCGCAACGGTCAAGAGGAAATCGGCATCCGCTGCGGCTTCCCCACTGCAATCAATGACGCAGGCCGGCGCGATGAAGTGTTCGACCGGCAGGGTGTCGGTCGCATTGTTCGGCAGGTCGCGGCCGGAGATCCAGTGAATGGGAGCGTCGAAATGGGTGCCGGTATGCTCGCCGAAGCTCACATTGTTCCAGTACCATCCCAGTCCGCGGTCGTCGTAGCGCGAGATCTCCTCCATGCGAAACGGCCGGCTCTGGCCCATCTCCGGCGGCAGCACGATCGGCGGGAAATCCGGCGACAGCGTTTGTGTCAAGTCGACGATGTGAACGCCGCCCGAGGTGGCGACCGCGTGAAGGAGCGCGCCCAGAGCGTCAGACCGTGACATCGCTGCGCTTGTCTTCACCCCATTCTTGCTTGGGGCCTTTTTGCCCGGCACCGGCTTCTTAGTGGCTTTCATCGCCCGCCCTCGCCGACTTCGCGTTCGAGCGCTTTCGGATTGTCGAGATGCCGCGCGACCCAGTCCTGCGCCACGTCACCCGGATAAACATCTTCGACCGAGCCCTTGAGCGCCTGCACCACGGCAGCGGCGAGTGCGGCGGGCGAAAGCTTCGGCGGCATTTCCAATTGATCCCAATCGTCGTCGATCGGTCCGGGGAAGAGATTGATCACCCGCACACCCGCCGGCCGCAGTTCAGCGCGCAAAGCTTGCGACAGTGAGAACGCAGCCGCCTTCGAAGCCGAGTAGGTGCCGTGCGGCGGATAGTTCGCCAGCGCAAAGATCGACAACAGATTGAGCCATGCAATCGCATTCGTTGGCTCGTCTGCCGCACGGGCTTTCAGCGCAGGAGCAAACGCCTGCGCAAGCCGCAGCAGGCCGAAATAGTTCACGTCCATTTCGAGCTGCGCAGTTTCGACGCCGCGCCGCCCGACAATCGAAAATGTGCGATGATGATCCGCCGTATTGATCAGAATATCGACCTTGCCGCCGATCTCCCCCGCAAGCTCCTGCACGGAGCCGCCGTCTGTCACATCGAGCGGAACGATGGTCGCTTGCGGCACACCGCGCAACGCTTCCAGTCCCGCGACCTTCTTCCAAGGCTCAGCTTCGCCGATCCAGATCTTGTCGGCGCCCGCCTTTGCCAGCGCGTGCGCGATCGCCTGCCCGACCGACGTCTTCCCATCGGTCACCAGGATCTTGCGACCGCGCGGGTCGCACGTGAACTCACGCAACTTTGGATCCTCGGACAAATCCGGTCTCCCCTTTTCGGGCATCGCGATGAGCGCCGCCTGTCCGGCGCGATCAAGCGCCGCCTCGACGCGCACGCGACACGACGCCGCGCCGACGCTGGCATGCAGATAGGCAACGAGATTGACACCGGCGTCCAGGCGAACAAGGCCGATGCGCCAGGGCAGTCGTTCGCGGAAGTAGAGTTCCTGCGCGGTGCGCAAGGTCGTCTCGGTGAGAAGCTCTCCCTTCCCGTCCTGCGGCCGCCAGATCAGCCGGTGTGACAGACACGCGCGGCAGACTTCGCGTGGCGGATATTGCACGGCGCCGCAGTCGCGACAGGCCTGCAGGGCGAACCGTCCGCGCGCCGCCGCCGCGGTCAAGCCAAGGGCTACGCGGCTGCGCGACGCCGGCGGCAGTGTCGCCTGGCGCGTTCGCAGGATCGGATTTTTTGGTCGCGGCCGCGCCGCTGGCTTAGGCATCCTTTGGGCCCGTACTCTTTACCAGGTTCAAGCTGCCGCGAGCACCACGGCGCCGCTGCACACACCACGATCGTAATTGATCATCCCGAAGCCTGACACAACGCCGTGCCGCGCATCCGGCACTTGGGCGCCAAGCGGTTGGCCCGTGAGCTGCCGAATGGCCTCGGTGATGCCGAGATGTCCGCCGGCCGCGCCGGCCTGCCCGACCGACAATTGGCCGCCGGAGGTGTTGAAAGGAAAACTTCCGTCCACCTCGAAGGTGTTGGCGCGGACAAAGGCCGGTCCCCCACCTTCACGGCAGAAGCCCAAACCTTCGAATTGCAGCACGTTGATCACCGGATAGTCGTCGTAGGTTTGGAGGAAGTCGATGTCCTCAGGCCCGACGCCCGCCTGTGCGTACAGATTGTCGCGATCCATGACCCAGCCGCCGCGATATTGCACCGGATCGTCGGCAAACGCGTTATGCCGCTCGATTGCGCCAAGGAGCCGTACATACCGCAGGCCCAGGTCCTCCGCGGTCGCACGCTGCATCACCAAAAAGCCTTCCGCGCCGGCACACGGCATCACGCAGTCGAACAGCCGCAACGGATCGGCGACGAGGCGCGCGTCCAGATATTGTTCGAGCGTCAGCGGCTTCTTGAACAGCGCCAGCGGATTTTTCAGCGCATTGCTGCGTTGCGCCACGCACAGCTTGCCGAAATCCTCGCGCGTCGCCCCATGGGTTTGCATGTAATACGCCGTGAGGAAGGCGAAGCTCGCATTCGGTCCGCCCGAGCCGTACGGATAAACCGCATCCTGCGAAAACTGGCTGAAAGCGGACGTATTACGGCGAAAGCTGTCGGTGTGATTGGTGTCGCCCGCAATGCAGGCCACGATTTCGACGTCGCCGTTTTGCACCGCGCGTGCCGCACGCCGGATCGAGACAATGCCGGAGGCCCCGCCCATCGGTACATGATCGAGCCAGCGCACTGTCATCTCCAAATGCTGGGTCAAGCCGACGGCGGTATCAGGCGCAAGCGTGAAGCTGGCGACCGCAAGCCCGTCGATGCGCGCCTTCGGAATCTTTGCCGCCTCGAGCAACTTGGCCACAGCGCGGCCGAGAAACCAGTGCGCGCTTTTGATGGAATAGCGCACGTACGGCACTGTCACCGGCGCTGCCAGCACAACGTCGTCGTACGGCGCCGGCACCGCCATCAGGCCGAACCGCCGAGATAAGTCGTGACCACGCGCGGGTCGTGCGCGAGCGCGGCGGCCGGGCCTTGATGGGTGATCTCGCCCATTTCGAGCACATAGCCGTAGTCGGCCGTCTCCAGCGCGGCGCGCGCATTCTGCTCGACCAATAGAATCGACACGCCAAGCTCACGCAGCGACGCGATGATGCGCAGGATCTCCCGCACCATGATCGGCGCAAGCCCGAGGCTAGGCTCATCGAGCAGCAGAAGCCGCGGCTTGGCCATGAGCGCGCGGCCGAGCGCCAGCATCTGCCGCTCGCCGCCCGACAGTGTCTGCGCCTTCTGCCGGCGGCGCTCGTCGAGCCGGGGAAAACGTGCATACACTTGCTGCAAGCTTTGCTTCATATCGGACCCGTTGCGGCGGCGCGTGTAGCCGCCCAGCAAAAGATTGTCGGCGACCGTCATGTCGCCGAACAATTCGCGCGTTTCCGGCACCAGACAAAATCCACGCTCGACCCGCTCCTCGACGTCGAGCCTCTCGACATCGAGGCCATCATAGATGACTTGGCCGCGCGAGCGCAGCAATCCGGCCGTCGCGGCAAGCAGCGTAGTCTTACCCGCACCATTCGGCCCAATCACGGTCACGATCTGGCCCGGCTGCATGGTGAGCCCGACGCCGCGAACGGCTTCGACCTTGCCGTAGGCCACGTGCAGATCCTTGATCTCCAGTAGCGCCGTCATGCCACACTACCCAGATAGGCTTCCTGCACGCGCGGATCGGCGCGCACCACGGCCGGAAGCCCCTCGACCAGCTTGGAGCCGAAGTCCATCACCACAATGCGGTCGACGAGCCCCATGACGAACTCGACATCATGCTCGACCAACAGGACGGTTACCCCTTCCTTGCGCAGGCCGCGCAGCAAATCGGCAAGAGCGAGCTTCTCCGGCCGGCTCAAGCCTGCGGCCGGCTCATCGAGAATGATCAAGGCCGGATCTGCGGCAAGCGCGCGGGCGACTTCGAGAACGCGCTGGCGCCCAAGCGGCAAGTTGCCGGCCTGGTCATAGGCCTGCTCGCCTAGTCCAACACGCTTGAGCTGTGCCAGCGCCTCGGCGCCGGCGCGCGCTTCTTCGGCGCGGTCGAGCCGCAACGCGCTCGCCAGAAAGCCGGAGCGCGTGCGCACATAGGTTCCGAGCAACACATTGTCGATCAGCGTCATGCTTGGCCGCAGCTTCACATGCTGAAAGGTGCGCGCGATGCCGGCTCTGGCGATGCGGCGCTGACCCGCGCGGGTGATGTCTTGGCCGAGGAAAACGATCGTGCCCTCGTCGCTTTTCAGTGCGCCGGTGACAAGATTGAACACTGTGCTCTTGCCGGCGCCGTTCGGCCCGATCAGCCCGACGATTTCGCCGGCTTTGACCTCGAAGCCGACGCGGCTGACCGCCTCGAGGCCGCCGAAGCGCTTCAACAAGTCCTGAACCGTCAGCAACGGGATACCGGCTTGCGGCATGGCGCGCCGCGGCAGCGGCTCGGCTATGGCCGGCGCATGCCGTGCGGGTTTTGGCAGATAACGCAGCATGAACGGCATCACGCCGCCGCGCGCGAATTGCAGCGCCAGCACATAGATGATGGCGAAGACGATCACCTCCAGCTGCTGACCATTCTCAGCGAAATGCGGCAGCAGATCCTGCAACCCATTCTGCAACAGCGTGATCAGTGCTGCGCCGACCACCGCGCCCAGAATGTGTCCCGAGCCACCCAGGATTGCCATGAACAAATACTGGATGCCCATGCGCAGATCGAACGGCGCCGGGCTGACATAGCGGCTCATATGCGCGTAAAGCCAGCCGGACAGCCCGGCGAGCAAAGCGGCGATCACAAAGATCACCAGCCGGATGCGAAACACGCTGATGCCGAGGCTCTCCACCATCACCACGCCGCCACGCAGGCTGCGAACGGCGCGGCCCTCGCGCGAGTCGAGCAGGTTGGCGATCAGGATAGTCGCGACCGCAAGCACGCCCCAGATCAGGTAATAGATTGCATCATTCGGCGCGAGCGACACTGGCCCGATCGCGATCGGCGGTACGCCGGTAATGCCATTGTTGCGGCCGAGCGATTCCAGATTGCCGAACAGGAAGTAAATCGACAAGCCCCAAGCAATAGTGCCGAGCGGCAGGAAATGTCCGCCGAGCCGAAGCGTGATCGCGCCGAGGAAAGCGGCGACGATCCCCGTCAACGCAAGCGCAAAGAAAAGCCCCAGCCAGGGAGAGGCCCCTTCTGCCGTCGTCAGCCATGCGGTTGCGTAAGCGCCAATGCCGACGAATGCCGCCTGCCCGAACGAGGTCAATCCGCCGACGCCGGTGAGCAACACGACGCCAAGCGCCACCAGCGCATAGATGCCGATATAGTTGAGCAGCGTGATCGTGAATTCGGCGGCCCAGAACGGCGCCGCCAGCAAGATCGCCACAGCGACGATGACGATGATCACGCCAGTGCGGGCGATCATCCTTCGACCTCCGCATCCTCCTCGTCGGTTTGCTCAAGCGACAACGAACGCCAAAGCAACACCGGGATCAGCACGCTGAAGACCGTCACCTCTTTGAACGAGCTGCTCCAGAAGGACGCGAAGCTTTCCAGCAGCCCGATGAGGACGGCGCCAATCGCGGTGCCCGGATAGCTGATAAGGCCGCCGATGATGGCGCCGACGAAAGCTTTCAGCCCTATGATGAAACCGGAATCATAGTAGAGCGTGGTCACCGGGCCGATCAGAATGCCGGATATGGCGCCGAGCAGCGACGCGAGCAAAAACGCCAGCGTTCCGGTGTTGCTCGGACGAATGCCAACGATGCGTGCACCCACCCGATTGACCGCAGTCGCGCGCAGCGCCTTGCCGGCGAGCGTGTGCTCGAAGAACAAGAACAGCAGCAGGCTGAACACAATGGCCGTCGCGACCATCAGAATGGTTTGCGACGTGACGATCACGCTGCCGAAGCGGAACACCTCCGTTGTCAGCGGCTTGGTGCGGAATCCCTCTGGGCCGAAGAACAGCAGGCCCAATCCGGAAAGGGCGAACGTCAGTGCCACCGAGACGATCAGCAACAGGAGAACAGACGCGTCGGCAAGCGGCCGCAGCGCAATGCGCTCAATCAACGGCGCGATCGGAACGACAAGCGCGATAGCGAGCGGAATCTGCGCCCAGTTCGGCAGGCTCGCGCCGGCAAAGAACCAAGCGATCGCCGCCGGCAGCAGCGGCAAAATGCCGTAGCCGATCAGCCCGCGCCCGATCCGATGCGGCTCGCCGCGGCGCCAGTGATGCACAGTGACGACAATGCAGGCGACCACCGCCAAGGTCGCGACCAGATAAACCGTGCCGGGCATGCGGCCGAGCTGCAGCGAGGCAAGCGTCAGCGCTGAAAACGCGACAATGTCGCCGAACGGCACGAAAACCACGCGCGTAACCGAGAAAATCAGAACGAGGCCGAGCCCGACGAGAACGTAAATCGATCCGGTGGCGATGCCGTCGATACCGAGGATAAGAGCGATATCGGGCGTCATGCCAGGCTCGCCGTCCCGCAACGGTTACTGCAGGCGAGTCGTCTGTGTTCTGTGGTGCGAAAAAGCCTGGACCACAGCGGCATTTCTGTTCCGCCATCCTGAGGGACGGGCAAGAAAACCATTGCGACGAAATTGTTTCAAGCTTAAAATTTACATGCGGGCGACGACGGCGAACGTGCATGGTTGTTGGCTTTTCGCCGCCAATTTGGGAGGTGCGCGTGCTCCATTCTGTACGTTTCGCCGCCGTCGTGATCGTCTCCTCGGTGATGGCCTTCCCGGTCGCCGCTGCTGACATTACGGTCGGGTTGATTACTTCAATGACCGGCCCTGGCGCCTCGATCGGCATTCCTTATTCGAAGGGTCTCGCCGCGGGCCTTGTCTACAAGGACGAGGTCAACGGGATCAAAATCAAAGCGGTTCAGCTCGACGACGCCTCCGATCCGTCGACCGGCACCCGCGACGCCCGCAAGCTGATCGAGCAAGACAAGGTCGATGTGCTGATGGGCGCCGGCGCCACGCCGACCACGCTCGCAATCGCCGCCGTCTCGCACGAACTGAAAGTCCCGCTGATCGCGCTGACGCCGACCGGAGACGTGCCTGGTGATGCCGGCTCCTGGATGATTTCCGTTCCGCAGCCGCCGCCCATGATGGTGGAAGCGGTGGTGAAGCGGATGACCGCGGGCGGCGTCAAGACGGTCGGCTATATCGGCTACAACGACGCCTGGGGCGATCTTGTCTACAACGCGCTCAAAAAAACCGCTGATCCGGCCGGCATGCAGATCGTCGCCAACGAGCGCTATGCGCGCGCCGACACGTCGGTGACCGCGCAAGCCTTGCATCTCGTCGCCGCAGCGCCCGAAGTGGTGATGATGGGCGGCTCCGGCACGCCTGGCGCGCTTCCGTTCATCGCGCTCGCGGATCGTGGCTACAAAGGCCAGATCTATGGCACGCACGCCCTGATCAACCCGGACTTCATCCGCGTCGGCGGGAATGCGGTGGAGGGCGTTATCTGCCCGGCCGGCCCGATCGTGGTCGCCGAGCAGCTTCCGGAATCCGCGCCCACGCGCAAGATCTCAATGGAATACCTCGCAGCGTATCAGAAGGCGAACAATGAGCCGGCGCGCGGCGGCTTCGCGCCTTATGCCTTCGACGCTTGGCTGATCATGCTCGATGCTTCCAAGCGCGCTTTGGCGACCGGCGCGCAGCCCGGCACGCCTGAATTCCGCACCGCGTTGCGCGATGCCATCGTGACGACGAAAGAACTTGTCGGCACGCATGCGGTCTACAATTTTAAGCCGGGCGCCACCACCGGCGTCGACGAGCGCGCGCAAGTGCTCGTGAAGCTCGTCGGCGGCAAATGGACGCTGATGCAGTGACACCGCCGCGTCACGCACGCCGCGATGACGGCAGTCGCGGATGCGGAACGATCTTCGCTGCCGGGCTGTTGGCGAGGTAAGCCTGCAGGCGCACGGCGTCTTCGCTGCTTGCGATCAGCCGCTCGACCATGCCGAGCAGTTGCAGGAATTCGGCCTGACTGAGGCTGCCGAATTCGGCGTCGTTGACTTGCCGCTGCACAGGCGCGAGCTCGGCCAATAGCGCGTCGCCCTTTTCCGAAACTTGCAACTTGACGCGGCGGCGATCCGCCGGGTCGACGGATTTATGGATGAGGCCGCGCTTGAGCAGCTTGTTGGTGACGGTCGTAAGGAACGCGCCGCTGAGATGAAGATGCTCGGCCACGCGGTTGACGTTGACGTCGCCTTCTTCGGCGTCGAGGTGCCGGATCGAAATCAAGGTGGTGTACTCGATGCCGACAAGACCGATGCGCGCCGCATGGCCGCGGCGGATCGCTTCGTGGCGGGCTAGGAAGCCGAACAAG
>Ga0210401_10005771_pt1 | contig 12672 bp, 13 predicted proteins | sample IncBWH32MmetaG_FD_150866 | JGI IMG/M metagenome (GOLD analysis project Ga0210401, IMG submission 150866) | Forest soil microbial communities from Barre Woods Harvard Forest LTER site, Petersham, Massachusetts, United States - Inc-BW-H-32-M | ecosystem: Environmental > Terrestrial > Soil >... | reverse complement strand
TTTCGGGACCAGACCTAGCACGAAGCCTAACCGACCTTGGTCTTATTGATGAGTATCGACTCTACTTCCACCCCGTCGTGCTTGGTCGCGGCAAGCCATTCTTTGCCGGCCCGCGGCCGCCGCTCCGCCTTGTTTCCACCGATCCCGTTGGCGAGGACACGGTTAGGCTGACGTACGTCCCTGCCTGATTGCGCTACTCCGCCGGTCCGGTGCAGTCGGTTTTGTCTTAAACCACCGCCACGGCCCTCGCCAAATGCTTACCGCTCGCGGCTGTCGATCGCGTGGAAGAATCAACCTGACCCACTACCGAAAAATTTAGTAACTTGCCTGGCGGCGCAACGAGTGCTATATGCTCTGCTGATCACCTCGTCTGCCGTTAGGCTAGAAAGGACCAATCTCATGCCCACGCATCGTCTTCTCATGCCTCGTTTGACTCGTCCCTGGAAAACCCTTGCGCGAGCCCTCCGCCGATCACTAAGGATCGGTCTGGGCGCTGCATTCTTTTCACTCCTGGCTGTGTCGGCCAGCTTCGCCCAGGCCCCATCCCTGCCGGCGTTCCAAGAGACCGCCAAGAGCCCGAACTTCAAAGACGGCAAGGTGCTCCTCGAGGAGCGTCGCATTCGGGCGTACACGTACCTCGGGGGCAATGAAAACATCATCCGGCAAACGCTCCAGCGGATCATGAGGCAGGAAGGCGACGCTCCTGGTGGGTGGGTCTACGAGTGGAGCGCCCTCGGCAAGTATTACGAGAATCGCGGCGACACGTTCATCGAGACCGGGGCGCGGCGCCCGGCGCTCGACGCCTACATGACCTCCAACGTCTACTACGCGCTTGCCTGGTTCCCGAGGATCAACTCGGAACAGGAAGCGAAAGCCTACGATGCCCAGCTGCGCGTGTACCAGAAGGGCGGCAAGCTGTTCGACGTGCCGCTGGAGATCGTGAAGGCGCCGTACAAGGACGGCAATATCACCACCTATCTGCACAAGCCGTACGGCGTCGCGAAGCCGCCGCTCATCGTCTGGTACGGGGGCGTCGACCAGTACAAGGCGAATCATTGGCGCCCGATCCAGGACATGCTCGCCAAAGGATTTGCCGTTGCCACCCTCGACCTGCCCGCCTTCGGCGAGAGCAGGCAGTGGCCGCCGGATACCAAGGCGGAGGCCAATTTCGCCGTCCTCGATGCTTACATGAAGCGAGAGGACATCGATACCAAGCGCATCAGCTTCTTCGGGCAAAGTTATGGCGGGGCCGCCTCGTTGCGGGCGGCGCTACGAAACGATCCGCGCGTTAAAGCGATCGTGGCCATGTGCGCGGGCCTTCACTTAGGCGATAAGAACTCGCTCGCGCCTGACGCCAAACCCGGAGACAAACTGATCAACGGGCCACTCCTCGTGGCCAACGGCACGCGCGATCCCGGGGCCCCCGTCTCGGACCTCGTGTCAACCTACCAGGCGGCCAAGCAGGGCGACCTATGGCTGCTCGGCCGCGGCGAGCATTGCGCCGTGGAGTACTGGCCAGTCGTGATGCCACAACTGGCCGACTGGCTGACGGAGAAGATCAATCAGTGAATGGATGAAAAACAAGACCTGATCCGCAACCGGCCAGCCGCTGACCCCGTGGGAACAGAAAACACCCACCCCTCGAAAAACCGCGAGGGGTGGGGCACCCGCCTATCAAAGCGGGGAACCCCGACGCGAATAATGCCCAACAGCCAATCCAGTCCGCTTCCTGCCGTATACGACAGCTTCCTGCAAGAGTTGAAGGACCGCATCCGCTCGGCCCAGGTTCGGGCGGCTCTCTCTGTAAACCGAGAACTTGTTGTGCTTTATTGGAGCATTGGCCGTGACATCCTGAGTCGCCAAAAGAATGAAGGATGGGGCGCAAAAATCATTGACCGCCTGTCGGAGGACTTGGCCAAAGCGTTCCCGGAAACGCGTGGATTTCGAGCCAGGAACTTGAAATATATGCGCGCGTTCGCAGAAGCGTATCCTGACCAGGAGTTTGTGCAACAGGTTGTTGCACAATTGCCGTGGGGCCACCAAGTCAGGATTCTGGACAGCGTAAAAGGTGCAAAGCAGAGAGAGTGGTACATTCGGCAAGCGGTCCAGGGCGGCTGGAGTCGGAATGTCCTGGTCCACCAGATTGAAAGCAAGCTGTTTGATCGACAAGGGCATGCGCTGACCAACTTTGATAGAACTCTCCCTGCCCCTCAATCTGATCTTGCCCAGCAGTTGATAAAAGACCCATACAATTTTGATTTCCTCACCTTCGGACCGGACGTGCAAGAGCGGGATTTGGAACGAAGTCTGATCGAACACGTTCGCGATTTCATGTTGGAGCTTGGGAAAGGCTTCGCGTTCGTCGGAAGTCAGTATCACCTCGAAATCGGCGACCAAGACTTCTTTCTCGATTTGCTTTTCTATCATCTGAGATTGCGCTGCTACGTCGTGATCGATCTTAAGATCGAAGAATTCAAGCCGGAATTCGCTGGCAAAATGAACTTTTATCTGTCCGCTGTGGACGATCTCCTACGGCGGTCTGAAGACCAACCGAGTCTGGGCCTCATCCTTTGCAAAGAACATAACAGGCTAGTCGTGGAGTACGCTTTGCGTGATATGAGCAAGCCAATGGGCGTCGCAGAATACCGGCTGACGCAAGCGCTGCCGGAACAACTGCAGTCGGAACTCCCGACCACCGAGGACCTAGCCGCAGAACTCCCATTACTCGATCTGCTGACCTTGCGAATCCAGCTCGAAAGAAAGCTCGCAAAGCTCGCAAATGCACATGGTCTGGAATGGGAACGCGAGGGCATCGGAATGCTGGCGACGAACTTACACGGTAATGACTTAATTTCTACCGAGGTGTTGCACAACGTTATGATTCTTTCGGACACTCTCAACCGAGCCGTGCATGGCGAAACGATAACGGGACAGCGGGCGCAACAGAGCTTAGAAACAGGAAGGGTTATTTTGATGAAATTGAATGAGCAAGACACCGACACTGACTAAAGCTTGCGAGCGAATGACGTGCCTCCTAGAGTCGCGATTTACTTTGCGAAGGCAGCGCTTTCGACACCGCGCATCTCGGAAGGCGAGCAGTCCAGCTTGAGCGCTGATGCGCCTGCCGATCCGATTTTTCTCGCGGACAGGAAAAACCAGCAGTCTCTCCGGGGGCTGTCCTACCCCAAGCCCGTCGCTGCAATGACCGCCCGCATAAATTCCTGGGTCGTAGCCGTGCCGCCGACATCGCGAGTCGTGTGCTTGCCCTCGCGGTACACTTTGTCGAGCGCGCCAAGAATCCGCCGCGAGGCATCGACTTCGTTCAAATAATTCAGCATCATCGCCGCAGACATCACGATGGCCGTCGGATTCGCAATTCCATTGCAGGCTTCACGAAAAGAAAAGGCCGGGCGTCTGGACCCGGCCTTCGATTTCGAGAATTGGTTGCGCGTGGCCTGCACCATCCGAATTGTTAGTGCTGCCATTAGGTTGGCGCTGATCCGGTTCGCAACCTGGCTGGCATGCCAGGTCATAGGTTGGCGATGGCTTCCGAATAGCCGGCAATTCACTCGCGACCGATTCGATCTAAGATGCCGCGGCATCGCCGGCGAAGAACGGAACCGCTTTGGGCTGAGGACGTAGCAGCAAATAGAACGCGACGACGTGCGTGATCATCAGCACGGGCACGTAGATAATTGGGATCGCGTACGTGGCGCCAAACTGCCCCGCCTGCGCGGGAAGGCCAACCTGGATGGCGTGGTAATAGTCGAGGATGAGATCGACCACCCCGACGAGATTGAAGGCCGCGACGAACAGCCAAAACAGCGGGCGTATCCTTACCGTGAGAAGCGCCAGCATGGCGAGCACGCCGGTTGCCAGGTCCCAGTAGGCGGCGAACGTGGCGAAGCCGGCGGCGGGCAGGTTTGGGCCGACGACGCCTGGAAGCATAAAGACGAGCCCGAAGAACCGGAAGCTGTGCAGCGTAGCGATGGCGCGTTGCGCTGCGACCGGGTCCATGGACTTCAGCCTGGGCATGACGTACACGCCGAAGCAAAGCAGCCACGCGACATAACCCAGAACGAGATGCAGATTGAAGATGAGTTCCGGCGACATTTAGCCTCCTATTCCCTTATTGGTTGAGTTCTCTCTCAAGAGGATCCCGAGCGGCAAGAGTGGCCCGACCGGAATGAACTGCTCGTCCATGAGGTTTTCCTTCGAGAGAGGCAGGCTTTCGATGAGGGCCCGAGCCTCCGCCACGTCCTTGCAGTTCAGCATGAAGACGACGCCCCGGCCGTCGCCGCGCGTGAACCACTGCTGAATCTTGCCGTCGAGATACAGGGGAACGGTCGCACGAATTTCGGCGGGCATGATTTTCATCACTTGCTCGGCGGTAACCCCCGGTTTTGGCGTAAGCATCGTCAGCACCCCGGTGATCTTGGGCTGCGGCGGGGTGGACTGACCTTGCGCCATGGGCGCCAGGACCGTCGCGAACGCCAGCAGTTGGTAGAGCATTTCAATCTTCATTGTTCAGCTCCTTTGATTCCTCGCGGAATGTGAGTTGGTACCAGTGGGTACCACACTTGATAAGACGCAACAACTCGGCGAAAGTTTCATGACTTCGGCAACTTTTTTGTCGGGCAGGCCAAACGCAAGCTGCTCCTCCGTGGTACTATACGGTACCGGCGTCGACAAGGAGAGGGCGATGACCAAGACATCGATGTCAAAACGCCGCCAGAAAGGCGGCGACGAAGCCACCGTGCGCGCGCGCATCCTGGAGGCGGCCTTTGCGGCGTTCATGAACAGCGGCTATGCAACGGCAAGCACTCTGGAGATCGCGACGCGGGCGCGCGTTTCGAAGCGAGAGCTTTACGCGCTGGTTGGCAACAAACAGGAAATGCTGATCGCCTGCATCGGCGATCGCGCCAAACGATTTGACGTGCCCGCTGACCTGCCCGTGCTGCGCGATCGCGAGACCCTGGAGCAGGTGCTGGCTTCTGTCGGGACGAATCTCGTCCGCGAGATAAGCGATCCCACGGTCATTGCGGTGTTCCGGCTGGCGATCTCCGAGGTGGTCCAGGCCCCCGAGGTGGCGCGTGCGCTCGACTCCAGAGGGCGCGAGGCAAGCCGCGCCACCTTGCGCAAAATCATGGCCCGGGCCCAGGCGTCCGGACTGCTCTCGGGCCGTCCTGCCGAACTTTCCGAGCAGTTTGCTGGGCTGCTCTGGCGCGATTTGATGGTCAGCCTGCTGCTCGGCGTCGCCGAGCGACCGAACCCCCGCGACATCGCAGGACGTGCCCGCGACGCAGCAGCCGCCTTCCTGCAACTTCATCCTCTACCGGATAACGGGCAAACGGGAAACGATCTCCCAGCGGACCGGCGTTGAAGTCGGAGTTGGAGAAGAACTCTCGATATCCTTAGCAATGAAAATCACAAATTCGATAACCAAGGCTGCGCCAGCACGCGGCGTGATTTGGTGATTCTGTAGCAGGGAAGAGTCAGAGAACCCATGGAATCCCGTCCTACTCAGCGCCCATCGCCGCGATGACCGCCTGCGTAAACTCTTGCGTTGTGGCCGTGCCGCCCACATCGCGCGTAGTATGCTTGCCCTCGCGATACACGTTGTCGAGAGCGCCAAGAATGCGCCGCGAAGCTTCCGTCTCATTCAAATAATTCAGCATCATCGCCGCCGACATCACGATCGCCGTCGGATTCGCAATTCCTTTGCCGACAATGTCCGGCGCCGTCCCGTGCACGGCCTCAAACAGTGCGGCAACATCTCCAATATTTCCGCTCGGAACGACTCCGAGTCCGCCCACCAGTCCCGCCGCCAGATCGCTCACCACATCCCCATAAAGATTCGGCAAGAGCAGCACGTCGAACTGCGCGGGATTCATCACCAGCTGCATGCACGCGTTGTCCACAATCAGTTCGCGATATTCAATCTCGGGATATTTCTCCGCCACGGCTCGAATCGAGCTTAAGAACAGCCCATCGGAAAGCTTCATGATGTTCGCTTTGTGAATTGCGTGGATCTTCTTGCGCCCATTCTTGAGCGCATATTCAAAAGCGAATTTCGCAATCCGCGTCGAAGCATGCTCGGTGATGATTTTCAGGCTTTCCACCACGCCGGGAACCACGGTGTGCTCGAGGCCGGCGTACAGATCCTCCGTATTTTCCCGGACGATCACCAGGTCCACGCCCGACCAGCGCGACGCCACGCCCGCGACATTTCGCACCGGGCGCAAATTGGCGTAGAGGTCCAGTTCCTTGCGAAGCGCTACGTTAATGCTGGGAGGGCCCGACGCGACCGCGGTAGCCATGGGCCCCTTCAGCGCCACATGCGTCCTCCTCACAGACTCAACCGCCTTCTCCCGCGGAAACTCTCCGACCCGCTTCCCACCCTCCAGCGGAGCCGCAAAGACCTCCCACTCCACCGAAACTCCCGAAGCCTCGACAATCTGCCTCGCCGCCGCGGCGACTTCCGGCCCGATTCCGTCCCCGGGAAGAAGAGTAATCTTACGAGTCATAGGCCCATCATCTTAAGGGAAACCCGCAACCCGCACAACGGAGCGGCGGCTCGGCTGAAGCCTCAGGCCAGCCCTCCGCATCCAATCTTTTGGGGAAGGGAACAGGTCCCAGGCGAGGCAATTGAGGACTTGCCAGCTGTGCTATAATTGGGTTGCACCAAATTCGCCGAAACCGGCAGGGAGTGAAAACACAGAAATGATTACAGTTACTCCAGTGGCGACCACAAAAGTCAAAGAAATTATGGGACAGCAGAATCCCGCGCCTGTGGCGCTCCGCGTGGCTGTCGTAGGCGGAGGCTGCTCGGGCTTCAGCTACCATATGGCGTTTGAAAACTCGGAGAACCCTACCGACAACGTCTACGAATTCGACGGCCTCAAGGTCTTCGTCGATCAGATGAGCGAAATGTACCTCGAGGGCGTGTCCATCGATTACATCGAGACGCTCGAGGGCGCTGGATTCAAGTTCAACAACCCGAATGTGAAGAGCACTTGCGGCTGTGGCAGCTCGTTCAGCGTCTAAGAACGCCGCGATCTCTCAACACCGATTTGGATGATTTTGCCGATGGGCCTCTGCGAGATTTCGCAAAGGCCCATTTTTTTATTCAAACGCGCCATTGCGGCCATGCGGTCGAATTCATTGCAATGCGCCATCCCGGACCGTATCCTATGAAGCTTCTATGAAAATCGCTCTCGCGCAGCTCAATCCCACGGTCGGCGATTTCGCCGGAAATTCCGCCAAGATCGTGGACTTCGCGCAGCGTGCCGCGCAGCGCGGCGCGGACCTGGTTATTTTTTCCGAGCTTTGCCTCTGCGGCTATCTGCCGCTCGACCTGATCGAGCGCCCGCAATTTATCGACCGGAACGAAAGGGAACTGGCCTGCCTCGCAAAGCGCTTGCCTATCCCGTCGATCGTCGGATACGCCGCCCGCGCAAACTCCCCCACCGGAAAATCCGCCGCCAACGCCGCCGCCCTTCTCGGCAACGGAAAAATCGAATTCGTCCAACACAAAATGCTGCTCCCAACCTACGACGTCTTCGACGAATCCCGCTATTTTCAGCCCGCTCAATCGCAAAATGTATTCGCGCTAGGCGGCAAGAATCTGGGCATTACCATCTGCGAAGACATCTGGAACGACAAGACCTTCTGGGCCAAGCCGCTCTATGAGCGCGATCCTGTCACCGAACTCGTCGCGAAAGGCGCGAGCCTGATCATCAATATTTCCGGCTCGCCCTATACGATCAACAAGCAACATCTGCGTATGGACATGCTCCGCGCCCTTGCGAAGTCGAGTGGCCTGCCGGTAGTCTACGTCAATCAAGTCGGCGGCAATGACAGCCTGGTCTTTGACGGCGGCAGTGTCGTAGTCCTCCCGGACGGACGGGTTCCCGCGCAGGCGCACATGTTTGAGGAGGATCTGGTCCTTTTCGACACGGAAACCAGCGCAGGCGAACGGCACGCCGCGCCGGCTGAAGAAATCGAACTCGTGCGCCAGGCGCTGATTTGCGGCACGCGTGACTACGTTCGCAAATCCGGTTTCCGCTCGGTGGTTGTGGGCCTGAGCGGAGGCATCGACTCCGCCGTAGTCGCCGCGCTGGCCGTAGAAGCCCTCGGCAAGGAAAATGTGCTCGGCGTCTCCATGCCCAGCCAATATTCCTCGGAAGGCAGCCGCACGGATGCCCGGCAGTTAGCGGAGAATCTGGGCATCCAGTTTCACTCCATTCCGATCGCGAACGTTTTCGATTCTTACCGCTCGACGCTGGCCGAAGTGTTTCGAGGCCGCCCAGAGGACGTAACCGAAGAAAACCTGCAGGCGAGAATTCGGGGAAATCTCCTGATGGCGTTGTCAAACAAGTTCGGCTCGATGGTTATGAGCACCGGCAACAAATCCGAGCTCGCGGTAGGGTATTGCACCCTATACGGCGACATGGCCGGCGGGCTGGCCATCATTTCGGACGTGCCAAAAACGATGGTTTACGCGCTGGCGAATTTGATCAATTGCGACAGGGAACTCATCCCTCGCGCATCAATTGAAAAGGCCCCATCCGCCGAGTTGCGCCCAAACCAAAAAGACACGGATTCCCTACCGCCCTACGATGTTCTCGATCGGATTCTCGAAGCTTATATAGAAGACGTGAAATCCCCGGCCGAGATTGCGGGCGCGTTCGGTTTCGATATCGAACTAGTCCGGTCCATCGCGAGCAAAGTCGACCGGAACGAATACAAGCGCAGACAAGCCGCGCCGGGTCTGAAAATCACATCCCGAGCCTTCGGTCTGGGCCGGCCGTTTCCAATAGTCCAGAAATTCGTACCCTGAGAGGAGCCTCAACGTGATTCGTAGATCGACCCTGGCTGCCCTGGTTTTCTTCGCCGCGTTCGGGCTCTCCCCGCACGCGCAAACGCCTTCAACTACCAGCGCCGCGCCATCGTCGTCCAAGGCGAAAGAATCCAAACCCTCCTCCACAAAATCCGCGGAGAGCGGCAGCCTCGAGACCCGCGTCGAGCAGTACTTAAGAAACGTATACGCGTGGGGACCGGACTATGAAGTCAAGATCGGCGCCCAGAAACCTTCTCCAATACCTGACTTGTTGGAAGTCCCGGTTACCGTTTCAAAGGGAGGGCAATCCGACAGCGCAGTGATCTACGTCTCCAAATCCGGAAAATACATGGTCCGCGGTGAACTAACGGACATGACGGCAGACCCATTTGCCGACGTCGCCTCCAAGCTTCACGCCGGAAACTCGCCGTCCATCGGGCCCGCCGACGCCAAAGTCACTCTAATCGAGTTTGCCGACTTTGAGTGCCCAGTGTGTCGCCAACTCGACTTGGTCCTAAGGGACCTCTTACCCAAACATCCCGAAGTCCGCTTGGTTTTTAAGCATTTCCCGCTAGTAGACATCCACCCCTGGGCCATGACCGCCGCCCTAGCTACCCAGTGCGCCTACGAGCAAGACCCCTCCGCCTTCTGGAAAATGCACGACGCCATCTTCGACGCCCAAGACACAATCACCACCGAAAACGCCTGGGACAAGCTCCTGGATCTAGCCACCCAATCCGGCGTAACCCCCGACAAATACAAGTCTTGTATCGCCGACCCCGAAACCGCAAATCAGGTAAAATCCACAATCGAAGAAGGCCACGCCCTAAACATCACAGCCACCCCAACCACCTTCGTAAACAACCGCCGCGTAGTCGGCCCAGACCGAAACATACTAGAACAGGACATTATGTTTCGCCTAAATCCGTAGCCAAAAAAGTAAACATAATATAGCTTATCAGCTTGCGTGGCGCAGCGCAAGTGGAAAACTGTATCGACGGCTAGGGGATTGTGGTTTGCGGGCGGACGCGTGTCTCGGTGTGGATGGACGGCGTCGTGGGGACAACTTTGGCGGCGTTTGTCTCAGATTGAGGCCAGAAGAATGTCTTACCAGGCTACGATCGAGAGCGAGCGGGAGTCAATGGTGTGACGCGAAAGCTAGGGCGGCTCCGGAGGCTAGGCCGATTGCGAACCATTTGGCGGCGCGCTTCAGGCGCTGAAGGATGGGGCCGCCGTGGGCGGCTGTTAAGGCGGCGTCGCGTTCGTGGAGGAGGCTGGTGGAGCGTGCTTTTTCGTCGGAGAGATCTTTTTCGAGAGTGGCAGACTGGGCTTGGCTGGCGCGGCAGTCTTGGAGGGCGCCGTAGAGGGGGATTAGGTCGGGTTGAGGAATCGAGATTGAGGCGGGGGGAGGCTCGTCTGGAAGCCGATTGGGGTACGAGTTTGGAGGCTCGGAAGGAGAATCGAGAGGCTTGCGGGATAAGTCGGGGAATTGAATTGAGAGTGGGAGCGGGAGAGGCGGAAGCGCTTCGGTGAGCTTTTGCGCGGCTTGCTGCGGGGTGTGAACGGAGAGCTTTTCGGTATGGATCTGGGCCAATACCGATTGGAGCTGGGAGTCGCGCTGTTTTTCTTGCTCGCTGGAATGCTGGATGACTGCGTTTTGGGAGGCAAGAGTCGCGGCGAGTTGTTGGGAGTCGTGACGCGCTGAGCGCCAAGCATCGGCTAGGAGGCCGATGGCCACGGCTGTTGCGAGCAAGCCGATCAGTTGGAGTGGGAATTTCATTGGCAGAACCTTGGATGGACACTAGAAGCCATCAATCCTTCTCATAAATGGCCGGGCTCCAGACTCGATAGGACTTCAGGGGCTAAACCTCTCACTTCTCACGAGCGACGGCACGGTTAAAACCGTGCCCTACAAAGCGGATTACCACCCAGGTTCTAAAGCCCTTTTCAAATCCCTGAACGTCGCAGCTGAAAGCCGCGACCCACAAAGACCGCTTATGAGATCGCTAGATTGCTTCTAATTGCTATCCGGGAGCGCCTTCGCGGACCACGTTGCGCTATGGGGCGCGCTTCCCCTTTTGTGGTTCGCTCTCGGCGCGAGTTCACCCGCGCCCGGTTTTCAAATTGAGGCTGGGAGTTGATTTGCCGGATATGCGGCGCCGGCCTGACTGGAATCAAGATTTTCCGGAATTTCAAATTTCAGGAATTTCAGATTTGAGATCGGCATTCCCGAGTCCGTAAAGGCCGCCAAGGTGCATCACGCGTGTGCGGCGATTTGACGCTTGCATGAGATCGACGGGCAACTATGGGACCGGGCAACGGATATGGTCGGGCGAGTCAGCGTCAGGTTGTGCGGGCGGAATAGTTTCGCTTGCGGGCCAGGACTTCGGATGCGTAATTAGGGCTGGCACCGCCGTTCCAGGCGAGGAGCGCGGCGGGGACGTCGCCTTTTGCTCGGGTGAGGCGGGCGGCGAGGATGCGGCAGCCGAATTCGATTCCGGTGGCGGGCTCGCAGAGTTCGGCGAGTGAGGATTCTTCAAAACCGAATTCGCGGGCGACTTGTCCCATGACCTGCATCAGTCCCCACGACATGGCGCGTGTGTACGCTTCGGTGGCGCTCAGCTTCCCTGCCGTATACAGCGGCGCGACGTAGCGTGAGAGGAATCCCGGTTCGTAGCGGACGGCCCATGGATTCCAGGCTGATTCCTGTTCGATCACGGCGCAGACGAGCGCCGGCTCGAGGGAGTGCTCGGAGGCGATCTGCCGGGCGAGGTCGATGATTTCGGGAGGGACGGAGTCGGACATGGAGAGTGACTAGTGGCTAGTGGTTAGTGGTTAGTGGCTAGCGACGGGGGCCTGATGCGTGACTTTGGGCTCGACTAGTGGCTCGTGACCCGTTCACGGTGAAACGGTTCAGGGTGAACCCGTGGCCCGTGATTGGTAGCCGGCGAAGTTCGTGCGTCCGTGGCAATGCTGGACTCACCTGTCGGACGGCAGGAATCGAAGACTGCAATTCACAGGACGATTCGCGAATCACCCTTCGTTTGCGCTCAGGGCAAGCGAATCAGGATTCCCGCTTGCGATCCCGGCCGTTCAGCTCGAGGAACTGTACGGGCGGAGGTTCTTCGAGTTCGATATTTAGCTTGGTGGCGATTTGGCGGAGGGCGTGGTAGAGGTGCGGAAGGTGGTTGACGGCCATGTCACGCACGAAGGCTCGGCGGATTTCGTCGTCGCGGGTGCGGCGATGCAGCCAGCGGATGAAGAAAAAGAGCTGAATGCACGAGGGAAATGCGACGACGATCCAGGAGAGGTTCATTGGATTGGGCGGGACGTGTTTTCAATTTGGCGGAGTTAACTTTGGCAAATAGACGAGAGGCGAAAGGCTTGAAGCCTGTCCTGCTTAGCCCTTGAAGCCGAACGAGAGGCCGCCGGGGCCGAAGCCGAGGTTGAAACCACTGGACGCGGCGTTGCGGGCGCTGGCGTCGAGGAGTTGGGCGGGTACGCCGAGGGCGCGGCCGAGCAGGTTCGCGTCGGTGCCGTAGAGGCCGGAGAGGCCTGAGAGCGCCGAAAGCGTGCCGGAGCGGGCGGCGTTGGCGAAGGCGATTTGGTTTTGCTGCGCGAGGTTGGCCTGGTCCTGTCCTTGTGTGCGCGCGAGCGAGTCGATCAGGTCGCCGTAGCCGGCGGAGTTGCGCGTGCGCGCGGCGCGATTGGCGGCGTTTTGCGCGAGGGCGTTGAACGAAGACGAGAGCGCCGACTGCGAGAGATTGGTGATGGCGGATTTTTCGGCGTCCGTGTAACCGGGATTGGCGAGCAGGTTTTGGTACCCGCCG
>Ga0210401_10005769_pt1 | contig 12676 bp, 13 predicted proteins | sample IncBWH32MmetaG_FD_150866 | JGI IMG/M metagenome (GOLD analysis project Ga0210401, IMG submission 150866) | Forest soil microbial communities from Barre Woods Harvard Forest LTER site, Petersham, Massachusetts, United States - Inc-BW-H-32-M | ecosystem: Environmental > Terrestrial > Soil >... | reverse complement strand
CATCCCCGGGCAGTCCTTGTCCGGCGTAGGCCAACAGAAACTCGTAACACTCTTCGATCGTGTCACAGCGCTCCAGGAAATCAATCGGCATCGGCGATACCCCGACGTTCCGCTGGTAAAGGAGGTTCAACTACCCAGCGTCGCGGGTCATGCTCCTTCAAATAAAATTCCCGACTCATTGATCCGAACAACATCGACTCGGTGATGGCCAGTTTCTCCGGACGCACAGCGAAATATACGTGAACAATCACAAGTGTGATTAGCCCAACACCGGCCAGTCCATGAAGAACATACATCATGCCCCAGGTCATGTCACCGAACAGATACGGATTGCGGGGAAACAAGGCCGTGCGAACCCGGAACATCATGAAAACACCAGTGAGGATCACGGACATCCCCGTGACCAGGGCCGCAGCATGGTAAAGCTTATTCTCCAATGGGTACTTCGCGAACTTTCTGGGCAACTCTGCAGGGCGCCCCAGAAAACGTCGGGTCCTTCTCCACGCATCTTCCAGGTCGGCGCGGTCGGGCCAGATCGCCCAAAAATCCATATAAAAGGTAGCGTGGACGATGTGGAAGATTACCGACGCTGTGAGCACCAGACCTGCGATCCAGTGATAAGCCACCCAATTGAATTGAATGCCGACTTTCGGCAGGAATGCAGTGAAGAGCAAAACGAACATTGCAGCCGCCATCACCCAGTGAAATGCTCGAGCCGCAAAGGAATGGCGCGGAATTTTCGCTGGCAACGCCGCCGTCACCGGCGGGGACAGCGCAAACTCCTTCTCCTTCGCAAAATACAGCATGTAGATAGCATGGATAACCAGGAAGCCGAGACCGGCGATTCCCGCCACCCAGATCAGGTACCACGCGATATGAATCGGGACATCTTGTCCAAATGGACTCGTCGCCCACTCTATGACGCCCATGTGGCCTCCTGCACGCCTCCAATAGCTCGCTTGACCAGGTTGCGCATCAGCGGAATCTTGTATGCGTTGAACGTGAGTGGCACGGCTCCCTGAACCGCGAGTTTGCCGGCCAATTCGCCGGTCGCGGCGTTTGCGGCCTTGCCGCGTACCGCGTCTTCGACAGCTTTCAACCGCAGCGGTCGGGCGGCAGCAGCGTTCACCGCGATCCGCGTCCTTTCGATAACGCCCCTCGAGATCACCATGGCGGATGCGACGTTCAGCAAAGGGAAATCCCACACGTTCCGATCCCGAACCTTTTCGAAGTAGAACTGCGCTCCCGCCCATGTCCCTGGAATGCGAATCGCAGTGAGCAATTGTCCCGACTGCAAGACGGTCATCCTCGTAATGTCAATATCGGGACCAAGGAAGTACTCTTCCGCATCCACAACCCGCTCCCCCTTAGCCGTCCGAATCACAAACTTGGCATCAAGCGCAATCAGGGCCGGAGCGGAGTCGGAGGGATTTACGGCAACGCATCGTTCGGCGTGCAAAATCGCATGCTCTCGATTGCGGCCGACAGGAGTGTCGGCATAACAGATGTTGCCGCCGGCACGGTAACAAGGCCATCCGGCGCGGTAATACCAGCAACGGGCATCTTGTGACACATTTCCGCCAATCGTTCCCTGATGGCGAATCTGGGGCGACGCCACGGTTTCCGCCGCTTGGCTGAGCAAACCATACTTCTGCTTCACGATCGGGTGCGCAATTACTTCGGTCAGCGTGGTCATCGCACCGATTTCGATTCCATCCTCCGCCGTGCGGATTCCGCGGAGTTCCTGAATCCCGCTCAGATCGACAACGGCCCTCGGCCTCTTGATGCGATCCTTGAGCCAATCGAAACTGTCGAGACCTCCGGCGAGAACCCATGCATCTTCCCCGTGTTTCTCCAGAAGTTTCTGCGCGTCATCGATCGTGCTCGGCTGAAGCAATTGAAACGCCGGCATCACGTCTCGTATCACAGCCATAGTTCTCTCCGTTTCGGCTCTTCCCTAAATGTGAGCCGTCAAGGGATCCTGCATGGGACGGCCAGCTTCCAACGATGTCAGAATCGTGTCGAGGTTCACGGGCGTGCGCCGGTAAATTTCGTCGCCGAGCGCGTCTGAAAGCGCGTTCAGGATGGCCCCACATCCGCCGCCCACCGGCGGTTCCCCAATCCCACGAGCGCCTACGGGCGTTTCCGGGTCCGGAATGTCGAGCGCTGCCCATTGCATGTCCACCGGAACGTCGAGAATTGTAGGAGGCTTCGTGTGATAGAAGCGCCGCGAGATGGTGTGACCGTAGTGCGGATCGAACACCCACTTCTGTCCAGTAGCATGTCCGATTCCAAGAATCGATCGTCCCAGGATCTGGCCCGAGAGCGACTTGGGATGGATGACCGTTCCCACGTCGGCCACGGCAAGAAAATCCGTGATGTAGTACTTGCCAGTCTCTAGGTCGACTTCCACCTCGGCAAAACTCGCGACGTACGAGAAGGATTGGCCATCGTGCGGATACTTGTCTTTAGCCGCGGCGACTAGCCCCTGGCCGGCAAGTGCCGCAATCGAGGCCTTGGTATATTTGTTCACGTCGGGAGGCGCTTCGTGGCCATCGTAAGTGCCACCTAGTTGGACGGCCCGCTGCGCAGCTTGTGCGAGCGTCATACTTCTGCCCCCACCCTTGTGAGACACGCGTTCGTTCGCAACCTCATATTGCTCTGGTTTACCGCCTAGCGTCTTCGCAGCGATTTCCCGGAGCTTTTGCCGGCAATCCATTGCGGCGGCGTGCGCCGCACGAGTCATCGCGTGGGTCGTCTGGCTGCCTCCTGAAACGCACGTCCAGGGAAGGTTCTTTGAGGTGTTACCCCAGGCAACATCGCACTTCTCCCATGGAACCCCAAGTTCCTCGGCGACCACGCGATGAACATCGCTGAGGGACTCAGTACCCAAGTTGCCGATTCCAGACTGGATTGCAATGCGGCCGTCGGGCTTGATCAAGAACAGACCGTCGAAACCGACCGAGCCCGCGAAGAAACAACTCGACGATACTCCGACTCCACGCACTTTCGTGCCGCTTCGCTTCGGGCGACTGAGTCGTTCGTTCCACTTGAATTGTTCCGAACCCCGATCGAGTGCTTCCTGCAGAAACGCGCTGGTCGAGTATGCCCTTTTTCCATCGCGAAGTGGTCCCCAGGGAGCCTTGCCGGCGGGAGCGTTGACACGGCGAATCGCAATCTGATCAATCGAAAGCTTTCGGGCTGCCTTCGCCAGAATCGGCTCCATGATCACAATGCCCTGCATTCCACCCGGCGCACTCTGCGGACCGCGCGGCGGGGTATTAGTGAGGACGGTGACGCCGCGCCACCGCATCGCAGCTGGTTGATAAAGCAAAGAAACGATCGCTCCAGACGCATTCGCGTCGCCCACCGCGTCGTACGGGCCGTTGTTACAGATCGCATACATGTCAAGCGCGGTAACTCGCCCGTCCTTGGCAAAACCAACTTTCATCCGACCCTGAAAACCCGGACGAGCGCGTCCGATGAAGTGCTCTTCTTCGCGGCTAATACGCATCATGACGGGAGCATTTGCCTTCTTCGAAAGCAGCGCCGGGATGATCGCGAAAATGTACCCCGTCGCCTTACTGCCGAAACCGCCCCCTGTGTACTCGCTGATTAAGACGATCTGGCCGGGATCCATGTTCAGCCAGCGCCCAAGGGCGCTCAGAGTCTGGACCGTACTCTGCGTCCCCATGTGGACGAAGACTTTTCCGTTTTGCCAGTAAGCCAGCGTAGAGCGCGGCTCCAGCGTCTGGTGGCTGGTATCGGGCGTGACAAACGTTTCATCGAGAACCAACGCCGCATTCTTGAATCCCGCGTCAAGATCGCCATATGACCACTGATCCTGCGGCTTGCCCATGGGCAGACGACCTTCCTTGGCGTCAGCAAAATCGGCCGCAGTCCACTTCAGTTCGCCCACATATGGCGGCGGCGGAGAAGGAGGCTTCTCTCCCGGCTTTGCCTCCGCCACAGGCGGCTTGATCCAAATGTTTCCCTCGCGCCGTGCATTCGGTCCGCCGGGCCGAAGGCTGTCGAGCGGATCGACCGCAAACGGCAGATGTTCGAACTCGATCTCAATCTTCTCGATGGCTTCGGCTGCGGTGAACTCGTCCACGGCGGCCACCGCGAGAACTGGCTCGCCTTGGTACAGGGGCTCCATCGTCAAGGCTTTCTCGCCCTGCTTGTTCGCCTTAATGACTGCTCCCAAGTCGGTAACACTGTCAGCGGGAGCCGGCAGATCTTCCTCAGTGAGGATGGCCTTCACGCCAGGCATGGCGAGAGCTTTCTTCAGATCGAGCCGTTTAACCCGCCCATGGGGGACAGGACTCAACAACAATTTGCAGAACAGCATGCCATCCGCTCGAAAATCTTCCGCGTACTTGGCTTGTCCGGTGACCTTCGCATACAGATCGGGAGTCGTGTAGTCTTTGCCGATCAACTTGAACTTCGCTCCGAATTTCTGCTGAGCCGGCTTCCCTTCCGGATTAGGCATGGTTCACCTTCCTCATGTTCTCGGCGCCGCGCATCATCGCGGTAAGAATTTTGTCGTAGTCCTGACACCTGCACAGATTGCCGGAAAGCCCGTGCGCCATTTCGGCACGCGTGGGATTGGGATTCGTTTTCAAAAAACCCACCGCCGACATGATGAATCCCGACATGCAAAAAGCACATTGAAACCCTTGTTCGTCGATGACGCCCTGTTGGACCGGATGCAATTTACCGTTTGCTTCAGCCAGTCCTTCGATGGTGACTATTTTTCTGTCACGTACGGTATGGGTAAGGACCGAGCAGGAGTAAAGCGGGACATCGTCGATCAAGACGGTACAGGCTCCGCACTCGGCCCGATCGCAACCGAGCTTGGTCCCTGTAAGTCCGAGCTTGTAGCGTAATGTCCAAGCGAGAGTTTCCTGCTTCATCACGTCAACGCGGCGTTGCTGGCCATTGACATTGAGAGTGATAAGGCGGTCGCCAGGACTACCGCTGGCTTGACCGAGCAGCACAGACCCTCGAAACAAATAACTCGCCGACGATACGGCAACGCCACTGCCGATTACGCCTTTAATGAAGTTCCGTCGTGAAAGTCGCCTGGCTTTCTCATTTGCCGGATTGTCTGCTTTCGGATCCATATTCCGTAACTCCTGGTTTTCTCCGTTGATCCCCAGTGCTCCACGTGGGCACCGCGCGTTGGCGGTCAGAAGCCGATCAATAAGGGCCTGTGTTGACCGAAACCCCACATGCGATCGCGTTCAACGAACACGTTGGCCTCGTGGCCGATTTCCATTTGCCAAAATGATCGCACGGCCGCGGGCAATTTTGCGACTTTTATGTCGTTCGATTTCGTTGAACGTTTTCTTTAATTCTTCTCGCTTTTCATAGACTTGACACGTGCCACCGCAGAACTTAGAGTCACGCCCGCATTCCATCCGATCTTCCTACCAACCTGCCCGAGGTGATTCATCAGATGTTCTTCGATGCTTGGACCTATCGTACTCGCAGTCTTTGGCTGCGTGGCGGCTCACGGACAAGGACCAAAGCCGTACGGGCCGCCGGTTGGAGTGGACAACGCGAAAAAGATCACAGCCGTCGCCCTCGCCGAGGCGCGCAAGAATAACTGGTACATGACCGTCGCTGTAGTCGGTCCCAGCGGTACTCTGGTTTACTACGAGAAGATGGACAACACGCAAACCGGTAGCGCGAGCGTGGCGATCGAGAAAGCGCGAACTGCCTCGCTTTTTAAACGTCCCAGCAAAGCGTTTCAGGACATGGTCACGGGAGGTGGCCAGGCCTTCGCATCCTCGGCCTGCCAGGAGCAGTTCCCATCGAGGGCGGCGTCCCGTTGATTGTAAACGGCAAAATTGTCGGGGCCATCGGAGTTTCTGGAGATAGCGCGGACCATGATGGAATCTGTGCACAGGCGGGCGCAGATGCCTTGAAATGACCCTTCGCGATCCAAGCTGTTTCGCGAGCAGTCATCGCCGCACACCTAAAGTGCTTCCGCTTGTTGCAGGGCTGATTTCATTCCGGCCCAGCTTTGCACCGTCGAAGCCTCTGCCGTACCCGCTCCCCGCCAATGCGTTTCCAGGCTAACCACGCGATTGTACCCGTCATTTATGAAAGCTTGAAACTGGCCAACCCAATCAATCGAACCTTGTCCGACGGCAGCCCACTGATGATGGCCGTTGTTGCGAGTTGCGTCTTTACAGTGACAGTGTCCGATCCGATCTTTTGGGAGCAATCCATAACCATCGGGATACGGTGTCTCACCGGCCATTGCCGCATTCCCGGGATCCCAGTTCAGCATGAAGAACCGTGAAGTTACCGAGGAAAGGACACTGGCCGCTTCTGCCGCCGTTGCCGTGTTGCAGGCGAACTCGTTCTCGAGCACAAGCGTGACGCTGCTCTTACCCGTTCTGTCAGCGGCTCCCTGTAGAACTTCATTGATCGCCTGTCGATAGGGAGCCTGGTCTGCGATTCGCCAAAAATCGAAGCAGCGCACGAGGTTTGTCCTAAAAGCACGCGCCAGCATAACGCTACTATCCAACACCTCGTCTTGTTGGCTATACGTAAAGCTCGCGTGAAACTGATCTCGTTGTTCGCCGGATTCTGACTCGGGAGCATCCGGCCAATTCACCTTAAAGAGCGGGCTAGCGATCGCAGTCACCCGGAGGTTAAATTCCTTCAGAAGACGCAACGCCTCGCTGATCTCGTTCGAATCGAGTGCGAGAACATTCTTGTTCCAGAGACTGCGTAATTCGATGTGTCCCAACCCACATTGTCGTGACGCGACTTCACATGAACGAGCGAAGTCCTGTGAAATTTCGTCGCTGAGTACAGAGATCTGAAATCGAGCGGTTGGCATCCTAACTCTTCACAACCAAAGTCTAACGGGCATCCGCAGGGACGCTCGCAAGTTGTTGGGCAACTCGCAATTCTTGAGCTGCCGTTTCAGTCTCACCACTGGCTTTCAACGCCTGCGCGAGTTCGTAGTGAGCAGCGCCATCCTGGGGCTTCCAGGCAAGAACCGCCTGGAACTCACGAACCGCCGTTTTCCAATTCTGTGAGCGATCCGCCAGCTTCCCGAGCGCGAAGTGTGCTTCGCTCAGGCCCGGTTCCAATTGACTCGATATCGTCGACCGCAAAACACACGTGCATGAACCCGACGCTTTGCAAATCCTGAGAGCGTGGATAAAGTTCGATGAACTGTCGATCATTCACTTTGATAAAGAGCTCGGTAACTTTGCCGCCGTCCTCGAATTCAAAGGCCTTCTCAAATCCGAGGCTCTCATAAAACTCGCGGGATCGCTCGAGGTTGGCAACACGAAACGCGACATGCGCAATCCCAGCCAAATCCTTGGATTGCGCAGAGGCGCAGCGAATTGCCGTGAGGAGGAGACTTAACGCTAAAAAGACGGTTCGCGTTCGCATGATGAGTAATCTGGCAGTCGTTCAAACAGAATTTAAGTCTGCAGCTCCGCACCCGGACCGACCGCGATGAGGAAATACGTTGCTTCCGTATTTCCTATGTTGCGGATTCCATGTTCGTCGTTCGATCGCGCGAAGCCGACCGACCCTGGTCCAAGAGGATAGGCCTTTCCATTTACGGTTAACTCGATTGTGCCGTCGCGTACCAGCCACATCTCGGAGTGAAGATGGTGATGAGTTGCCACCGTCGGTGCGCCGCCGGGCGGTAACGTTGTCTCGTGAACCTCGATTCCCTCTCCGGTCGCCAGCTTTCCCCGCATGATCATTCGGATCTGGGCATTGTTGTTGGCGATGTGTAGAGGCAGCTGGTCGTAGTGAAATGCTCCCGAGTTCAGTGAGTTTTCCTGGGAGCCGGCCGATTGACTCGCGATCGGAAGTATCGCTGGCAGCAAGAGGCACATCTCACGACGATTCAAGATCATTGCTAGATCTCCTCCAATTTTCGGGGACACGTTGTCGCGCAGAGAAACAGGGGTGTGCGCTCCGCTCCTGATCTCGCAATCTTCGTCCGAACCGGCGCGCATAATACCAGAAGGGTTTCGGAGTGTGATCAGGATATGCCTCGCCGACTTGATATGAAGTGCTAGTTGGGACTCACAAAGGCTTCGGCAACACGGGAGGACTTTTGATCCGAACCATTCCAAGCGTCCAATAAGTATGCATGTTCCCGCTCAGTCACACATTGCGCAAGCGTCAGCCAGTTCGTGGTTACTTCTTTAAGCTTTGTTAAAGCTTATTTTAGTATTTCCGGCTTGACACTAATTAGATCGCTCCCTAGCTTGCGTGTTTGCCGCGATGCATTACACTGCAAGACTATTGCCGCCCGGAGTTCCTTCGCCTGGCTTGGCCGATAGCACACAATTGCGATTCGAGGGACTTACGATGGTGAAGCTCGGCTACATGATCGCGTTCGCATTTCTAATGGCGTATTCGCAAGAAACGGCTCCTGACGGATTCGAGCTCTGGAGCTCGACTTCACTGATCCAGCTGGAGCAGCAACTCAAAAACGAGGCGGCGGGCAATCCACACCACATCGCGACGAAGCGTCTTGCCGATTTTCAGAACGACTTGTTTATGCTGTCACGCAGAGAAGCAGACGGGATTGTTGAATGGCATGAAAACCAGGTCGATATTTTCTTCGTACAATCCGGTTCGGCCACGCTGCTCGTAGGCGGCACTATGGTCGGAGGAGAAGAAGTTGAACCCCATGAAAAGCGCAACGGCACCATTCAAGGAGGCGTTCGACGCACACTCAATACGGGGGACGTCGTCCGCATTCCAGCGCGCGTGCCACACCAGATTCTGCTTGATGGAGCCAAAGGCTTTACTTATTTCGTAATCAAAGTCAAGGGATACTAAAGTTGCTAGTCCAAGGTCCCCCTCGGAAACGATTCACCCCGATTACGCCTTCCCTATACAGATCTCCTCGATACTCTTACCCGGGCATTATCGAAGGCCGGTTTTGACACTCGGCGCGCCTGTCGATGCGCGCAGTTGTTCGCTGAATCCAGCCGAGACGGTGTCTATTCCCACGGGGTAAATCGGTTCCCACTCTTTGTGTCGATGATCAAGACAGGCGTGATTGACGTGCACGCAGCGCCCCAACTTGTGAGCCAGTCCGGACCGATGGAACGTTGGGATGGCAAAGCCGGACCAGGAAACCTGAATGCCGATCTCTGTATGGAACGTGCGATTGATATAGCGCGCCAATATGGCATCGGTTGTGTTGCCTTGAGAAACACAAACCACTAGATGCGCGGCGGCAGCTATGGCTGGCAAGCTGCCGAAGCCGGGGTGATCGGGGTCTGCTGGACGAATACGTGTCCAAATCTGCCTCCGTGGGGGGCGACGGATCCGCGTGTCGGGAACAACCCTCTCGTCGTTGCGGTCCCTCGCACGAATGGTCATATTGTGCTAGACACGGCGATGTCGCAGTTTTCTTATGGTGCGTTGGCGTCTTATCGTCTGCGGAACGAACTGCTCCCGGTCGAGGGCGGCTTCGACAAAGACGGCAAGTTAACCCGCGTGGAGGGTGACATAGAGATCTCAAAACGCCCACTGCCGATTGGATACTGGAAGGAGTCTGGAATCGCGCTGATGCTCGATCTCGTCGCTGGACTCTTATCCGCGGGATCAACGACTTATCAGATTCCGGCTGAAGCGGAGAGGGAAACTCGGCTTTCTCAGGTTTTCATTGCGTTCGATCCGTCACGTTGTAGTGACGGCATTGACACGTCAAATCTCGCCGAGCAGGTGATCCGACACTTCCGGTTACCGACTCATGGAGAAGGCGCTCGTGTTCGGTACCCGGGCGAGCGGGTCCTCGAAACTCGCAAAGATAATCTCGCGAATGGTCTGCCCGTTGAGCCCTCCGCGTGGCGGCGGGTACTCAACCTCGCCGCTTAGTTTCGCGCGCAACTCTCACAACGTTCGTTTTTCCACTTTATCGATGTATGTGTCCGGGAGTGGCCTACTCAGGTTAAGCGCGAATCCTTCCACATTTTTGAGCACAAATGTAGGGATGTCGGGGGCGTGTGCGAATTTTACATGCACGAAATTTGCCCCGCTAACGTCTTCGAGCGACACGGCCGGACGCAGATCTTCCTTCGAATACTTCACTTCGACGTCACGCAAAGACAAACCTTTAACGTGTCGAACGAAAAATCCATGTGCAGGCACCGTGCCGAAGCGATTCGGGTCAGGGTAGACCTTCTCCAGTTCTTGAACCTGAGTGCTCGCATCTTGCGGTGTGCCTCCACCTTGGTGAAGAACTAGGATGTCGCTGAACTTGATGTCTTCCAGGTAGTGTCCCGGAATGCCGGTGATGATCGATGCCTGGTGGGAAGCGCAATTCGAGACAACAATATTGCTGATATTCACGCGACGCAGTTGACCGACAGGAACTCCCTCTGGACCTCTCATGCGACCGCCCAGGCGCAGAAAAAAAGGAACATCCACCAGGTCACGCATCGTTAAGTTGCTAATTGAGATATCCTCAAGCAGGGCCCCATCTACCGACTCCAGCGCTAGGCCGCGGCAAGCTTCGACAACGCAATTAGAAACTGTGATATTGCGAAAACCTCCGTTTGATTCGGTGCCGAACTTAATCCTCCCATTACGCGGCGCTTTTTCAGGGCCGATTGGTTTGTAGGTATCGTCGAGGAGCGTCCCCTCCTCGTAGCCTCCAGTCACGTAGCAATTTGTGACCGTGACATGATCCGTGGACCTCGCATAGCCCAAGCCAAAGGAACTCTTCAGGCAAATTCCATCATCCCAGGGGGAATTGATGCTGCAGTTTGAAACCCTGACATTTCGACAGCAATCGATATCAATCGCGTCGCGGTTTGTATCAATCATCAGGTTGTCGATTGTGAGATTGTCGACGCCGGTGGCAAGAATTCCAAAGTGACCACCATGGAGAATCGAGAAATCCCGGAGAAGAACATTGTGGCAATTCTTGAGGCTGATCGATTTGTTTCCTACGCCCGCGGGCAGCGGTTTATCGCCTCCACCGCGACTAAGGCCTCTTCCCCAGACTATCCCTGAACCGGTAATCGAGAAATTTGAGACGCCCTCTCCCCATATCAGGCTGTTGTGCCAGTGACTGTGGCCGAAGTCCTGATATTTGTCCCACTCATTTGCTTCCGGCGGATCGTAGCCATTCGCGCTCCCCTCAGAGGGTGCATCCGCAGCGAGAATCGTCGCGCCTCGAGGAAGATGAAGGTCGACTTTGCTTTTGAGATGGATTGAGTAGCAGAGATAGGTTCCCGGCGAAAATATTGCGACGCCGCCACCGGCCGCAGCCGCGGCTTCGATGCACTTGTTGATTGCCGGACTATCAATGGTCTTGCCGTCCGCGGTTGCACCAAAATCTCGGACGTCGTAGACGGCCCTAGCCGCATGCGGCGCAGCACTCACCGGAAGGGTTGCCTGTCCAGCCGCAACACCCACAACTCCCGCACCCGTTAATCGGAGAAATTCTCGTCGCGCGCGATTGCCGCCAAGCATTCTCTCGAGCCCTCCTTCACTAAAAGCTTAGATCTTGCGTTTGAATGGATCGCTAAAGATTTTCGAATAGCGATCGCAAGTCTATGACATTTGTGTCGTCGTCATTGGGTCGGATCAATCCAGAACCGGGTTCCATTTCTTCAACAATCGGTGGACATCTTCCTTGTCGGCCCGCGTGAGTTGCGGAAGGGGAGGTCGAACGGAACCGGCGGCCATCCCAAGCTGGTTCATCATTTCCTTCATTACAGAAACTTCGTAGCCTTTCCGCCGAGCACGCAATGCGTACAACGGGACCACATAGTCTCCCATCAACCGCCCTAGTGTAGGCAAGTCTGGAGCTGATGCGGCATCGTGCAGCATGAGCGATAGTTTGGGCGCTACCGAGGCGATGCTGGAAGTATAAGTGCGAATGCCGATGCTGTAGTAGGCGGGAACGCAATCGTCCCCAACGCCGCCGATCCAATGCAGGCGCTTTCCGACACGACTCATAATCTGCTGATAACGACGAATGTCTCCCTGCCCATCTTTCCATCCTAAGAGTGGGGGGACTCTTGCGGCCAGTTTCTCAACCCACGCCGCCGACGGGTTTAGCCAATCACGACTGTAAACGAAAAGCGGCAACTGCGTAGCAGCGCCGATCGCGGCATAGTACTCGATAAGGCCTTCACTGTCGGAGTTGGGATAGTAAGGCGGAAGCGCAAGAATCGCGTCGGTCCCGAGCTTTGCCGACTGCTGCGCTAAATCAGTCGCGATCTGCCGGCTGAAGCCTGTGCCACTAATGACGGGGACATGACCGCCGGCTTCTTCAACGACAACCTTCACAACCTCACGATGCTCTGAAGGAGTAAGGGAATACATTTCTCCAGTGCCCCCCGCGGCGACAACCGCACACATCGGATGCCGGAGGAGACCTCGAAGATTTTTGCGCAATCCGGAGAGATCGAGCGACAAATCCGGCTTAAAGGGGGTTACCGGAGAGGCGATTTCACCGCAGAGTCTGGCACGAAGCTCTTCTGTCGTCATTGCGGACCCGCAACCGCTCTCATCCCCTATTAAGGTTTTTCTTCGCAGCCGACCTTGGCGAGACGCAGTTCCCCGGATGGTCGAAAAGCATCTCCGCAGGTTGTAAGAGTGGATTGACCATTAGATCTTCGTCAAACTAGAAATCCTAAACATGTTCTTCAGC
>Ga0210401_10005768_pt1 | contig 12678 bp, 6 predicted proteins | sample IncBWH32MmetaG_FD_150866 | JGI IMG/M metagenome (GOLD analysis project Ga0210401, IMG submission 150866) | Forest soil microbial communities from Barre Woods Harvard Forest LTER site, Petersham, Massachusetts, United States - Inc-BW-H-32-M | ecosystem: Environmental > Terrestrial > Soil >... | reverse complement strand
GAAGACAGCCCGCGCGCGCAATCTTACTCGCGTGCTCGCCTCGCTCGAATCGCTGAAGCCGCGCGTCGAACAGGCCGTGAAATCCGCCGCGTTACCGCTCATTCTTGCGGGGGACTGCACTGTCGCGCTCGCCACAGTCGCTGGTGCGCGCCGCTATTTCCGCAAAGTCAGCATGATTTACATGGACCGCGACGCCGACCTCAATACTCCCGCAACCACCTCCACCGGATGCGTTGATGGCATGGTCGTTTCGCACCTCGCCGGACGCGGCGCCGCCGAACTGGTGCGTTTCTGGGGCGAGCCGCCACTCGTTCGTGAACCCGATCTCGCGCTTTTTGGTGTCGCGCGCCTCGATCCGCCCGAAGAACAACTGCTGACAAACTCTCCGCTCCGTCGTTATCTCGCAAGTGATGTCCAGCGCCTGGGCCCTGCAGCTGCCGCCCACGCCGCCATTGATCGCATCCGCGGCAACGGCTATCAATTCGTCCTGCATTTCGACGTGGATGTCATCGCTGATTTTTCCGCGACAAATTATCCCGGCGCCGGCGGCTTATCGCTCGCCCAAGTCCGCGAAGCGCTCCTGGTTTTCGCGCAGCAACCCGAACTCGCCGCCTTCGAAGTCACCGCTTACAATCCGGTGAAAGATCCCGACGGCAGCGGCGCGAAATTGATCATTGAGCTCCTCGCCGAAGTGCTCGAAGCGCGCCTCAAGACTCTGCAAGCGGCCGAAGCAGCGCAAGCTCCGCCGCCCGTTGCCGTCGCGGCTGCTGCTGGACGAAATGCAACTCCGTCACCGGAAAAATCCGCCTCCGCGCCAGATTTGGCGCCCATCGCGGCACCGGGTGAAGCCTGGTCTTCCGATTCTCTCGATCCGGAATCCGACGCCGCCACCGCCGACGGCGCTCCGGAGACCGATGGCGACTCCGACACTTCCGACTCTTCCGAAGAATCGAGCGGCTCCCATTCCTGATTACCCGCGTCGCCGCAAATCCAGCACTCCGTCGCGCCTCCAACGAGCGAAGCCCTATCCCTCCGTCATAATTTTCGATGTGGATGGCGTCCTGGTGGACACGCGCGGCTCCTACCAGCTCACCACCCTTCAGACAGTGAAATTTTTCACCAAGAAAAGCGCCACCCTGCGCGAACTCTACGCCTGGAAAAATCGCCCCGGCTTCAACGACGATTGGAAACTCTCCACCGCCTGGGTGAACGATCTCGGCGGCAATTTCTCCTACGAGGAAATCAAAAAGAGGTTCCAGGAAATTTACTGGGGTGAGAATAACCGCGGAAACGTGCGCAAGGAAAAATGGCTGCTGCGCAAACCCACTCTCGCGCGCCTCTCCAGGCGCGCCGAGCTAGCCATTTTCACCGGACGCAACTGGCACGAACTAAATTACACTCTCGATCGCAACAAAGTCCGCCGTAACTTCAAAACAATCGTCACCGTCGAAGAGGTCGCGAATCCCAAGCCGGCTCCCGACGGCCTGATCAAAATTCTGAATGGCCGCGCACCCCACCAAGCCCTCTACGTCGGCGACAATATTGACGACGCGCTCGCCGCCCAATCCGCCCAAGTTCCCTTTCTCGCGATCCTCCCCAAAACCGGCGAAGGACACCGCCAACGTAGTACCCGCCTCCGCGAGCTGGGCGCCCTCGATATCCTGAGTGATATCAATCAGCTAGAGGCTTGGCTGCGCACTCCCAAATCCGCCGCAATTCGTTCCAGTACCTCCCTCCCACCAACTCTGTAGGATATTCGTTAGTACCAAACACGACACCGGTACCATTGTCCCTGCCGCCTCTTCACCCCACACTTGTATGTAGAGGCGGGGCTTAGCCCCACATCGACGTGACGAATCCCAATATCCGACCCGCAGCGGCTCGCGCCTTCATCCGCAGCCTCAACATCCTGCTCAAGTTCGCGCGAATGTATGACTTCGGCCATCCGCGCACAAAAAAACAGTACGAGACCGCCTGGTCCGAACTTCGCACCGCTCTTGGCACCGGCACCGAAAATGAAGCCGGCGTGCTCCTCGCCGTTTCCAGTGATCAACTTCTTCTCGACGGCACGCCCCTTGAATCCGCCGCCGCGGAAAAAAGCTTCGCGCGCATGCTTTCCGCCGCCGGCATCGCCAGCATTCACTTTTCGCCCAAAGTCACGCAAGCCAGCCTGGCGCGTTTCGTGCGCGGTTTTCCCACCAACACCGGCTCCAAACCGGTACAGCTCGCCGAACAATTGAAAACCGCTCTGCAAGGCGATCCGCACATTCACGTCAACGAAGTCTGTTTCGTTCCCGCCGACTCCGCTGTCGCGCGTTCCACCGTCGCGCAGCAATTGGCCGCGCACACCCTGGGCCTGAATTCCCAAGCCTCCGACGAATTATTCGCAGACCCAGAACGACTGCTGCAACTGATCGTCGCCGCTGAAGGCAGCAAAGGCGCCAGAGGATCCGGTAGCGGTGGTTCCGGCGATGGGAATGGCGACGGCAACGGCGAGGGAAGTGGCAACGGAGGTGGCGACGGCGGTGGTGTAGGTTCTGGCTACGGTTCCGGCGGTTCGAGTTCCGGCTACGGTCCAGGAGCCGGCGGCGGCTATGGTCCCGGCTCAGGCGAGCCAGGCCCAGGTGGCAGCGGACCTGGCGGCTACGGTCCCGGCTCCGGAAGTGGCTCGGGCGGCGGTTTCCACTACGCGCCCGAATCAGCAGAAACAGTTCGCGATCTTCCTCACCCGGGCGGCGCACCTAGCGGCAGTCCAATTTACATCGCAGGCTCCAGCGATGCCAGCCAAGCTCCCGGCTCGTCATCCGAATCCGGAAATCCCGGCGGCGGTTCTGCGCCCAGCACTTGGAACATCGTCAGCAGCAGCGGCCCCGGCGGTACGCCTCTTGCCCCTGATGCCACGGGCTTCTGGCTCAACAAAGGTATAGCAGGCTCAGCGGAACCGGGCCAAGGTTCCGGCAGCGGCACAGAAGGTGGCAATGTCGCGGGCGTCGGTCCCGGCCCGTCCACTTGGAACATCGTCGGCGGCAGCGGTGGCGGCATGCCACTTGCGCCCGAAACATCCGGCTTCTGGTTGAACAAAGATGCCGCGACCGACGCAGCCTCCGCCCCCAGCTCGCGTGTAGGCAGCAACAGCGCGCTCAACGACATTTCCGCAATGCAAGGTCCCGGAAGCGGAGCCGGAGCAGGCGCGGGGCCGGGCAGCGGTTCCGGCCGAGGTTCAGGCAATCGTTCCGGACGTGGCCAAGGTAATGGCCGCGGCAACGGTCCGGACTCAGGCAGCGGGAAAGGTTCTGGCGCAGCAGGCGGCAATGCAAGCCCGCGCGGATGGAATTTAGCCGACGCCGTAAGCGAAGGCTCCGCAGACAGCAAGCCCAGCCGCTGGGGTAACGCCACCGCCGGCATTCGCGGCAGCCGTTCGGCGCGAGCAGGCGCCGGTTCCATGGCCGTCGAAACCGGATTGATGACCCTGCACGAGGACGAACTGAAAGGCATTATGCAGATGCTGGCGCAGATCGCGCGCACCAGCGAAGGCTCCGATCAGAAACTCGATTCGCAACCCTTCCAATCGCGGCTCTCCACTCTCCCGCGCCGCGCGCGCTTCACCGTCAGCCAGGCGCTCTCGGCCCTGGCCGCGCAGGCCCCCACCGATTCATCGGACAAACCCACGCTGCTGAAACTCGCCGAGCACATCGCCATTCGCTTCGCTATGGAAAGCTACGAGCGCGGCGACATCGAAGTCAACGCCGTCCGCCAGGTCCTGGACGAAATGAGCCAGGAACTCGACAGCCTCCGCAAGATCATGGGCGTGTACGAAGAAAAAATGGCCCGCCATGGCATCGAGGTTCAGTCGCATTCAGACATGCTGGCCCAGCAATTCTGGGCGCAAGTCCCGAACGAAAAACGGAAAGCCGTCCTGGAATCCGCCGAAGCCTGGTGCGTTCCGCCCGCACAGATTCGTGAATACGTCGAAGGACTCGTCACCAGCGGCGAAAAGGTTGAAGCCGAAAAAGTTCTCACGAACTACGCCAGTTGCATCACTCACAAATCGGCAGAGACACGCCGTCAATGCGCCATGGGCCTCGCCGAGCTCGCCAGCACTTACGCTAAACAGGACGAGCGCTTGTTGCTCAGCACCATCCGCCTGGTCGGTGTGCAACTCGCTGAAGAGCGCGATTCCGAACTCGAAAGTTTGGTGGGCGCGGCCTTTGTCCGCCTGTCGCAGGAAGCTACCAAGACCCGCTCGTATCCGGCCATCCAGCGCTCCGTGGAACTGGTGGAATATGTCGAAGCAGAACGCCCCGGCCTCGGCAAGAATCTTCGGCCCAGAATCGGCGTCGAAGATCGCCTCCCTGAATTCATCGAAGAAGCTTTGAAATCCGGCGAAGCTCCTTCGGGCCTGAAAGATCTGCTGCGCCGCATGCCGGTCGCCGCGTCCAGCCACCTGGCCGGACGATTCAGCCGCTCCGGCTTCCGCGAAGATTGCGACCTCCTCGTCTCCATGATGCAAGTGCTCGATGTCGAGGGCCTGGAAAATTTGCGCCAGCTTTTCCGCAATGGTGGCCCCACCGAAGCAATCGAAGCCCTCGGTTTGCTCGCCCGCTTGGATCCGGATCTGGTCGAACAGGTCCTCCCCGAGCGGATTGTAGAATGGAAACGCACCGCGCAAGACCGCGTCGTCCGCCAAATCGCTTCCAGCGGTGCGCCGATCGCGGCCGCCTGCTACTGAACCTGTTTGATTTTCTCGATCCGCTCATCCGGCCGCTGGCCGTGGACGAAATCGGCATGGCTGGAGATCCGACCGCCGATATGCGTTTGTTGCGCATCGCTGAAGGCGATCTGCCCAAAGATGCCACCAGTTACTTACAACTGAAAGCCATCGAAGCTCTGGGACGTCTGCGCACCGCCGGCGCCGAATCCATTCTGCGCAAAATCGCCGAAACGCGCCGCGCTTTCCGTTGGGCCAGTCCCAGCGAATTGCGCCTGGTCGCTTCGCAGGCCATGGAGAAAATCGATCCCGAGTGGGTGCGCGATTTCGTGCCACGCAGCGGCCTCAGCATCGCCGAATTTTCCCTCGAGCCGCTCGATCTCGATCCCGAATCCTCAGCCATCCGCCAGCGCCGTTACCCGCGCCTGCGCCTCGAGCGTCCGGTCTCGGCCACGACCACCAATCTAAAAGAAAATTGTCACCTCGATATTCCCGAACTCACCCTCGGCGGCGGCGTGGCGGTCTGCGAGCAAAGCCTGCATCCCGGTAGCCTCGTAAATCTGAAGCTCAATACCGCGACGAAATCCGTGAAGGTACTCGCGATCGTCCGCGACGCCAACACCCAAGCCCGGGCTTTCGAAGTAGTAGATATGGAACTCGAAGAGCGCTCCAAGCTCCGTAAGCTCCTCGTCGCCCTGGGCAACGTAATGAAGCAAACCTCCCCCAAAGCCCGCGCCCGCCGCGGCACCCGCACCTTCATCACTCCATCAACAACCTAGGCCTGCAGCCGTAGCGCAGCCACTCTCGCCTCTACGCAGTTGACTCTAGTGGCACAGCCGCTCCTGGCTGTGCGTCGCGATGCAAACCGCTCCGAGGACCAGTCGTTGAATTTGTAGCGGCCAGCTTCAGCTGGGCGCCTTTGACTTTGTGGAACAGGCAATTCCGCCTGAGCAAGGTAATGAATGCTCCGCTCAGACCCAGTTTTTGACTCTGTAGCCGCCGGTTTAGGTTCATGAGTCGATCAGCCGTTGCCGTTCTCTGCGCCCTTTGCGTCTCTGACGATGCGAAGAGCGCCGTCATCCTGCCTGCCCTGACTGATTTTGCGAAGGGAGGTCGGCGCCGTTGCCTCAAGCCGACCGAAGGATCTCGCCTGTTTTCTCCAATTTACCTCTGCCTTTTCCCTGTGCACTCTGTGTTAAATCTCTCGCGTTTCGCACCTACCCACCACGCGACACTGACGCCCTTCAAAGTTGCAAATGATACCGCGAACGCCGTCGCTTCCGCGATTCGGGTCGTTTCCATCAACCGATCACCTTGTGCACCAACCTCTTCACGTGGCGCACTCTCACCCGCCGCGCCTTGCTCGCCAGCCCGCGAATTCCCGCCGCGCGAAACGCCGCCCGCGCGTCCCGCAAATAAAGTCTCGTCAAACCCTGTACGACGTCGTCGTAGAACCGTTTCTCGTAACTGCCATCATCAATCTCCGCCGATAGCCCGCGAAAGTGTTCCAGAATCTCCCGTTTCGCCGTCGCGCCAGGGACGATCCCGAAGCCGCTCTCATCCAGCCGCACTGGCCGCACTTCCAACCGGACCAGTGCGCCAGTCGCGCTCAGCTGTGCCACCACAATCAGTCCCTCGCTTTCCGTGGCGCACGAAACATATCCGGAAACCAAACTGCCCAGCCCGTAGAACGAAAAGTTTGGACGCTCGTGCGTCGCTGTAACCATTCGGTACGCGCTGATGCGATGCGAATGCGACGTCACCACGATCGCCAAAGCCAACGAAATGAATTGCCAGCTCGTCCAAGGCGCTTTTCGCCCCAAACGTTTTCGCATCGCCGTGGTGGCCAGCTCCGTGCAATCTTCGCAGACGGTCGCGCTCCTGAAAGAGTGCCAGCCAGACGTCGCCATCATCAGCGCGCAATTGCATGAAGGTCCGCTGGAGGGTTTTCGCGTGCTGCGCGAGCTGCGCGCCCTGCAATCCAAAACGCGCGCCGTGATGCTGCTGGCGTCGCGCGAACGCGACCTGGTAATTGACGCCTTCCGCTGCGGCGCCCACGGCGTCATTTTTCGCGACGAGCCTCTGGAAACTCTTTCGAAATGCATTCACGCCGTGCATCAAGGTCAAGTCTGGGCCAATAGCGAGCATCTCGGCTATCTGCTCGACGCGCTCGGCCACGCCAAACCCCTCCATCTGCAGGACGCCCGCGGACTCAACCTCCTCTCCAAGCGCAAGGAAAACGTAGTCCGCCTCGTCTCCGAAGGCCTCACCAATCGCCAAATCTCCAGCGACCTCGGCCTAAGCGAACACACCGCGCGCAATTATATCTTCCGCTTCTTCGACAAACTAGGCGTCTCGACGCGCGTAAAGCTGGTCCTGTATTGCTTGCAGGATCGCCCCACGGCGCAAGTCGAAATGGTGAGCTGATCAAAGCACGGTGATGCCGTGGTGCGCGCGCCGGCTGTCATGGTGTCGTCGCCGCAGGGACAGTTTGTGAACCGCCCGAGCCTCGCTACACCCACGTCTCCTGCATCACACTCGTGGAGAGTCCACGCGCACCTGCAACCTCTTTGAAGAGCCACACCAGATGGCAACACATTTGCTCTGGATAAACCGATAGCGAGGAATGTTATTATCGGCACTCATGCCATCCTGAATTTCGAAGGCAAACCGCTCGTTCAGAATTTCCATCTGCTCGCGCCTTACCACGAGCTGAAGCCGGTGAAACCTACGAGGTCGTATTTCAAGATGAGTGGGAGAGGCGCGTCAACGAGCTGCTTGCCAATTAGAGCCGTCGGGTGGCGCACCGTTCCGCATCACCCAAGCGAGCGCCGAAGAATTTCCGCGTGGCGCGCCCTTCGGTTTTCGGATAATCCTGGCTGATGATTGTTCTGGTGATGGAAGTGACTGGGTCGGGGAAGACGACGGTGGGGGAGCTGCTGGCGTCGAGATTGGGGTGGTTATTTCTGGAAGCTGACGATTTTCACCCTCCGGAGAATGTGGAGAAGATGAGGCACGGGATGCGGCAAGGCCGTCGCATCGCTTGCATTGCCGGCAAGTCGGCGGTACGCTGCGCCGAGAGGCTGTCACGATGAAGGCTTTTCACGGGCACGATGACGACTTCTTGTACGAATACCAAAGAGAGCCTCAAGGCTCACTGGCGCGGCTCCGGGCTGCCCAATCGCGGCGGCTACAGAACCTACTCAGGCCGATACGATCCGCGATTTTGCGGGCGCGATGGATTGTGAGACGGATCATCGAACGGCGGCGTTGACGGTAGCGTGCCACTAAAGTTGGGTGTTGCATCCCTGCCACGCGACGTTTTCCCGCCTCCCCGAACGTTCAGTCCTTCCTAACCGCTGCTGACCCAGAATCAAAAACGATGCAAGGCGTTGAGAAGAATCAACGGCAACTCCGACTGCCGTGCTCGGGAATTCATACGCCGGGGCAAGCTAGGGCACAGCAAGCAGCGCCCCTGCCAACTGCAAAACCAAAAACAACGTCAATGGCAACTGCAACGCCGCACAAGCAGGATTGCCCATTCTACGAAACGCGGAATGTCGGCAATCATGGACAACGGGATGACGCGCGGGCTAGAGTAGTTGCGCGTTGCGACTGGGATCCAGCGGGGAACGAGTTTTTGCGCTTGTGGCGCTTGTGTTTCTGTGCGCGGCGGTCGGGGCGCAAGACCACAAAGTATCGACTCCCACCGAAACACAACACTCCAACACTTCATCTGCGGTTCCTACCTTTGAAGATATTTCTTCACGGGCTGGGCTTACTGTGGCGCACATTGCTTCGCCTGAGAAGAAATATATAGTGGAGTCTATGAGCGGCGGCGTGGGATTCATTGATTGCGATAACAGCGGGGTGTTGTCGGCGCTGGTGGTCAATGGATCTACCGTTGACCGCTACCGCAACGGCGGGGATTTTATGGTGACGCTGTACCGCCGGACAGCGAATCGCGAGGGCGGAGCACCGGTGAAATTTGAAGATGTGACGCAGGCGGCAGGTTTGACGCGGAAAGGTTGGGGGATGGGCTTGGCGGTGGCGGATTTTGATAATGATGGAGTGCTGGACATTTTCGTTACGGGGTACGGCGGGAACGCTTTGTATCGCGGGCGGGGAAATTGTCGGTTTGAGGATGTGACGGACAAAGCTGGAGTGCGCGGAAGCGGATTCATGACTGGGGCGGCGTGGGCGGACTACGATAAGGATGGGTTCGTGGATATTTTTGTGTCGCGGTACGTGCATGTGGATTTGGATAATGTGGCGGCTTTCGGGACGTGTAAATTCCGCGGGATCGTGGTGCAGTGCGGGCCTTGGGGAATGACGGGCGAGACGGATTTGCTGTATCACAATCGCGGCGACGGGACGTTCGAGGAAGTGTCGAAGCGGGCGGGCGTGAGCGATCCCAACGGATATTACGGATTGGGCGTGGTGTGGGGCGATTACGATAGCGACGGCTGGCCGGATTTGTACGTGGCGAACGATACGGGGCCGAACTTTCTTTATCACAACAACCACGACGGGACTTTTACGGACCAGGGGATGCTGGCGGGCGCGGCGTTGAGCAGCGAGGGCGACGCGGAGGGTTCGATGGGCGTGGATTTCGGGGACTACGACCACGACGGGCGGCTAGATATTTTCGTGACGAATTTTGCGGATCAGGAAGACAACCTTTATCACAATCTGGGCGCGAAGGGATTTGATGACGTCAGCTGGAAGGCGGGAGTGGCGAAGCCCAGCTATCCTTATGTGAAATGGGGAACGGGATTTTTCGATTTTGACAATGATGGGTGGGTGGATTTATTTGTCGCGAGCGGGCATGTGTATCCGCAGATGGATCAGCTGGAGGGAGTGGCGCGGTACAAGGAGCCTTTGCTTCTGCACATGAACAATCACGACGGAACGTTCGCGGAATCGGCGGCTGCGGCGGGATTAAACGCGGTGCCGGTGGCGTCGCGGCGGGGGGCGGCGTTTGGGGACGTGGCGAATGACGGAAACGTGGATGTGCTGCTGTTGAATGTAGGCGAGGCGCCGACTTTGCTGATGAATCATGGAGTGGCGGGGAATCATCGGGCGGAGTTCAGGCTTGTCGGGACCAAGAGTAATCGGGCGGCGATTGGGGCGCGGGTTACGGTGCGGGCTGGGAAGTTGGTGCAGTTTGATGAGGTGCGGGGAGGGGCGAGTTATCTTTCGCAGAATGATTTGAGGTTGCATTTTGGATTGGCGAAAGTGGCGATGATCGATTCGGTGGAAGTGTTGTGGCCTAGTGGTGTTCACGAGAAATTCTCGGGCGTTGCGGCGGATAAGATTTATACGTTGATCGAAGGGCAGGGAATTCGTGGGGCGACGGAGTTGGCGGGGCCGTGACGCGGAACGCCGATCCGGAGCTTCTCTGGGGCATCTCGTTCAAATAAAAAAGGGCGCTGCGATTTTTCGCAGCGCCCTTTTTTTTGCCGTGCGGTTGATAGCGCGGTTTTAGAACAATAGTTTCAGGCCGAACTGGAAGATGCGCGGGTTATGGGCGGCTTCGGGTTGCAGGAAGCCGTTCCACGCGCCGGTGCCGAGGCAGGACGGGTCGGCAGCGTTGTTGTTGGCGCCTCCGAAGCAGGTCAGCGAATTATTGGCAACGCCGCCACTGCCGGTGGTGCTGGCCGTGGAATTGTTGCTGGCCCATTGAGTGTGGTTGAAGATGTTGAAGCCTTCGGCGCGGAACTGCAGGGAAATGGATTCACGAATCGGAATATTCTTGTAGAGAGCCATGTCAAAGTTCAAGCGGCTCGGATTGTTCAGGAAGTTTCTGCCGGTGTCGCCGAAGGTAAGGCCCTGCGGAGCGGCAAAGGCGGCGGGATTGTAGAGCAAGGGACCAGTGCCGGGAACAAGCGAAGCGATCACGGCCGAGGACGGAGCGCTATGAGGATTGATGCCGGTCGCGTCTGCATAGGAGCCGTTGGTGCCCACGCCGTTGGCGACGCCAGCGTTGTCGGCGAAGAGGCCGTAGAGAACGCTGAAAGGTTGTCCGGTATTGAAGGAGGTGATGCCGGAATATTCCCAGCCGCCAAAAGCTTTTTTCGACCAGCCTGATTCTGTGAACCAGGGAATGTTGTAAACGTAGCTGAAAGTAAAAATCTGGCGTTCGTCGAAGTTGGAGCTGGCGCGATTGGCGCGCAGATCGAAGGAATTGACGAAGTTCTGATCGCCCCAGTCGGAGGAGTCGTCAATCGAATGGCTGTAGGTGTAGGAAGCAGAGATGACCAGAGGCGCGATGGTGCGCCGGATGGACATTTGCAGCGAGTTGTAGGAGGAAGTGGCGCGATAGGACTTGGCGGTAATGTCGCCGAAGCCGACAAATGGACGGAAGGGAGAAGGATCATTGCCGCAGGCGGTGCTGAAATTGTTCTGTACGCTTTGCGGTGAATTGGTAATGGGAGTGACGCCATTAACAAGGCCGCTGTTGCAGTCGGATTGGGATAGGACCTGACCAGGCTGATAGGGATTCTCGGAGGCTGGCGTAGGCAACAGTTGATTGGCGTCCGACTGTAAAGAAAGATTTGTGCCTTTGCTGCCGACGTAGCCGATTTGCGCCACAGTATTGTTAAACACCTCGCGCTCGATGCTCAGATTCCATTGTTGGGCGTAGGGCCAAATGGATTTCGTTGGGATAGAGGTTACGGTCAGAGGAAATGCGAGCGCACCTCCGCCGCCGGCGCCGATGCAAAGGTAGCCGGTGGATTGAGCGCAGCCGTTGAAGCCTGCAGCGATGTTGGGTTGCTGGGGGTTGAGCACGAAAGGAGGGCTGCCCTCCAGGGATTCGGTATTGGCTTCGTTGCCGTTGCCGTGGTCGAAGAATACGCCGTAGCCGCCGCGCAGAGACGTTTTTCCATCGCCAAAAATGTCCCACGCGAAACCCACGCGCGGCGCAGGATTGAATAGATGTGATTGCATACAGCTGCGGGGAACGCCTGGTGCGCCGCATTGCACGATACCGTTGAAGTTCAGCGGGTCGGTGGGCGTGAGAGGGTCCGTCAAACCCTGATCGGCAAAGAGATTTCCGTTGGGGCCGACGGATACCGCGTTGGCCGGGTTAAAGGCGCCTGGCTCCCAGTTGAAAGCATTCTTGAACTTTTCGTTGTAGTTGCCGAAGAGGCTCAAGCGCAGACCCAGGTTTAAAGTCAGGCGCGAGGTGACGTGAAAATCGTCGTTGATATAGGGCTCGATGTATTTGTAACGGTTGTAATACTTCGGTTCGAGATTGGGCTGCGAGAAGCTGGAAATGTTTCCGAGGAGGAGGTCGGCGAAGGCGTTCCCGGTGGAGATCACGGTATTGGTGGCGTCGAAGGTGAGGGAGCCTTGGAGTCCGGTGCTGGCGAATTCGTTTTTCTGGGCGATCACGGCGTAGGCGCCCATCTGCAGGGTGTGCTTGCCGAAAATTTTGGTGAGGTTGTCGCGAATGGTGTAGGTGGGATTGGCGTTGTCCCACGGCTCGTCGGACGGATCGGCGGTGAAGCCGGCGCCGTAGGCGGCGTTACCGCTGACGGAGACGGTGGGAAGTTTGCCGCCAAAATCAGGAAACAGGCCGGTCATGGTCATGGATGGCGGCCGCTGAAAGGGACCTTCGTTGGTCAAGAAGATGTGGTCGCTGGTGTAGCTGAAGACGAATTCGTTCACGAGAGATGGTGAAGCGGTGTAAGTCAAGCGAGCGACGGCGCTGGTTGTGGGGCCAACGAATTTGGTTTGGATAGAAGGCAGCGTCGCATTGGACCACAGGGTGGTGGGCGTGGTGGTGTCCCAGGAATCGTGGACGTAGTGAAACATGCCGCGCAGTTTGGGGGAGAAATTGTGATCCACGCGGAGCAGCTCCTCGCGCCAATAGGTGGGCTGGGAAATAGAAGCATTAAAACACGCACCGATGGTGGAAACGCAGCCGGTGGTGCTGTTGGGCGCGGGGATTTCCGCCAGGATGG
>Ga0210401_10005767_pt1 | contig 12685 bp, 10 predicted proteins | sample IncBWH32MmetaG_FD_150866 | JGI IMG/M metagenome (GOLD analysis project Ga0210401, IMG submission 150866) | Forest soil microbial communities from Barre Woods Harvard Forest LTER site, Petersham, Massachusetts, United States - Inc-BW-H-32-M | ecosystem: Environmental > Terrestrial > Soil >... | reverse complement strand
TGGTAAAGATCAACGTAATCCGTATTTAGGCGGCGCAGGGAAGCGTCGATGGCGTCGAGTAGGTGTTTTCGCGAGCTGCCTGCATCCCAAGCGGCTGGCCCCATTTTTCCGCCGCCCTTTGTGGCGAAGCTAAACCCTCCCCGCTTATTGCTGACCCAGCGGCCTGCGACGATTTCAGCACCACCGACCTCCGCGCCAGGGGGATATACGTCAGCGGTATCGATGAAGTTACCTGCCTCAGCCGCCTTATCGAGCATTCGATGCGCCTCTTTTTCATACGTTTGCTTTCCGAATGTTCCCGTTCCGAGAATCATGCGAGAGACCGTTATGCCGGTCTGACCAAATTTCGTGAACTGCATAAGGAGTCCTTACCGGTAGTGGGAAAACTCAGGGTGTCTGTGGTTTTACCAACATCATTTGTCCAAAGTGATACGAGGCGTGGTTGGTTCGGCCCAGGAGCACAGCCAGTCGATTTCGCACAGGGTTTAGTTCGAATTCTTCAGGCGACACACTGCCGTGCCTTTCTAACCACTCCTCAGGACTGACGGTTTTGAATCTCGAAAAGAGCTCGGTGTGAACCTCTTCCCAACACTTGGCAATCTCGGTGGAGGGTGGAAGCGGGACGGATCGGTCGGGTTGCGCGATGAACACGGCGTCCAATTCCGGGTGTACCCGCTCTCCTAGCCGCAAGACGCTGAACATCGCATCGTTTACGGCGGTGAGATGTCCCCAAAGGTACGAGATGCGGTTTTTTCCAGGCGCGACCTCGACTAATAGTTGCTCCTCGGAACAACTGAAACATAGCGTTCCGACGCGCTTTATCACCTGTTCCCATGATGAAATCGCGGTCTGGATGAGCAGCTCATCTGACGCCATAGAGTCTTTGGCTCCTTTCGTGTAATTTGTGGCAATAGCTGGCCGTGGCTAAGACGGACGGCCATATCCAACGGTCGCGAGTGACTGGTTCAAACTAAGGTCGTCGCCGGTAAGGGGCCCACCGCTTTCCTGGTGGTCGTAGTGGCGCTCGTACACTACGCGGGAGTCGGCCCACCTTCGGAGGGTGCACCAGTTCAATATGCACGTCCTGCCGGACACTCCGATCAGATTAACCGACCAGGCCGAATGTGTCTCATCGGGCGTGTCCCCGTGAATTGGGCTCTCTCGAACGTCTATAGCGAGGCCCCCAATCTCGACCATCACGTGGAGCGGGGCAAGGAAGTTGAATAGGAGTGCCCGAATACGTTCTCTACCACGTATCGGACCAGTCCCGGTGTCCGTGGTCACCTCGACTTCGTCGGCGTAGAATGCGTCGAAAATCTCGAGATATTCTTCCCAGCCCCGGCCGATATCGGCGGCGATGAGGGCGGAATTCAGCACCCGCTCCCTCGCGTATAAATCTCGATCCCGATGATCACCGGGGGCGAAATGATGTTGAGTACTCATTGAGGTTTCTCCCACCCTACTGTCAATCGAATATGCGTTCCAATCCGTTTATCAAGTCAGAAGCCCCTGTCGATCAGACTTGCGCTCTGCCCCCATCGACGAACAGTTCAATCCCGGTCACAAAACTCGAATCATCTGACGCCAAATACAGCGCTGCGTTGGCAACTTCGTCGGGTTCACCCATGCGCCCCATCGGCACGGTGGACACAATCCTCGCAATAACGTCGACAGATTGCCGGATCGTCAGCGGCGTCCTGATCGGCCCCGGGCTAACAACATTGGAGCGGATATGACGATCTTTGAGATCCGTGGTCCAGGTGCGCACGAAAGAGCGGATTGCAGCCTTGCCGGCTGCGTAAACGCCAAAGGCCGGAGTGCCTTTTACGCTCGCGACCGAGCCCACGAAAATGATGGAGCCGCCATCATTCAGGAGCGGTAAACCCTTTTGCACCGTGAACAGTGCGCCCTTTAGATTGATGTTGAACAGCCTGTCAAAATGCTCTTCGGAGACTTTACCGAAGGGAACAAATTCACCAACGCCGGCGTTGGCGACAATAATATCGATTCGCCCCTTCGCCTTACCGACTGTCTCGTAGAGCCGATCCAGGTCGGCCAGTTTTGCGACGTCCCCCTGAACGCCCGTCACGTTGCTGCCGATTGCCGTCACGGCCTCATCGAGTTCCTTCTGGCGGCGGCCCGTGATGAAGACGTATGCGCCCTCTTTGACGAAGAGCTGCGCTGTAGCTAACCCTATTCCCTCGGTGCCGCCGGTGATGACTGCAACTTTTCGCTGCAACTTGCCCATGGCCATTTCTCCTCTTAACGCGCGCAATCTTACCTCAGCCATCGCGCCTTCTTCATCCCCGGGCGTTGGTCAGGAGCCAAACCTCCCCGTACTGAACTAGATGGTTCACAACCGGACAGGATTCGAAAACCTTTCCGGCAAGGCGGAAGCTTCCTCGGTGCGTTCGGCGCCCCCGGAAGCCCTCCGCCTGGTCGAATCCCGCGCGATCCGCTCTAGGCTATTTTGGGGCCAATACACCCGCTCCGGTCTTTTCATGCCCTGCTGCCAAGGCACCCGTTGCGGCCTTTTCGATGAAATGAGCGACGGCCTGCGGTTGGGACACATACACGGCGTGGCTGCCTTTGACCTCGACGACCGTTGACCCGGCGCGTTTGGACATAGCTCGCTGGGCGTCAGGCGGGATCATTTTGTCTTCAGTAGAGACCAGATACCAGCTTGGCTTTGTTCGCCACGCCGGTTGGTTGATCGCAGCACTGAGCGCCTCGACACCCCACGGGACTTGGGAGTCGGCCATGAACGAAGCCACGTCTGGACTCACGTCCGCGGCGAATGCGGAGGGGAACTTCGCCTTATCGAGAAATAGGTATCCATCCTGAGGCGGCAGGATCGGCGGAACCGGCGCGCCGGGAGGTGCATTCTTGATCATCGACGCCGCCGATTCGCCCTTGTCCGGAGCGAACGCCGTGACGTAGACCAGACCAGCGACCTTTGGATCGTTGCCCGCCTCCGTGATCACTACTCCGCCATACGAGTGACCGACGAGAATCACCGTGCCGTTCTGCGCGGCGATCGCGCGCTTCGTGACCGCCACGTCGTCTGCCAGCGAGATGGTCGGAATCTGGACAATCGCGACCGTGTAGCCGTCCTTCTTCAGGGCTTTGTAGACGCCCTTCCACCCGGACCCGTCCACCAAACCGCCGTGAACGAGAACGATGTTCTTCACAGTCGATGTGTTTGTTTGCGCCATAAGATCCTTTCCCAGGCTGAACATGATTGTCATGATCGCCAGCACACTGTAGGTGACTCGTGTTCTGACGTCGATTGCCATTGCGTTGTGCTTCATCGGATTATCCTTTCTTGAATTTTTCTAAAACCTCACTCAGACGCTTCCGTCAGCTTGGCCTCGGCGACCCGCGTATGGATAAAAGGTCCGAGGCCCGATGCCGTTCGTCCCCGTTTCGTTTCGAGAGTCGTCATATCTTCAATACAACCCTGCCGAAAGGCCTGCCTTCGATCTGGTATCGTAGTGCTTCCGCTGCATCCTCGAGAGCGAACGTCCGTGCCACGATCGGTTTTATCGCTCCTGATCCGAGCAATGTAAAAATCGACGCCCACGCCGTGCTCCACATTTCCGGCGGTTGTGCAAAAAGCGAGAAACTCTTTATGCTGGCGCGCTTCCAGATGAGATCGGTAACGTCGATAGTCGATTTACGGCCGGCGGAATAGCCCAGCGTCGTCAGACTGCCGCTCATCGCAAGCGTGCCAAGCGCCTCGCTTAATATATCGCCGCCCACGGCATCGATCACAATATCCGAACCGTAGCCCCCCGTGATGCGACGCACGCCCTCGCCGAGCTTGCCTATGGAGAGATCGATGACCTCATCGAAGCCCAAGGTTCTGGCTTGCTCCGCTTTTGCATGACTCGTAGTCGTCGACATAGCGTGCCTAGCCCCCAACGCCCTTGCCAACTGTATGACGGCATTGCCTACCGAGCCTCCGATGGCAGGCGAAAGAACCGTCTTGCCCGCCTGAAATCCAGAAAGGGTCAGCGCCATATGGGCGGTCAGGTACGCCACAGGAATTCCTGCCGCTGAAACATCCTCGACGCTCCCGGGGATCAAACTCAGGTTTTCCTTGCGCACAGCAAGATACTCGCTATAGGCTCCGTCTTCGGAGACACCGTAAGGGCCCGTGAACATTACGCGCGCACCGACTGAAAACTCGGTGCCGTTCGCGTCGTCGACAACGCCCGCCCCTTCTGACCCCAGGACCAGAGGAGCTTTCGCTCGTGGATATCCTCCCGACAGAATGGTGTGTTCGAGTGGCGTGACTCCGGCCGCGGCGATCTTTACCAGTACTCGTTCCTCCGAGATCTGTGGCTTGGGAAGGTCCACCAGTTTCAGATCCTGGTAACCCCTGAATCCTTCCGCTCTCATTGCGCGCATGATTTTCTATTCCTCCCTATTCAAAAATGCTGGAAACTTTAGCCGACCAAGCCCGTACTCGGGCGGACCCATTCGCCATTGGGCTCTCACTATGGATGACTTCACAGCTTGGGTAAATTTGAAACATTCCAGCCCCCGCCGAGAGCCTTGATTAGCAGCACGGTCGCATCCATGCGCCGCCGCTGGATATCAGTCTCATTCCGTTCGTTTGCCAGGACAGCAGTCTGGGAAGTGACGACTTGAAGATAAGTATCCACGCCGCCCTTATAACGGTTGGTGAAAAGCTGTAGCGACTCCTGCGCGGAGACCACGGCCTGATGCTGTTGGCCGGCCTCCGCCTCGAGAATACGGAGTGCGGCCAGATTGTCCTCCACCTGCTGGAATGCAGCCAGCGCTGACTCACGATAATCTGCGGCCGCTGCGTCGAATCCCGCGATGGCCGCTTCCGAGGTTGCCTTTCGCCGGCCGGCATCAAACAGAGTTTGCACAGCGGATGGACCTCCAGCCCAGAGACGGCTCGGCCAGTTCAGCCAGTTCATGATCGAGGTGCCTTCGAGTCCGACGGCGGCGCTCAGCATCACGGTCGGGAAGAAGGCGGCGCGGGCGATGCCGATCTGTTCGGACGCGGCGGCCACGCGGCGCTCAGCGGCTGCAATATCTGGTCGTCGCTCCAGCAAATCCGCAGGTACGCCCACGGGAATGTCCGGAGGCAGCAGCGACAATGGCGCCACCTGCAGACTGAACTCCGCCGGAGCCTTTCCGATCAGGATGGCAATCGCATGCTCGTACTGCGACCGCTGGACGCCGATATCGGTGTCCTGCACCTGCGCTGTTTCGAGTTGCGTCTCAGCCTGTGCCACATCGGATTTCGGCGCAGCGCCTCCCTGATACCGGTTCTGGGTGAGCCGCAGTGCAGCGGCGTAGCTTTCCACCGTGTTGTCCAAGATCTGCTTTTGCGCGTCGGCGCTTCTGAGCTCGAAATAGTCGAACGCCAGTTCCGCCCGAACACTGAGCTTCGCAGTCTCGAGGTCGGCAGCGCTCGCCTGAGCAAATTCACGCGCGGAAGCCACGGTGCGCCGCACGCGTCCCCAAAAATCCAATTCGTAGGCGACGTCGAATGGCAAGACGAAATCACCCGTAGGACGGGCGGCGCCGGCTGGGAGATATGGACGATTCGCAGAATCGCGAATCGAAGTAATCGATGGAGCTGTAGAAATCGTGGGGAATTCCGAAGCGCGGTTGAATCGTATGGCTGCGCGCGCCTCGCGAAAACGGGCCTCCAGTCCCTGGAGATTTTGGTTGCCGCCGGTTACCTGTTCTTCGAGCGCGTTGAGCTGGGGATCTCCGAAGATCTCCCACCAGGGTCCGCGCAGAGCCTGATCGCTGGGGTGCGCTGCCTTCCAGCCATCTGCCTCCTTGAACGCAGGAGTGATCGGGACATCGGGGACCTTGTACTTGGGTCCAACCGTACAACCGGCGAGCAGGCACGCCAGAACCGCGGCGATTCCGACTCCACTGCGTGTCATTTGCCGGAACCTCCAGGAGCTGTGGCGCCCTGGCTGCCGCTTCGCACCGGCGCGCCGCTCACCAGCGAGTCGGCCGGATCGAGTACCACGGCGTCGCTCGCCTGGAGACCCGAGATAACCTCGACCGTGCTGCCATAGTCCCGGCCAATCTTGACAGGCGTCAGTTGCACGCGCCCATCCCGCACGAGCGCGACTCGGAGACCTTCCGACCGGAAGAGCAACGCGTTGGAAGGGACCACGACCGAGCGAACCGTCTGAGGCAGCTTGAAATGGACAAAAACGTATGAGCCAGGCAAAAGCTGGCCCTCGGGATTAGGAACGTCGACTTCGGTGAGGAGCGTGTGCGACGCCTGGTCGATGGAATTCGAGGTCCGTGCCAGCCTGCCCTGAAAGGAACGGCCGGGAAATTCGTCGAGAGTCAGGGACGCGATGGCGCCCGGCCGCGCGGCGCGGGAATACACCTCCGGAATCGCGACAAACACACGGAGCGTGTCGATCGCAGTGAGATGGAACAGCTCCTTACCCGCGGAGTTGGCTCCAGCATCGATCAAGGCCCCGACATCGGTGTTGCGGGCAGTGAGAACTCCATCGAATGGCGCGTAGACCTTCTGGAAGGACTGAAGATCCTCGAGCCGTCGCACATTGGAAGCATTGGAATCCACTGTAGCCTTCCTCGCGCTTTGATCAGCAACTTTCTCGTCAGTCTCCTGCCTGGACACGGAGTCGCTTTGCAGGAGGAACTGCCATCGGGCCGCCGTAGTCTCGGCCAGATGATGGTTGGCCTGCGCGGTTTCGAGGTCGGCACGCGCCTGTTGAAGCTGCTTGTCAATTTCGGGAGTTTCGATTTCGGCCAGCAAGTCGCCCCGCTTCACATGAGCGCCGATATCGAAATACCAGCGTCTGAGATAGCCGCTGGTTCGAGCGAAGATCGGTGTATCACTGAAAGCCTGCGTATTTCCCGGCAATACCAGTTCTTCGAGTGGCGCCCCCTCCTTGGGATGGATCACATTGACGATCGGAATGGATGCATCTTCGGTGCTGCGTGCCAGATTAGATTCCGCCGCCACGCGAGTCGTAATTCCCCCGTGAATTGCAAAGGCGAGCGCCCCGGCGGCGGCTACGAGGACCGCAACAAAAACCGACGCAGTGAACCGCGGAATGCGATTCTCGGTATTGGCTGCCTTGCGTGTACGATCCTCAGTGCTCATTCTGTCCATAATTGTCATTACTTAGCTCCGTAAGTTCGAAACTGCCGTCGTTGGGTTGCGGCGGTCCTCCGGCGTGCCCGCTGTGCAAAATGGCGAAGACCGCGGGAACGAAGAAAAGAGTTGCAACCGTGGCTGCTAACAACCCGCCGATAACGGCGCGCCCCAGCGGGGCATTTTGCTCCCCGCCGTGACCCGTCCCAAGCGCCATCGGAATCATGCCGATGATCATCGCCAGTGCGGTCATGAGAACCGGGCGAAACCGCGTGGAACCGGCCTCGATGGCGGCTTCCAACGCCTCACCGTGGTGAACCAGGCGCTCTTTGGCGAAAGCGATGACCAGGATGCTGTTGGCGGTCGCGACTCCCATACACATAATGGCTCCTGTTAGCGCCGGCACACTCAGTGTTGTATGCGAGAGAAATAGGAAAAGCACAATGCCCGCCAGAGCCGCCGGCAGAGCGGTGATGATGATGAACGGATCCAGCCACGACTGGAAGTTCACCACAATCAACAGGTAGACGAGAACGATTGCGAAGCCAAGACCGGCTAACAAACCCCGGTAAGAGGTCCGCATGGTTTCGAATTGACCCTTGACTGTGACGAACGTGCCCCGCGGAAAGGATTTTCGATTCGACTCTACGATGCGGGCGACGTCCTTCCCAGTCGCCCCGAGATCACGGTCGTCAACCGATCCGTAAATGTCTACGACGCGGCGGATGTTGAAGTGCGATAACACTGCGGGTTCGGTGGATCGTGTGAGCGATCCGACATCGGCCAGAATTTCCGGACGAGTCATCGTAGGCGAGCTGATCGGCATGCTTTGGACATCCTGCAGCGATTGGATGGTGTATTGCGGCGTCTGGGCGACGAGGTTATACTCGACGCCGTTTTGGCGGTTCAGAAAAAAATTTGGCGTGGTTTGAAAGCTGCCGCTCAGCGAGACCAACAGGCTGCTGGCGATGTCGCGCGGCGTGAACCCACCCTGGGCTGCCTTGGTGCGGTCGATCTCGACGTCAAATCTCGGGTAATCGAAATCCTGTTGAATGCGCGGATCCGCCAGACCTGGCACATGGCGAAGCTGCCCCAGCAACCGGTCGGCGAGCTGGCGATTACCGTCCAGGTTAGCTCCCTCGATTTGGATATCGATCGGCGCCGGCGCCCCGAAGTTCAGAATCTGCGAGATCATATCGGCGGGAAGAAAGGAAAAAGTCGTGCCCGCAAATTCCTCGGCCAATCTGGGGCGCAAGGCGCGGGCGTACTCGGCAACTGGCCGATGCTTCTCCTTGAGTGACACGAGAATATCCGCGTCGGCGGCGCCAATCAGCCCGGACCTGTTGTAAATGAAGTTGATGGTGCTGTAAGGCAGGCCGACGTTGTCGAGAATATTGTCCAGCTCTGCGTCCGGTATCTCCCGGCGAATGGACGCCTCCACCAGGTCGCAGAGCCGCGCGGTCTCTTCGATGCGCGTGCCCGCTTTGGCCCGCACATGGAGAAGCACTTGGCCGCTATCGATGGCCGGAAAGAAGTCTTGCCCGAGCCAGGGAACCAGCAGGAATGCAGATAGAGTGACCAGGAGAAATATTGGAATGAAGATGCGACGGTGATAGACGAACCGGGTAAGCAGAAGCTCGTATATCAGGCGAAGTTTCTCGAACCCTCGTTCGAACGCCTGCTGCAGCATCGCAAGCGGATTCCGTGACCGGGCGGAGCCATGCTGTCCCGGTCGCAGCAGGTACATAGCTAGCGTGGGGACCAGTGTCCGGGAAAGAATATAGGAAGCCAGCATCGCGAAGACAACCGCCTCGGCCAGTGGCACGAACAGGTAGCGCGCTACGCCATTCAGGAAAAACATGGGAATAAAAACGATCGATATGCAAAGAGTCGAGACCAGGGCTGGTACGGCGATTTGCTGAGCGCCTTCTAGGATCGCCTCTCTTACTTTCCTTCCTTCACCGAGGATCCGATTGACGTTCTCGATCACGACCGTGGCGTCATCCACGAGGATTCCAACCGCGAGCGCCAGGCCGCCGAGGGTCATAACGTTGATCGTCTCGTGCAACAAGCTGAGCACGATGATCGAAGTAAGGATGGAAAGAGGAATCGAGACTGCGATGATGAACGCGCTGCGCCAGCTCCCGAGGAATAGCAGGATCATCAACGCCGTGAGGCAGGCAGCGATAATGGCTTCGCGTATTACTGATCCAACCGCGGCTCGAACGAAGAGGGACTGGTCCGCCAGGGGTTGAATCTTCAATTCCGCTGGCAACGTTGCCGCAACGCGGGGCAGCAGGTTGCGAATCCCTTGAACCACATCCAGAGTAGACGCATTACCCGACTTCAGAACAGTCGCCAGCGTTCCTCGATGTCCGTCCTGCCGCACGATATTCGTCTGTGGCGCAAATCCATCCCGGACATTCGCCACATCCCGCAAATAGACCGTGGAATTAGCGATCACCTTGAGCGGAAGATCATTTAACTCGGGAACCGTTTTTGGACTCGCGTTGACGCCGAAGTCATACTCGGACGTGCCGATTTTGGCGGTCCCGGAAGGAAGCACCAGGTTTTGTTGGCTCAGCGCAGAGACCACATCGGCGGCGGCGAGGCCCTTTGATTGCAGTAAACCAGGCTTGAGGTCCACCATGACCTGTCGTTGCTTCCCCCCGTATGGGAAGGGAATGACGGCCCCCGGGACCGTGATCAACTGAGTTCGCAGGAAGTTGAGGCCGATATCGTTAAGTTGCTGTTCGGAGAGCCCCCGCCCGGACAGCGCGAGCTGCAGAATAGGGACCGTCGACGCGCTGTAGTTGATCATGACCGGCGGTTGTGACCCGGGAGGAAGAAAGCGCAGGACCGTTTGAGCTCCCGCGCTAATCTGCGCCGTTGCTCGATCGACATTGGCGCCCGGCTGAAAGAATATCCTGACAATCGCCTGTCCATTGATCGTTGTCGACTCGATATGCTCAACGTCGTTCGTAACCGTCGTCACGAGGCGTTCGAATACGGTCGTGATCCGGCCTTCCATCTCTTCCGGGTTCAATCCGGTGTAAGAGAAAGCCACGGCGATCACCGGGATGTCTACGTTGGGAAAGATGTCCGTGGGCGTACGCAGAATCACTACCAGGCTGAGAATGAGGATCAACAATGCTAGGACCACGAAAGTATACGGGCGACGGAGGGCGACTCTTACGATCCACATACACCACAACTGATGCGTGTTGGTCCTGGTGGGATTCTGGAATGTAGTGTTATGATAGAGACAGGTCTGTCTCATGAGATCACCGCAAAAGTCTGCCCGTGAACGTATTCTGGAAACCGCCGACGATCTCTTTTATCGTGAGGGCATCCACGCCGTGGGTATCGATACGATCATCGAAAAATCCGGCGTTGCCAAAATGAGCCTATATCGCAATTTTGCTTCAAAGGACGATCTCGTTGCAGCGTACCTGGAAGCGAGGGGCCAGCGTTATTGGCAACGGTGGGACAGAGTCATGGCCCTAAACCCAAGCCAGCCCCGACGACAGTTGCGCGATCTATTTGAGTCAATCGCTGTTCGGACGCGTCGGCCGGAGTTCCGCGGCTGCCCGTTTCTGAAGGCGGCTGCAGAGTTCCCGGAGGAGGGTTCCCGCGCCAGAGTGGTTGCCCTGGCTCACAAGAAAGAACTGAGAAAGAGATTGCTGAAGCTGTGCCGCACCATCGGTGCGCATCAGCCCGATGTGCTGAGCAACCAATTGCTCATGTTGATTGAGGGGGCGTACTCGACAGCCGGCATTCTAGGAAAGCGGGATGCAGTGAAAGCTTCCGCCAAAGCGGCCGAAGCCCTGATCGATGCCGCGATCGCCTGATCGGCAGGAGGGTGGCCAAGGTTTAGCGAGGCGGATTGAACTGCGAACAGAGTGCGAAAGTCTTCTCCAGATGCTCGATGAAAATGCGTACTTTCGCGGACAGCCGGCGGCTAGCCGGTCGAACCGCAAGAATCGGTACAATTCGTTCGAACGGAGTCAGCAGACGGATGACAGTACCTTCTCTTAGTTCTGCTGCGAAGAGCCATGCAGGCGCCTGGGCAATCCCCAGATGTTCGAGGACACCCATCCGCATCTGTTCAATATCGCTGGTACGAAAGACTCCAGTCGGGATAATTCGCTTCGCGTCTTGTCCAGAGCCAAAACTCCACGGCTGTACAGAGCCCCGTTCGACAAAAACGACAGATCGAAATCGTTTCAGATCGTCCGGCGATTCCGGTGCACCGTGTCGTGAAAGGTACTGAGGGGTGGCGACGAGAATGATCATCGTCTGCGCGAATCTTCGGGCAACCAGGGTCGAGTCTGGAAGCTCACCTGAGTGGATCGCTAAATCGAAGCCGTCTTCGATGATCGTTGACGGGCTTTCCGACCCGGCCATTTCAACCGCCAAGTCGGGAAATGTGGCAAAGAATGCAGGCAGCTTTGACACCATATGGAGGCGCGCAAACGTGGGAGCAACAGTCAATCGAATGAGCCCTTTTGGCGCCGTCTGGCCCCGGCCGATTCGTGAAGTCGCGTTTTCAAGGTCGTCGAGAATGCGCGAAGCGGACTCGTAAAAGTCTCGGCCTGCCTCAGTCAATGACGCCGAACGAGAGTTGCGGTGGATCAGCTCGGTCCCGAGCTCATCCTCAAGGGCGGAGATGTGTTTGCTGACGGCAGGCTGACCAATTCCGCGCTCCTTAGCTACAGCTGAGAAGCTCCCTTTCTCAGCGACGCGGACGAAAATCTGCATTGCATCGAGTTTGTTCACGAATCCCAGCCCGTTCCTCTACGCAATCCATTCTATACGTCATGATGGCGCCTCCGTCTGTTCGGTGCGAAACGATCGGCATTCTTTTTTGGAATAGCTGGCATTCCCCGAAGCGCCGAATCTGCTTGCATAGATGCCTCGTCAAAGAAGCGGCCTGAGAAATCCAAGACAGAAAAGCAAAGGAGATCGATGTCTAAGTTAAATGAGAAAGTGGCGCTCGTCACCGGCGGTTCGCGTGGCATCGGCGCAGCGATCGCGAAACGGCTGGCTAAAGATGGCGCAAGTGTGGCCATCACGTACGCGAAGGACGCCAGTGCGGCCTCCGCTGTGGTCAAAGCGATTGAACGCGGCGGGGGAAAGGCTCTCGCGATCCAAGCTGACGCCGCCGACGTGGAAGCTGTCAAGAGCGCGGTCGAAAAGACCGTCGCGACCTTCGGCCGACTGGATGTCCTCGTCAATAATGCTGGCACAGCCATTCCGAAATCTTTTGAGGAGACCACGCTGGAGGAGATGGATCGCGTGATCGACATCAACGTCCGCGGCATACTGGCCACAACGCAGGCGTCGCTGAAGCACATGAAGAGCGGTGGTCGCATCATCATGATCGGTTCGGCAGTGGGCGAGCGTGCCGTTGCGCCCGGGCTTGTGCCCTACGCGGCCACGAAGGGCGCCGTCAAGATGTTCACTCAGGCGCTTTCCAGAGAGGTAGGGAGCCGGGGCATCACGGTCAACAACGTCCAGCCGGGTCCGATCGACACGGATTTAAAT
>Ga0210401_10005766_pt1 | contig 12685 bp, 6 predicted proteins | sample IncBWH32MmetaG_FD_150866 | JGI IMG/M metagenome (GOLD analysis project Ga0210401, IMG submission 150866) | Forest soil microbial communities from Barre Woods Harvard Forest LTER site, Petersham, Massachusetts, United States - Inc-BW-H-32-M | ecosystem: Environmental > Terrestrial > Soil >... | reverse complement strand
CCGGAAGCGCAGCAGGCACGCCTGATAAATCGCCTCGACGCTTGACTTCCCTTCCTCGCGCTCCGTCTGAACGGCGAAGTCGATCATCAGGATCGCGTTCTTCTTCACCAGACCGATCAAGAGAATGATGCCGATCAGCGCGATGATGCTCAGATCGGCGTTGATGAAGCGAATGGCCAGCAGCGCGCCAACACCCGCGGAAGGCAGAGTCGAGAGAATCGTGATCGGGTGAATATAGCTCTCATACAAAATGCCGAGAACGATGTAAACCGCGGCAAGCGCCGATACGATCAGCAGCGGCTCTGAAGAGAGAGAATCCTGGAACGCCTGCGCGGTGCCTTGAAACGTTCCGTGCACGCTGGGCGGCATGTTCATTTCACGCTGTACCGCCTCAATCTGTTCGACAGCCGGACCAAGAGAGCCGCCCGGCGCGAGGTTAAAAGAAAGCGTGATCGCCGGAAAAATGCCCTGATGATTGATGGTGAGCGCGCTGTTGGACGGCTCGAAGTGAGCGAAGGAGCTAACCGGAACAAGCTTGCCAGTGTTGGATGCGGCGTAGATGTTGGCAAGCGTTTCGGGATTGCGCTGAAACTCCGGAAGAACTTCCAGGACCACGTGATATTGGTTGATGCCTTTGTAGATGTTGGAGACCTGCCGCTGGCCAAAGGCGTCGTTGAGGGTGTTGTCGATTTCGGCGACGGAAACGCCGAGGCGTCCGGCGGTGTCGCGATCAATCACGAGTGAAGCTTCAAGTCCTTTCAACTGCTGATCGGTGTTGACGTCGCGCAGATCCGGGATCTTGGACATGCGCTCCATCAGGCGCGGCGCCCACTCCACCAAGTCGCCGATGCGGTCGGCCTGCAAAGTGTATTGATATTGCGCCCCGGCAAAGCGCCCGCCGACGTTGATGTCTTGTACCGCCTGCAAGAAAAGCGAAGCGCCCGGAATCGCATCGAGCTTCGGGCGAAGTCGCTCGATGACCCTGTCGGCGCTGATCTTGCGCTCGCCAAGAGGCTTGAGCTGCGCGAAAAACCGCCCGCTGTTGTTTCCGCCGCCTCCGCCGGTGAACGCTGTGAGTGTGTCGATCGCGGGATCCTGACGTACGATCTCCGTGAAGCTCCTCACCTTTTCGCGCATGGTGTTGAACGAGACGTCTTGGTCGGCTTGGATAAAGCCCATGATGCGGCCGACGTCCTGCTGCGGGAAAAATCCCTTGGGAGTGAAGATATACAAAGCCACGCTGACGAACATGGTGAGAATCGTCACGCAAAGCATGAGGAACTGGTGGCGCAGAACCCAGCGCAGGCCAACGTCGTAACTTCGCAACAAGCGTTCGAAGGCGGCTTCCGCAAAATGGTAGAGCCGGCCGTGATGTTCAGTGTCGCGTCGGAGAAAAAGCGCGCACATCATCGGCGTGGTCGTCAGCGAAACCAGCAGTGAGATACCCACCGCAACACTCAGCGTGATCGCAAATTCGCGGAACAGCCGGCCGACGATGCCGCCCATCAGCAGAATGGGGATGAACACCGCGACCAGCGAAGTGCTCATGGATACAACCGTAAAACCGATCTCGCGCGCGCCTTGCATCGCCGCGGCGAACGGTTTCATTCCCGCCTCCAGGTGGCGAGTAATGTTTTCGATGACCACGATGGCGTCGTCCACCACGAAACCCGTGGAAACCGTGAGCGCCATCAGCGAGAGATTGTCCAGGCTGTAGCCGCAGACATACATCACGCCGAATGTGCCCACCAGTGAGAGTGGCACCGCGACGCTGGGAATCAGCGTCGCCCAATAATTTCGCAGGAAAACGAAGACAACCAGGATGACGAGGATCACGGAAATGATCAGGGTGATCTCGACCTCATGAATTGAGGCGCGAATGGTGGTAGTGCGGTCAATGATCACGCTGAGGTGTATCGAAGGATTGATCGACGCCTGCAACCTTGGCATCATCGCTTTCACGCGATCAACCGTTTCAATCATGTTGGCGCCGGGCTGGCGAAAGATCACCAGAACAATGCCCGGGCCGCCGTTGATGAAGCCTGCGTTGTGAACATCTTCCAGCGAGTCCGTTACGTTAGCGACATCGGAAAGGCGCACCGGCGATCCGTTATGCCAGGCGACAATGAGCGGGCGGTACTCGTTCGCCTTGAATAGTTGGTCGCTGTCTGCCACTCCCCAGGCGCGCCCCGCATTACTCAGCTGGCCCTTCGGCCGGTTTGAATTGGCCGAGCTCAGCACCGAGCGTACAGTTTCCAGGCTGATGCCGTAGTTGTTGATCTGGCCAGGATTCACCTGCACGCGCACTGCGGGACGCGCTCCACCGCCCACAAAGATCTCGCCAATGCCGGAAACCTGGCGGAGTTTCTGCGCGATCACGGAATCGGCGGCGTCGTAGATTTCCGGCAGCGTAATGTTCTCCGACGTCATCGCCAGCAACATGATCGGCGCGTCCGCGGGATTGACCTTCCAATATCCGGGCTGGCCGGGCAAATCCACCGGAAGCTGGCCGCGAGCCGCGTTGATTGCCGCCTGCACATCGCGAGCCGCCGCGTCGATGTTGCGATTCAGGTCGAACTGCAGAGTGATGTTGGTGTTACCGAGCTGACTGGTCGAGACCATCTGGCTAACGCTGGCGATGTGGCCGAACTGCCTCTCCAGCGGCGTAGCCACCGCGGACGCCATCGTCTCAGGACTCGCTCCCGGCAAATTTGCGTAGACGCTGATCGTGGGAAAATCGACCTGCGGCAGCGGCGCCACCGCAAGAAATCGGAAGGCCACTGCTCCCGCAAGCAAGATCGCAAACGAGATCAATGAGGTCGCGACCGGTCGCCGGATGAATGGCGCCGAGAAATTGGACGAGAATTTCACAGTGTGCCCGTCACAGCCTTAGTCCGTATCCGCCACTTGCTCAACCGGATTCGTGACGTGGAATCGCCGCCGCGCTCGCCGCGCCAGCGAATCGAACGCCAGATACACAACCGGCGTCGTGTACAGCGTAAGCAACTGGCTCAGCAGCAGCCCGCCAACGATCGTAATACCCAGTGGCCGGCGAAGTTCGGAACCCACTCCGCTGCCTAGAGCCAGCGGCAGCCCGCCGAGGAGTGCCGCCATCGTCGTCATCATGATCGGACGAAAACGCAGCAGGCACGCTTCATAGATGGCTTCGAGCGGAGCCTTCCCTTCCTTCCGCTCGGCTTCCAGCGCAAAGTCGATCATCATAATGGCGTTTTTCTTTACAATGCCGATCAACAGAATAATGCCGATCAGCGCGATGACGCTGAACTCGGTACGGCACAACAACAGTGCCAGGATCGCCCCGACGCCCGCCGACGGCAGCGTGGAAATGATCGTGATCGGATGAATATAGCTTTCGTACAGCACGCCCAGAACGATGTAAACGGTGATGATCGCCGCCAAAATCAGTATCGGTTCGTTGGCCAGTGAATTCAAGAAAGCCGCAGCCGTGCCTTGATACGTCGCCTGAATACTCGCCGGCAACCCGATTTCCTCTTTCACTCGATTGATCGCATTCACCGCGTCCCCTAGAGAAACTCCCGGCGCAAGGTTAAATGAAAGTGTCACCACCGGAAATTGCCCTTGATGGTTAATCGCCAGTGCCGTAGCACCGGGCTCGAAGTGCGTGAACGCGCTCAGCGGCACCTGCTGCCCCGTCGACGAATGCACGTAAATATTCTTCAGCTGATCGGGACTCTGCTGGAACTGTGGGTTCACTTCCAGAACCACGTGGTATTGATTCAGCTGCGTGAACATCGTCGAGACTTGCCGTTGCCCAAACGCGTCGTACAAGGTGTTATCGATCGTCGCCGGCAGGATTCCGAGTCGCGATGCCGTATCGCGATCGATTGTCAACGTCGCCAGCAAACCCTGATTGAGTTGGTCGCTCGTTACGTCGCGCAGTTCCGGAAGCGCCCGCAGCCTCTCGATTAATTTAGGCGTCCAGTACGCCAACTCTTTCTGGTCCACATCCTCCAGGCTGTACTGGAATTCCGTGCGGCTTACGCGATCTTCCACCGTCAGATCCTGCACCGGTTGCATGAATAGCGTAATGCCATCGACCTTGGCGATCTCCGGCTGCAGCCGCCGAATAATCTCCGACGCGGAAGCCTTGCGCTCTTTCAAGGGCTTTAGATTGATCTGAATTCTTCCGCTATTTATCGTTGCGTTGGTTCCATCGATTCCAATGAACGACGACAGGCTCTCGACCCCCGGATCCTTCAGGATGACGCTTGCCAGAGCCTGCTGATGCTGCGCCATGGCCGCGAACGACGTATTCTGCGCGCCTTCCGAAACCCCCATAATGAGGCCCGTATCTTGCACCGGGAAAAATCCCTTGGGCACATAGACATAAAGAAGGATGGTGCCCACCAATGTCGCGACCGTGACCAGCAGCGTTGTCGTGCGGTATCGCAACACAAATTGCAATGTCCGGCCGTAGAAATCAATCACCGCTGTAAAGCCTCGCTCCGACGTCCGGTAGAACCAGCCTTGCTGGCTCTCATCTTGGCGCTTCAGCAGCTTCGCCGACATCATCGGCGTAAGCGTCAAGGAAACGAAAGCCGAAACGATGATCGTCACCGCCAGCGTGATCGCGAATTCACGGAACAACCGCCCCACGATGTCGCCCATGAACAGCAACGGGATCAGCACCGCGATCAGCGAAACCGTCAGCGACAAAATGGTGAACCCAATCTGCTCCGATCCCTTTAGCGCTGCCTGTAGCGGCGTTTCCCCCTCCTCAATAAATCGGCTGATGTTTTCGATCATCACGATCGCATCGTCGACCACGAACCCAGTCGAGATCGTGAGCGCCATCAACGAAAGATTGTTCAAGCTGTAGCCCAGCAAATACATCACACCGAACGTCCCGACAATCGACAGCGGCACCGCCAGTGCCGGAATCACCGTCGCCCGCGCGCTCCGCAAGAACAAGAAAATCACCATCACCACCAGCGCGATGGTCAGAACCAGGGAAAATTGCACATCCTCCACCGACGCGCGGATCGTCGTGGTTCGGTCCGTTAGAATTTGTACCTGCACCGCGTTCGGCAGCGATGCCTGCAGTTGTGGCAGCAACTTCTTCACGCGATCCACCACGGCTATGATGTTGGCGCCCGGCTGCCGCTGGATGTTCAGGATCACCGCGGGATGCTCGTTCGCCCAGGCCGCCTGCTTGGCGTTTTCGGCCCCATCAAACACCGTCGCCACGTCGCTCACGCGAACCGGCGCGCCATTCCGATAGGCAATGATCAGCGGCCGGTAACCATCGCTGGTCAGCAACTGGTCATTCGCGCCGATCGTAAACGCCTGATGCGGACCATCGAAGGTGCCCTTGGCCTGGTCGACGTTGGCTTGCCCCAGCGCAGTTCGAAGATCCTCGAGGCTTAGGCCATACGCTGCCAGGGCCGTTGGGTTCGCCTGAATCCGCACGGCAGGCCGCTGCCCGCCGCCGATGCTGACCAGGCCCACCCCCGGTAATTGCGAAATCTTCTGCGAGAGCGTGGTCTCCGCAAGATCCTCGATCCGCGACAGCGGCAGGCTCGACGAGGTCAGCGCCAATGTAAGAATTGGCGAATCCGCAGGGTTAATCTTGCTGTAGATCGGTGGGTTCGGAAGATCCGTCGGCAGCAGGTTCGACGCCGCATTGATGGCTGCCTGCACTTCCTGCTCCGCAACATCGATATTGAGATCGAGAACGAACTGTAGCGTGACGATCGAGCTTCCAAACGAGCTTGTCGACGTCATCTGGTTCAATCCGGGTATCTGCCCGAACTGCCGCTCCAGCGGCGCCGTCACCGACGACGTCATCACCTCCGGGCTGGCCCCGGGATAAAACGTCAGTACCTGGATTGTGGGATAGTCAACCTGCGGTAAAGCCGAAATCGGCAATTGCTTGTAGGCCACGAAGCCCACAAGCAGGATGCCGACCATTAACAGGGTCGTCGCAACTGGCCGCAGAATAAACGGCCGCGATGGACTCATTGTTTCGTGCCTTTGTTCGCTGGCAACGCTGAGCTCTGAGGACTATCAGCAGACGCCGGAGTCGCGCTCGGCGCTTCGTCTTGATCTTGCGTCTGTTCCCCCTGCAGATTCGTCGATCCGCCCGTCGAATTTCGAGCATCGATCTTGCTTCCATCCTGCAACTTGTCCTGTCCGTCCACCACCACCACGTCGCCGGCCTGCAATCCCTTTGTGATCCCCACGGAGTTCCCCGACGTCAGCGCCATCGTAACCGGCCGAATCTTCACCGAGTTGTCTTTCTGCGCCAGGTACACGTACGTACCTTGCGGACCGCGCTGAACCGCCGTGGACGGCACGATCGTGACATTGTGCTTGGTGTCCACTAGCAGATGGATATTCACGAACTGGTTCGGAAACAGCGTGTTCTTTTCGTTGCCAAATTCGGACTTCAGCTTGTATGTGCCCGTAGTCGTATCGATCTGATTGTCGATCGTGAGCAGTTTGCCGGTCGCGATCTTCGTCGTATCGTCACGATCGTACGCCTCGACCGGAAGCTGAACGCCGTGAAGTTTGCTCATCACTTGGGATAGTTGGTCCTGCGGCAGACTGAAAATCACCGCAATCGGCTGCAGCTGCGTAATCACGAGCAACCCGGTGGTGTCCGTCGCATGAACGATGTTGCCCATGTCCACCAGCCGCAGTCCCACCCGCCCGGTGATCGGCGCCGTGATGTGCGAATACGTGATCTGCAGCTTGGCGTTATCAATGGCCGCCTGATCCGCCTTGATCGCGCCCAAATACTGTCCGACTTGCGCCTGCTGCGTATCTACCTGCTGTTTCGGAACCACGCCTTCTTTGAAAAGCTGTTGATACCGGTCGTAGTCGACCTTCACGTCCTGCAGTTGCGCCTGATCTTTCGCCAGTTGCCCTTCCGCCTGCTCCAACTGCACCTGATAGGGCCGCGGGTCGATCTCCACCAGCGCGTCTCCCGCGTGAACGGTCTGCCCTTCCGTAAAATTGATCTTCACGATCTGCCCATCGACGCGGCTTCGCACCGTCACGGTGTTAAACGCCGTAACCGTACCCAGGCCGTTGAAATACACCGGCAGATCCCCGCGCCGAGCCGTGGCCACCACAACTGGCACCGGCCCTCCTCCGAATTGCCCCTGCGGCCCACCTGGGCCCTTCGCTTCCGTGCTTCCCTTAGACCGGAAGTACCACACGCCGACTGCAAGGACGGCCACCAGCGCGACAATCCAAATCCACCCACGCCCCTGTCCCGCGGGAGTCCGCCCAGAACTACCCAGATCGGTGTACGGCTCCGGCAATTCCGTCGTTTTCAGATGCCCCATTCCTTCTCTCCAGTCCCAACGACAACACGCCCATCAAGTCTTCCGGCGCCAAGGTGTTCGCTCGCAATCTCTGGTGATTAAGGCCGCTCACACGGAAGAAGCCTATCGGAAAGTGCCCTCAATGCCTAGGATATGTAAGACGGTCCTCGATGGCGAAAGGTTACCGCACGTTCTGGCCCCAAAATCGTCGGAAAACGTCCGAATTAGTCTCGTCGCCCACATTCACAATGCTCCCGATAATGGGCTATTTTCGTCAGGGCACGGCTTCAGCCGTGCCGTAACTGAAGCCCAATCAACAAGGCTTTAGCCGCTGAGGGCATTTCCCTCGGTTCTCACACAAACCCTATCGACTTCGAAAATTCCCATTTTATTGCATGCGAGATCTGCATAGATTTCGTACACTGGCACCCCCAAAGCGGGGCACCGATTCGCGAAGACAGTTTCTATAGGTTCACAATCCATCGAAGGGGACCGCAGCCTCATGCTTAAAGCGTTGATCGTCGGCATCATCTTAGGAGCAGCTCTGGTGCTGGGAGGACTCTGGCTTTACTTTTCAACAGGCCTCGCCCCCGTCGCGGTGACTGATCACCCCCTGCTCTTCGAAAGAAAGCTCGCGCACGCCTCTTTGAATGCTTACCTGGCGAAGCAAGAAAAGTCCAACCCGCCCGTGCCTGCCGACGAGACCAACTTCCTGGCTGGCGCCGATGTCTACAAACAAAACTGCGCGGTCTGCCACGGCCTGCCCGGCGTCGCCCCGAGCGCCATCTCCGAAGGTATGTACCCAAAGCCTCCTGAACTCTTCAAAGGCACCGGTGTAACCGACGACCCCGCCTGGGAGACATACTGGAAAGCCGCCCACGGCATCCGCTTGACCGGCATGCCCGGCTTCAAAGGCCGCCTAACCGACTCTCAACTCTGGCAAGTGAGCCAGCTCCTGGCCAACGCCGACAAAATCTCCCCCACAGTAAAAGCGGCCCTGACACTAACTCCTCCAGGAGCCCCTGCTCCATCACCCACCGGAATAGTCCCAACCAAATAACGATTCACCTTCACCAAAAATCACGCGAAATAACGCTAATCCAATAACACCGACCCAATAACCCTGATCCAACAACTCGGATCCAATGACCCCGATCCATTGTAGGGGCGGGGCTTGTTTATCCTGAGCCTCGAAGGGCCCCGCCCGGCGACGCTCGCCCTAAAAGCCCTTCCGACCGCACAAAGCGCCTCCCACAAACACGCCCAGCCATCGCAACCCATCCACGACCCCCCCCTCAATCCCGCACGGTCGTCAACCGATCCGCCTCCCGCAACTCCGGAAACAACCAAGCCCACCCAGCCGTAACCAAAAGCGTCCCAACGCCCCCCAAAACCACTGCCGGCACCGTCCCAAACCAATGCGCCGTCAACCCCGACTCAAACTGCCCCAACTCATTCGAAGCCCCAATAAACACCATATCCACGGCATTCACCCGCCCGCGCATCGCATCCGGCGTAGCAATCTGAATCAATGTGCTCCGCACGATGACGCTGACCATGTCGCTCGCCCCCACAAACACCAGCGCAATCAGCGAGAACGTCAAACTCCGCGAGATCCCGAACAAAATCGTGAATACTCCAAACCCACCCACGCACCAAAGCATCTTGGCCCCAACGCGCCCTCGCAACGGCTTATGAGCCAGATAAACCGCCATAGCCGCCGCCCCAATGCCCGGCGCGCTCCGCAAAATCCCCAGTCCCCACGGGCCGGTCATCAGAATTTCCCGTGCATACACCGGCAGCAGCGCCACCGCTCCACCCAGCAACACGGCGAACAAATCCAGCGAGATCGCCCCGAGAATTAATTTCTGGCGCCAGATGTAGTGGAACCCCGCCAGGACATTCGCCACGTTAATGGGCTCTCTTGGGCGCGCTTTCGACTCCACTCTGATTTGCCACGCACAAACCGTCGCCATGGTCGCCGCTACCGCCGCTAACGCGTAGACCGCCCCCGGTCCCCGCGCCACCGCGTAAACCACTCCCCCAGCCGACGGCCCTAAGATCGTCGCCGTCTGAAAAACGCTGGACGCCCACGCCACCGCGTTCGGGAAATGCTCCTCCGGCACCAACTGCGGCAGCAGCGCACGACTCACCGGCGCATTGAACGCCCTCACAATCCCAATCAAAATCACCACCACATAAATGGGATAGACCGAATGGGTGTGCCGCCACGCGGAAAACAACAGCAGCCCGGAGCATCCGCCGAAAGCCGCATAGCACGCCACTACCACCTTTCGCCGGTCGTACCGGTCCGCCACATGTCCAGAAACCAGAAAGAGCAAAACGCCAGGCAGGAACTGCGCCAAACCCACAAGCCCCAAATCCAAAGGCCGCTTAGTAATCTCGTAGACCTGCCAGCCCACAGCCACCGACTGCATCTCGGTAGCCAGCACAATGCAAAACCGCGCCAACTGATACAAGCTGAAGCTGGGATAGTTAAACGCGACGCGAGCCGAGGCCAGAGAAGTCTGAGGCGCAGCCATCAACAGCTACTCTGCCACAAATCCAAAAATCCACGAATCGCCCACCGCCGTCGGACGTCGCCCAAAAAGCGGTGACCGCTCTCCTACCAAACCATTTTCCCCACCTGCTAGAATCACCACCAGGCATCACCAAAATGACCCGCCAACCACCCCCAAAACTCTTCCCCCTCTTCCTGAAGCTGGAAAACCGCCCGTGCCTGGTAGTAGGCGCAGGCACAATAGCCGAAGGCAAAATTGAAGGCCTCCTGGAAGCCGAAGCCAAAATCCAGTTAGTAGCCCCGGAAGCCACTCGAAAGGTCCAGCAGTGGGCCGCGGAAAAAAAGCTAACGTGGCAGCAGCGCAACTTCGAACCAGGCGATCTGGAAGGCATGTTCCTGGTAATAGCCGCGACGAACTCGCCCGCTGTACACGAACAAATCTTCGCGGAAGCGCAACGCCAGGGAGTCCTCTGCAACGTAGTAGACGTCCCGCACCTCTGCGACTTCTACTATCCAGCAGTAGTCCGCCGCGGCCCGTTACAAATCGCCATCTCCACCTCAGGCGAAAGCCCAGCGTTAGCGCAGCGTCTTCGCAAAGAGTTGGAAATCCAATTCGGCCCAGAATACGAAGGGTGGGTCAGAGCCCTAGGCGAAGCCAGAGCAGAAATAGCGACAAGAGACTTGAGCCCAGATGACCGCAAAGATCTTCTGCACCAGCTAGCCACCGAAGAATTTTTTCAGGTATTCAAAGACCACATCAAGAAAGCAAAAGAAGACAACAAGCTCTAACGAACATTTGGAAATGCTTTCTCGCGGGCGCCCATACTTGGCGGCTAGTTAGTTTTTTTTTTGTCTAAGGTCCCGCAGGGACCTCCGATAGGGAAGGCCACACGCGGACCTTCGGCTCTACTCCTTGGGATGTCGGGGCTTCAGCCCCGACGTCAGAGCCACAGGAGCGAGGCTCTAGGCCCTGAAGAAAGCCTCTGCACTGTCCAGTCGTGAGACATTTTCAAGCCGAGGCCCCCTTGGCCTGCGCCCGCCGAACCTCTTCACTTAAAATAATCGCCTCCGCCACTTCCCGCATCGACAATCTCCGTTGCCGGCTCTGCTTCTGCAGCATCAAATAAGCCTGTTCCTCGGTAATCCGCAAATCGCGCATCAAAATGCCCTTGCCCCGCTCCACAATCTTCCGAGACTCCAGCTCTTCGGAAAGCTGCGAATTCTCTTCCTCCAGCCGAGCCATCTCCACCTCGGCCCCCACCAAGAATCCAATCGTGGAAATCAGCTGAATCTCCGGCTCGCTATGCGTATGCGCCCGCCGATGCTGCAAATTGATCACGCCCACCAGTTTGTTCCGGCAAAGAATCGGCACCGAAAGAAATGCCTCATACCGGTCCTCAGGCAATTCATTAAACGACTGAAACCTCGAATCCTTGAACGCCTCGGCACCCACCGCCACGGGCTCGCGATGCTCCGCTACCCACCCGGTAATCCCCTGTCCCACAGGCAATTTCAACCGGCCAACAATCTCCGGGTGCGGATTCTTGGAAGCCCGAAGAATCAAATTCTTGCCCTCCAGCACATACACAAAGCAGGAGTCGCACTTCACCACCGCCGCCACAAAGTCCACAATCCTAGCGAGCACCTCGTTCAACGGATCAGCCGCAGCCATCCGCCGCCCAATCGAGTGCAAAAACCCAATCGCTTCTCCGTGTCGTGTAAGCTCTTCCAAGTGCAAGAGTTCCTCGCTCATTCAGCCAAACTAGCCGCCAACTCGCCTACCGTCAAACGCAAAGAATCGTTCCGAGCGAACAGTATTTATTTTGCGGATTGCAGTTGCCCAATGGAAGCGCCTTCGGATTTCCGATCGCTCTCCGTTACGTTCTCGGTGATGACCGCGTGAAGTTTTCCGGCTCTCCAGGCAAGTTAACAATTTCCCCCCTCCCCCAACCCTTTTTTGCAAGTGCGGATTCTAAGGGACTTTAAGTGTCGTGTTTTTGGATCTGCGGATTCTAAATGAGTTACGGGCCCGTTTTTCGGAAGTGCGGATTCCAAAGGACTTACGGTTGAAAACAGTCTTTGCGGCGGGACGTCAGAGGCATCGAGGCAGGCGCCAAGCGTTCGAATTATTATTTGAGTTAACACGACGTACGATAACAGACTGGTAACATTATGTCAAGGTCCAATTTGGAACGAGACCTTCAGGAGAGCACCATTGTTGTGCACGACAAACAGTAAAAGCCATCCCTTATTCATCGGTTAGTGGGAGCTGCGAGGTTTTCGGCAGCTTGGTGGTTACTTTCTGATAGGATTCGTGCACACGATCAACGCCTGTTGACCAGGTGACGGTAAAGCGGCGGTGTTCATGCATGAACTTCTAGCAGCCTGCGGAAAAACTAAAAAACATGTCATTCCGAACCCCGTTCGGTTTTTGAACGGGGTGAGGAATCTGCTTTTTGCTTGGTTTTCTTGCGAACAGCAGATCCCGCAGCCTGCTAGTGGAAGGCGAACTGAAGCCGCTTTCGGCACGGTTGTTTTGTGGCGGAGGAAAGTCGTGAGATCCCGAAAGCCGATAGCTTGCAGGCGACTCATTTGGGTGTGCCTGTTAGCGTTCTCGTCGTTTTATACTCCTCTAGCCAGGGGCCAAGATCCAGCCCCCGAAACGGGTCCGACGATGTTTCCGGGCGGTGGGCTTGTCTCCTTCGACTCGAATTTTACGACACGTGGTCTAATTTCTAACCCTTCGGAGATCATTCCTCAGGCGGCCCGCCCGACCTTTTCTCACGCGGGTTCCTTTATTTTCAGGTGGGGCTTCTACCGCAATTTCGACGTGACGGTATGGGTGCCGCTG
>Ga0210401_10005764_pt1 | contig 12689 bp, 12 predicted proteins | sample IncBWH32MmetaG_FD_150866 | JGI IMG/M metagenome (GOLD analysis project Ga0210401, IMG submission 150866) | Forest soil microbial communities from Barre Woods Harvard Forest LTER site, Petersham, Massachusetts, United States - Inc-BW-H-32-M | ecosystem: Environmental > Terrestrial > Soil >... | reverse complement strand
TGAAGAAGAGAAGTACTCAACCCTCTTCCCCAAAAGGCGTTTTTGATCAACGATAATGTCGCTTTTACTGACCCCATGGTATCCGGCAAGAATTCGTTGTTCAGACACGGGCGCATCGCCAGGCCACCAGCCACCTTTGCAAAGAACGTCGGGAACTTCATTGAGTTCGCCGAGAACGCCGAACACATCCGGAACAGACAGTGGTGAATGTCGATAACGGGAGTTTTTCTCAGCCTCAATCAAGGCTACTAAACGTCCGTCCTCAAGATAGGCGAACGCGCCATCGTGGTTCGGATTAAAAGATAGGATTTTCACTGTGTTATCTGACTTGGGCTAAAAGTACCCAGCCTGACTTGACCGGGGTGGATCATCCGGCCAGGTGAGGAAGTAACGGCATTCGCCTCAAGAGCGATCGATCCAACAATTGTGGTTGCCGGAAGGCGTCGATTGCTGATTCGTCCCGCAAGTTGGGTAGAACGAGACGGCCAGATATTGACATGCAGCGCCATTGGAAGGTGCGGGATTGGCGTCGGATCCCAGATCGCACGTCTATGAACCAAATGATTGTCTACTAACCAGCGGATCTCGCACGGACTCCATTCAATTGCGAAGCGGTGACTTGCTTTGGATGCGTCAAACCCGAGTTCAATGTAGCTTGGAGCGCCTCTATACCCATAGTCAAAGTGTGCTCCTTCGCCACCTGGGTTGTAGAAGACATTCACCAAGAGGCGGCCCGGTCGATTCCCTGCGATCTCGATATCTATTTCTTGTCTTGGAGAGTTCCGGTGGAGAAAGAATCCGGTGACTACACCGGGTACATTTGAAGCTTTGATGATTGCTTCGAATCTTCCGAACAAGTATTGGTCCCGACTGCATAACGAAGCGGCGGTATAGTCTCGAACGCCCAGAGACTCCCTTCTGATGGAAAGCGTGGCCCCAATTCCAGGCCTGAACTCGACGTTGGAGGGGCGAAACAATGCCAAATTGTCAGTAAAAGTGTCATTTCGCAAAACCCACCGTGTCGTGTCGAGGGATTTTAGACAGTCATTGACACTAACGAATGTTCCGATGCCAACCTGGCCATCGTCGGTCGGGACAGAGCGAATGCCTTGCCACCACTTACGCGGCTCAATGACCCATGGCGACTTATCACGCCTGGGCCTTTTGCATTTTGGGCCTTGGTCGGCTTCAATGCCTACGTCGAGAATTGGTCTTTTGCCAAGGTCTTTCAGCGTAGGGAAGGCGCAAGCGGGCGGCGCACATCTCAAGTGTTCGCAAACGACTTGCCACTTATTCGGTTCCTCTAAACGAAGCGTAGCGGTATCGGCGCCATTGAAGCCATTCTCAATATTGAGGAACGTGTCATCTGCAATGATGCCCTTGGCTGAGGTAATTATAAACTTCGCTTTCGGGTAGCGGTTTCGGAGTACTGCGACGTTCGCGCCCAAAGATCCGATGTTTACATATGCGTCAAAAACCCGATCACGTCGTCCCTCAAGAAGCCGTTCTAGCTCAGGAGCAGGTAATTCTTGGAGATCACTGCAGCATCTGTATCCGAGCATGGACAAAGCCATTGCAAGCGATGAATGGCCGGAGCCTTCACGCCCAAAAGCAAATACTGGATACTCAATTGGACGAATGTTAAATGTGGATGCTCGTTCACTAGTGATCGCGCCAATGGTAGTGAGAGTGGGAAGTATTGAATATGAGTTGGTGGATTTAGCGTCACGTCGTTGGCTAATAATAGACCGCCTAGTCGCGCGTACATCTAGAACCGCGAATTGGTGATTTATCCAGAGGTCAATGGGGCCGCGACAAGGAAGCAGTCGAAGGAGTTTCTGGGCACCCTCGCGCGAAAGAACATATCCGGAAAGATGCCAGAGCCCGCGCGCCGGGCGGAATACGTTATTTGATAGAAATGTTTTTGGCGCACCGTGCTTCACTTCGAGATACGAAAGATAAAGAAGGTCAAACCTTCCATCCGTATCATGTCCGGTGAGGACTTCGTCCCACGCCTGGTCAAAGTATCGTGTAAACCCAGAATGAAACCATACGTCGTCCTCGAGGATGAGCCCATATGCATGATCACTTGCCGCAACTTGCCTCCAAACATTGATGTGCGATCGAGCAACTGCGATCTCAGCTCGACTCATTCGAATTGGAGCATTTAGTTCGAGCTGGGTAGGCAGAACTAAAGGTTGGGGTTCTACAAAGAGCTGATCTCCAAGTGAATAGCTCGGATCGATGTCGGCATCTTTGGGGGGCTCCTGCGAGAATGCACTAGCATCGACGGCAGCATACCGCTCAGTTAGGCTTAAGAGGCCAGATCCCGACGAGTCCAATATGTGCCTCAGCTCTTGCTCCATCCCTAACCAGCGGCCCGGTTCACGATCGAGGTTGATGACATAGATCTTCTCAACCCCAGGACGTTTATCCGCTCCCTGGACGCCGAATGTTCGACACTTCCGCCTGGGCATAAGCCTCCGAAAAGCCAGCCAGAATCGGAAAGCTTGTTTGACAACTGCTAGCGGAGAGCGCGCCAAGTTCATGGTTCCTCCTCGCGCCCGGAGCCCCGATACGCTTGCTGATTCGAAAGCCTCCAGTTTCTCTTATCATTTCGGTAACTGAGTGGCCACTTACTGGTGGAAGTCTTCTCCCAATCCTGCACAACGAGCAGCACCTCTTCTGGGCGGCGTTCCTTGGTAATTACTTCAAATACGGATCTAGTGAGGTTGCCGGGGCCAGTTGTTGCTTGGACTTCGGGCAACCCGCCTTCCGATTCTTGCTCCAGCGACGCCGTAGCGTTCAGCAGTGCACGTTCTACAATGGGATGATTGCGAACCGCGATCAAAGGCGTAGTGTTGAAGTAGAAAATCCAACTTAACTGGTTTGCCTCCGGATTGACAAAAACGGAGGGTGGAACCATCTGAGCTGTCGCAATGTCGTAGCAGAAAGGTTGAAGCTTCAATCGCCCATCTGTAAAGAGGTGATCGATTGTCGTTCCGTGATAAACGTCGTCAGCGTCAACATAAAATCCTCCCTCAACGAAGATGTAGGAGTAGCGAAAGTAATCTGATTTCATTGAGGGGTGATAGCACTTGTCAAAGGCTTTCTCGTATCTCGACCCCAAGTGGATCCGGATAAAGTCCCTCGCAGAGCGCTCGTCGAAAACCTGAAGCTCGAATCCGAACGGTTCAAGTTTCTTCCACGACTCCATGCAGTTCCTAACATCCTCTGGCAATCGACCAAGATCGTCCCAAAACTGCACTATGCGTCTGGGAGGTGGGGCTAGGTGCCCCGCGGCCATCCGTTCCCCATTAGAACGTTGGACTAACTCCCGGACAAAGTTGGAGCGGTCACGATGGCTGTTTTCCAGAGGATCTTCTTCACAGAACTCATACACAATCATGGACTTGTATCATATCTTCTCATTAAAGAGCCGAACATAGACGTAGTCCCGGAACTCAGAGTGTTCAGCACACGCACGCCCTTATGCAATCCTTGGGATCTGCGAAAAGGCGACGCAACCCCTCTACGCGGCGACGGAGTTGGATCCTGTAGTTCAGAGTCGCTCGAAAAAATGTATTCCGAGTTGTGACACAGGTTTGAAGCAATTGCCTACTCGATCCTCGGGGACAAGGAGGACGCCGGAGACGCCGTGCAGGACGCACTCGTCTCGGCGTACTTAAATCTGCGGAACTTTGAGGGCCGATCAAAACTCGCAACCTGGTTCACTCGGATCGTGGTGAACTCGTCTCTTGTGACCCTCAGGAAACCGACGCTGGGTCGTCTTCGGTTTGTACCGGAATCGTCAGACTCAATCGACGATTCATGGATAGAGCGAATTCCGGAAATCAGGCCTAACCCCGAGACGGTCTACGCCGGGGAGGAGACGTCGGAATTGGTCGACGAACTGCTCGGCGGCACAAGCTCTGTGCTGGGCGAAGCATTCCGATTGAGACATTTCGAGGGACTTTCAAACAAGGAGGCAGCGACCAGGTTGGGGACACTGCCAACGACATTCAAATCGAGAGTAGCCCGCGCCCAGTGTTTTCTCGCGCAGAACGTGAACCCTTCCTTGGTTGCGCCTCTGCCATGACCGACACGGACGATCTTTCATCAATCCATGCCCTCTGCCGGAGATGATGGACAGCTGACGGCATGACAGGTGATCGCCGGATTTGTTGCAGATCTCGGCAGCCAGAGGAAAACGCAACGGACCGCTCGAAGCGATTATCCGGCTTGGTGTGCGTTAGCGGGCCGCTCGAGTCGTGTCAATCACCCGCTTACCCGAAGTAAGCTCTCTACGGACGATGGGCGCGACACGAGTGCCCAGGATTTCGATTGCTCGCATCATTTTCTGATGCGGGAGCGTCGAGACACCCATCTGGAATGTGATCCGAGAGACGCCGCCGAGGGTCTGGTTCACGTAGAGTATTTTCTCGGCGACTGTTCGGGCGTCGCCGACCAACAGGGCGCCCGTGGGTCCGCGCACCGCGTCGAACTGTGCCCGAGTAGTCGGAGGCCAGCCGCGTTCCTTGCCGATCTCGGTGAATGTGTATGCATATCCAGGATAAAAATCGTCCGCGGCTTGCTGGGTCGAGTCTCCCAGGAATCCGACCGAGTGAAGCCCAACGACAAGCTGATCGGCCGGGTGGCCCGCGTCGCGGCCCGCCTCACGATAGAGATCAATCAGAGGGCGGAATCGTTTGGGTTCGCCGCCAATGATAGCCACCATGAGCGGAAGCCCAAGCATTCCGGCACGAACGAAGGATTCCGGAGTGCCGCCGACACCTATCCAAATCGGCAACCGACTTTGCAGCGGTCGAGGGTAGACCGCCTGGCCAGTAAGTGGCGCGCGATGTTTGCCGGTCCAGTGGACGTTGGTGTTCTCGCGGATCCTGAGGAGCAAATCCAGTTTTTCTGAGAAAAGCGAATCGTAGTCTTCCAGATGCAGACCGAAGAGCGGGAAAGATTCGACGAATGAGCCGCGACCGGCGACAATCTCAGCGCGACCATGCGAGATAAGATCCAGGGTTGCAAACTCCTGGAAGACGCGAACCGGGTCCGCCGCGCTGAGAACTGTGACGGCGCTCGTAAGACGGACATTTTTCGTGCGCGCAGCGGCCGCGGCCAAAATCACGGCGGGGGCGGAATCAAGGAACTCGGCCCGGTGATGTTCGCCAATCCCGAAAACATCCAGACCCACCTGGTCGGCGAGCTCAATCTCTTCGAGTAGATTCTGCATGCGCTCGACAGGGCTGATGGTGAGGCCCGTTGCCGGGTCGGAGATGACTGCCCCGAAGCTGTCGACACCGATCTGCATTTTGCGGCTCCTGTTACGCTTGACGATTGGATGCTCATGTTCGCGCGGTTGTCGCGCGAAAGTTACGCGCACGCGCCTTTCTCTGCCGAAAGGTCACGCTCTTGCATTGAGCTTCTCGAATCGCCGGGTTATCGAGAGGGCAAAATCCGCAGAAAGAGCCGCCGCCGACACTTTGGCCAATGGGCCACGACCTCTCCCTTGTCGCTCGATGGAAGGGAGGGACGTCGATCCGCCCGAAGCCGGCGGCAACTGCTCGTATCACCGATTACATTGTGAGGACGGCGCGAAACCGGGCCTTGCCCTCCGCAACGCGGTCGTAGGCCTTGGCGGCCTCCGCCAATGGGTAAGTCTCGACGATCGTTTTGACTTTTCCTTGCGCCACGAAATCAAGAGCTTCGTAGAGATATTCGGGGCCGTTCTGCTGACTCCCGATGACGCGGATGCGCTTGGTGATCAGATCCATCAGAGAAACAGACAACGGCTCGGTGTCCGCGCCCATAGCGATCAGCCGGCCGTCTGGCCGTAATCCCTGAATGCTGTCCACCATCGATTTCGTTGAGTTGGAAGTGCTGAGAATGATGTCGGCGCCGCCTGCTGCGGCAAGGCTCTTTCCGTCGCGGACAATTTCATCCGCGCCGAGCTCGCGGATCAACTTGTCTTTGTCAGGCGAGTGGGAGATGGCGATGGTCTCAAAGCCCGTTGCCTTCGCGTATTGCACTGCGAGATGTCCAAGACCGCCGATTCCAAGCACGGCCACGCGCTCGTGCGGCCGGGGATCGGCCCAGCGCAGGCCGCTGTAGACCGTGTAGCCCGCGCAGAAGATCGGCGCCGCTTGCTCGTAGGAAACCCTGTCGGGAATCAGATAGGTTGCGTCGGTATTCATCAACATGTACTCGGCGTGTCCGCCTTGTGCCTCAATTCCCGTGCCTTTCATGTACGGACAGAACATTCTGCGGCCACGCTGGCACCATTCGCAGCGCCCGCAGGTGGATTGAATCCAGGCGGTACCCACCCGGTCGCCTACCTTCCGCGTCGCGACTTCGGGAGCCACGGCAACGATTTCGCCTACCGGCTCGTGGCCTAAGATTCGAGGAAATGGTCCGGGAAAGTGTCCGAGTGTCAGATGTACGTCGGTATAGCAGATACCGCTCGCATGCATTTTCACCAGCACCTGATTAGGTCCGGGTTGAGGTTGCGGTACCTCTTTAATCTGCCACGAACTGCTGGGAGCGGGAACAACGGCAGCTTTCATAACCTTTCCTCCTGGCCTACTTCGATGCGGGAGGATTCGCGGTCGGCGCATGATTTTGCGTACTCGAATCGCCAAGCGGCTCGGGGCTTGGCTCGATCCCAATGCGATCATTGACCGTGGATCCAATGCATTGTCTGCGGCCGAGATAGCGCTCGGTCGTTTGCACCGATACGGGTTCGCTGCTGCGACAATCGAATCCGCAACCGGCGAGAAGCACCAGTCTCCGGTGCACCGATGCCAGAGCAAAGAGGCGAGGCGCGTGCTACAGTCGCGTAATTCTCGGTCATCGCGTTTCGCGCTTCAAATTACGCGCTTTACCCTATCGACCCTCGAAGCCGGAGGATTTAATCTCGAACCTGGCGTAACGAACCAAGCCAGTGAGAGCACCAAGGCGCGTTCGCGGCATGAGGAGAAACAATGGCGAGATACGGGAAAGCAGCAGGTGAAAGCGTCGAGCGCGCCATGCGCAAGATGGAGCACGGCACTCTCAAGTCCGGCAAAGGTGGTAAGGGCGGTCGCGTGAAAAGCCGCAAGCAGGCGATTGCGATCGGCCTGTCGGAAGCGCGCAAGAAAGGCGCAAAGGTTCCGCGCAAACGCAGCAGCCGCTAGTGTGCAGCCGCCGCCATCGGATGAACTGCGTCGAGATCGAGATTCAGATCGAGAACATGCACACGCGGCTCGCCAAGAAATCCGAATTGGCGTCCTTCCGTATGTTTCGCCACCACGGCGCGCACGTCCTGCTCGCTCATCCCGCGCTCTTTGGCCACGCGCGGCACCTGGAATTCAGCGCCCGCCGGCGTAATATCGGGATCCAAGCCGGACCCGGACGTAGTCACCAGGTCGACCGGAACGGGAGCGTTCGGATTGGTCGGTTGAAGTTGCTGAATGCTCGCGTTCACGCGATCGACAAGCGCCTTGTTCGTCGGGCCGTAGTTCGAGCCGCTGGAGTTCGAGGCATCGTATCCCGCAGTACCGGCCGCAGATGGGCGCGAGTAGAAGTACCCCGGCTGAGTGAACGGCTGCCCAAGCAGATGCGAGCCAACTAACTTTCCATTCTGCTCGATCAGCGATCCGTTTGCTTGCTTGGGGAAAAGCAATTGGGCTAAACCGGTGACCACCAACGGATACCCGATGCCCAGAAGCACGGTGGTGACAACCGTATAAAGAACCGCGACGATGAGATTTTTCTTCATGGTTTTCCTTCCTAATTCCCTGTTCGAGCGGCCACGCGACGGACCGAAGCGCTTCCAGAGCGCACGATCATCAGCCAGCGCCTCGCGGCGACCACCGACCAAACGGCCTCGACCATTCCGAATGGCCAGGCCCCTTGCAAGAATCCGTAAATGGAAGCCAGCACGCATGACGCGGCAAAAACCAGCACGAACGCCGAATGCCGCGCTTCGAGCGCGTAGGCGGTCACCATCACGGCGACTGCGAACAACCCGAACAGATTGAGGCCCGTCATACTCATGCTTTCGTCCGCCTTTGTCGCGATCATTCTCATGCCCAACCGATATGCGTAATGATCAAGTCGATCAGCTTGATTCCGATGAAGGGTGCAATGATTCCGCCGACGCCATAGATCAGCAAATTGCGACGCAATAGCGCAGAAGCCCCCAGTGCCCGGTACTTCACGCCACGCAGTGCCAGCGGCACCAGCGCTATGATGATCAGGGCGTTGAAAATTACGGCGGAAAGAATCGCTGACTGCGGCGTTCTGAGCGCCATGACGTTCAGCACGTTCAACACGGGGAACGCGCCGGCAAACATCGCGGGAATGATGGCGAAATATTTCGCCACGTCGTTGGCTACCGAGAATGTCGTCAACGCGCCCCGCGTGATCAGCAATTGCTTGCCGATTTCGACGACCTCGATCAGTTTCGTCGGGTTCGAATCAAGATCGACCATGTTGCCGGCTTCTTTCGCAGCTTGCGTGCCCGCGTTCATGGCAAGACCGACGTCGGCCTGCGCAAGCGCGGGAGCGTCATTGGTGCCGTCGCCGGTCATGGCAACCAGCTTCCCCTTTGCTTGTTCCTGCCGGATCAACGCGAGTTTATCTTCGGGCTTGGCCTGCGCGAGGAAATCGTCCAGGCCAGCTTCGCGGGCGATTGCCGCCGCAGTGAGCGGATTGTCGCCGGTGATCATGACCGTGCGGATTCCCATGGCACGCAACTGATCGAAGCGCTCGCGCATTCCCCCTTTAATGATGTCCTTCAAGTGGATCGTTCCAAGAATGTGGCGGTCTTCGGCCACAAGCAGTGGAGTTCCGCCGGAACTTGCAATCGTCTTCACCGTCTCTTCGACTTGCGAAGGAACGCGAAATCCGTTGACCGAGCACCACGAAACGATTGCTTCAAACGCTCCCTTGCGTATCTCGCGTCCGTCCATGTCGACGCCCGACATGCGCGTCGTCGCCGAAAACGGAATGAACGTGGCCTGGTAGGTCGAAAGCTCGCGGCCGCGCAGTCCGTATTTTTCCTTGGCCAGCACGACAATCGAACGGCCCTCGGGCGTCTCGTCTGAAAAGGAGGCGAGCTGAGCCGCGTCGGCCAGATCCGCATCTTTCACGCCTGGCGCGGGTATGAACTCGGTCGCGCGCCGGTTACCAAGCGTGATGGTTCCGGTCTTGTCAAGCAGCAGCGTATCGACGTCGCCTGCGGCTTCGACGGCGCGTCCGGACATCGCGAGCACGTTGCGCTGCACCACGCGATCCATGCCGGCAATGCCGATGGCCGAAAGCAATCCGCCGATCGTTGTCGGAATCAGGCAAACCAGCAACGAGATCAGCACGAACACCGATTGCGGTGAGCCCGAATAGATCGCCATCGGTTGCAGCGTTACGACAGCAAGCAGGAAGATAATCGTCAGCCCGGCCAACAAAATGTTGAGCGCGATCTCGTTCGGAGTTTTTTGCCGCGCGGCGCCCTCCACGAGCTTGATCATGCGGTCGAGAAACGTTTCGCCCGGGTTCGACATGATCTTGATCGTGATTTCATCGGAAAGGACGCGCGTACCCCCGGTCACCGCAGAGCGGTCGCCGCCAGATTCGCGAATCACGGGCGCCGATTCGCCGGTGATGGCGGATTCGTCCACCGAAGCAACGCCCTCGACAACTTCGCCATCCCCCGGGATGAATTCGCCGGCCGTAACCTTCACAAAATCGCCGGCGCGGAGCTTCGATCCGGGAATCTCCTCTTCGCTTCCGTCCGTGCGCAAACGGCGCGCCATCGTCTCGGCACGTGCTTTACGCAGCGTATCGGCTTGCGCCTTTCCGCGCCCCTCGGCCATGGCCTCGGCAAAATTCGCAAAAAGCACCGTGAACCAGAGCCACAGCGTGATCTGCAGTTCAAAACCGAATCCCGCAAGGTGCATTAGGCGGTCGCGGATCAAGTCGTATGTCGTCACGACCGATCCAATTTCCACCACGAACATCACGGGATTCTTCATCAAAGTCTTCGGGTTAAGCTTGACGAAGGAATCCCGCACCGCGCCACCGACAATTCCCCAGGTCCAGAGTGATTTTCTTGTCGCTTGTGCGCTCATTGTGGTCCTCAAAAAACCTTTCCGGCATACATTTGCAAGTGCTCGAGAATCGGGCCCAGGCTGAGTGCCGGGAAAAATGTTAGTGCGCTGACAATCAAAATCACCGATACCAGCAGGAAGCTGAATAGCGGAGTCGTAACGGGGAAAGTCCCCGCCGATTCAGGCACGATTTTCTTCTGGGCCAGGTTTCCTGCCATCGCCAGCACCGGGATCACCATGAAGAAGCGCCCGAACAACATGTCGAACGCGCCGCTGATGTTGTACCAGGACGTATTTCCGTTAAGACCGCCGAAAGCTGACCCGTTGTTGCCGGCTTGCGAAGTGTAGGCATACAACACCTGCGTCAGGCCGTGCGGCCCCGGATTTGAAATCGACGACGTACCGTAAGGCTTCACGATGGCGAATCCCGTGAGACCCAAAACCAGAAAGCAGAAGATCAGAACGGTAACCATCGCCATCTTCACGTCGTACGCTTCGATCTTCTTCCCGAGATATTCAGGAGTGCGGCCAACCATCAGCCCCGCAATAAACACGGAAATAACGATGAACACGACCATTCCGTAGAGGCCGGCGCCGACTCCACCGAAAATGACCTCGCCAATCATGATGTTGACGAGCGGAACCATGCCGCCAAGCGGGGTAAACGAATCGTGCATGCCGTTCACGGCGCCGCAGCTGGCATCGGTCGTTGCGGTCGCAAACAGTGCCGTGGAGGTAATTCCAAACCGTACTTCCTTGCCCTCCATGTTCCCGCCCGCCTGCAGGGAGCTGGCTTTCTGATCGACGTGCAGCAGTGGATTGCCCCGCGCCTCCATCGCGTACGCGAAGGTGATACCGGCGAGGCACATAAGTGCCATCGCCGCCCACACCGCCCAGCCGTGCTTTTGCGACCCGGTCATTCGGCCGAGCGTGTATGTCAAGCCCGATCCCAGGCACAACATCATCACGATCTGCATGAAATCGGTCAGCGGAGTCGGATTTTCGAACGGATGCGCGCTATTGACGTTGAACGGACCGCCGCCATTGGTCCCGAGAATCTTCACAGCTTCCTGCGAAGCAAACGGCCCCTGCGCGATCACCTGGTCGGTTACGATTTGCGTCGTCGTCTTGCCACTTGAGTCGGTCGCTTGCACCGACTGCGGATTCAGAAGTTTTGCAGTGTCGTAAGGCCGGAGATTCTGGATCATGCCCTGTGAAACGAAAATCAGCGCAATCACCGTGCAAGCCGGGAGCAGGATCCAAAGCAAAGATCGGGTAACATCGACCCAGAAATTGCCGAGCGTCTTGGACTCCTTGCGCGCGAGTCCGCGAATCACTGCGATTGCAAGCGCGATGCCGACGCCGGCGGAGATAAAGTTGTGGTAGGCGAGCCCCACCATCTGAGTGAAGTAACTCATCGTGGATTCGCCGCCGTAGTTCTGCCAGTTTGTGTTTGTAGTGAATGAAGCGGCGGTGTTAAAGGCTAGCGCCTGTGGAACATTCGCCAAATGCTGGGGGTTCCATGGCAGCCACAACTGGACTCTTTCCATCAGGTAAAGCACCAGCATGCTGACCACGCTGAAAAGCAGCATGGCGATGGCGTATTCCTTCCAATCCATCTCGTGCTTTTCGTCGACCCCCGACGTCCTGTAGATCAGTTTCTCGATTGGCCGCAAAGCAGGATCGAGAAATGTTTTCTCACGCGCGAAAACGCGCGTCATGAAGACGCCAAGGGGCTTGGTCAACGCAAGCAGCACCACAAAGAACAATCCGATTTGCAACCAACCGTTCGCAGTCATGGGCTAAAACCTCTCCGGCCACAGCAGGGCCGCGATCAGATACACGCCGGTCAGGACGCATACCGCCAAAAGGACAATATTGCCGAGCATCTCGCGCTCCTTATTTCAGCCGTTCGCACGCCCACACATAGGCGATGGCGACGACAAAAAATCCAACCGAACAAATCACAAAGATCAGGTCTTGCATTGAGGTCAGCTCCTCGCAACGCGCTTGATGGCCAGCCGCCGCATGCCAATCGGAAATGCCGCGACCGAATTGATCTCGCTATCGGACCGGACCGAGCCCACTGAACGCGCGTGCTTTGCGGGTCCTGCCGTTTCCTGCGCTTCGGCCGCATCACGCGGCTCGGGATCCTCGATTCTCTTGCGGAAGACGATCACATGCTTCGCCGGCCGCCGATGGTGGCGGGCCGGCCTGGTCGCCTCCAGATGAAATTGCACAAGAACGTAAAAAAGGAAGACGCAGGCCAGACCAAGCGTGATTGCTCCGGCGATTGCCACTTTCTTTCTCCTCCGCGGCAATAACAGTCCGCACCGCGCGACGGGCCGTTCAAACACGCCCAGATTATTCCCCGACCATCAGGAAGGAATAAGGCAGCTATAAGGATTTCGTAAGGGCTCACGAGATCGAAAAAACAGAAGGAGGGAAAGCAAACGAAGAAAACACTGATGTTACGCGCCATTCGCAAAAACGGGAAAAGAAACGTCCACGACGCCAAGCGCCCGGCTTGCAAACTTGCCCGAGAAACTAGTTCGAGGAAGGTGCAAGCGGACGCGGAGCCCAATCCTG
>Ga0210401_10005760_pt1 | contig 12694 bp, 10 predicted proteins | sample IncBWH32MmetaG_FD_150866 | JGI IMG/M metagenome (GOLD analysis project Ga0210401, IMG submission 150866) | Forest soil microbial communities from Barre Woods Harvard Forest LTER site, Petersham, Massachusetts, United States - Inc-BW-H-32-M | ecosystem: Environmental > Terrestrial > Soil >... | reverse complement strand
GCGCACCCGGACCGTTATCACCCGTTTCGGCCGAAGCGGCACCCGAAGCAGTACAGGCGAGGCAAAGCACCAGCATCGCCAGGTGAGGCGCTGTTACAAGGCGTCGGTTCATATTCATCCCCCTCTTATAAGAGATGCCGGATTCTGTCGCAAACGGTGACCCCGGCCCCCGGGTCATGTGATGGAAAGGCGAAATCGAGGGCCGAACCCGTAGAATCGCCAATTTTCCCTGAACCACGGCTCGGTCATGTCCTTGAAATGCGGCATCGTCGGCCTGCCGAACGTCGGCAAGTCGACCCTGTTCAACGCGCTGACCAAGGCCGGGATCGCGGCCGAGAACTACCCGTTCTGCACGATCGAGCCGAACGTCGGCGTGGTCGAGGTGCCGGATGCGCGCCTCGCGCCGCTGGCTCAGATCGCCAAGCCGGAGCGCGTGGTGCCGGCCACGGTCGAGTTCGTCGACATCGCTGGCCTGGTCGCGGGCGCCAGTAAGGGCGAGGGCCTGGGAAATCAGTTCCTTGCCAACATCCGGGAGTGCGACGCGATCGCGCACATCGTGCGCTGTTTCGAGCACCCGGACATCGTGCACGTGTCCGGGCGGGTCGACCCGGTCGGCGACATCGAGGTGGTGAACACCGAGCTCGCGCTGGCCGATCTGCAGACCGTCGAAAAGCAGCTCGCACGGTACTCCAAGGTCGCGCGCACCGGCGCCGCCGGCGACGAAAAGAAGGAGGCTGTGCGGCTGGTGGGAGCGTTGGAGAAGATCCAGCCCGCGTTGAACCAGGCGCGGCCGGCCCGCTCGGTCGAACTGTCGGCCGAAGAGCGCGCGGTGCTCAGGCCTCTGTTCCTGCTGACGATGAAACCGACCATGTACGTGGCCAACGTGGACGAGCACGGGTTCACCGACAACCCGCTGCTGGATGCCGTGCACGCGCACGCGGCCCGCGAGTCGGCCCCCGTGGTGACCGTTTGCGCCAAGATCGAGGCGGAGATCGCCGATCTGCCGGAACAGGACAAGGCGCTGTTCCTGCACGACATGGGGATGCAGGAAGCCGGCTTGAACCGCGTGATCCGCGCGGGCTACACGCTGCTGGGACTGCAAACCTATTTCACCGCCGGTCCCAAGGAAGTGCGTGCCTGGACCGTCCCGGCCGGCGCCACCGCGCCGCAAGCGGCCGGAGTGATCCACACCGACTTCGAGCGCGGATTCATCCGCGCCGAGGTGATCTCGTTCGATGACTTCGTTGCACACCGGGGCGAGTCTGGCGCCAAAGAGGCCGGCCGGATGCGGTTGGAGGGCAAGGACTACGTGGTTCGCGACGGCGACGTCGTGCACTTCCGATTCAACGTGTGACCCGACTCTTGCCGGTGGAGCCCCGAACCGAACCATCGATGACGGAGCCGCACCAGGGCACCGTCGCTTGCCGCAACTGCGGCAAGCCGGTCGGTTCGAACTTCTGTCCCGAATGCGGGCAGGCCACCCAGCTGCATCCGCCGTCGGTACTGGAGTTCGTGCATGAGGTGGTCTCGCACTACGTCGCCGCCGAGGGCAAGCTGTGGCGCACGCTGGCACTGCTGACTCTGAGGCCGGGGCGGTTGACCGTCGAGTATCTGGCCGGGCGGCGCCAGCGCTACATCGTTCCGATCCGGCTGTACCTGACCGCGAGCTTCCTGTTCTTCGTCTGCCTGCAACTGACCGGTGCGAGTCGCGTGCACATCGTCACCGTGAGCGATCGTGGAGACGTCCAGATCGTCGCCGATGCGGACGCGGGAAAGCGGCCAACCCCCGGACATGAGCAGGACTCCGCCGTCGAGGCGCTGAAGGACCCGCGTGTGAAGCAGGAGCTCGACGCCGAGCACTTTGCCGACTGCGTGCAGCCGGCGTCGCACTGCCCATTGTGGAAGCGCTGGGCCGCGCCCGCGTTCGTAAAGCTGCAGGCCGATCCGCGGCAATTCATCGAGCGGTTTTCCGAGCGGTGGCAACACAGCCTGTCGTACGCGATGTTCTGCCTGCTGCCGATCTTCGCCGTGCTCCTGGCGCTGGCCTACCGCAACCGACGGATGTACTACGGTGAACACCTGGTGTTCGCCTTGCACGTCCACAGCTTCTGGTTCCTGCTCGCGTTGATAACGACGGTGCTGCTGCCCGATTCGCTCGGGCCATTGTTTCCGGCGGTGGCGTTCGGCTACGGAATGTGGGCGCTGCATCGGGTCTATGGTGGCCGCCTTTGGGTGACCGCTGTGCGAGGTCTGGCCATCGCGACCGTTTATTCGCTGATCATTGGAATCGGCGCTGCCGCGCTTTCGATCGCGCTGCTCGCGACTTGAACCGAGGCCGAAGCGCTGATGTAGTTCATCCGCCCGGTCGCCCGTCGCTGGCACAATGGAGGGCAGAACCGTTCGAGGTTGCTGCTTCGTTTGCTGGCTTGAGGGAAGCCGTACACCATGTTGAAGAAGATCCTGATCGGAATCGCAGCACTGGTCGTGCTGATCATCGTGGGTCTGGTCGTTCTGGTGGCCACGTTGGACGTCGACCGCTACAAGCCCCGGATCGAGCAGGAAGCGCACGACCAGCTGGGCCGCACCTTGAAGTTCGACGGCAAGCTGTCGCTGTCGGTGTTTCCAACGATCGCGGTGGCGCTGCCGCACACGACGCTCAGCGAGCACGGGTCGGATGCGCCGTTCCTGAGCCTGGACCGGGCTCGTGTGTCGCTTGAGCTGCTGCCGCTGTTGTCGGGGCGAGTGGAGGCCGGCACCGCATCGCTGTACGGGTTGCGCGCAACGATCGACCGTCGCGCCGATGGAACGACCAATGTGGACGACCTCACGGGGGCCAAGACCAAGCCGCAAACTTCGGCAGCCCCCGGCGCGGGCGCCGGCGGGACGCCGATGCAGTTCGAGCTGGGCGGCGTCGACCTGGTCGACGCGCAGGTGGTGTATCGGGACGAGCAAAAGCACAACACGGTGACGGTTTCGAAGCTCAATCTGAAGACAGGGCGCCTTGCGACAAAAGCCAGTACGCCGATCGATTTTTCGGCTTCGATTGCGGCCACCGAGGCGGCATCCAATGTCGACCTGTCGCTGAAAACCACCGCGGATATCGACCTCGCCAACCATGCATTCGCAGCGCGCGATCTTGACGTCCACGCTCGCGGCCGCTCGGGTGCCAATCAATTCGACGTTGCGCTGACGTCGCCGAAAATCACGGTCGACCCTGAACATACGGTTGGCGACCTGGTCAAGCTGGTGGCCACCGTCACGGGTGGCCAGCAGGTTCGTGCCGAGCTGACATTGCAGAATTTGGCGGGCACCGGCGAGAAAATGTCGATCGGCAAGATCGCGGCGCAGATCGACCTGGAAGCGCCGACCCTGCCGCAAAAGAAGCTGAAGGTGAACCTGGATGGCTCTTTCAGCGTTGATACGAAGGCACAGGACATCGGCGCCCGGCTGGGCGTGCACTTCGATGAAACCAATGGAGCGATCAAAGTCGCGGTGCAGGGATTTTCGACACCGCATATCGGCTTCGATGCCGACGTGGACAAGCTGAACCTGGACCGCTATGTACCCTCCGAAGCGCGAAGCGCGAAGGAGGGCGGCGCCAAGCCTGCCGCCACGCCGACTGCGGCCGCTCCCTCGCCAGCGGACCCGAAAGTCGATATGTCGCCGCTCAAACCGCTGAACCTGACCGGCGAAGTTCGAATCGGCGCCTTGCAGGTCCACAACGCGAAGGCGTTCAAGATCAAGGTCGGCGTGCACGCGGCCGGGGGTCGCCTCGACGTGGCACCCATGCAGGGCAGCCTGTACGAGGGTTCGCTGAACGGCACGGCCAGACTGGAGGCGGACGCCAACCGGGTCGCGGTCAACGCGGCGCTGGATGGCATTTCGATCGGACCGCTGTTGACCGACCTGATGGGCAAGGAGCTGCTCGACGGTCACGGCGGCGTGAAGCTGAACGTCGCGACCGCCGGTGCGACGGTCGGGGCGATGCGCCGCGCGCTCGGGGGCAGCGCGTCGCTCGCGCTGCGCGACGGCGCGGTGCACGGTATCAACATCGCTCAGAAGCTGCGCGACGTGAAAGCCGCGCTGGCAGGCGGCACGTCCCAGACCGGGGCCGCGAACACGGCCGACAAGACCGACTTTTCTGAGAAGACCGACTTTTCTGAGTTGAGTGGCAGCTTCGCGATCAAGAACGGGGTGGCGACCAACAACGACCTGCAAGCCAAGTCGCCGCTGCTGCGCCTGAACGGTGCCGGCACCATCGATATCGGCGCCGGCGCGCTCGACTACACGGTGCAGGCGTCGGTGGTCGGAACGCTGGCTGGCCAGGGCGGCGGCGACCTCGCCAACCTGAACGGGGTAACGATTCCGGTGCATCTGACCGGGCCCTTCACGGCGATGTCGTACCAGCTCGACTGGGGGTCGCTGGCGCGGCAGGCCGCCAAGAGCCAGGCGACCGAGCAGTTGAAGAACCTTCTGGGAGGCAAGCTCCAGAAGGGCAATCAGTCGTCCGGACAGAACAGCCTGGGCGATGCGCTGAAGGGTCTGCTTGGAAAACCGCCGTCGAACTGAGCGTGGCCTTGCGCAGAGCGTGAAGCCCGGCGCCCGGGATGACACGAAAGTGCCGTGGTATCGGCGGCGGTATTGGCCACCATGTCGGCTGCTGATTGCGCTGCTGCCGCTCGCCGCGGGGGCGAGCTGGGCGCAGCAACCGGCCATTGTCGAGTTGCATCATCGCAGCGTCGAATCGCTGGTCACGGTGCTGCCTCCGCTGGTCGCGCCGGCTGTCGTGACCGGCGCCGGCTCACAGCTGCAGGTGCGCGCCTCGGCGTCGGACTTGCCGCGTGTGGTGCGCCTGATCGAAGAGTCGGACCGGCCGCTCAGAGCGCTGGTGGTCGCGTTCAGCGATGAGCCTCCCGGCGGCCAGGACGTGCAGACCGCTGCGCGCCCCCCGCTTGCGGGCGGATCAATCACGTTGTCCACGGGCACAGCCATGCCGCCGGACCCGGTCGGCAACGGTCAGGTTCTGTCGACGCGGCCTGACCGCGGCTCGACCCGGGTTATGGAGGGTGAGGCGTTGCGGCTCTCGATGCCGGCACCGCAGTCGCTTTGGTTTGGTGTTCACGGCGGTCGTGGGGGTCAGCAAAAACCGAAAGCGGCCGCGGCGGGAGCCGACAACGGCGCCTCGGCGGCGGCCGCAGTTCAGGGCGTCGTGCATTTCGACGGGGTCTCGGACGTCATCGCGCGCGTCTGGGTCGCCCAAGCGACCGTGGCGATCGAGTTGAAGCCGCTGGCGTCCGGCAGTTTGGACGCGGGAGCTGATCGAGCTTCAGAACAAGCGATCGTCTACGGCCGGATCGGCCAATGGATCGCGCTGGCCGATTCAGGAGTCGACGTTCAGGCGGCGTCCCACGGGTCCGGCGCGCCGCGTGGCGGCCTCTGGATCAGGGTCGACGCAGCGCCTGACTCGGCCGGCACCTGGCTCGACTCGCACTAGCACCAGCACCGAGCGCGGCGCGGCGGCAGTTCCCACAGGAGCCTTTACGGCTGGCCGGCCGACCCACCGAGCTGGGAGACGCGGTTCTTCAACCACCGCTCGACCGACGGGAACACGAACTTGCTGACGTCGCCCCCGAGCATCGCGATCTCGCGCACGATCGAGCCTGAAATGAACTGATACTGGTCCGCCGGGGTCAGAAACATCGTTTCGACGTCCGGCAACAGGTAGCGGTTCATCCCGGCCATCTGGAACTCGTACTCGAAGTCGGAGACGGCGCGCAGCCCACGCAGGATTACCCGCGCGTTCTGTTCGCGCGCGAAGTCCTTCAGCAGGCCGCGAAAGCCGACGACCTCGACGTTCGGGTAGTGGCCCAGCACCTCGCGAGCGATTTCGATCCGCTCGTCCAGCGTAAACACGGGCCCCTTGCCCGCACTCTCGGCGACGCCGACGATCAGCTTGGCGAACAGCCCGGCCGCTCTGCGCACCAGATCCTCGTGACCTCGAGTCAGAGGATCGAAAGTTCCGGGATATACCGCGATCACGATGGACATGCGATCGGCTCCGAAGACGGCGTCGTTGAAAAAGCCGCGCCATTATTTCAGGACTGTTGCAAACCCAGCAAATGAAAATGGACCCGCCCGGCGCGTGCGGCCCGCAGGGTCTGCAGTCCCAGCCCACCGATCTGCTCATCCTTAAGGGGCGCCTGCCACTCTGCGTAAATCGATCCACCGGGGGCGACCACCCGGCGCGCCGCCGCCAGTGCCGGCTGCAGCAGCGGGCCGCCGTAAGGCGGATCGACAAAAACGAGGTCGAAAGAGGCTGGCGCGAGGCCACGCACCACCTCGAGCGCGTCGCCATGGACCACTTCGACTTCGCGGGCGCCGAGCCGGTCGCGCAGCGCGATCAGGCGGCCCACCAGCTCCGGATCGCGCTCGACCAGCACAACCTGGGAAGCGCCGCGCGAGGCCAATTCGAATCCGAGCGCTCCGGTGCCGGCGAACAGGTCGATGCCCCGTTTCGATTCCAGATCGTGGTAAAGGTGCGACAACCAGTTGAACAGCGTTTCGCGCACCCGATCCGGTGTCGGCCGCAACTGCGCGCGATTCGCTACCTGGATCGGGGTGCGGCGGTACCGGCCGCCGATGATCCTGACCCGATTCGGAGCGTTGGCCAAGCGGCCGGCTGTGGCCACGGTCGTCTTGATGCTGGATAGGTGCGTCAGTAGGCCCTTGGATCGATTAGGCCCTTGGCCTGGCTCAATCGTGCCGCTTTGATCCACTACACTGCCGGGCGCGGCCGCAGCCGGATGATTGCAGATAAATGAGCGAAAAGGATCAGGGCTGGCTGGCTCGCCTTAAGCAGGGTCTGGCGAAGACGCGAGCCGGCATCGTCGAATTGTTTTCGGCTCCACACGTCGACGAGGCGCTGTTCGATGAGCTCGAAACGGCGCTGGTCAGCGCAGACACCGGAGTGCCGGCGGCGCAACTGCTGCTGCAGCGGGTTCGGGCCCGGCTCGGCCGGGGCGGCGCACCCGACGCCGAGTCGGTGCGAGTCGCGCTGCGCGATGAACTGACGGCGCTGCTGGCGCCGTGCGAACGTCCGTTGCAGCTGGCGCGCGAGCGGCCTTGCGTGTTGATGGTCGCCGGCGTCAACGGCAGCGGCAAAACCACGACGATCGGAAAGCTCGCTCACTGGTTCGCGCGCAACCACCACAAGGTACTGCTGGCCGCAGGCGACACATTCCGCGCGGCCGCGCGCGAGCAGTTGCAGATCTGGGGGCAACGCAACGGCGTCGAGGTGATTTCCCAGGCGAGCGGCGACCCGGCCGCGGTGATTTTCGACGCGGTCGCCGCAGCGCGCGCCCGCTCGGTCGACGTGCTGATCGCCGACACGGCTGGCCGTCTGCCGACGCAGTCGCACCTGATGGAGGAGTTGAAGCGGATCAAGCGGGCGATCGCCAAAGGGCAGGACGGCGCTCCGCACGAAGTGCTGCTGATCGTCGACGGCACCAACGGCCAGAACGTACTCGCGCAGGTGCGCGCATTCGACCAGGCGATCGGGCTGACCGGTCTGATCGTCACCAAGCTGGACGGAACGGCCAAGGGCGGTGTGGTCGCCGCGTTGGCGCGCGAGCCGCGCGAGCGGCCGCTGCCGATTCTGTTCGTGGGCGTCGGCGAGGGACTGGACGATTTGCAGCCGTTTTCGGCGCGCCAGTTCGCCGAGGCGCTGGTCGGACCCTGACTATCCATCATGCTGCTCGCCGCCGTCGACGTCGGTTCCAACAGCTTCCGCCTCGAAATCGGACGCGCCGACGGCTCGCATATCGAGCGCCACGGCTACTGGAAGGAGATCGTGCGACTGGCGGCTGGCCTGGACGAGAACAACCGGCTGTCCAGGAGGGCAATCGAGTCGGCCGCCGAGTGCCTGGCGCGGATCAACGAGCGCCTGCGCGGGATGTCCACGTCGCACGTGCGTGCCGTCGGCACGCAGACGCTGCGCCAGGCGATCAATGCGGACGAGTTTCTGCTGGAAGGCCAGCACGCACTGGGCTTCCCGATCGAAATCATTTCGGGTCGCGAGGAGGCCCGCCTCGTATTCGAAGGCTGCATGCACTCGCTGACACCGAGTTCGAAACGGCGCCTGGTGGTCGATATCGGCGGCGCCTCCAGCGAGGTGATCGTCGGGCGCACCTTCGAAGCCGACAAGGCGGAATCGTTCAAGGTCGGATGCCTGAACATGACGTTGAAGTTCTTCCCGGACGGCGTGATCGATCGGGCATCGCTGCGGCGCGCCCAGGTTGCATCCCAGGCCGAATTCGAAGAAGCCGAGTCGTTCTTCGGCCGGGGACGATGGGACGAGGCGTACGGCACCAGCGGCACCATCGGTGCGGTGTCGCTGGTGCTGCGGCAGCAGGGTTGGACCGACGGGACGATCACTGCGGCCGGGCTGGGGCGACTGCGTCAAACCCTTCTGTCGGCGGGTGATGTGCGCCGCGTCCGTTTCGACGGCATCAAGCAGGAAAGGGCCGCGGTGCTGGCGGGCGGCCTCGCCGTGTTGATGGCGATCTTCGAGACGTTCGGGTTGCAGGAGCTGCGCACGGCCAAGGGCGGCTTGCGGCTCGGGGTCCTGTACGACCTGCTGGGACGGCGAGAAAGCCACGACATCCGGGACGCCACGGTCGACCGGTGGCAGCTGCGCTTCGGCGTGGACCGCGCGCAGTCCGAGCGCGTGGCGCAAACGGCCGTCAGCCTGTTTCGCGCGGTTGCGCCGTCGGTCGATGGGGAAGCGCTCAAACGGGTGCTGATTGCGGCCCAGTTGCACGAGGTCGGCACGGCGGTTTCGCACGGCGACTACCACAAGCATTCGGCCTACCTGATCGAGCACGGTGATTTGCCCGGTTTTTCGACCTCGGACCAGAAAAGCATTGCAGAACTGGTGCTGGGCCAACGCGGCAACCTGAAGAAGGTGTCGTCCTTGCTCGAAGAGCCTGAACGGGCCGCCGCGCTGCTGGCGCTGCGGTTGGCCGTGATCCTGAATCACGCGCGGCGCGACGTCGTATTCGACCGATGGAACTTGCGCTTTGCGCGGACGATCGACTTCGGGCTGGAGCGCGCCTGGCTCGACCAGCATCCACTGTCGCGCCATCTGCTGGAAGAGGAAGCCGAGCAGTGGCAGCGAGTCGGAGTGCGTTTTTCGATTCGCGAGCTGAGCTAGGTTCATTGCCGGTCTGTCGTCGTAAAAGGCGGCTCGCACGGCCGGATCATCACTTCGTCGCAATCGGATGGCAACGCACAGAGCGCCTGCCTACATTGACGCCTCCGATGAGAAGCCCCTGCGCTCGCTTCGAACGCCCTGGCGATATTCCACTCGCGATCCGGGTCCAGATCGTCTTTTTGATTGCGGTTCTGTCACACAGCGCAGCCCGCGCTCAGCACGCGTCGGACAATCCGGTGGCGTCGGCCGATGACGCGTTTGGGTTGACTCTAGGACTGGAGAGCATCGGTATGTATGGGCCGGGCGGCGTCCGGGGTTTCAATCCGCAGATTGCCGGCAACGTGCGAATCAACGGCTTGTATTTCGACCAGCAGGCAGGCCTGTCCAATCGAGTGGTCGAAGGCTCGACCATCCGAGTCGGAGTCAGCGAGATCGGCTATGCCTTTCCGGCGCCGACGGGCATCGTGGACTATGACCTGAGGCATCCGGGAAACGGCACGCCCACGGTCACGGTCGTCACCAACGCTGGCCCCTTCGAGAGCAAGGGCGTGAGCGCGGACGGCAATGTGCCCGTGATCGACAAGCAGCTCCAAGTCCCCATCGGAGTGAGCTATCAGATCAGCACGCAGACGCCGTATACGCAGAACCCCGGCTACACGTCGCACGTGGCCAACTTCGGCGCCACGCCGCAGTGGTCACCCAATGACCGCCTCACGTTCCGCTGGATATTCGATTGGCAGCAGACCACCGACGCCAGGACGTTGCCGTTCGTGTTCACGGCCGGCGATTTCCTGCCGCCGAAGATTCGCCGCGGCTACCTGGGGCAGGACTGGGCCGAAGGCCGCAGCCTCTCCAAAAACTACGGCGGCACCGTCAATGCCCAACTGGGCGAGCGGTGGTCATTGGCCGCGGGGCTGTTCCGATCGATTTCCGACAACCCCGTCAGTTTTTCGGATCTCTACGTGAACACGGATCCGAAGGGCTTCGCCGACCATCTTGTGATCGGCTATCCCGACCAGTCGACATCGTCGACCTCGGGTGAAATCCGCCTGACCGGCCGCTTTTCGGCGAACTCCTGGCATCACAGTGTCGTCGCCCTGGCGCGCGGCCGCGACACGCTGGCGTACTACGGGGGCGAGGATGTCGTCGATGTCGGGCCGGCCTTCATCGACCGGGGCTTGCAGGTGTCGGAGCCGGCTTTTCGCTATTCCCCCAGGACGTCCGATCGCACGCAGCTATGGAGCACGGGGTTGGGATATCGCGGGCAGTGGGACAAGCGCGGAGATCTTGCCGTCGGCCTCCAACAGGAGCACTACAGCAAGTCGGTCAGCTCGCCCGGGGCGCCGCAGGCTCGCCTGGGCGATCATCCCCTGCGCTTCTATGGACAGGCGTCGATGAGATTCGGCGAGCGCCTGACTGCATACAGTGGATATACGCAGGGACTGGAGGATTCAGGAACCGCCTCGAACGGCGCGGTCAATCGCGGTGCCATCCTGCCTACCGCGAGAACCTGGCAAGCGGATGCCGGAGTTCGCTACTCGATCACGTCCAGCGTGAAGCTCATTGCCGGCATATTCGAGATTGAAAAGCCGTACTTCAACCTCGATACGAGAGGAATCGATCGCGAGCTCGGCAAGCAGCGGGCCAAGGGGGCCGAGTTGTCGCTTTCCGGAGAGGTCGTGAAGAACCTTCACCTCACCTCGGGGGTATTGATGGGCGAGGTCGAAATTGTCGGAGCTGATTTGAGCGCAGAAGGCGTCGGACACATTGCCTTCGGTCAGCCGCATTGGATGTCAACGTCCAACGCCGACTACACCTTTCCATGGTGGCCTGCGCTTTCCATGGATTTCACCGTTTTTTACTTCGGCGACTCTCCGGCCAGCATCGACAGCAAAGTCATCAATCCCGCGCAGACGATCCTCAGCCTGGGCGGCCGGTACAAATTCCACTTGTTCGGCAGTCCGGCAGCGCTGCGCGTGCAGGCCAACAACCTGACGAATTTCTACTTCTGGAACATGACGTATGTGCCGGGATTCACGCAGTGGCCCCCGCGCAGCGTCACCGGATACCTGACCGCCGATTTCTGAGGCAGCCAGCCCCAGCAGGCGGTCGAAAAGCGTAGCGAGCAGGGTCGGGTTTCGACCGAGCAGCGGAACTGTATGAAGGAATGCCGTGAGCAGCGGAGGTCGAAAATCGATCAGCGCAGGTGCTTTGCAGGCGCCTTCTAAGCGGCGATCCGGAACTGCCCGATGATCTGAGTCAGGTTACCCGCCTGCTCTTTCATCGACTGAGCCGCAGCAGCGGCCTGCTCGGCCATGGCGGCGTTCTGTTGGGTGGTCTCATCCATCCGCGTGACGGTCTCGCCGATGCGCTCGATGCCGCCGCTTTGCGCGGCTCCCGCATCGGCCAATTCGCGCATGATCCGGCTCACCTCGGTCACGCTGTTGACGATTTCCCCCATCGTCTCGCCGGCCGAGTCGACCAGCCGCGCGCCGGCCCCGATCTTCTCGACGGAATCGCTGATCAGCGCCTTGATTTCCCTGGCGGCGGTCGCGCTGCGCTGCGCCAGGCTGCGCACCTCGGCAGCCACCACGGCAAAGCCGCGACCTTGTTCGCCGGCGCGCGCCGCCTCGACCGCAGCGTTCAGCGCGAGGATGTTGGTCTGGAACGCGATGCCGTCGATGACGCCGATGATGTCGACGATACGGCCGGCACTGTCGTTGATCTGGCTCATCATGCGGACCACCTCGGACACGACGTTGCCGCCGCGCGTGGCGACCTCGGCCGCCGAGCTGACCAGCTGATTGACCGAGTGCGCCTGCTCCGCATTGCGCTTGACGGTCGATGTCAGTTCGTCCATCGAGCCGGACGCCTGCTGCAGGGACGCCGCTTGAGTCTCGGTGCGGGACGACAGATTGGCGCTGGCGCTGACGATTTCGCCAGCGGCTGCGTTGATCGCGTCGGCCGCCGAGCGGATTCCCGTGACCGATTTGACCAGGCTCCTCTGCATCTGCTTCAGTTCGTGCAGCAGCCAGCCCAGCTCGTCACGCGTGTCGGAGCTGATCTGGTTATCGAGTTGACCGCGTGCGATCGCCATGGCGACGTCGACGGCCTTGTGGAACGGCTTGACGATGCTGGCAGCAACCACCCGGCCGGCCAGCCCGCTGACGAGCGCCGCTGCGCTCATCGAAGCGATCACCACGCCCAGCGAGCCGCCCGCCCAAAGGACAAAACCGGTCGCGGCGGCGAACGAGGCCATCGTGACCCCGACCGCGCTCCAGATGCGCACTGCCATGGGCCAGTCTTTGAAACGCATACCCCGCTCCCCCTAGATCAGAGGGGTAACGCTAGCGGTCTGGCGGCGTATTGCCGTTTCGAATAGCGGAAAGAATTGGAAGCAATTCCGGGCACTAACGGGTTGCCAGCCCCGCAACCCGAATCCTCCGGCCTCGCTGGGGCGGGTCAGGCCAGGTCGGGGTTGAT
>Ga0210401_10005759_pt1 | contig 12695 bp, 6 predicted proteins | sample IncBWH32MmetaG_FD_150866 | JGI IMG/M metagenome (GOLD analysis project Ga0210401, IMG submission 150866) | Forest soil microbial communities from Barre Woods Harvard Forest LTER site, Petersham, Massachusetts, United States - Inc-BW-H-32-M | ecosystem: Environmental > Terrestrial > Soil >... | reverse complement strand
CGCGGAACGACGAACGCCGTTGCGCTCGACCTGTGCGCGCCAGCGATCGGGACCAAGCTTCGTGACGTATGCCATGCGGGATTGCGTGCGGGCGCCAGACGGGCGAAGTATGCAGGAAACGGCCGGAAACCGCATCTTGACGGGAGAGCGCCTGAGCTGATTTACAGAGGGAAAATGGGGTATCGGAGGAAATTGCAGGAAATGGTGTGGTCCCCCGGCCAGGAGTCGAACCTGGATCTCACGCTTAGGAGGCGCGTGCACTATCCATTGTGCTACCGGGAGATGGTCGCGGGCGCGCGCAATGTTGCGCGGAGCTTGCTAGCGGTTTTGTCGCGGAGTATACGAGCGGCCCCGCGTGTTACACCCCAGTGGCGGTTGCTCAACAAGCAGGCAGGGCAGCTGCGCGCAGTACTGGCGCCGTTTGGAGGCGCTGAGCTCGCTGTTATCCACACGGACTGTGGATAAAATCCGCTGCTCATCCCACCACTGCACGGTCCGATTTCAATGTCTCGAACGCGCCCCGAAGGCCGCGACTACAGCGAAGCGTCGATCCGGGTCCTGAAGGGCCTGGAGCCGGTGCGCCAGCGCCCCGGCATGTACACGCGCACCGATAGCCCGCTGCACATCGTGCAGGAGGTGATCGACAACGCCTCCGATGAGGTTCTGGCGGGCAGTGCGACCCGGATCGACGTCACGGTCCACAAGGACGGGGCGGTCACGGTCGAGGACGATGGCCGCGGCATTCCGGTCGGCCTTCATCCCGAGGAGGGTCAGCCGGTCATCGAGCTCGTCTTCACGCGCTTGCACGCAGGTGGCAAATTCGAGAAGGGCGGTGCCAGCGCCTATTCCTTCGCCGGCGGGTTGCACGGGGTCGGAGTCTCGGTCACCAATGCGCTGTCGAGCCGCCTCGAAGTAACCGTGTGGCGCGATGGGCGGGTCCACACGATCTCGTTTGCCGATGGCGAGGTTCACACTCCGCTGGCGTCTCGGGCCGCAAAGGCCAGCGATCCGGCCAGCGGCACCCGCGTGACCGTGTTACCGAACAAGAAGTACTTCGATACGGTTCAAGTTCCGGCCGACGAGCTCGAGCGCCTGCTTCGCAGCAAGGCGATGCTGCTGCCCGGCTTGCAGGTGAGCCTCACTTTCGAGCGCGACGGACGCCGGCACGACTGGCGGTACACGGGTGGTTTGAGCCAGTACCTGGAGCAGGCGCTGGCGTCGGCCCCGATCGCACCGCTGTTTGAGTCCGAGGGATACGCCCCCGAAGACGATCCGACTTGGGCGCCCGGCGAAGGCGCGCGCTGGGTGCTGGCGTGGACGGACGAAGGTGCCACGACGCGGGAATCCTTCGTGAACCTGATTCCAACGCCGGCCGGTGGGATGCACGAGGCCGGGCTGCGCGAAGGCGTGTTCAACGCGGTGCGCGCATTCGCCGAGGCGCATGGCTTGACCCCCAAAGGCGTCAAGGTCCTGCCGGACGACGTGTTCGGGCGCGCCAGCTTTTTGCTTTCAGCCAAAGTCCTTGACCCACAGTTCCAGGGCCAGATCAAGGAGCGACTGAACAGCCGCGATGCAGTTCGGCTGATCGGGTCTTTCGTGCGCCCGCAACTCGAATTCTGGTTGAACCAGAATCCTCAATTCGGCCGCAACATCGTCGATCTGGCGATTCGCCAGGCTCAAGCGCGCGCGCGCGAAGCCCAGAAGGTACAGAAGCGAAAGGGCTCGGCGGTGGCTGTGCTGCCGGGCAAGCTGACCGACTGCGAATCCACCGATCTAACGCGCAACGAGCTGTTCCTGGTCGAGGGCGATTCGGCGGGCGGTTCGGCCAAGATGGGGCGCGACAAGGAGTTCCAGGCCATTTTGCCGCTGCGCGGCAAGGTACTGAATACGTGGGAGATCGAGCGCGATCGACTGTTCGCCAATGCCGAGGTTCACGACATCGCCATTGCGATCGGCGTCGATCCGCATTCGGCCGATGAGGAGATCGACCTTGCGGGGTTGAGATACGGGAAGATCTGCATTCTGGCCGATGCCGACGTGGACGGCGCACACATCCAGGTTTTGCTGTTGACGCTGTTCTTCCGGCACTTCCGTCGTCTGGTCGAGCGCGGAAACGTGTACGTGGCGCGGCCGCCGCTGTTTCGAATCGACGTTCCGGCCCAAGGGCGCCGGCCGGCCCGCCGTCTGTATTGCCTTGACGAGGCCGAGCGCGACGCGACACTGGCCAAGCTACGCGACGAGGGCGTGCGCGAGGCGTCCTGGGAGATCGGACGCTTCAAGGGACTCGGGGAGATGTCCGCGGAACAGCTGTGGGAAACCACGATGAACCCGGACACCCGCCGCTTGCTGCCGGTTGCACTCGGCTCGATGCCGGTACCGGACACGTCCAAGGCCTTCACGATGTTGATGGGCCGCAACGAAGCGCCCCAGCGGCGCGCCTGGCTTGAAGAGCACGGGCACGAAGTCGAGGCGGACGTCTGAAACGCCCCCCTTTTCGGAGGATCGCCCCCGTTGTGCAGCCCACGGTGGAGCGTACTGTAGGGTGCGTTGAGGTGGGTCTGGGCGAGATGACGACGGTCGAGAATTCTGCGCTGAGCGGCGCCGGGCGCCATGGTCAGAGCGAACTGGGTTGGCCATGGCCCGATCCGGTGCCAAGTGATGGCGAGCAGCGCCTGATGTCGCTGCTCGAGTTGTCGTGCGACTGGGTCTGGGACATGGACGAGTCGCTGCGCTTCGCGTCGGTGCGTGCCACGGGTTACGGCAAAGCGCTCTTGCAGGACGAGGAACTGCTCGGGCGGCGCTTTTGGGAGCTGGAAGGCGAGCTGATCCGTCCGGCCAGTTGGGGGGAGCATCAGGCGAGCCTCGAGGCTCACCGGCCTTTCCGGGATCTGATCCTTCGTCGCTGGCTGCCCAGTGGTGAGGCGGTCTACCACCTGGCCAGCGGCGATCCCGTCTTTGACGCCGATGGGCGCTTCGGTGGCTACCGCGGCATCGGCAAGGACGTCACCGAGTTGATGCGCACCCAGGAGTCGGTCGAGCAGCTGGCTGCCTATGACGCGCTGACGCGCCTGCCGAACCGGCAGGCCTTCGACGAACGGGCCCAGCGGCTGTTGTCGAACGCCTACGCTGACGGCCAGGCCTGCGCGATGCTGTACATCGATCTGGATGACTTTCGCCTTTTGAATAATGGCTACGGGCACCGCATCGGCGACCAGGTGTTGGCTCTGGTGGCGGAACGGATGCGCGCGGTGGTTCGAGAGCCGAACCTGCTGGGGCGTCGCGGGGGCGACGAGCTGGTGGCCCTGTTGGTCGACCCCGACGTTGCAGTCGAAACGTCGCGCCAGCTGATCGAGGCGATCTCGCAGCCGGCCCGCGTATTCGGCATGGAGATCACGGTGACGGCTTCGGTCGGCATCGCGTTCTTCCCGAAGGACGGCGTCGACCTGGATTCGCTGCTGAATGCGGCCGATGCGGCGATGTACCAGGCCAAGGATCAGGGCCGGTGCACCCACGCGTTCTTCACGACGGCGGTGGCCCGGCGCGTCGACCTCAGGCTGCGGCTCGAGCAGCGGTTGCGAAGGGCGTTCGAGGCGCGCGACTTTCGGCTGTACTACCAGCCCCTGGTGTCGTTGGCCGACGGCCGGATGGTCGGCGCCGAAGCGTTGCTGCGATGGAAGGATCTGGAACTGGGTGACATTTCGCCCGCCGAGTTCATTCCGATCGCCGAGGAAAGCGGGCTGATTGTCGGCGTCGGCGATTGGGTGTTGCGGGAAGCGTGTCGACAGATACAGATCTGGCGCCAGATCGGGCTGACGGTGCCGCCGATCGCGATCAACGTGTCCGGCAGGCAGTTGCAACAGAACCTTTGCGTTGATGGCATGTTGGAAGTGCTTCGACAATTCGGACTGATGCCGAGTGACATCGAGATCGAGGTGACCGAGAACGGTCTGCTCGCCGCGACCGCAGTGTCCCGCGAGAACCTGGTTCGGCTGCACCAGGCCGGCGTGAAGATCGCACTGGACGATTTCGGCGTCGGCTACTCGAGTCTGTCGCACCTGCGCGACCATCCGATCAGCCGCCTGAAGATCGATCGAAGTTTTACGGTGGACTGCATGCGTCACGACCGCACCCTGACCATTGTGAAGGCGGTCATCGACATGGCGCGCAGCCTGGGGCTGAGCGTGACCGCCGAGGGAATCGAGACCCAAGCCCAGCAGACCTGGATGCAGCATCTGGGCTGCGAATCCGCGCAGGGCTTCCTGTTCGCCCGTCCGATGAGTGCAGAAGATTTCGTCAACGTCTTCGCGGGCCGCAATGACCTGGGCCGCGAAAAGTCCCTGATGCGCTGACCCGGCGCCTCCGCGGTAACATCCGCCCGCCTTCGCGCTGCGCGCTTCGGCGGGCGAGCCCTCCAACTTCGCGCGCCGCGCTTCGGCGGATAAGCCTGCGACCTTCGCGCACCGCGCTTCGGCGGGCTTACCCGCCGTAGCCCACCGGGCGAAGGCGGCCGCCAACCTGGGGGGTGAAAAGCCGATGCCGGAACAGTTGACGCTGTTGAAACCGAACGGCGACGAAGAAAGTCTCACGCTCGCCACCTTCGCGCAGCGAGCCTATCTGGACTACGCGGTGTCGGTCGTCAAGGCGCGCGCGTTGCCGGATGTGTGCGATGGCTGCAAGCCGGTGCAGCGCCGGATCCTGTACGCGATGAATGCGATGGGGCTCACCGCGAGCTCCAAGCATGTCAAGTCGGCGCGCGTGGTCGGCGACGTGATCGGCAAATACCACCCCCACGGTGACCAGGCGGCGTACGACGCGCTGGTGCGGATGGCACAGGGCTTTTCGCTGCGCTATCCGCTGATCGATGGGCAGGGCAATTTTGGCAGCCGCGACGACGACCCGGCCGCGGCGATGCGCTACACGGAAGCTCGACTGACTCCGATCGCGCGGCTGCTGCTGGACGAGCTCGACGAGGGAACGGCCGATTTCGCGCCGAACTACGACGGCAGCCAGCAGGAGCCACGTCTTCTACCGGCGCGGTTGCCGTTAGTTCTGCTGAACGGCGCCTCCGGCATCGCGGTGGGAATGGCCACCGAGATCCCGTCGCACAACCTGGCGGAGATCGTGCGCGCGCTGCAGGTCGCGCTCAACGATCCGAAGGCCGATCTGGACGCCGTGATGCGCGAGGTTCCGGGGCCGGATTTTCCCGGTGGCGGGCAAATCATCTCCGGTGCCGACGAGCTGAAAGCCGTGTACGCGAGCGGCCGTGGGAGCCTGAAAGCGCGCGCCAGCTACCGCTTCGAGGAGCTGGCGCGCGGCCAGTGGCAACTGGTCGTGCACGAGCTGCCACCCGGGGTCTCGTCGCGCCGGGTCCAGGAGGAAATCGAGGAGCTGGTCAATCCGAAGCCGAAGGCCGGCAAGAAGGCGCTTGGTGCCGATCAACAGCAGCTGCGGCAGGTCGTGCTGTCGGTGCTGGACTCGATGCGCGACGAATCGGGCAAGGAGGCGGCGGTTCGGCTGGTGTTCGAGCCGCGCACATCGAAGATCGATCGCGACGAGTTCGCTCGCACGCTGCTGGCCCACACGAGCCTCGAGGCCAGCGTTCCGGTGAACCTGGTGATGATCGGCCGGGACGGCCGGCCTCAGCAGAAACCCCTGGTCCGGATCCTGCACGAGTGGATCGAGTATCGGATCGACACGGTGCGGCGCCGCACGCAATACCGCTTCGACCGCGTGACCGATCGAGTGCATGTGCTGGAAGGCCGGCAGATCGTCCTGCTGAGCATCGATCGCGTGATCAAGGTCATTCGCAACTCGGACGATCCCAAACCGGCGCTGATGCGCGAGTTCAAACTGAGCGAGCGCCAGACCGACGACATCCTGGAATTGCGCTTGCGGCAGCTGGCTCGACTGGAGGCGCTGAAGATCGAGAAGGAGCTGGGCGATCTGCGCAAGGAAGGCGCGGCGCTGAGAAAGCTGCTCGATTCACCCGCGGCGCTGCGCAAGCAGGTCGGCAAGGAATTCGATGAGGATACGAAGAAATACGGTGACGCGAGGCGCACCCGGATCGAGGCGGCCGAGCGCGCGGTGGCCGAAGTCAAGGTGCTCGACGAGCCGGTCACCGTCATCGTGTCCGAAATGGGGTTTGCGCGGGCTCGCTCGGGCCACGGCCACGACGCCAGCCAGTTCACCTTCAAGCCGGGCGATGGCTTGTACGACGCATACGAGTGCCGCACCGTCGACAGCCTGGTGGCTATCGGTTCCAACGGGCGCGTTTACTCGATTCCGGTCGCCCAGCTGCCGTCAGCACGCGGCGATGGGGCGCCCGTGACTTCACTGATCGATCTGCAGGCCGACACCCGGCTGGTGGCGTACGCGGCCGGGGCGCCTGATGTGCCGCTGCTGGTGGCCACCAGCGCGGGGCGCGGCTTTGCCTGTCGGCTGGGAGATTTGATGTCGCGCCAGCGCGGCGGCAAGCAATACATCGGCGTGGAAGAAGGTCAGGAGCCGATTCGGCCGAGCATCGTCGACCCGGCGAGCGATCACCTGATCGCGTGCGCGTCGGGCCAGGGGCGTCTGCTGGTTTTCGAGGCGTCCGAGATCAAAGCGCAGCCCGCCGGCGGGCGTGGCGTCATCCTGATGGGGCTGGACGACAACGAGCCGATGGTGGCCGTCACCACGTGCGGTGCGGCCGGCATCCTGGCGCGAGGCAACGCCGCCAAATCCGGCAAGCCTCTCGAAGTTGCGCTGGGCGAGGCTGAGCTGCAGAAGTACCACGGCCACCGCGCGCGCAAGGGCCTGTTGCTGGCGCCGCGGATGCGTGTGACTGCAATCACACGAGCAAAGTCCCCTGGCTGACCATCACAGAGGCGCCGCCGACCCGGACTTCGGTGACCCGGTCGTCCTCGCGTTCGACGCGAAGGGCGATACGACTGGGCCGGCCGATCTCCTCGCCCTGCAGCAGCGTGAACTCGGATCGGCGGGTAGCCTCGGGGGCGTAGCAGGCCAGCCAACCGGCAAAGGCGGCAGCGGCCGATCCGGTGGCAGGGTCCTCGGCTACGCCGGCGTCGGGGGCGAACATTCGCACCCGCCACGCTCCACTTGCTTGCGCCACCGGGTAGACGTGCTTCGATTCGTAGCCCGCCAGGACGTCGGACCAGACCCTGAGGTCGAGTTGGCAGCGCTGCAAGGCATCGACGGAGGACAGCGGGACCACCAGAAACGACAGTCCACACGACCAGAACTCCGCAGAGTCCAGCACCTGCGACGTGGCCAGTCCCAACATGGCTGCCAGGTGTTCGCGCGGCGGTGCTGGCGGCCCCAGTTGTGGCAGTCGCGGCGCAGTGAAACGGCACAGCTTGACGCCTTCCGCATCGCGCTCCACCTCGACATGGACCGGGCCGACCCGCGCCTCCAACACGATCCGGTCCGCTCGGGCCAGGCCAGGCACGCAGCTCGCCAGCACAAAGGCCGTGCCTACCGTGGGATGGCCGGCAAAAGGTACCTCGCGCCCCGGTGTGAAGATCCGCACGCGGGCGTCGCGGGCGGGATCCGAGGGTGGCAGAAGGAAAACCGTCTCGGAGTAGTTGAATTCACGTGCGATCGCCTGCATTTGCGACTCGGACAAGCCGTCCGCGTCCAGCACGACGGCCAGGGGATTGCCCCCGAAACGGCGGTCGGTGAAAACATCGCAGGTGTAATAGGAAAAGCTCTGGGGTGCCGCCATCAATCGAGGCCCTTGTCGATCTGACAGAATAGCGATTGTCGGCAAAAGCTGCATCGACGCGCGCGGCTCCTCGACCGAACCATCCGGTCGCACCTCTTTGCTCGACTGACCAACCATGAATTGACGAGGTTTTTCCTCATGAAAGAAACGCTTGGATTTCAGGCCGAGGTCAAGCAACTGCTTCGGCTGATGATTCATTCGCTGTACAGCAACCGCGAGATCTTTCTGCGCGAGCTGATCAGCAACGCGTCGGATGCGTGCGATCGGCTGCGCTTCGAGGCCATCGAGGCGCCCGCGTTGCTCGAACCTGGCGATGAGCTGTCGATTCGGGTTGAATACGACAAGAACGCCAAGACGATCACGATATCGGACAACGGCATCGGCATGACGCGCGACGAGATCGTGCTGCATCTGGGCACGATCGCTCGCAGCGGCACGCGCGAGTTTTTCGAGAAGCTGACCGGGGATCAACAGAAGGATGCCCAGCTGATCGGCCAGTTCGGAGTCGGCTTCTACTCGGCGTTCATCGTGGCCGACTCGGTGACCGTCGTGTCGCGCCGGGCCGGGCTGCCGGCCGGCGAGGCCGTGCGCTGGCAGTCCGATGGGGCCGGCGAGTTCACCGTCGAGCCGTGCGAGCGATCCAGCCACGGAACGGATGTGACGCTGCACCTGAAAGCCGAGGACGAGGAACTGCTGTCGTCCTGGAAGCTGCGCTCGATCCTGGTGAAGTACTCCGACCACATCGCCACGCCGATCCGGATGCCGAAGGAGGAATGGGACAAGGACCACAACGAGTACCGTCGCACCGATGAGCTGGAGACCGTGAACCAGGCCTCGGCGCTCTGGGCTCGGCCCAAGGGTGATATCACCGAGCAGCAATATCGGGATTTCTACAAGCACTTATCGCACGACTTCGGGGAGGCTCTGGCCTGGACCCACAATCGCGTCGAGGGGCGCAACGAGTACGCGCAGCTGCTCTACCTGCCGGCCCAGGCGCCGTTCGATCTGTGGGATCGCCGCCATCAGCATGGCCTGAAGCTGTATGTACGGCGCGTTTTCATCATGGACGACGCCGAGCAGCTGCTGCCGACGTATCTGCGCTTCGTGCGGGGCGTAATCGACTCGAACGATCTGCCGCTGAACGTCTCGCGCGAGCTGCTGCAGGAAAGCCGTGACGTCAAGGCGATCCGGGAAGGCTGCACGAAACGGATCCTGGGCCTGCTGGAAGACCTCGCGGAGAACCGCAAGGATGACTACGCCAAGTTCTGGGCCGAATTCGGGCAGGTGCTGAAAGAGGGGATCGGAGAGGACTCGGCCAATCGCGAGCGGATCGCGCGGCTGCTGCGATTCCGCACCAGCACGTCCGACTCGACCCCCGGCGTTTCGTTGGCCGAGTATGCGGGTCGCGCGGCAGCCGGGCAGAAGAACATCTTCTATCTGACCGCCGAATCGGTCGAGGCGGCGCGTGGCAGCCCTCATCTGGAGATCTTCCGCAAGAAGGGCGTCGAAGTGCTGCTGCTGACGGATCGGGTCGACGAGTGGATGGTGGGCTTTCTGACGGAGTTCGACGGCAAGCCGCTCCAATCGGTGGCCAAGGGCGACCTGGACCTGGGCGAGCTGGCCGATGCCGAACAGAAGCGGGAGCAGGAAAAGGACGCGAACGAGTTCAAAGAGCTGCTCGAACGGGTCAAACAAGCGCTGGGCGACCGGGTGGCGCAGGTTCGCCTGAGTACCCGGCTGACCGAGTCGCCGGCCTGTATCGTGGTCGACAAGGACCAGATGAGTGCCCATCTGCAGCGTCTGTTGAAAGCGGCCGGGCAGAGCGTGCCGGTTGCGCCCCCGATCCTGGAATTGAACGGGCACCATCCGCTGGTCAGCCGGCTGCGCACCGACGATGTGCACCTGGCCGACTGGGCCACGCTGTTGCTGGAGCAGGCGGTGCTGGCCGACGGTGGTCAACTGGAAGACCCGGCCGCCTACGTGAAGCGGGTGAATCAGTTGCTGCTTGGCGAAGTTTCGAAAGTTGGGTGAGCGACGAAGCAGGGGATTTGCTCCGGTCGTCGACGCCGGCGTACGCCTGTTGGTGCTGGGCAGCTTCCCGAGCTCGGCCTCACTGGCGGCGCATCAGTACTACGGGCATCCGCGCAACCAGTTCTGGCCGATCCTGGGCCGGATATTCGGCGAGCCTCTGGCGGATCTGCCTTACCCGCAACGTCTCGAGCGCGTGCTGGACCATCGCGTCGGCATCTGGGATGTGTATGCCGCGTGCCGGCGCACTGGCAGCCTGGATTCCCAGATTCACGCGCCGATGTCGAACGACTTGGAAAGTTTGCGGCAGCTGGCGCCGCAGTTGCGGGCTGTAGCGTTCAACGGACAGGCAGCGGGCCGTTTCCGCGCCCGCATCGGCGAGCTCGGCTACGCGTGGGACGTGCTGCCATCGACCAGTCCTGCGCACGCCGCTTGCCGCTTCGAGGAGAAGCTGTCTCTGTGGATGGCGTTTTTTCAGGCTTGGTGTTGAGGCGGTAGTGGGTTTAAGCTCGAATCGCCGATCGTGGGTGGGACGGACCGTGCAGCGACAGATTGCCGATGGATGAAGAACCGCTCGACCGAGCGCTCCAGGCGACGGAGTCGCCGGACTCGTCGCGCCGTCGAGCCCGCTACCGCGGCCTGTTCGAAGACTGCTGGACCCCGGTTCGCACGGTTATCGAGAGCAAGCTTCAAGGCGCGCTGACCGATACGCTCGGGCCGCTCGCCAAATCGCCGGACGAGCCCGAGGCAAAGCGTGTCAAAGCGGTTCTGGCGCGTGATCGGGCATTCGTCCAGGCCTACCTGGAAGCGTTACAGCCCGAGTTGACCGCGTCGATCGCCTCCTTTGTGACCGCGCGCGGATCCGAAGGCGGCAAGAGCAGGATGCTGTCCCTGGTCGAGCACGCGGATTCCGAATTCGACGCGGCGATCGATCAGTGCGCTGCCCGTCTGCGCAACACCGTCGACGATGAATTTGGGGCAGTCAAGGTCCGGCTGATCAACTTGTTGCAGGAACCGGAGTTGCGCGATTCCGATCTGCCGTTCCGCCCCGCACCGTTTGTGCGGGCCGTTGCCGGAGCGTTGCGCCAGATCGGTATCGGCGAGTCCGACGTCATTCCCTTGATGCGGTTGATTTCGCCCGGGCTCAGCCGGATCGTCGGCCAATCCTTTGGCCAGATCGAGCAGCGCCTGGCGCGGGGCGGGGCGAGCGACGCAGCTCCGGTATGGCAAACCACGATGATCGGCACGCAAGGCGGCGGCCGTACGCGAGCGCCAGGAACCACCGGCGGCGCCGGGGCCAGTGCGCAGGACGACGCCCAGTCGCGTTCCGTGCTGCTGACGCTGCTGGAGCGTATGCAGCCGGGCGCTGGCCCGACCGGCGGCCCGGGAGCGACGGCCGCTGCGACGCCTTCAACGCCCGGCGCGCCGGCGCCGACAGCGCCGCTCGAGGCGATCGCCATGGGCGAGCGGTCGTCAGGCTCGGCCGCGACGTTTGATCCGGCGCTGCTGTCTGCGATCAATGACGCGCTGCGCGCGACCGCGTCGATTGCCAGAGTCGCTGGCGGAACCGGCGCCGATGCGGGCGTGACCGCCGAAGTGCGGCAAGGACTGATCGAAACCGCCTCGCGCAAGCTGGACAAGCTGACGATCGAGCTGGTCGGCTTGCTGTTCGATCGGATTCAGCGCGACCGTCACGTGCCCGATCCGATCAGGGAGCAATTGGCGCGCCTGCAGTTTCCGTTGCTGAAGGTCGCGCTCGGCGACCCCGAATTGTTCGCCGACTCCAGGCAGCCGGCCAGGCGCCTGCTGGACCGGGTCGCCAGCACGTCGATCGGCTGGTCGGTCGAGGGCGAAGACAACCGGCGCTACTTCGACCAGGTGCGCGCAGCGATTGATTCGGTGACCCACGCGACGGACGATACGTCCAAGGCGTTCCAGCAGGCGCTGGAGCAGTTCGAGCGATTCCTGAACGAAGAGCGCACACGCGACGACGATCCGGTGGCTCGCGCGCGGCGCGCGTTGGCCGAAGCTGAGAACCGCGAGATCCTGGCGATCAAGGCGACCATGCAGGTGCGCAGTGCCTTCGACGGCGTGCAGCTCGAATCCTATCTGCGCGATTTCCTGCTCGACGTGTGGGTGCGCGTGCTGGTCGAAGCGTCGACCCGCGAGAAGACCGAGCCCGGCCTGTTGCGCCGCTATCTGGATGCGATTCCGGAGCTGGTGTGGAGCGTTCAGCCGAAGATCAACCCGGGCGACCGCAAACGAATGATCGGCACCATTCCCAGTGTGCTGACTGTGCTGCGCGAGGGGCTCAACCAGATCGATTGGCCGCCCGAGCGGATCCAGCAATTCTTCGGGAAGCTGATGGGTTCGCACGCCAATGCCGTGAAGGCACTCGAGCTGGCGCACGGTTCGCTTCCGCAGCTCACGCAGAGCACGGTGCGCATCAAGCTCGACGGGTTCCGCATTCCGACCGACACCAGCGACGTACCGCCCGAGCAGGTCAAGGTGTCGGACGAGGCGGTGCGGCACGCGCTGGCGGCCAGCGCGGCTGGCGTGACTCACCTGATGGCCCCGCCCGAGCAGGCGGAGGTGGCGCTGGCGATGGATCAGCAGGAGGCGCTGGACACGATTGCCGGGTGGAGCCGCGGCCTCTGGTTCGATTTGCGGATGAGCGACGGCAGCACCCAGCGCGTGGTGCTGCGCTGGATCAGCCCGAAGAAGGCCCTTTACCTGTTCACGAACTCGGGCGGGGATCGAGCCCACTCTCTGTCCCCTGATACCCTGGTAGCGTATCTGCAATCCACCTGGTTGGTCGAGCTCGAACCGGCGCCCCTGTTTGATCGGCTGGTCGACGCAGTGAGGCTGGACTTGAAGCGAGGGCCACAAGAAGAAGGACGCAAAGGCGAAGAAGAAGGCAAAGGCGAAGGCAAAGGCGCCGCCA
>Ga0210401_10005757_pt1 | contig 12698 bp, 13 predicted proteins | sample IncBWH32MmetaG_FD_150866 | JGI IMG/M metagenome (GOLD analysis project Ga0210401, IMG submission 150866) | Forest soil microbial communities from Barre Woods Harvard Forest LTER site, Petersham, Massachusetts, United States - Inc-BW-H-32-M | ecosystem: Environmental > Terrestrial > Soil >... | reverse complement strand
TGGCGATGATGGTCTTCATCGCTGTGCCCGTAATCGCGCCGTCGTTAGGTCAGGCGGTGATGTTGCTGACGCAGTGGCGTGGCATCTTCATCGTGTTGATGCTGTATGGCGTGCTTGCGCTGATCTGGAGCGGGTTGCGTATGCCGGAGACCCTGCCGGTATCCGAGCGCAAGTCGTTGGCTATCCGCGACGTACTCGGCGCATTTCGCCAGACCGTGACCAATCGGCAGACGATGGGTTATGCGCTGGCGGCCGGCGGTGTGCAGGGTGCGCTGTTCGCTTTCGTGTTCTCGTCGCAGCAGGTGTTCACCGAAATCTACGGGCTCGGGCATTACTTTCCGCTGGCGTTCGCAGCCATCGCGATCGGTGTGGCCGTCGCTGGCTTTCTCAATGCTCGCTTCGTTGGCCAGATTGGCATGCGGGTGATTTCGCATGGCGCGCTGGTCGGCTTCGTGGCGGTAGCGGGGATCATGCTCCTAGCGGTGAAAATGCAAATGTTACCGCTGCCACGGTTTGTGGTGTTGGCGGCTCTGATGATGTTCGCGTTCGGGCTGATGTTCGCCAATTTCACTTCGCTTGCGATGGAGCCGCAAGGCCATATCGCCGGCACCGCTTCGTCATTGTACGGATCGATCACTACACTACTCGGCATTGGCATCGGCACTACGATCGGCCAAGACTACGACGGCACGCTTTTACCGTTTGCGACCGGGTTCTTCCTCTGCACGCTGGCGTCCTTGGCGGTCGTGTTGGTGGTGGAAAAGGGCCGACTGTTCAAGCCGGCCACGAGGCCAGCTACGTGAGCCGACCTGTGGAACGGCCCGCTTCAGGAAATCTAGGACGGACATTGTCTCATCGTTACGCGCGGCGAAGGGGTTGCAACCCTTGCACCTTGCTAAAAGCCGTGAAATGCGGCCCGTTAGGTCTGGCCGCCGAGCCGCTTGGGGGCCAACCCGGACGTGACGGGAACGTCCCGGTTTCTCTCAGTTTTGACCCAACGCGGACGTCCTCACTGCGCTTCTAGGCTGCGCTTCGATTAGAGAATTCGCAAATCGTCCGCCGGACGGCCAGGTTGCTCGATACGTGGCGTCTGGCCGCCGCGCAGGACCGAATTGCCTTCGTACAATGTCCTCTGGTCGATAGCGGCTGGCGCGAGCCAATGCTGTTCGTCCATCTCGCCGTTTAATCCATACGCCGCCAAAGCGTTAGAGTAGACGACCTGATGAATAGTATCGGCGCTCACGCCGCGTTGCGCCATCAGCCGGGCTGTCTTGGCGACAGCGAGCGGGTCTGAGACGCCCCAGTCGCACGCAGAATTGACGATCAACCGCTCAGGCCCAAAGCTCTCGACCAGAATCGACATGCGTTCGCTGCCCATCTTGGTCTGCGGATAGATCGAAAAGCCGCACCAGTAGCCACGATCGAGTACTTCACGGATCGTCTCTTCGTTGTTGTGGTCGATGACGCAACGTGCCGGATCGAATTCATGCTCCTTCAATACATCCATCGTCCGTAACGTACCAGCGTGCTTGTCGCGGTGCGGCGTATGGATCATGATGGGGAGAAGGAACTCTTTCGCAAGCTCGATCTGGGTTCTAAGCGCCTTATCCTCGAGAGGCGTTTGTTCGTCGTAGCCCAATTCCCCCATCGCAACGACACCTTCCTTGACAAGAAATTGCGGCAAGGCGTCGATCACGGCTTCGGCTAGCGCTTGGTTGTTGGCCTCCTTGGGGTTCAGCCCGATCGTACAATAATGCCGAATGCCGAACTGTCCGGCGCGGAAGCGTTCGAAACCCGATATCAAGGCAAAGTAGTCGACGTAACTTCCGACATTGGTACGAGGCTGTCCGAGCCAGAAGGCGGGCTCAAGCACCGCGACGACGCCGGCCTTGGCCATGGCCTCATAATCGTCGGTCGTTCGCGAAATCATGTGGGCGTGGGGATCGATAATCATCCCCATGTATCGATCTTTCGTGACGCCCTCAGGGGAAGGGCTCTTTTGATCGCCCACTGCTGCTAGGCGCTGAACGTCACTCAACAGGCGGGCTAGTTTCTCGGCGGTCAAAGGGCCGTCGCAGCACGGACACGTGAGCGTCTTGCCGGCCATCAATTCCTTCAAAGTACCCGCATCACAGGCGAACAATCCAAGAGGAGGAGATCCGGTCATTTGTCGAGTGTCCTCACATACGCGATGATTTTGAGCATTTCATCCTGCTTCATGCCGCGGCGATGGAACGACTGCATCGCACCGCTGGCTCCGCCATATATGATAGAAAACATTCCGGGATCCGTCAGCACCTGTTTGTAGACGACATCCTTGCCGACCAAGGTAGGGCCCATTTTGCCGGTTCCATCGGCGCCGTGGCAGATGATGCAGTTCGATACGTAAAGATCCTTGCCATCGGCGATCGCATCGGTATTGCCACGATAGTCGTTATCTCCAGTTTCCTTGAATTTCTTGACGGCCGGCGTTTCGACCTCACCGGGCTGGAGTTCGAACGTCATCGGCGAATTATCGAGCGGGCTTTTGAAGTTAGCGACGTCACCGGCTGAAGCGCCCGAAAAGGAGAGCGCGCTGGCCGCAAAAATGACCAGAAATCCTAGGCCGAATTGACGAGAGGGATCAGGTGTCATGGTTCGATCTCGTCCAGCCCAAAGCAATCATCGCCCGCAAGCAGGCGGGCGATGATTGTTTTCACGGGAGGACCAGACCTCATTTGGCCTTGGCGAGTTCCGCACCGGCGGGAACCTTGTCCGCCGGCAGTATGCGCCAGAGCGCACCGGTTGGATTGGCATTCGGTCCCTTGTCGTCAGTGTAGAAGCAGTAGCAATTCACCGCCAGCACGGTTCCATCCGCATCGACATTGCCAGCGGTGAACTGAAGCTGCGTTTGCATGAACTCCTGCATCTGCCACTTTTTGGCACTGTCATCCCAAGCAACGCCAAACAGTCGACCCGAACACCAATCGCCAACCATGTAGGTCTTGTTCAAGCCGCCATAATTGGCAACACCAAGCCCCTGCGAAGAGCAGCCGCCGGTGTTGGCCTTCGTTCCGTTCTCAAACGCCTCCGAGTGAGGATATTCAGCCGCAGGCAGAACACCGACGATCGGGCATTTCTCATCGGCGGACATTGCCGGGTGGCAATAGGAGCCTTCGTTGAATTTCCAGCCGTAGTTCTCTCCGCCTTTCGACGATGCGGGCTGGTAGTTGATCTCCTCCCAGTGGTTCTGGCCGACATCCGCGATGAAGAGGTCGCCAGATTTCTGGTCAAAGTGGAACATGTAGGGATTACGTAGACCGTAAGCCCAGATTTCCGGCCGCGAGCCGATTTTGTTCACCGTGAAACCTTGCTCAGTGATTCCAAACAGCGACATCAACTGCGGCTTGTCGGCCTTGGCGAAGGGGTTGTCCTTTGGAATCGCGTAAGACGTATCGTCATCGGTATCAACATCGATACGCAGAAGCTTGCCCCAAAGAACATTCAGGTTTTGCCCGGCATTGAGCGGATCGCCTTCCCAGCCGGCGTCGCCCTTGCCGATATAGAGTTTTCCGTCGGGACCAAAGGTGATCATGCCGCCGTAGTGGTTATAGTAGGGCTGAGGAATGTTCATCAGCACCTTCACGGATTTCTTGAGTTGCTCTTTGGTCACCTGGTTTGGACTCTTGGGATCGACGGTGATCCTGGCAATAATCGACGCGCCGTTGAAAGGCAGCGACGCGTAGTGGACGAAGACGTAGCCATTGTCCTTGAACTTTGGATGAAGCGCGATTGACCAAAGTCCTTGCTCGACAAATCCCGTCTGCACGTCGGATCCGAGCGGATTGAAGTTGGTCAGATCGATCAAGGGTTCGGGCAATACCTTGCCGCTCTTGTCGACCACTTTGACGCGGCCTGCACGCTCCACGACAAAGATGCGCCCCGAACCGTCATTAGCAGCGGTGACGCCGACGGGATCATGAAATCCGTCGGCAACTTTGACGAGCGCCAATTTCGGGGCGCCCGGAATCTTTCCCCCGGGCTGAGCAACGTCGGCCGGCGTTGCCGGTACTTGTTGCGCAGACGCGACGGGCATGCCTATGCATGCCGCCGCCAAAAAGGCGGCGAGCGTCAACATTCTCATGATGGTTGACTCCCTGTTCGTTTCTTAGCCGGCTCTCTTGTTTTATGTCGTATCCGGCCGACCAAGATCGTAGCGGCTTCCTTCGAAGCTGCAAGAGTAAATCAAACGAACCTATCAAGAAGACTGTTGCGGTTGCCTGACCACGTTCGGTCGATTGGGCTTCTTGATCGAACGATCGACGACTGCATCAATCGAACAAGCCGATTGCCAGCGCAGCCGCGATCAACAACAAGAGCCCGGCGTCCAGCGCATGCAGACCCAAGCCAATCGCAAGGCGGCCTTCAATGGCGCGGTGCGCTAGCACGTATTGAAACGCGATCTGGAACAGCGGAATGCTGGCGAATAATGTGCGCCGCCCACGCGGAGGGCCGCCCAACCATGCAAGGATCGGAAGTGGGACGACCAACCATTGAAAGATGGCGACCCATGCGCCGTGATATGTCCACCATTGAGGATTCATCATCGCGGCCATGCCCGCGATGAAGAATTGAACGAGCAGGCAAATAGTCAGCAGTGCTGACAGAGCCCGCAACAAAGTTCGCGCGAGAGGTGGGAGCGACCATTCGCTCATGCGAGCGCTTTCCAATCGATCTTCTCGATCAACAAGCGCGATTGGATATCCCTCATTTGCCGGCGCGAACCCGGCTGCTCCAACACGGCATCGACATGATCTGGTTGCGCTTGCTGCAACGCAAGCGCAACCGCGAGACGTTCCTTTTCACCACCCGTCTCAAACGCGCGGGCCAAAGCCGCAATTCCCTCAGCGTCTGCATGAGGGGCCACGCAACGCCATACTTCACCGTTCACCGGCCGCCCCGCCGCCCATCTCTCTTGGGCGAGATCAACGAGCATGCGCGCCAATCGGGGGTTACCGCGCCGGTCCAGTTCCTGGATCGGCCACAGAGGTGAGCCGATGAAGAAGGCCTTCACGATCATTTGATTCCAGGCGGCTTCGCTGAAGCACTCGACCGGATAGGGATTGCGGTGGGCGACCGCCTCGAAGACAGGCTTCATGCCCGAGCGAACGGCTTCCCTCGCCCTCGGCTCCAGCATTGCAGCGGCCGGATACACCGGCAATCCGCGGCAGAGTGCGATCAATTCATTGATCCCGGCTGTAGCACAGAAACCGTCGAACCAGGCGGCAAAAGCAGCCTCGTCTCCTGCATGGCCGGCGACCGCAAAACCAATCCGCGCCGCCTGATCGACACTCCATTCGCTGGGGTCGAGACCCGGTCGCAATGTCGTCGCCTGCGCCTTGTCGTCCGACGTCAGCGCCAAATCCGCCTTGCCAAGCCGACGCGGCGCGAGAGCGATGGCCATGGCAAGTACGTCTCCCTGGGATTCACGCCTGACGCGTTCAATCGTTTGGCGAAACCAAGACATGGCATTTTCATTCACCGCCCGCGAGATCCACTCGTCCACCAAGGCCACGAAGCCCTCGCAAATGGCCCTTTCGGCGCGACCGCTTCCGTTGTGACCAGAGGAACTCGTCAAAGCTTGCATCACGTTCCCGGAATAACCGCTTGGAAAAGTCGGGTCAGGAGATAACCGCTCGCGCAGAGGCAAGCGAGCAAGATTCTGCCACCGTATAGTGCTACAGCCAAGGCATCGACCAGGCAGACCGCCGCGATCAACATCGAAACGGCGCGTGGCACCGCATCTGGCGCGACCCGCTTTGCCAATAGCCGAACGGCGGCGATATCGGCCACGCACAATATCAGGATTCCGACAGCGACGAGCCATCCGCCCGAAATGCCGAGCAACGCAAACAGCAGAGGGCCGGCCAAAATGGCAAGCGGCCAGAGTCGGCCGACCTGATTCAGATTCTCCTGCTTTGCCGCGTAGGTTAGTCCGATGACATGAGCGGCAAGCGCTATTGCGCCCGCAATCAAGGCCGAACGGATTCCGCCGCTAACAGCCGCACCTGTCGCCAGATAGACCAAGGCCCGGCAGAGGCCCATGATCAGTGGCGCAAAAATGTTGCTCTTGTGCCAGGAGTCGTAAAGCACAATCGTGGCAGCCAGCGCCAAGCCCCAACTCGCCGTTAACGGGCCGAACGGCGCCAGCAAGGCCACGCCAATTACGAGCAGCGCGAATCCGATAGTCCACACGGTGCCCGCGCCGATCTCCCCGGCATGAATCGGCCGCCCCGGACGCTCCCTTGCGTCAATGTCCCTGTCGAAGAAATCGTTGAGGTACATGCCACCCACATAGAACGCCGTCATGGCGAGGCCTACGAGCGCTACGTCAGCGATGCCTGCGGCGGCGTTCGCTATTGTGGCCCCCGCGATGACGTTGGTCCACACGGTCGGCAGATTGGACACCCGGCCCAACCTCAAAAGAGTCTGCCCGCTGGGTGCTCGCACGGCTACGGCATTCATCCCACAAGTTCCCGTTGGCAGAAAGCGATCTCGCGAGCGATGTCAGCCGACTTCGAGCCGGTTCGAAGCTTGTCGGGCAGAACATCCCAGGTATAGGTTTCCACCTCGAGATGAGATGAACGGGTCTTCTGACGCAAGGCGGCAAGTGTCGTTACGAGATCGGTGCGCGTTGAACTGATTTCACCGAGATCGGCAAGAAACACCGGCACGTGACAATGGATTCGCCACTCTCCGTCAGCTTGGCCTTCTGCGAACGCAGCGACGGCGTCCGGGAGATCAACGTGACGGATGAGACTGTCGTCACGACGGACGATGGACTGGTGCAGATAGACCCCGTCGTTGTATTTCATCACCGCAGCGACGAGGTCCTTTCGCATCGCCGGGACACGCATCGCGGCCGACAACTGAATTTTCGGAATATTGATTCCCGCAGCGATCAGGCGATCCAGTTCGGCGATGATATCTTCATATTCGACCGAACCATGACAGACGTCATAACAAATGCCGAGATGACGGCGCAGCAAAACCTCGGCCTCGTTTCGGGAAACCCCCGTAAGTGCCCCCAGCCTGTCGAGCGTTTCCGGCTCGAACAGCATGTCCTTGAAGAAGGCGATACTCTCATCGGTCGTTTCCAGGAAACAGCAGGGCTCGGGCTCGAGAGCGAGCGCGATGTGCCTGCCGGTACGGCGTTCGACGTCGACAAGATCTGCAACCGCCATCATCAGGTTGCTGACCATCGCGGCAATGGCTTCACTTGATCGGCCATTGGGCTTGAATGCGCCGGGTACCGTCGAAATGCTCCCGTCGACACCGTCCGGAAGAATTGCGGCAAGCACGGCTGCGCTATTGGCTGTGAAGGCGACACGCTCCCGGTCGCGCCAGTCGGGCAAATAGACGTGCTCCTTGACGCGGACGCCGTGAAACGGACCGAACGGGAAAGCATTGATGGTGAAAACGTAAGCACCGAGCTTCGAAAGTTGATCCCGGAACGAGGCCAGCGCCTCGGGCTCTCTTGCCACGGCAGCGGCTTGACCGGAAAGACGTAATCCCACTCCCATCGACTGGTTCGCAGCGACGCTTGACTTGATTGCCGGGACATGCTCGTCAAGGCTTGCCCGAATGTCCTGCCAACTCTCGCCGGCATGGATGTTCGTGCAATACGTCAGATGAACGTCGCCCGGAAGGTGGTTGAGTTTCATCCCTCGTCACTTCCGCTGTTCCAGCCAGTCAATAGACTGTCCGACGATCTTCTCATCCATTTCGTGTACTTCCACGCCGCGGCCAATTCCGGCAAGCAACGTAACTGTCAGTTCTCCGCCCAAATGCTCCTGAAAGTCAGCAAGACCTTTCAGCACCAGGGGCCGTCCTCGCGAGTCGCACTGCCGAAGCTTGTCGTGCCACAAGACGAAACCAAGCCGCTCGAGGAGATCTGCTACGCGCTCATCCTCGCCGGCGGCCAGACGTCCAGACAGGACCGAATACCGCGTGTCGAGCGCAACGCCGATTGCCACGGCTTCGCCATGGTTGACTTCATTGCGCGTCAATTGCTCAAGCTTGTGCGCCGACCAATGACCAAAATCGAGCGGGCGCGCCGATCCCATTTCGAAGGGATCGCCGCCGAGCCGGATTTGGCGCATATGGAGTTCGGCACTTGCCTTGATGAGATGGTCCAGATGAGACTTGGAAAAGCGCGCAAGGTCGTCCGCATGAGCTTCGAGCCAGTTGAAAAACCTGCCGTCGCGAATCAACGCAACCTTCACGGCTTCGGACATGCCCGCTTGCTTCTCACGCGGCGGCAGCATGTCAATGAAAGAACTATCGCTGATGATCGCCCATGGCGCTGCAAAGGTGCCGACAAGGTTCTTCAAGCCGAACTGGTTGACGGCATTCTTGACGCCTACTCCACTGTCATCCTGGGCCAAAACCGTGGTCGGAAAACGAATGTGGCGAACGCCGCGGTGGAAGATCGCGGACGCATAGCCGACCGCATCCAGCACCGCGCCTCCACCGATCGCAATTGTAAAAGAGTGTCGATCGATCGCACGCTGCGAGAGTAATTCGAGCAGACGCGAGATGGTATTCGGATCGTTCTTGCAGAGTTCGCCTCCCGCAACCGGAACCGTACGTCCGATCAATTCCATGCTGCTGCCGTGCGCCGCGGCGTAGTTCTCGATCTGCGATGTGAGGTCGGGAAGCGATGTCAGGACGCCCTGGTCGACACAGATCAAACATCGATGGCGCTTGTGGGGTTCTCGCCGCGACAACACATCGATCAGGCTGCGATTGCCCAGCGCGAAGGCATCTCGCGTAAACACCACCGGGTATTCAAAGGTTACGCTGAACGATTGCAGCCGGACATCCCCGATCCTTTGAAAGGGCGTATCAAGCATGGCATTCTCCCTCGCTCGGCGCCCTTGTTCTTCTGCTCTGAGTTGGCCGGCGAATACCTGCGAAGCGATCGGCGATCATTGAACGCCACCCATCGCAACGCATACTCCAATTTCACTAGACAGCGTGCCATTTTACTTGCCAGTTTGGCAAGTCGTTTCGCTCTGTTTCGGTGCGGCTGAAGAGAAAGCTGGCGCTATCTGAGGCATGGAGGAATTATATTGAAACCGGTGCTGGCAATGATCGTGGTCGGTTTGACACCGCGGCATATGGGGCCATTGACTCCGCAGCTTTCGGCGCTCGCCAGCAATGGCAGCATGGCAACGCTGGACACGGTTACCCCTGCCGTCACCTGCAGCGTTCAGGCAACCTTCATGACGGGAGCGCTCCCGCAGGACCACGGCGTTGTTGGAAATGGCTGGCTGTTTCGCGATCAAATGGAAGTTTTGCTGTGGCGTCAGTCCAATCGGCTTGTCAGTGGCGAGAAGATCTGGGAGGCCGGCAAGAAACGCGATCCCGACTTCACATGCGCCAACATGTTCTGGTGGTACAATATGGCGTCGAGCCACGATATCGGCGCCACGCCGCGGCCGATCTACAAGGCCGACGGCCGCAAGTTCCCCGATTGCTATACCGTGCCGGCGCAATTGCGAGATCGGCTGACCGAACGTCTGGGTCCTTTTCCACTGTTTCAGTTCTGGGGGCCGGCAACTTCGATTGCTTCGACGCGCTGGATCGCCGAAGCCACCAAGCTGATCATGACCGAGCATGACCCTACGCTCACGCTCGCTTATCTTCCCCATCTCGACTACGATTTGCAACGGCATGGGCCGGACGAGACGCATCCGGCCGTCCGACAATCGCTGATCGATGTTGACGCAGTGGCTGGCGATCTTGCCGACGCTGCGCGCGCATCCGGCCGATCGGTTGTTGTCCTCTCCGAATATGGCATCACGCCTGTAGACCGCCCGGTCCACATCAACAGGGCATTGCGTGATGAGGGTCTGCTGGTCGTCCGGGACGAAGACGGCGGTGAGCTGCTCGATCCGATTGCTTCCCGGGCGTTCGCACTCTCTGACCACCAGATCGCGCATATCTACGTTTCTGATCGGGAATGGTTGCCGAAAGTGCGAAGCCTGATTGAAGGGTTGTCCGGCGTCGAGCGTGTCTACGGCGGTGCGCAAAGGAATGCGATCGGCCTTGACCATATTCGCTCTGGCGAGTTGATCGCGATGGCGGATGCCCGCTCCTGGTTTACCTACTATTATTGGAACGATGATCGCCGTGCGCCTGACTTCGCGCGCACCGTCGAGATTCACCGCAAACCGGGATACGATCCGGTCGAACTTTTCCTCGATCCCGCAATCGCGGTGCCGAAGGCCGCAGTCGGTAAGCGCCTGCTTCTTCGCAAACTGGGATTTCGGGCACTAATGGACGTGATCCCGCTCGATGCATCCCTCGTGCGCGGCTCGCACGGCCGGCTCACTGCCAAGGCCGAAGATGGCCCGGTAGTAATCACGGATCAGCCCCAATTGCTCAAGTGGGACGATATCGCGGCGACCGACGTCAAGCAGCTCCTGCTTAACGCCGTTTTTGAGTAGAGGCGGTTCGATAGATTGGATAGACCACGCGACCAATGGAGCGATATCGGCATTTCGGTGACTCGCCGGTTCGAGCCTTCGACGTGGTCTGCTAAGGGTAGTAGCCAAAACCGGACGGCACTGGCAGGTCAGCTAATAGCAGATAGTGTTGCAAAAGTCGAAAATCGGACGACACCGAAAATCTCGCGAAAGCCGAATTTTGGACGACTCCGCCGCTGCTAACCTATGGCCCGGTGCGACTAATCCAGCCAGCCGCTTTAACTCGTTGACGACCGGGTCTACGCTCCAAAATTGAATGCGCTGCTTGGGCATGAATGTCACTTTGTCTCCAAACTGCGTGGTGTCCCGAAGAAAGATTGTGATCGGTCGGGAATTGATCCAGCGATTTTGTTTGACATCCGTGATCGCGCTGAATGGGACATAAATCTCTTGAAAATAGTTGGACACATAGAGCTTTCGTTCGTCCATGCGCACCCGCTTCAAACCGGCGTTAGCCCACAAAATGAATGTCGTTCCCAGACCCCACATAACCAGAAAAGCAATTTTGTTTTGAGGGTCCGGTGTAAGGACCGTTGCCAATGCGAAGCCGGATATCCACACCGCAGGAAACAGATATTTCATCCAGAATGTCCAAGCCGACGATAGCGTACTTTCTTGCACGGCATTGCCCTGTTTACGATCCTCGCCAAAAAGCAAAGCCCCGGATCGCCCCGACCTAACTAGTGGCACAGCTGCCCCTGCTGTTAAACCTTGTTGGTCTGCGAAGGATAAAAAGCACGGCCCCGCCATTGTGAGATCAGTGGGGGGTGACGGGGCCGTGCCTCGGGCCGCTTATGGGGGCTGCAGCCCTATCCAAATCTGACAGAGCAGCGACGAACCTAGTCGATGGGCACGAGCCGTTCGTCCCACTGCATCGCGAGTTTCTTGATCTGCTCGAATTTTAGGATCGCTGGATCGCCTTCGCGAACGATTGTCGCCCGCGTGCGCTCCTCGGGTAGCAACATCATCGCTCGGGATACCGCCGAGCGCAGTTTCATCGTGCCATGATCTATCAGCGTGACTAATTCTTCGGGGTCGAAGGCCATTGTGGCATGCCCATGCTTTTGGCTGGCCCGCAAGCCAACACACGCACCCCGGATGCCCACCTCTACAAAAGCCGACATAGGTTAAAAGCTGGTTTATCGCGATCAGCTTTCAAGCCGCCGCCTTGTCTTCCTTCTCCACTCCGCGCGCGACGACCTTGAGAGCATCATCCGGCAGCGGCCTTTGCAGCGCCTTCGCCTCGTCCCACGGCGCGCGCATCCAGACGTCGCGTTCCTCGTCGGTCGTGAGGATCACCGGCATCGCTTCGAAGGGTATTTTCTGCGGGGGAGTGAGGGCCGGGCTTGAGCTATTCAAGCGCGATTTGCCCCGACTGTGCATGGCATGATCCAAACTTGAATCGCGAACGTCAATCTTTGGTTTACTGATTCGAAAGCCTCCAGTGGGCACGCCCTCATTGGCTTGCCGGACGCAAAAACGGCCCCAGCTCGGGAGGGGCTGAGGCCGAAGTCTCAAGGGAGGACATGCCGACCATCGGCATGGCTCTGGTATGGACAGGCTTCCCGCCAATACCCATTAAATTCGGAGTTAAGAGGGCAGCGACGCTGCGAGAACGCCGTCTACGCGACGTCGTATAAGCGCTGCAAGCGCTCCTTGATGAGTTCAAAGAACTTCTGCAATTCGGCATTGTTGGGGACCGGACCGGCTGCGGCGCCAAACATAAGCACCGCGTTCCAAGGGATGCCGTAGACTGTCACATTAACTCCCCGCTCAGGGCAGCCGTCAACTTTGCTCAGATCCTCGAGGATCATCGCCGCCAATTCTTCGGCTGTTTTTGTTTTGCCTGGTGTGCTCCGGGCCTTCCACCATCAATCTCGGCGGTTCTGGTCGGTAGCGCGCGCCAGGCGCACCAGCTTGCGCCGCCCCCAATGGTGATCATTGCGGTTGGGATTGAAACTTCTGTCGACCTTTCGGTTGAGCGCTCGTTCCATTCCCATTGTAGCGAACAGAATCGGCCCCCGATCTTCGGCGGCGTCGATCAACATCTGGATAGCCAGTCGCCATTCCGGCGTATCGCGTTCTGATTGGGAGAGCTTCCGAATATAATCGCCAGCATCTCGGAGTGTCCTTGCCGGCCGCCCACCTGGCAAAGCAACGGGTTGA
>Ga0210401_10005754_pt1 | contig 12701 bp, 10 predicted proteins | sample IncBWH32MmetaG_FD_150866 | JGI IMG/M metagenome (GOLD analysis project Ga0210401, IMG submission 150866) | Forest soil microbial communities from Barre Woods Harvard Forest LTER site, Petersham, Massachusetts, United States - Inc-BW-H-32-M | ecosystem: Environmental > Terrestrial > Soil >... | reverse complement strand
GGACTGGCACGGGCACCGCGATCGCGGGCTCGACATCGCGAATTCGCTGGCGGCCGTGGCGGCGGGCGCGGATCAGGTTCATGGCGTGGCGCTGTCGCTTGGCGAGCGCGTTGGGAATACGCCGATGGAGCTTTTGCTGGTGAATCTCCGCCTGATGGGCTTGATCGAAAACGATCTGAGTTCGCTGCGAGCGTATTGCGAGAAGGTCGCAAAGGCTACACACACGGTGATTCCGCCAAACTATCCCGTTTTCGGCAAGGACGCGTTCCGCACGGCTACAGGAGTTCATGCCGCCGCGATCATCAAGGCGCTGCGCACCGGCGACCGCGATCTAGCGGACGCGGTCTACAGCGGCGTCCCTGCGCATCTTTTCGGCCTCGAACAAGTCGTCGAAATCGGCCCGATGAGCGGCAAGTCCAATGTGCTCTACTGGCTTTCGCGCCACAACATTCCGGCCACCGACGAAGTGGTCAATCGCATCTTCGACGCCGCAAAGCATTCCTCACGCGTGCTGACGGAGCAAGAACTGCTGGCCCTCTGCCCATCTTCCCCCACCCCGGCGTAGGCCGGTAGAAACCAGCTTACCTTTGACATCACACAAGTACTGCGTTCAACAACCAGGACGCGACACGATGTGGTGGAATACATGAAGAGCGGGTTCGTCTGAGTGCACACATGGAGAATATGCTCCAAACACCGCAGAATTCGCGGTTACTCTCATACATCGGAAAAGTCGCAGGGATCGCGTGTCTCCTGTGTCTCATGGTAGAAACGTCGTTCTACTATCTTCCTGGAAGACCCACTTCACCAAGACCAGAAACCGGGAATATCTATCCAGTTCGAAATCACTATACGATTCTTTATTGGAATGGCAGAGAAATATGGGCCGATCGAATTCTTACCTATTCGGGAATTCTTTTCTTTGGAATTGCTTTCTTTATTGGCTCCCGCACAGGAGCTTTTGACCGTAAAAAACAATGACGATGTGACAATCGCCTTGTTAAAGCCGAAATCGGAGAGTGGTCCGCTACCGAAAGTGTTTTCGACTTGAGTTGCTTCGCGCTAAAATGGCGGCGTGGATTATCCCGCGTCCCCGGTTTTCTCCTGCAAGTCGAATTGGCCCGCGCGACTGCCAATTGGTACAGTGAAACGCTTTGCCGTTTGCGCTATTCTTTTGTTCATGCCGATTCGCTCCGCGCTCTCGCAGGCCGCACGGCCACTGACTTCGTTTCCCCTTGCGGAGCAGCCGCAGGTGCGCGTGGCGCTGGACTGGTTCGCGAAGAATCTGAAGTGGATCAATGACCAGCAGGCGGCGCTGACCGAAATTCCGGCGCCTTCGTTTCAGGAGGAGAAGCGTTCGGCGGCGGTGAAGGCTTTGTTTGTGGCGGAAGGGTTGCCGGTGCAAACGGATAAACTCGGCAACGTGATCGCCGAACTGCGCGGCACGAATGATAAAGAGTGCATCCTGTTTGCCGCGCATCTGGATACGGTTTTTCCGGCGGACACGGACGTGAAAGTGCAGCGCGAGGGCGAGCGCCTGGTCGCTCCCGGAATTTCCGACAACGGCACGGGCCTTGCCGCGATTGTGGCCATCGCGCGGGCGCTTCAGGCGGCGAAACTTAAGCCGCAGCGCACGATTCTGTTTGCCGCCAACGTCGGTGAAGAGGGAGAAGGAAATTTGCGCGGGATGCGCGCGCTGATCGACGCCTACCGGACGAAGCTCCGCGCGGTGATCGTTCTCGACGGCTCCGGCACGGATCATGTGACCACGAAGGCGCTGGCATCGCGGCGGCTGGAAGTTACCATCACGGGGCCCGGCGGCCACAGCTGGTCCGATTTCGGGATGGTGAATCCCATTAACGCGCTGGTGCGCGGCTCGGTGCGGTTCATCAATACGAAAATTCCCGTTTCCCCGCGCACCACGTTCAATCTTGGGCAAGTGGAAGGCGGAACTTCGGTCAACTCGATTCCACATGAAGCAAAATTGAAAGTAGATCTCAGGTCGGAGAGCGAAGAAGAACTGACGCGGCTGGAATCCGCGCTGCGCGAGTGCATAGCCACCGGCGTGAAAGACGAAAACGACAACGCGCGCGACCGCAGCAAGGGCAAGCTGGAATGGAAAGTGGAACTGATCGGCAGCCGGCCGGGAGGGGAACTGGCCGCGGACTCTTCGCTGCTGGCTTCTTTGCGAGCCGCGGACGATTACTTGGGAAACCTCTCGAGAATCGAGCGCTCTTCCACCGACGCGAATATTCCGTTGTCGCTGGGCATTGAAGCCATCGCGATCGGCGCTGGCGGAAATGGCGGCGGCGCGCATTCGCTGCAGGAATGGTATGAACCCGCGGGGCGCGAAATGGGCTTGCAGCGCGCGCTGCTGACGCTGCTGGGCGTCTCTGGCGTGGCGCAGGAAAAGGGGCACTGACGATGCCGAGAGCGGCCGCCCTCTATTTTTCACTCGGCATAACGGGTTTCTTTTTCTTCTCGCCGCGTCCCGCGGTCTCACAAACCAGCGAACCATCACACAAGACAACGTATTACCTGCACGGGCGGATTTACACCAACGATCCGAAGATGCCCTGGGCGTCCGCGATGGCGGTGCGCGATGAAAAAATCCTCTGCATCGGGTCCATCGAGCACATCATGCTGGATTGCGGCGGGTCAAATCCCGAAGCGGAGATCGTGCAGCTAAAAGGCCGTTTCCTGATGCCGGGATTCAACGATGCGCACACGCATCTGGGCAGCGCGGGCCGCGACAAGCTGACGCTGGATTTGAAGGGCACGGACTCACTCGCCGAGTTGCAACAACGCGTAAGGGTTGCAGCCTCGCAACATAAGCCCGGCGAGTGGATCGTCGGCAGCGGGTGGGACCAGACGCGCTGGCCGGACAAAACATTTCCGCATCGGCAGGACCTCGACGAAGTTTCGCCCAACAATCCGGTATTCCTCGTACACGTTTCGGGGCACGTCGGCGTGGCCAATTCGCTGGCGCTGAAACACACAGAAATCACGGAAGATACGAAGAATCCCACGGGCGGGGAAATCGAACGCGACGCCGACGGAAATCCCACCGGAATGTTCAAAGAAGGCTCGGCGATGGAATTTGTCGAGCAGAAGATTCCGGACCCAACGCCGGAACAGCGCCGCCGCGGGATCGAGCTTGTGCTTCAGGAACTCGCGAGCAACGGCGTGACCTCGGCGCAGGATAATTCCGCATGGGAAGATTTTTTGGTTTACCACGACCTGAAGGAAGAGAAGAAACTCACCACGCGGATTACCGAGTGGCTGCCGTTCATGGCCCCGCTGACCGAACTGCAGAACATGCGGTCGGAGGGCGGCACGACGGATCCGTGGCTGAAAACCGGCGCGCTGAAAATGGTCACCGACGGCGCGCTCGGCTCGCGCACGGCGGCGATGCTCGCTCCCTATTCGGACGAGCCAAGTACCAGCGGCATCCTGACGATCGAGCCAGAAAAACTGAAATCAATGGCCCTGGAGCGGGACAAGCTGGGCTTTCAGCTTGCCTTTCATGCCATCGGTGACCGCGCGAACCGCGTTGCACTGGACGTGTTCGAAGCGGTTCTTCGCGTCAACGGCGCACGCGATCGCCGCGACCGCATCGAACACGCCCAGGTGGTCGCGCCCGGAGATATCGAACGGTTCGGCACGCTGCACCTCGTCGCCTCAATGCAGCCTTCGCACCAGAGCAACGACATACGCTGGGCCGATCAGCGCCTTGGCCCGGAGCGCTTAAAGGGGGCCTACGCGTGGAATTCGATTCAGAAAGCCGGGGCGACGCTGGCGTTTGGCACCGATTACGATGTTGAGCCGATCAACCCGTTTCGCGGTTTATACGCGTGTGTGACACGCGAATTGCCGGAAGGCGGCCCCACCGGCGGCTGGCAACCGCAGGAAAAGATCTCGCTGGATGATTGCATCCGCGCGTACACGACAGGTTCCGCTTACGCACAATTCGAAGAGGGCAAGAAGGGTGACCTGAAAGTGGGCAAGTACGCGGACTTCATTATTCTTTCGCAGGACCTGACCAAAGCCACGCCGAAAGAGATTCTCAACACCGAAGTTCTGCAAACCGTTGTCGGCGGCCGCACGGTCTACCAGGCTGCCGCGAAGTAACCCCGGATTCGCCAGATTCTCCGTTTAGTCCAGCGAGATATTCTGGATTTCTCCCGACGCCATTCCCGAGGAAACGGCCCGATAATCCACTTTGACCTTCCGGTCTTTCCATTTGGCGCAGGTAGACTTTGCGGCATCGCTGCCCGCCGCGCTGTCTTGAATGGAGATTTTTCCGATGTCGGCCACGTGCAAGAGGACCGAGTCGCTTCCCGTCGTGAGCGTGAGAATGATTTCGGGAGGATGCCCGCACAGGAGTTCCGTGATTTGGCCCTCGGCATGGACGACTTTTGCGGACTCGGGCGGAGCGACGCTCTCCGGTTGGGAGGCATCGGTGGCGGAAGCCTTCGTGTCCGCCGAATCCTGCGGGTGACTGACCCGGTAATCGATCTGTTTGCTGAACGCGGACGCCTGGCTACGGTCGCCCGGAGTAGTGGCGAGTTTCTTCGATACATCGGCCACTCTGGTCGCTTCCGGAATGCGCCGGGCGGCCAGCAACGCTCTTCCGACGTCAATGAAGTACGCGAGGTTGCCGGGTTCGAGTTTGGTGGCGCGCATGGCGGCGTTTAACGCCTTGTCGGTGTTTTTGTTGGGCTCCTGCGCGTAGGCGATGGAGAGAAAGGCGAAGGCGGGAGGGAATTCGGGCGCCAGAGTGAGTACGGTTTCGAGTTCGGAGCGGATTTTTTGGGTGGATTCTCTGGTGTAGCCATCGCGCCGCAGGTAGACAAACGCCATGTCAATGTGCGCGGAGATGTCTTTCGGATTTGCGGCGATGGCGGACTGGAGTTCTTTCTCCGCGTTGGCATAGTCGGCCTTCATCAGGTGATAGTGTCCCAATTCGGCGTGGTAGCCGGGGGTGGCTGGGTCGAGTTCCGCGACCTGATGGAGGCGCTCGAGCGCCTCGGGAAGATGATTGCCGCGGAGCAGGAAGTCCGCCAACGCCAGAGTGCCTTCCCCCTGGGACAGCGGGCGCGCGGTGAAGTCATTTTCCGCGAGTTTTTCGGGAAGAGAGACGCGGCCATACTGGTAGGCACGTTGGCGGGTATAGGCAAAGAGCTTGTCGGAGAATTTGTTCAAGTCGCCGAAAGTTTGCTTGGCGGCTTCGATGGGGTCATCGGTTTCGTGCAACGCGGCCAGGAATTTATTAACGAGGTCCTGCTTTTGCAATTCCTGGGAAAATTCCAGGTAATGGACCAGGGCCCAGGATTCGGAATAGAAAACGCCGGCATGGTCGTTGGTGTTGTAGAGCGGGGAACTGCGATCGATTGCGACGAGTTGATCGAGCGGAATGAAGGGAGTGGTTTGCAGGTAACGAAGCTGGTTGTCGTTCGGCAGGCCGACGCGGGCCTGCTTGCCCTCAATCGAGGTGTTTCCATAGAACTCGGCCAGCCCTTCATCGAGCCATAAAGGAAGGCCGCGAAAGTTGTAACGGAAAAACGCGTGGGTATATTCGTGGTAAAGGCTGTGAAAGTTCAGGGCGCCTGTGCCGACGACATCGGTGCGGACCACGGCGAAATTCTTGTCGTAACCAGGCTGGTAAAATCCCGCGATATGCATGCTTTTGCTGTTCTGCCCGTATGAGGGGAGCAGGAGTTTCAGCGAGTCTTCGTTCTTCAGTGCGAAAACGATGGTCGGCTTGCCGGAATCCACCTTTAATTTGGGAAAGATCTGCTCGAACATGGCGCGGACTTCTTCGAACTGCAGAGCGACGCGGCGGCCGTCGTGTTCGCCCGCGTTGGAGATTACAGTGAAATGCGGCGCGCGGATTTCGATCCAGCTCTCTCTGTGTTCCGCCGGGGCGCGGAGAGGAGAAGCGCAAAACAGGAGGGCAGCCAGGAGTGTGGCGGCAAGAAATCTCAGTTTGGGCGTAATCATGCCGTAGATATTAAGAGAGCGTCGGGCGAAGTCAAGGGCGGGCGGCGGGTGGGTTGCCCAGGGCTTACTTTCGGGCCTTTGCGGTTGAGGGAAGTTGGGCCGGGTTCGCGCATTTTTCAGGCAGATTTGCGGATACACTGTCGTGGCTGTTTGGGTTGAACTGTTGGGGATGCGGATGGACGCGCGGAAAAAAGCCGATTTGTCGCTGATGTTCTGTTCGCTGATCTGGGGCGTAACGTTCGTTGTGGTAAAAAACGCTCTGGACGAATCCTCGGCGTTTCTGTTTCTTGCCGTGCGCTTTACGATTGCCACGGCGGTCATGGCCCTGTTGCAGATGCAGGTGATCGCGCGCATCGAGCCACAGGAAATATTTGCCGGGATGCGGCTGGCGTTTTTTATGTTTGCCGGGTACTGCTTCCAGACTGCGGGGCTGCAATACACCACGGCCACCAACTCCGGCTTCGTGACTGGCTCGAGCGTTGTGCTGGTACCTCTGCTGCTGGCGATCTTCTGGGGGCGCCGGCTGACGAACTGGATTTATCTGGGCGCGTTTGCCGCGCTCATCGGTTTGTATTTTCTGACCGTGCCTGCCGAAGGCTTGCGTTACCTGAATCGCGGCGATGTGTTTACGTTTGTGGCCGCAGGATTTTATGCGGTCCATATCATTCTCGTCGGTGACTTCACCCAGGAGCATTCCGTGCGGGCGCTCAGCCTGATTCAGGTGGCGGGTTGCGCGTTGATGGCCTGGCCGCTGACTGGTGCCGCGGCAGCGATTCACTGGCAACCGGCACGCTTCTCCGGGCGGTGGGAACTTTGGCTGGCGATTGTGATTTGCGCGGTGTTTGCCACGGCGATCGCCTTCACCGTGCAGCTCTGGGGACAGCAATATACATCGCCGGGACACGCGGCGATTCTTTTTGCGCTGGAGCCGGTGTTCGCGGTGATCACGTCCTACATCGTCCTGCACGAGCGGTTGTCGGCGCGCGCGATGAAGGGAGCGGGGCTGGTGGTGGCGGGAATCGTGCTGGCGGAATTGCTGGGAGCGCCGACGGCGCCGGAAGCGCCGGAGCCGGTGTTTGAAGGAAGGATTTATTTCAAGCCGTGGTGGAAGAAGACGTAGAGGAATGTAGCGTCCACCTTCAGGTGGACGCGAATAAGCGCAGTTGGACGCGAAAGGCGCCCGCCCCGCAAAAGCATCCTGGATGCGAAATTCGCAGCTCGGAAGGCGTCCGCTACAAAATCAAGATTGTCCACCTGAAGGTGGACGCTACGCGCTTGGATAATTTTTTACGTCCACGGTTTCGTACATGGTGGCTGTGGCGGCGTGGGCTTTTTCGTAGGTGTCGATGGAGTCGGCATGGAGCAGGGAGGTGCCGATGTCGTCGAGGCCCTTCAGCAGGACTTCTTTGCGTGAGGGGGCGATTTCGAATTTGTATTCCAGGCCGTGGTTGTCTTTTACCGTTTGGGTGGGCAGGTCCACAGTCAGCGAGTAGCCTTCCTCTTTTTCCGTGCGCTGGAAGAGTTCTTCGATTTGGGCTTCGGTGAGTTCGGCGGGAAGGATGCCGTTCTTGAAGCAGTTGTTATAGAAGATGTCCGCGTAGCTGGGGGCAAGAATCACCCGGAAACCGTAATCGCCGATGGCCCAAGGAGCGTGCTCGCGGCTGGAACCGCAGCCGAAGTTGGCGCGTGCGAGCAGAACGGAAGCGCCCTTGTAGCGCGGAAAGTTCAACACAAACTCCGGGTTCGGTTTTTCGCCGGGCAAATAGCGCCAGTCGTAGAAAAGTGTGCGTCCAAATCCCTGGCGGGTGAGCGCCTTTAGAAATTGCTTCGGCACCATCTGGTCGGTGTCCACATTGACCCGATTCATCGGCGCGACCAGACCGCTATGTGTAATGAATGGCTGCATTAAACTCAGGCTCCCTTTTTCTTTCTATAAGCTTGTTTACGAGCAATGACTACCTTTAGAGGTTGATCCGGAACCTTTTTGAAACCCCAACTCCTGCTTTCAGCAATTGCTACCTTGACTTCGAGTTCGGCTGCGGAGGCAGAATCCTCGTCCAGACTTTTCGCCAAGACTCCAAGAATATTGCCTACGGTTCTTCGCTCCTCTCGATGCTGGCGCTTTTTTCCTTTTGAAATGTTCTTCCGGCTCGAGGTCGGACATTCCCCGTAGACATTTCGCCTGTCACGATCGAGGCTGAGCTTCTTCTTCTGGGCTGGACTCTTTATTCTGCTCACGGTTTCGACACCATCGATTTCTGAACTATTCGACGTGCGCGACGTCGAATTCGCGCACATCGACGAAATGGCCGGCGATGGCGGCGGCGGCCGCCATGACCGGGCTGACTAAGTGCGTGCGGCTGTCTTTGCCCTGGCGGCCTTCGAAATTGCGGTTGGAGGTGCTGGCGCTGCGCTCGTGCGGCGGCAGGACGTCGGCGTTCATGCCAATGCACATGCTGCAGCCCGCGTCGCGCCATTCGAAACCGGCGTCGGTGAAAATTTTGTCGAGGCCTTCTTTTTCGGCTTGGGCCTTGATGCCGCGCGAACCGGGAACGATTAACGCTTGCTTGATGCTCTTGGCGACGTGCTTGCCTTCGACGAAGTGCGCAGCGGCGCGCAAATCGTCAATGCGCGAATTGGTACAGGAGCCGATGAAGACTCGGTCCACCGGAATGTCCACGATCGGGGTGCCGGGTTTCAGGCCCATGTACTTCAGCGCGCTTTCGGTGGCCTTCTGATCGTTCAGGTCTTTGTAATCGTGCGGGTCGGGAATGCGCCCGTTCACGCTGGTGACCATGCCGGGGTTGGTGCCCCAGGTGACTTGCGGCGCGATTTGTTCGGCTTGCAACTCCACGGTCATATCGAATTTCGCGCCGGCGTCGGACTTCAACAACTTCCAGCGCTCGACCGCGGCTTGAAATTCCTTGCCGCGCGGCACAAAGGGACGGCCTTCGAGATACTCGAACGTGGTCTCGTCCGGCGCGACCATGCCGGCGCGGGCGCCGCCTTCAATCGTCATGTTGCAGACGGTCATGCGGCCGTCCATGGAAAGGGAGCGGATGGCTTCGCCGCCGTACTCGGCAACGTGGCCGGTGCCGCCGCCGATGCCGATTTTGCCGATGATGGCGAGAATAATGTCCTTCGCGGTGACGCCCTTCGGGCGCTTGCCGTTCACCACGATGTGCAGCGTCTTCGAGCGGCTCTGCACCAGGCATTGCGTGGCCAGCACGTGCTCGACTTCGCTGGTGCCGATGCCGAACGCAAGAGTGCCGAACGCGCCGTGCGTGGAGGTGTGGCTGTCGCCGCAGACGATCGTCTGCCCGGGCTGCGTGATGCCCAGCTCCGGCCCGATGATGTGCACGATGCCCTGATTCTTGCTGTGCATGTCGAAGAGGCGCACGCCGGTTTCGCGGCAGTTGCGCTCGAGCGCTTCGAATTGCAGCTTTGCGTCGGTGTCCAGAATCGGCAGCAGGCGGTCGGTGGTGGAGACCGAGTGGTCCATCACGGCAAACGTAAGGTCTGGCCGGCGGACTTTGCGGCCTTCGGCCTTCAGCCCGGCGAAGGCTTGCGGGGAAGTGCCTTCGTGAATGAGGTGCCGGTCAATGTAGATGAGCGCGGGCTTGCCTTGTTCTTCGTAAACGAGGTGGTTATGCCAGATTTTTTCGTAGAGTGTTTTGGGTGCCATAGGTGTACATCAAAAGTTTAGCACTCTGGCGACGGGGGGCAAGTCGAGGGCAGGCGGGTGCGCCAAGAGCGGCCCGCCCCGTAAAACCATTCGGGGTGCAAAAAGCGCACCTCGGAAGGCGGGCCCTACGGGAGTTGCCTCCCTTCATCCGGGCTTAGGCGGCTTGTAATAGAGGATGAGGCCGGCCAGATTGGCGAGCACGATCACTGCGACGGTTTTGGCCGAGTAGGCTGACTGGCTGGCCACGGAAATGATGGGAAAAATGGAGAGTACCACGAACAGCAGCGTCATCAGAAAGCCGAAACTTGCCAGCACCTTCATCCACAAAGGGCCGCGCAGGGAGGATTTTTTACCCGCCAGCAGCGGAATCGCGAAGAGCGCCAGATACGCGATGGCATAGAAGGTGAACGCCCAGATGAGCAGGAGTTCGAATGCCTCCTGTGCGCCAACTCCCACCAGCACGGCGATGCTAGCGGCCAGCGTGATTCCACCGAGGAAAAGAATGGAGTTGACTGGCGTGCGATAGCGCGGATGCAGCTGTGTGAACCATTGGGGAAGGAGGTGGTCCCAACCGGCGCACATCGGGAGGCGGGTGTTGGCGGCGAAGTTCAGGCTGAAGCTGGAAAGGTAGTTCGTGAGCAGGAAGAGAACCGCGACGGGGACGATCACTTCGCCGAGCCGCGTGCCGCCGAGCGCGAGGCGCAACGCCTGCGGAATCGGGCCGATCACGTCGATGTTGTCGGGCGAAACGTAGGCAAGAATCGCGCTGGTACCGAAAATATAGAGCAGCGCGATTAAGGGAGCGGCAATCCAGATGGCGCGCGTGAGATGGAGACGCGGATTGCGCGACTCTCCCGCAAAGATCGCAGCGTATTCGAATCCGCAAAGCGCGCCAAAGCTCATCTTGCTGAAGACGCTGAAGCTGAAAAGCGTGAGCGGCGGCATCACCAGGCGCAACGGGTGATAGCCATTCGCGGCCTGGCCGCCGGGGTGCAGGAACGGCAACGCAGCGAGGAGCACGACGATCAGAACGGTCAGCGCGCTGCCGACGTTGGCGACCCATTTGCCGAGGCTGAGGCCGATATGCGCCACCAGCATCAGCCCGGCGATGACGCCCACCGATGTGGCGAGGAGAATTCCTCTGTGTGCGGCAACGGCGTCAGCGTTCAAACCCAGGGCGTAAGCAGCGTAATTCGTGGTCACCAGCCCAATCGAGGCGACGTAGAGGACGACGTACATCCACAAATTAAGAGCGACGAGGAATCCGACGGCGTCGCCGAAAGCGTGGCGCGCCCATTCGTAGAGGCCGCCCTCGATCGGGAGCCGCTGGTTCAGGAAAGAAACCACCAGCGCCTGCGGCAGGAAAAAAAGTGCGATGGCCAGCAGCCATAAAACCACGTGAGCGGGACCGGCCTTCACCGCCGAGCCGAAGAAATCGGGCACGACAACCAGCAGGATGGAGGCGAGGACGAGATCGGTGAAGCCGAGTTCTTTTCTGAGTGCGGCGGCGGGCGCTGAAGCTGGCGATTCGCCGATGGCCGGGCTGGAGGTGCTGCGGCTGGACAAGCGTCCGGACCGATTACACAAAGGGGGTCCTTATTCTCCTCGAAAGAAAGTGGCGCTAGTGTGCAGGGTAAGAAAAGGAGAAGCAAGGGAATTTCGGGGTCAAGATTTCTTGGCGCGCGCCGCGACTTAAGAAGAAGATAACGCCGCGCGGTGTTCTTCGCGGACCTTTAGTTCGTAGTGGCGGACGCGACGGTCATAGGAGGTCAACAGATGCACCGCCTCCTCGCCAACTACGGCAGATTCGCGGTCGGGCCCGGCGAAGCATTCGATGGCTTCGAGGGAGGTCCACAAAGTCTCTACGATCATCTCCACAACGACGCCGTCGGATTGGGTGAGCACTCGCGCCTCGATGAAGCCATCCTTTGCGCGGAGATGCGGCAGGACGTGGTCGTTGAAGTGGCGCAGATAGTCGGGAAGGCGAAGCTCGGTGGTGCGGGCGGACCAGAAACGGACGATCATTTCAACTTACCCTCCGGTTGGCGGTGGCGTGGGGAATGTGAGCGTCCGCGCCGGCAACGACGTTCCACGGGCGCACTTCCCAGCGTTGCACGAGGCCATTGCGGACGTAAGGATCGGCTTCGGCGAAGGACCGGGCGGCGTCAGGCGAATCGCCGCGAAAGACGATCAGCGCGGTGTCGGCAGGTTCGGCGAGCGCTCCGCCGAGGGCCAGTTCGCCACGGTTCGCGGCGTGGCGCGCGTGGGCAAGATGCGCGTCTCGAAACGGGATGCGCCGCTCCACGAATCCATCCACGACATGATAGAAGAGCGCGTAGTAACCCATGTTTGCCTCCTTGCCCGGAGCGGCCTGCAGAAAAGTAGCGTACCACGATGCGAAAGCGATGTAGCGGCCACCTTCAGGTGGCCGGGAGTTGCGTGGTAGGGGGTGTTCGCGTCCACGTGAAGGTGGAGGTATGTTGGGTGGCAAAGGCTGTTCGCGTCCACCTGAAGGTGGACGCTACGGGGGCTAGCCGCCGGCTATGGAGGGGACTAGGAGGACGCGGTCGCCGTCTTTTAGCGGGGAGGATTCGCCGTCGAGGAAGCGGATGTCTTCTTCGTTGAGGTAGACGTTTAGGAACTGGCGGATCTGGCCCTGGTCGTCGCGGACGTGGCGGGAGAGGGCGGGGAACTTAGTAGTCAGATCGTTCAGAGCTTCGGCGACGGTGGTCGCGCCGGTGTCCACTTTGGGCGAGCCTTCGGTGAAGCGTCGGAACGCTGTTGGGATTTCGATTGTGATTGCCATGGAGTGCTCCAATCCTTTCGATGCGGCTCATTGCCGCTTGGTAGAAAGTTGCGTTAAAGAGTTTGAAAGTTTAAGAGTTCAAAAGTTCAAGAGTTTCGGAGTTCACAGGCTAAAGCCTGTGCTACCGGGCCTCTGCGTTTACGGCGTCCTTCAACTGAACTTGAAGGAGGACTTCGAAGGCGTCGAGCTTGGGCTCGATGACTTCGG
>Ga0210401_10005753_pt1 | contig 12702 bp, 6 predicted proteins | sample IncBWH32MmetaG_FD_150866 | JGI IMG/M metagenome (GOLD analysis project Ga0210401, IMG submission 150866) | Forest soil microbial communities from Barre Woods Harvard Forest LTER site, Petersham, Massachusetts, United States - Inc-BW-H-32-M | ecosystem: Environmental > Terrestrial > Soil >... | reverse complement strand
ATTCCAACAAAGACGGAGGCATGCTCACCAGCACTTGGGAACTCTACAAGGCCCACCGCGAACTTCATCAGGTAGCAAAAGAATTCGATGTGAACCTTCGCCTCTTCCACGGCCGAGGCGGCACCGTCGGACGCGGCGGCGGGCCAACGCATTCCGCAATCCTGGCCCAACCGCCGGGATGTTTCTCTGGCCAGATCCGCGTCACCGAGCAGGGCGAAGTGCTGAACTGGAAGTATGCTGATCCCATTCTCGCCGAGTGGAATCTCGAGTTGATGATCGCCGCGAGTCTCGAAGCTTTCACTCGTCCCACATTCGCCGGGGAAAGCCAGCACGACGTGTGGGAAGAGGCAATCGAAGAGATGTCACAGGAAGCGTATCGCGTTTACCGCCGCGATATCGCCGACGATCCCGACGTCCTCGAATATTTCGAGCAAGCCACACCGGTGAATGAATTGGATTCCGCCCGCATCGGCTCGCGTCCGGCACGCCGCAGCAAAGGACGGCGCCTCGAAGATCTCCGCGCCATTCCCTGGGTCTTCGGCTGGATGCAAAGCCGCCACGCTGTCCCCGCCTGGTTCGGCGTCGGTCACGCTCTTGAACATTTCTCCGAGAAGAATGCCGCGAACGAGCCACTCCTGCGGCAAATGGCTCGTGGTTTTCCTATCTTTTCCGACCTGCTTCGCAATGTCGAACTGGGCATGGCCAAAGCCGATCTCGGGATCGCCCGCGAATACTCCGCGTTGGTCAAGAATTCCGCGCTCCGCAAGCGTGTCTTCTCGATGCTCGAAGCAGAATTCCTCCGCACCCGGCACATGATCTTGCGCATCACCGGACAACGCGAACTTCTGGCGCGAAACCGCGTGCTGGCCCGCTCCATCCGACTACGCAACCCCTACGTCGATCCCATGAGCCTGATTCAGGTAGAACTCCTCCGCCGCAAACAGCACGGACAAAAAACTTCGGAGTTGGAATACCCCCTAGGCGCAACCATAAACGGAATCGCCGCTGGCCTGCACAACACCGGCTAAAGGTATTGGGTTTTCCTTAGTGGACCTTAGTCTCCTTCGTGGTTAAGGATCTTTGCGGGTGCTAACCCCTGGCCCGGTCGCGCGTCCATTACTATGCTGTCCTGCAGGCGGATGTGTGTTCGGAACTTGATCCTCTACCAATGCGTACTATCCAATTGCAAGCCTGCTCAACTCATCCAGGAGATTTATGCTAATCACTCGCTTCTTCGCTGCCGTCGTGCTATGTCTGGCCACATCCGCTGCTTTTACCCAAACGATCCCGGCACGAAGCGTCCGCCCCGCAGCGGCCTCCAGCGCCGCCGACGAAACCAATGTCCCCAAACTCGAGCATTTCGATGCCAACCTGGTCGACAAGACACTCGACCCCTGTAACGATTTTTACAAATACTCTTGCAACAAGTGGTTGACCGCCAATCCCATTCCCGCCGACCAGGTCTACTGGAGCACCGGCAGCGGCCTTCAACTGTGGAATGAGGGAGTGCTTCGCGACACGCTGGAGGCGGCCAGCAAGAACGATCCCAACCGCACGGCCGTCCAGCAGAAGATCGGCGACTATTGGGCCGCCTGCATGGACGAAAGCGGCATCGAAACCGCCGGACTCAAGCCTCTCCAGTCAGAACTCGCGCGCGTTGCCGCGCTCAAGACCAAGAAAGACATCACGATCGAGATCGCCCATCTGCAGCATGCTTATCCCGGCGCATGGCAGCCCGGAGACAACGAAAGCAGTTCGCCGCTTTTCGGCTTCACCGGCCAGCAGGACTACGACAATGCCTCCATGGTGGTCGCACAAATCGATCAGGCCGGACTCAGCCTTCCCAACCGCGACTATTATCTGAAGACTGACGACAAATCGAAGGAGATTCTCACCAAGTACCGCGCGCATCTGCAAAAGATGTTCGCGCTGGCGGGTGAGTCGGAATCACAGGCCGCCGCCGATGCCGTAACGGTCATCGAACTCGAAACCGCACTGGCGCAGGCCCAGATGGATAACGTTACACGCCGCGATCCGAAGAACATCAACAACAAAATGAGCCTCGCGCAGATTCGCGCCCTAGCACCTTCCATCGATTGGGACGGTTACCTCAAAGCCGTGAATGCTCCCGCCAGCGATCACTACATCGTGACCTCTCCCGATTTCTTCCGCGCTGAAGAAAAGCTGATCAACACTCATCCCCTGGACCATTGGCAGGCCTATTTCCGCTGGCAGGTGATCCACCGGTCCGCCCCTTATCTAACCAAAGCCATGGTCGATGAGAATTTCGATTTCTTCGCACACACCCTCGCCGGCGCCGAAGAGCAGCAACCCCGTTGGCGTCGCTGCGTGCGCGCTGCCGATCGTGATCTCGGCGACGCTCTCGGCCAGGCTTACGTAGATCGCGCCTTCCCGCCGGAGAGCAAAGCTCGCACCATCCAAATGGTGCACTCCATCGAAACGGCCCTCAACTCCGATATTCAAAGCCTGAGTTGGATGTCGCCAACCACAAAACAGCAAGCTGTCGTCAAGTTGAAAGGGATCGAAGACAAGATTGGCTATCCTTCCCACTGGCACGATTACTCCAGCGTGAAGATCGCGCGCGACAGCTATCTGAACAACGTCGCACAGGCCACGTCCTTCGAGTTCGAGCGCTGGGTCGCCAAAATCGGCAAGCCCGTCGACCGCGCCGAATGGACCATGACGCCGCCCACCATCAACGCCTATTACGATCCCCAGTTGAATACCATCAACTTTCCAGCAGGCATTCTGCAGCCGCCCTATTTCGATCCCACGAAAGATGACGCCGTAAACTTCGGCGCCATCGGCATGATCATCGGACACGAGATCATCCACGGCTTCGACGACCAGGGCCGCAAATTTGACGACAAAGGCAACCTCCGCGACTGGTGGACCACCGACGATGCCAAGAAGTATGACGAACGCGGCAAGTGCATCTCTGACGAGTACACGCAGGAAGTTCCCGATGCCGGAGCCGGAGTCAAGCAGAATGGCCTGCTCACCCAAGGTGAGGACACGGCCGACAACGGCGGGATACGTCTGGCGCTGGCCGCTCTGGAATTCGCGCTGAAGCAGCAAGGCAAGTCGCTCGACGACAAAGGCGACGACGGCTGGACCTACCGCCAGCGCTTCTTCCTCTCCAATGCCTATTCCTGGTGCGCCAACGTCCGCCAGCAAATCGCGCGCCTGATCGTCACCACCGATCCCCACTCCCTTCCCGAATTCCGCATCAATAACGTGATCTCCAACATGCCGGAATTCGGCCAGGCCTTCGGCTGCAAGTCTGGACAAAAAATGGTAAGAGCCAACGCCTGCCGGGTCTGGTAATAAACTGCTGGTGTAGGGGCGGACGCCTCGTCCGCCCCAAGGAGCGAAGCTCCGAGTGGGACGCCGTCAGTCTTGAAAGTACCTGTAAGGCAATCCAGCCGTGCATTGCCGGAATGCAAAACAGAAGGGCCAGCAAAAGCTGGCCCTATTGTTTGTTAAGTGGCGAGTCAACTCATGTGGCGAAGCCCAGCGGCCCCCGTCCCCACTCCTACTTGTTAATGTCGTCCTTGTTCTCCAACCGCTTCGCGTAAGTCTCCAAAGCATTCTTATTAGCATCCGGAGCCCCGTTCAGCGACAGCTTCACTTCCTTCACCGCATTGTCAAAATCCCCCTTAGCGCTGTACACGCGGGCCATCCCGAGGTGCGTAGTCCAGTAGTTAGGGAACTTCTTCGCCGTCGACTGATAAATCGCCAGCGCCTCATCCTGCTTCTTCTCACCCTGTAACTGCCGCCCGTAGACATACAGTTGCAGCGCGTTGGCCATGTCGAGCGCCTTGGCGCGGAACGTATCCGCATCCTGCTTCCGCCCCATCGCATCCAGGATCTTCGACTTGTTCATCACGTTGTCGTAGCGTTCTTCGACTTGGATCGACTGATCCTCATCCTTGAGCGCCTCATCCAGATCGATCTTGTTCGCAAGGAAATATCCGGCAGCATCGTCCCAGCCTTCCCAGTAATACTGATTCATCCCGTGAATCTGTTGACGGATGCTCGCCGTCACAATGTCATTCACATTGACATGAACCGTGAATGGCACCGCAACTTTTTCCCACCGCATGGTTACTACAGCAGAATCCGACTTAACGTTGTCGAAGTCGTAGGCCAGCGCATCATGCAACTCCGCCGCCTGCGGCTTCACTTTAACGCGCAAGGCATCATCGTCCTGCTTGTAGGTGAAGCTTCCCCACGCCGTCGAGGTCTTCGAGAAGATCACGGTCCACTCGTTTTCGCCCGGGATCATGTGCAGCCCATAAATCCCTTTGTCGAGCGCCTGTCCTTCGATGATTACCGGGTCGGTGAAACGAATCGTCGTATTCTCGTTCGCTCCGGCGCGCCACACCTGACCATAAGGCACAAGTTTGCCCCAAACCTGCCGGCCATTTGCCATTGGCCGGTGATAGTTGACGGTGATATCCGTAATCCCGATGCGCTGCGTCACCGTCGCATGCTGGCTCGCCCGCGGCAAGTTGAGCATGAGGGTCTCACCCGTGGCAGTCTGGGCATAGCACGAGCCGGCCACTGACAAAACGCCGGCCAACACAGTAAATAACCTCTTTTTCATGGAAGTCTCCTCCGCGCCGCCGGGTCTGCTTGACCGCAATCGGCAGCTATACTAGAACCTGGAATTTGTGAATTGAGCACACTTACCCAATGCTGTTGCGCTTAGACGAGCGGACCGCCGCAAGGTAAGCAGAGGAAAAGACCCGATGCTTTGATAATCCTCTGTGTCTCTCTGTGCCCTCTGTGGTGAGTGCTCGAAATTCCGGAGACACGGACTTATGCGAATCGATGAACTGAACGAAACCGAATGCCGCGAGATCCTCTCTCGCGCCTCCTCGGCACGCCTTGGCTGCTCGCTGAACGATCAACCGTATGTTGTCCCTGTCGGCATAGCGTACGAAGAGGATTACATCTACGTTTTCTCCACCATGGGACAAAAGATCAAATGGATGCGGTCGAATCCCAAAGTCTGCGTGCAGATCGACGAGATCGGAAGCCAATCCGATTGGGTCAGCGTCATCGCCAACGGAGAGTACCAGGAACTCCCTGAACCGCAATTCGAACACGAGCGCGCTCATGCCCGCACTCTCTTGCAAAAACGTCACCACTGGTGGTTGAACGCCATGGCCGAGCGCCGCATCCGCCTGCGTGACGAGGAGATCAAGCCGCTGTTCTTCCGAATTCGCGTAAGCTTGGTGACTGGCCTACGCGGTACTGAGGCAGATTAGAACGGCCTCAGTTTTCTTTTGTCACGGCTTGCAGTCCACGGCTTTAGCACTAGGGGCTTGACAATCAGCCCGCGCCCGAGCAGAATATTTAAAGGCGAATAAAAAGCGAAAATAAATCGCCTCCGCAAGCTCCAGTCGCGGCGTTCCCTGAAATCCCTCGAGGTACTTTTATGTCTTCCGCAGTGGTTTCCACTTCGGCGGCCCTGGGCCGCCCTTTTCTTTTTGATGCTGAATCCAAGCCCGAAGTGCGTTGTCATCCTGAGCGGAGCGGGAAAGGCGCGAAGCGCATTTCCCGCGGAGTCGAAGGATCCCTACCTTATTCTGACCCCAGATTGGCAAGCGTCACCCCTGCCTCGCGCCTCGAAATCCGCCCCGCGCCCGAGATGGTCACCAGCGGCATCCCCGCGCTCGACGCCCTGACCGGCGGCCTCCCCCGCGGATGCCTCACCGAAATCTGCGGCCCCGCCTCTTCCGGCCGCACCACGGTCCTGCTGGCCGCCCTGGCCGCCGCCACCCATCGCGGCGAATACTGCGCCGTAATCGATGCCAGCGACGCGCTTGATCCCCACTCGCTAGCAGCCGCCGGAATTGATTTGGATCACCTGCTCTGGGTCCGCTGCGGAGACGACATCCAACAAAAGGCTCCGAAATCAACAAAAGAATCAGCGGGTGCCCCACCCTTGTCGCGCATTTTGCGACAGGGTGGGGGTTTTGACTTTCCATCCCAAGGCCGTATGGGTTTTCAGCAGCGCCAAGCCGGCTCTAGTCCCCTATGCGAGGGAAACTCGTCCCTGGAGAAATTCACACGCAACACGCGCCCCTCCGAACACCGCCTCGAACAAGTCCTCCGCGCCACTGACCTGCTGCTAGAAAGCGGAGGCTTTGGCCTCATCATCCTCGAGCTCGCCGACCTTCCTCCCCAATCCGCGCGCCGAATCCCGCTGACCACCTGGTTCCGCTTCCGCCGCGCCATCGAACACAAGCCCACAATCCTGCTAGCGATCGAGCAACAACCGATTGCAGGCAGCTGTTCGTCTCTGCTGCTGCAATTGGGGACTGCCGATGCCTCAGCCGCGAAGCGCCGACAGAATACAGCCCACGGCGAAAGCCGTGGGTTAAGTCAGAAGGAAGACCAAGCCCAGGATGGGCGAAAGAAAATATGCACAATCGCGGAAACCCTGACTGAATTTTCATATCCCTCTCATGCACACTTGCTAACCGAACTCCAAATCCACGCCGAAATAATCCGTTCGCGCCTGGATCGCAAGCCCGCTCAATCCATCACATTCGAAACCAAAACCGCCTGGGCCGGATAAAAGGTAAATGACCCAATGGCTCAATGACTGAATGACTGAATGACTCAATGATTCCATGCCGTTCGCGTGCATCTACGTTCCGAACTTTCCCATCGCCGCCGCCCTTCGCGCCGAGCCGGAACTGCAGGCGCACGCCATCGCCATCTTCGAAGGCAACCCTCCGTTGGAACAAATTCTTGCGGTGAATGAAACGGCCCGTGAGCTAGGCATCTCCCCAGGAATGAGCAAGGCCCAGGCCGAACTCTGCTCTGACATTGTCTTGCGCCCGCGCTCTCCGTTGCAGGAATCGTCCGCTCACTCCGCCCTGCTCGATTGCGCCCAGTCGTTCTCTCCCACGGTGGAAGACACCACCCGCGACACGGTTCTGCTCGATCTCGCCGGCATGGAATCTCTCTTCGGCTCGCTGACGAAAATCTCTCATGCCATTTCCGATCGCGCCACTGTTCTCGGCCTCACAGTCACAGTCGCTGCAGCCTCCAACCCCGATGCGGCAGTGCTAGCCGCCCGCGGCTTTTCCGTAGCGCCGGCATCTTGCGGGCTGTCGCGGGGGCATCCTGCCCCCGCACCGGATAGCGCACCAAATCCCAGGGTCATTGTGATTCCAACAGGAAAAGAAGCAGAAAGACTGGGCCCGTTGCCGGTGGAAGTTTTGTTTGACGACCATCTGCAAGGTGACCCCAAACAAGCAACCGATCACCTGCTCGAAACCCTCGCCCGATGGGGTATCCGCAACCTGCGCGCACTAGCAGCATTGCCTGAAATCGCGCTAAGCGAACGCCTCGGACAACAAGGCCTGCACCTGCAGAAACTAGCGTGTGGCACCGCTTCCCGCACACTGGTCCCGGTGGAAGCGCCGTTGGTGTTTGAAGAGGCCATCGAATTGGAGCATCCCATCGTCCTGCGCGAGCCATTAGCTTTCCTGCTGAACCGCCTGCTCGAACAACTCTGTGCCCGCCTCGCCTCCCGCGCGCTCGCCACCCAGGAACTGTGCCTCACTTTGGAACTCTCGAATCTGACGGGTATTGATGATGAACTTGAAAATCCAGGTATCCCCAGCGAGAGCGATGGAGCCGAGAGTAATGGAGTTATGTGGGGACAGCCGCCCTCGGCTGTCCGGCGGTGCGAAGCTCCGCTGCATCACTGCCGACAACCAAAATTCACTCGCAAGCTGAGCCTCCCCTTACCCATGCTCGACGCCAAAGTTTTCCTGAAACTGCTGCAGTTGGATTTAAACGCACATCCCCCAGGCGCACCCATCGTAAAGATTCATCTCTCTGCCGAACCCGCGCGTCCCCGCTCAGCCCAGGGAGGCCTGTTCCTCCCTCCCTCTCCGGAACCCGAAAAGTTGGAACTGACACTCGCTCGCATCGCCGGCATCGTCGGCGAACAAAAAGTCGGCGCGGTTGAACTGCTCGACACGCATCATCCCGAAGGATTCCGCATGCGCCGCTTCGTCGCCGAGGTAGCGCGCAAAACTCCGCAAAAGAAAACTCCCGACGCAGCGGAAGCACAAGCCGCCGTCACAGCCCTGCGCCGCTTTCGCCCGCCATTGCCCGCGAACGTCACGCTGGAAAACGGCCAGCCCAAGTATTTGTTTTGTCGAAGCAAAGAAGTGCAGGGAGAAATCCTCTGGAAAGCCGGCCCCTGGCGCTTCTCCGGCGATTGGTGGGAGCGCGAAGCCTGGTCCCGCGACGAATGGGACCTGGCCCTGCGCAACGGCGAAGCCGTCGCCTTCTACCACCTGGTACATGACCTGCTCAACGGCGAATGGTTTGTGGAAGGAACGTATGACTAAACCGCAAGGGATTAGGGATCAGAGACCAGGGGCTAGTAAACCCACTCTTTTACTGACTCCTGATCCCTAGCCCCTAATCCCCATGTCGTACATCGAACTTCACGCCCGCTCCGCATTCAGCTTCCTCGAAGGCGCTTCTCTGCCCGAGGAGTTGATCGGCATGTGCCAGCACTTCCACATGCCCGCCATGGCGCTGCTCGACACTGACGGAGTCTACGGCGCCCCGCGCTTCCACCTCGCCGCAAACAAAGCCAAGATCAAGGCGCACATCGGCGCCGAAGTGACATGCGCGCCTTTTGCGCATGTCATCCTGAGTGACTCTCGTTCATCTGTCATCCTGAGCGGAGTAGGCACTTCACGAAGTGAAGTGCCTGCGGAGTCGAAGGATCATCCCTATTACCCGAAGTCCGTGAAGGGCGTAGAGATTCCTCACTCCGCTCGGAATGACAAACCTTTTCGACTTCCATTATTGGTTCAATCCCGCCCCGGCTACCAGAACCTCTGCCGCCTCATCACCAAAATGAAGCTGCGCGCCAAGAAAGGTGAAGGCGCAGTCACGACCCAAGAACTTGAAGAACACGCCGAAGGATTGATCTGCCTCACCGGCGGTGACGAAGGCCCGCTCTCCACAGCCCTGCAGCAAGGCAGCATCGATGAAGCTCGGAAGCAAATCGATCGACTCATCGCTATCTTCGGCCCCAAGAACGTTTATGTCGAACTCCAGCGCCACTTTCACCGCGAAGAAGAGTCCCGCAACCGCCTCGCCATCGACCTTGCCCGCGCGTTCCACCTCCCGATGCTAGCCACCAACGGCGTGAACTACACCATCCCCAAAGCCCGCGAACTCGCGGATGCCTTTACCGCCATCCGCTATCACCGCACGCTCTCCACCGCCGGACGCCTGCTCTCCCGCAACTCCGAGCGCCACCTGAAATCTCCAAAGGAGATGCAACAACTATTCGCCGATCTGCCTGAAGCGATTACCAACACACAAGAACTTTCCAATCGCCTCGAGTTCGCCCTCAACGATCTCGGCTACGAGTTCCCTCTCTATCCTGTCCCAGAAGGCGAGACCATGAATTCCTATCTGCGCGAGCAAGCCTGGATCGGTTTCCGCAGCCGCTACGGCCGCGCCTCCCAAGATATGCAGGCCAAAGCCCGCCGCCAGATCGAAAAAGAACTCGCCCTGATCGAGAAACTCAAACTCGCCGGATATTTCCTCATCGTCTGGGATTTAGTCCGCTATTGCCGCGAGCAAAACATTCTCGTGCAAGGCCGCGGATCCGCAGCCAACAGTGCTGTCTGCTACTCACTCGGCATCACTGCCGTCGATGCCGTCGGCATGGAGCTCCTCTTCGAACGCTTTCTCTCCGAAGAGCGCGGCGAGTGGCCCGACATCGATCTCGATCTCCCCAGCGGTGACGAGCGCGAAAAAGTTATTCAATACGTTTACAAGCGATACGGCGAGCGCGGCGCCGCCATGACCGCCAACGTTATCACCTATCGCAATCGCATGGCCGCCCGCGAAATGGGCAAGGCCCTCGGCTTCGATCCCGAAACGCTCGCCAAGATTTCCGCCGCTGTCGCCACCTGGGAATTTCGCGATGAAAACGACGCACTCGACTGCCGCTTCCGTGACGCCGGACTCGACCTCAACCATCCCCGCCTGCGCAAATACTACGAACTCTGCCTCGCCGTGCAAGACATGCCCCGCCATCTCGGCCAGCACTCCGGCGGCATGGTCATCTGCCAGGGACAACTCGATTCCGTCGTCCCCCTCGAGCCCGCAAGCATGCCTGGCCGCGTCGTCGTGCAATGGGACAAAGAAGATTGCGCCGACATGGGCATCATCAAAGTCGACCTGCTCGGCCTCGGCATGATGGCCGTTCTGAAAGATTCCATCGAACTGATCCGCGATCACTACGACGAAGAAGTCGACCTCGCGCATCTCCCACAAGATGACAAGCAGGTCTACTCAACTTTGCAACAAGCCGATACGGTCGGAATGTTCCAGGTCGAAAGCCGCGCGCAAATGTCTTGCCTGCCCCGCCTGCGCCCGCTGCGTTTTTACGACATCGTCGTGCAAGTCGCAATCATTCGCCCCGGCCCCATCGTCGGCCAGATGGTGAATCCATTTTTAGAGCGCCGCCAAGGACGCCAGGAAGTCACCTACGCCCACCCGTCGCTCGAACCAATCCTGAAGCGCACGTTAGGCGTTCCACTCTTTCAAGAACAACTGCTGCGCATCGCCATGATCGCCGCCAACTTCACCGGAGGCGAAGCCGAAGACCTCCGCCGCGCCATGGGATTCAAACGCTCCCAAGCCCGCATGCGCGAAATCGAAGCCAAACTCCGTGCCGGCATGACACAAAACGGAATCTCTCCCAAGGCGCAAGAAGAAATCATCCTCTCGATCACGTCATTCGCGCTCTACGGATTCCCCGAATCCCACGCCGCCAGCTTCGCCCTGATCGCCTATGCCAGCGCTTACCTGAAATGCCATTACCTCGCCGCCTTCACCGCCGCGCTCCTGAACAATCAGCCAATGGGCTTCTACTCCCCCGCCACAATCGTGAAAGACGCCCAACGCCACGGCCTGAGACTGCTGCCGGTCGATGTCACAAAGTCAGAGTGGAATTGCACGTTGGAAACAGCACCGAGTGCTGAGTACCGAGTACCGAGCGAAAGCGAGGTAGGTCATTCGTCGTTGGTCGTGAGTCGTTCGTCATTGGTCGTTGACCTAGAAAGTCATCCCACTGCAGCCGCGCAGCGGCGACAGAATACAGCCCACGGCGCAAGCCGTGGGACAGCAGAAGAGATAGAAAGCCAAGCCCCGGAGGGGCGAAAGAATACTGAGCCTGGGGAACAAATCGAAACGAGCGAATCTCACTCGCAAAACGGTACCCTGTTCTCACAACTCGACCAGTCCCGCAAGGGACGCAATGTGAAAGCCCAGGACGGAAGTCCTGGGAAAGCACCTGACGACTGGACTGAGTCCCGTAGGGACGGCACTCTTCAATCAGCAATCAACAATCCACAATCCACAACTTCCGAACTTCACGATCGCCAATCGAAAAGCGAAAACCCTCCCGCCCTCCGCATGGGCCTGCGCTACGTCCGCGGCCTACGCGAAGAAGCCGCCCGCTCCCTCCTACTCGAACGCATCCGCGCCCCCTTCATCTCCATCCATGACCTGACGCGCCGCGTCCCCGAACTTCGCCGGGACGAACTCACCACCCTCGCCGAAATCGGCGCGTTAAACGCAATCGGATCTCAGATTGAAGATTTCAGATTGAAGAGTTCACAACCCAATCAATCTGCAATCTGCAATCTAAAATCTAAAATCTCTTCCCACTCGGTACCCGCTACTCGCAACTCCCTTCACCGCCGCGACGCCCTCTGGCAAGTCGAACGCGCCGTCCGGGCCTCCGGCCCACTCCTCGAACAGCACGCCGAGCCCGATGAACGCTCTCCACTCGCCCCCATGAATCAGGAAGAGCGCCTGGTTGCCGACTTCCACGGCACAGGCCTGACCGTCGGCCCACATCCCATGGCCTACAAGCGTGACTGGTTGAACGCCATGGGCATCCGCCGCGCCAGCGAATTACGAGACCTGCCCACAGGCAAGCGCCTCCGCATCGGAGGCTGCGTCATCACCCGTCAGCGTCCCGGCACCGCCAAAGGATTTGTCTTTTTAAGTCTGGAAGATGAAACGGGAGTAGCGAACGCAATAGTCCGCCCCGATCTGTTTCACGAAAACCGCCTGCTGCTGACCAGCGAGCGCTTCCTCGCCATCGAAGGCATCCTGCAGAATCAGGACAATGTGATCTCCGTCCGCGCCGAACGCGTGCAACCACTCTTCGTCACAAAAGCTGAAACCAGCTCCCATGACTTCCATTAAACCCTGCGCTTCTTGATTGACCTTTGCTCCGCGCCAGACTAGATTCTTTCTGACATACGCGCTCTCTCTGAGAAAGTGGCTGCCCGCTTCCCCCCAGCAACGCCGCTTCCTCTACTGCCCACTGGTACGCCAAGCCCTATGTTACTAACTCTGCGCATTGCCATCCTCCTGCTGCTGGTCTATCCCGCCCTGTCCGCCAGTTCTTCATCACGAGAGGAATGGCTTCCCATCACTCCAGAAGAATTAAAAATGACAAGCGAGCCGAAAGCACCCGGCGCTCCTGCAATTTATCTGTACCGTCAAGTGGATCGCGACGACATTGAGAACCGTGAATTCATTTATGCCCGCATCAAAATCCTTACCGAGGAAGGTCGCAAGTACGCCAATATCGAA
>Ga0210401_10005752_pt1 | contig 12705 bp, 19 predicted proteins | sample IncBWH32MmetaG_FD_150866 | JGI IMG/M metagenome (GOLD analysis project Ga0210401, IMG submission 150866) | Forest soil microbial communities from Barre Woods Harvard Forest LTER site, Petersham, Massachusetts, United States - Inc-BW-H-32-M | ecosystem: Environmental > Terrestrial > Soil >... | reverse complement strand
GATATCGCGGGCAAGGGACTGGCGAATCCGACGGCGCTGCTGATGAGCTCGATCCTGATGCTGAATCACCTTGGCGAGCAAGCGGCTGCGGAGCGGATTGAGCAGGCGCTAATTAAGGTCTACAAAGAAGGAAAACACGTCACGAAGGACGTGGGCGGGAAGGCGGGGACGCAGGAGTTTACGGACGCGGTGATCGCGGCGCTGGGGAAGGGGTAGCGTTTGAACCGGTTGCGCTATTGGGAGACAAGATATGGACCCGCATCTCGCTCGATATGTGTTCATCTACTACTCGCGTTTCATGACCAAGAAAGAGAAGCTGGCGAATCGGCATCTTTCGGCCACAGCAAAAGTCACGCACGGGCGAACGGATTTAGCAGCTCAAGAGGAAGCCAGAAATTCCCGCCCACATCTCAAGGAGTTGTTCTCGGACGATCCTGATGTGCTCGCGCTTACCAGGGACGGTGTAGAGCGTTTTTTGCAACGGACGGCGGAGCGAATCATCGCGGCCCACTCTCACGGAATCCAGGTAAATCGCTGTCCCCGTTGTGGCGAAGTCGCCAAGACGCCGAAGGCCCGACAGTGTCGATTTTGCAGATTTGATTGGCACGAGTCTGTTTAGAGCGGTGGTCCCCGGCCTGCAAAAGGCATAGCAGAAAATCCTTCTCACTCATCCAATCTGGGGACGAATACGTTCGCAGGAGCGTGTATGACTTGGAGCCGCAGTGCCCTTCCCTCGAGTTTGATTTTTCTTGCGGTGCTGAATGCTGGAGGAACCAGCGCTTCGGAGTTGAAACCCCACACGGTGAAGGCGTTTCAACATTACGAAGAAGTGACCGAAGCGCGGATCCGAAGCGAACTCTCCACTCCGGGGCAGTTCTTGGCCATCGATTCCCTTCCCGAGAGCCAGAGAGAAGAATGGATTTCCCGCCTGAAGAACGGCCAGGTCTACATCCAGACACTCAGCACAAAAGAGAATGACAGGAAAATCGAAATCCCGGACGGGCTGGTTCATCACTGGCTGGCCATTGGCTTTATTCCCAAGGCCCGGCTGCAGCAGGTGATTGACGTGGTGCAGGATTACCCGCATCAGGCGGAGATCTTCAAGCCCGACGTCCAGCGGGCCGAACTGCTCAGCCGAGACGGGGAACATTTCCACGTCTACTTCCGGTTCTACAGGCACGCCATTGTGACCGCGGTTTACAACACCCAATTCGACATCGATTTCACTCAAACTGGTGCGACACAGGAATACTCATTCGGCAGGGCGGTGCGCATTGCGGAGGTGCGAAACCCCGGAGAAAAAGACGAGCGCGAACTCCCCGTGGGCAAAGATCGCGGTTTTCTGTGGCGCTTGGATCTTTACACGCGCTATCTGGAGACGAACGAGGGCGTATACGTTCAGATCGAATTTCTTGGCTTGAGCCGGGGCGTGCCGGCGGTGTTTGCCTGGATGGTGAACCCTTACATTAAATCCGTTCCCCGCGAGTACTTGACGAATTACGTCGGAAAACTCCGGACTGCCTCTTCGGGTGCAGTGGTGGAAACAGCGGAGCCGAAGCAGTAGCAACGTCTGGCCCGCTGGTTTTGTAGCGGCCGCCGTCTGCGGCGGGCGGTTTAGTCGCGGCGGCCTCTTGGTCTGGGCGCGCAGTGCTACAGCTGAAAAAGCGGTGGCCGAGCCACCGCACTCTAAAGCGCCCGCCTCGGAAGGCGGCCGCTACAAATGCAGACGGGGCCACTTGAAAGTGGCCGCTACGTTAGAAGGTGGCGCGGGCGGCGATTTGGCGGATTTCGGCGTTTTCAATGATGCGGCGGCGGAGTTTTTCCGTGGTGGCCTGCAGCATGGCGCGGCCGATGTCGTGCCCGTGGACGTAGAGGTTCGGAAACGGTTTGAAGATGCGGCCGAGAGGTTGGATGAGCGCGTAGATTTTCGGCAGGCTCGGTGAAGGCTTGGCATCGATGAAGGCGGGGCGCCAACAATCGGCGTCGACGAGTTCGATGAGGTCGTGTTCGGTTTGCGCTTTCACGCGCGCCCAGAACATGCGGCTGCCGGGCTTGGTTCCCTGCCCGCTGATGTAATGAAAGGCCGCGCCGGTGCTCTTGGCCTTGAACATGTTGGCGGCGGCCAGCGTGTAGGAGTAGGTGATGGTGCGGTATTCTTCCTGCGAGACCTGCGTGGCGGAGATGCCAAGGCAGAACAGGCAGGCGTCCACGGAGCGGAAGGCTTCTTCGACGGTTGAATAGTCCAGAAAATCCTTGTGAACATACGTCCGCAACTTAGGCCTGGTGTCCATGAGCGGCCGCCGGACGATGGCGCGGACTTCGTCGACGACGGAGGCGGCCAGACACGCGTCAAGAACGGCTGCACCTGCGGAGCCTGTCGCTCCGAAGAGAAGGATTTTCATGAGAAACGAGTGTACACGATGGGACGCGGATAGAGGAGGCAGTCCATGAGTTGACTAGTCTGCTGACTAGTCATAAACTGGAGACAGGGAGCGCTCATGGCCAAATGGCAATTGCAAGACGCGAAATCACGCTTCAGCGAGCTGATCGACGACACGCTCGAAAAGGGGCCGCAAGTGGTCACGCGGCGTGGGGTTGATACCGCCGTGGTGGTATCCATCGATGAATGGAAGAAACTGAAGGACGAGAAGCGCATGACCTGGAAGGAAGTCCTTCTCGGGGAGGGTCCGCGATTCGAAATTCCCCTCCCGAAGCGTGGCAGGGGAAAATCGCGCAAGGTGCCGGTGTTCGATTGATCCGCTATCTGATTGACACGAATGTCGTGTCCGAGATGCGCAAGCGGAAGCCGCACGGGGGTGCGTCCGCGTGGCTACAAGGCCTCGATGTGGGCCAGGCTTTCTTCTCCGCGGTGACGTTTGGGGAAATTCAAAAAGGTGCGGAGATCACGCGGCAGCAAGATCCGGTGAAGGCGAATGAAATCGAGGCCTGGGCCAGGCAGTTGCAAAGCGCTTCGCCGGTCCTGCCCATGGACGCCGCGTGCTTTCAGGAATATGAGCGATTGATGCACGGGCGATCCGAGACGTTTGCCGAAGACGCCATGATAGCGGCCACGGCGCGGGTGCATGGGCTGACGGTGGCGACGCGGAACGAGCGGGATTTCCGGCCCCTGGGCGTTGCGGTAGTTAATCCCTTTAAGGCAGCCTGACACGCGATGGCCCTATCGGGAAGCGAGGTTGATCTGGGGGAAGTGAATATTCAGCCTAAAGCAGACGTACAGAACCAGGATCGCGCCTAGCGTGGACAAGATCAGGCCGGCGGGATGATATCTGTCGTTTGTCGGGCGCGAAAACATGTGGCTGACGCCGCCGCCGATGATGGATCCGATGACGCCGAGCACGACCGTCCAGAAAATCGTCATGTGGACGTGCATTACGGATTTCGCGATGACGCCCGAAATCAGCCCGATCAGAACATACCAGAGCAAGTGAAACATACGTCTTCCTCCCTCGTTTACCTTCAGAACGCCGTTCGGAACAGGTTCCCGGTCCAAGTCGCAATGGATCCAGGTAAATCCTAATGAAGCCAACCGAACGTTTGTAACGTTTTGCTGGATAAGAGCCGGACATGCTCCCATTCCGGCGAGCTACTCACCCCGTCGTCGGTCCAACACTTCTGGTCCATGCCCCTGAAAGTTAGCTCCATCGAGTCAAGGAGGAATTGTTGGTCCGTCGCGATCTCGGAGGGAAAACTGCCTACGACCCTCACTCGCCAATGGTTGAAACTCATATAGAGTTCACCCGCCTTATGACCGAACGGCGGAACTGCCCCGAGTTGGATATCCGCTGGAGCGGCAAGGATCTCCAGCGCGTGCTTCAATCGGCCCAGTAGCCAGTCCCTGTTGGGTTTAATAACGTCCATTAGGCTTTCCCTCCCGGCATGCGCTGGACTCGTGAGCACTTTATACGGTATTCCAGGAGGGAACACTGTCCAGAATTAGACAGTGTGGCAAAAGCCCACGGTAAAGTTCGCTAGGGAGTTTTTCTGTGGAGTTCTTTTCAATTTGCCGGGACGTAGATCTGGTAGAGCATGAGGTAGACGATTACTCCGGTGACCGAGACGTAGAGCCAGATCGGAAACGTGATGCGCGCGATTCGGCGATGCATGGCAAAGCGGCCGGTCAGCGAGAAAAAAAACGTGGTGAGCACCATGGGCAGGGCGACGATGGAAAGGATGACGTGGCTGCCCAGGATGGACAGGTACACGGTGCGCACCGCGCCATGACCGGGGAAAATCGTGTCGCCATGCAGCGCGTGGTTCACGATGTAGCTGACGAGAAAAGCAGAAGAGAAGGCGAAGGCCAGCAGCATGCTGGTGCGATGCGCTTCGCGGTTGTGATGTTTGATGAAATACAACCCCACGCAGAGGGTAATCGCACACAATCCGTTGAGAATCGCGTTGAGGGCCGGCAGAAACATCCAGCGCCCGGCGAAGTCGGCGGAGGCGTGATGGACGTAGAGCAGCCAAAGCAGAAATGACACGGCGAGGCCGCTGACTACGATGATCGTCCCAACCATGGGGCGTGGATTGATTTGAGCCTGTTCCATGATGAAAATTAAATCCCCAAACTCTGTGTTGTACACTGGCCGGTCTATAGACCGGCCGCTACACATCCAAGAAGGCGGCATAAAGCCGCCCCTACACCGTGCGCCACTCTTCGATTTGCTCTTACTGATTACCGATTACTGATTACTGATTACTTCCTACCTCGGAAGCTTGTCGTACATCATCAGACCGAGCAGGATCGGAATGTGCATCACGGTGGCGTGCATCAGCCACTTGGCGCGGGTGTTGGTTTTGGCTTGCGCGGCCCAGAGGCAGACCTGGACGAGGCCGGTGCAGGTGACGAGCGCGCCAAAGAAATAGAGCACGCCGGCGAAGCCCATGATGGCAGGCAGCAGGCTGACAGCGACCAAAGCCGCGGCATAGAGAATGATCTGGCGAAAGGTGCGCTGGCCTTCCTTGTCCACCACGGGGAGCATCAGGATGCCCGCGCGGGCGTAGTCTTCACGGTACATCCAACTGATGGCGTGGAAGTGCGGGAACTGCCAGACAAACAGAATGGCGAAGAGCAGCCACGCGCCCGCGTCCACCTTGCCGGTGGCGGCCGCCCAGCCGATCATTGGCGGAATCGCGCCAGGAAACGCTCCGATGAACGTAGCCCAGACGGTGCGCTTCTTGAGCGGCGTGTAGGCCAGCAGGTAGCTGAGGCAGGTGAAAACGCCGAGGAAACAGGGCCAGAACCCCGCGGTGAGATAGAGATCGAGCGCGCCGGCAAGCGCCATCAAGATGCCGAAGCTCAAAGCTTCCTTTGGCGTCAGCACGCCGGTGGGCAGCGGCCGCGATGCGGTGCGGCGCATGTAGCGGTCGGATTCGCGTTCGATGTAATGATTCAGCGCGGCGGTGCCGGCGGCGATCATCATCGTGGCAACGATGACGTGAATCATGTGCAGCCAGGCGACGGGGCCACGCGCGCCCATGTAGTAGCCCGCGCCGGTGGTCATCAGCACGAGGAACGAAACGTCGGGTTTCGTGAGCGCGATATAGGCGCTGAGCTTGCTTGGCTGTGCCAGGGCGGCGGCGCGGACTTCGCTCATCAGGCGGGCACCTCATCTCTAGTGGTCACAACAACGACTTCCCTTCTCCGCGGCACCAGCCGATAGCAGAACAGCACCACCAGGATTGAGACAGCGAAAAGAACCGCGCCGAAAACCGTGTGAACCACCGTGGTGATGATGACGGGAGGCAGTGGCTGCGGATCGTCCACCGACCGCAGGCGGGTCCAAAGTGCGCCGATGCCGAGCAGCAGTTGTACACCTACGATGCCATGGAGGAGCGCGCGGATGCGGGAAATTTCGGGAGAGTTCGAGAAGCGCTTGCGAAGCTGGATGGCGGTCCAGGACGCAACGAGCAGAACGCCCATGGCCCATACGACGTGCGGCGTCACGGGGCTGTACTTGTGACGGAAAGCCGCGCCAAGGGCGATTTGGAGGAAGATGGCGCCGGCGTTGAGCATCACCACGGTGTGAATCGCGGGCGAGGCCCTGTCCTCGTACTGCGGCCGATCGGAAACCCACCAGCGGCTGGTGACCACGGCGATGGAGACCAGCGTGGCAAACATGATCTGGGCCAGGCAGGCGTGCATGACGGGCAGCCAGTAGTGGAGAAGCTTCAGCACCGTGAGGCCGCCGAGAACGCCCTGCAGGATCACGCCGCCGACCGCCGCGACGCCGAGCCATTTCACCCACGGGCGATCGTCTTTTCGCCAGAGGACGACGGAAAGGATGACGACGAAGAGGCCAAGAATTGCTGCGATAACGCGATGGGAGTGTTCGAACGCGATGCCGCCGACCATGGGCGGCGTGATGCTGCCATAGGAGAGAGGCCAATCGGGCACAGCAAGGGCGGCGTCTTCGGAGGTAACAAGGGCACCGGCACAGAGGAGGAAGACCGCCCAGGCAACTACGAACAGAGCAAATTTATGGACACCAGCGTGAAACGTCGCTTTCATGAATTTCGGGCCCTATCCCGAAATACAGATTATAGCGCACCAGCTATTGAGATGCTGAAACCGCCAATCCTGAACCGCCGGGGAGTGTAGTACGGAATGGATTTGCGTGGCAAGGGGGGAGGCGGGAAAGGTGGCTGGGGATGGAGTTCGCGTAATCAGTTATCAGTCATCAGTAATCAGTTAGAGAGGAAAGAGGGGAGCTAACACAGAGAACGCAGAGAAAGAGCACCCTTCGGCTCCGCTCAGGGCAGGCAGAGGGCGCAGAGAAGAGAAAGGCAAGAAGGCGGCGTAAAGCCGCCCCTACACCGGAGGACGGACTACGCGGTGGAGGCGGTTGTGCTTGAGGCGTCAGAGTGGATTTCCGCGGCGCGGAGGACGAGTTGCTTGAGGCATTCGATGAAGAGGGGGGAGTCGCCTACGGCGGGCATCATGCGGTAGCGCTCGATGCCGGCTTTTTTGGCGTCGGCGCGGCCTTCGATGTTGATTTCGTGCAGGGTTTCGATGTGTTCGGTGACGAAGGAGATTGGGACGACGAGCATCTCTTTTACGCCTTCGTGGCCGAGTTTGTGGAGCGTGGCTACAAAGGAGGGCTCGAGCCACTTGGCCGGGCCGACCTTGCTCTGGAAACAAAGGAGATGGATGCGTGGCCAGTTGGAAAACTTTTGCGCGCCGCTTTCACAGACGAGGCGAACCGTTTCGCCGATGTGGCGGGGGTAGGGATCACCGTTTTCGACTAGGCTCATGGGCAGGCCGTGGGCGCTGAAGACAAGATGAATGCGCGAACTGTCTGGAAACTGGCGAAGGCATTTGCCGATATTGGTGACGAGCGCCTGGATGTAGAGCGGGTGGTCGAAGAAGTGTTCGATCGTGCGCTCTGGAAGCGTGTCCGCCGGTTCGCCGTAGACGCGGCGCCATTCTTTCAGGCTGCTGAGCGTGGTGGCATAGGAATAGTGGGGGTACAGCGGAAGAAGAACGAGTTCGTCGAGGCGATTGGACTTTTTGATGGCGGCGACCGCGTCTTCGGTGAGCGGCTTCCAGTAACGCATGGCCGTGACGGCGACGGTATCGAGGTAAGGGCTGACGGCCGCGACGAGCTTGGAGCGCTGGCGTTCGGTCAGGATGGCGATGGGAGAGCGGCGGCCAATCTGGCCATAGCGCGCGGCGACGGGCGGAGTGCGTTTTTTGGCGATGTAGCGGGCCAGCGGGCCACGGATGAAGTTCAGCGGGCCGAGCGGGATGATGTCGGGATCGAGGAAGAGGTTGCGGAGGAAGGGCTCGACGGTCGCGAGAGAGTCGGGGCCGCCGAGCTGGAAGAGGACGATGCCGACGCGTTTTTTGGATTGGGGAGCCATTGTCGTGATTGCGATTCCCTTTCTTGCCCGCGATTGGTGAATGGAGCAGCCGACGGAGCGGCCCGCTCGCTGCGGCGAGCGGGCCCTACAACACCTTACTTCGCGCGGGGGAGCGAGTTTTTCAGGCGGTCGAGTTCGGCGCGCAGGTTGGAGGTGCGTTTGGCGATGGTGAGATAGAACACGAAAAATACGCCCCAGCCAACGAGATAGGCGGCGAAGACACTGTCGAGATTTTTCATTGGGCCTCCACTTCACGAGCTAGAAAATCCAGTTCTGAGTTCATTTTTTCAAGTACATAACGCTCCACGATCAGGAACGCGGCGAGTACGTGCATTGCCAAAACGCTAAAGAAGAAGACCTTGCTCATCGTCGGGTCCAAGCCGGAACCGGAGCCGCCCATGATGACGGGTTGTGGATGTTGAGTTCGCCACCAGCGGATCGAGAAAAAGACGAGCGGGACATCAAGAAAGGCAAATATCCCGAAGAGTGCGCTGAGCAAGGCACGGCGTTCCGGTTCTTCGATCAAGGTTCGGAGCAAGAGATAGGAAACGTACAGCAGCCAGAGGACGAAAGTGGAGGTGAGGCGGGCATCCCAGGTCCACCAGATGCCCCAGACGGGATGCGCCCAGATGGGCCCCGTAATCAGAACGACGGTTATGCAGGCCAACCCGACTTCGGCAGAACTGACGCCGAGCCAATCATACTTTGGTTGACGCTTCCAAACGTAGAGCAGGTTGGCAAGGAAGCAGACGAAGAATGTCATCTCCCCAGCCCAAGCGGTTGCGGCATGGAAATAAAATATGCGCTGGATCAGGCCCATGGTGCGCTCTTCGGGAGCTAAGAAAAACGACGCATAGGCGGCCGCAATCACCAGCAGGATGGCGACCGCGGCGAGAATGATGCGTTTGGACATGCCGATTATTCCTCCAGAAGATATTCGCCGAAAAGCCATAGCGCCGTCAAAAAGACCACGTCAAAGACGGCGAGAAAGGCGATTCCCTTCCCTTTGACGATGGGTTCGCGCTCAAACAGGCTGACGGTCACGGTGGCGCTGACGACGAGAACGGGCGTGAGCAGCGGCAACAATAACAAGGGCAGCAGGAGTTCGCGCATGCGGGCTTGCGCGGAAATGGCGGAGAGCGCGGTGCCGGCAACGGAGATACCGAGGCTGCCAAGGAAGAGCACCAGGACCAGCCAGTGAATTTCGGGAAGGATTGGCACGTTGTAGAAGATGGCGAAAAACGGGAGCATGATCAGCTCGGTGAGGAGCAGGAAAAGCGTGTTGGCGATCAGTTTCGCCAGAAAAATGGAAAAGGGGTCGCTGACGGCGAGACGCAGGGAGCTGAGCGTGTCGTTATTCTGCTCGCGAAGAAAGCAGGGCTGCAGCATGAGCGAAGCGGCGAAGAGGATGGCTAGCCAGAGAAGGCCGGGACCGAATTCGCGAGACTCCTCGGTGGTGGGGCTGATGGCAAAGCTGAAGAGGATCAGGACGACGAGGATGAATACGACGGTCGTGGTGAGGAGTTCGCGGGAGCGGAATTCGGTGCGTAGTTCCTTGCTGAGGAGGACCGCCGTGTTGGAAAAGAGGCTCATGGCGGGGTTCAGGCGGCTCCAAACATGAGGATGTCGCGAAGCGAAGCGCCGGTTTGGGTGTCGGCAATGACGATTCCTGCATCGAGGCGGACGGCGCGCGTAGCCAGTGTGGAGATTTCGGATTCACCGTGCAGGCTCATAACGATGGTGCAGCCGGCGCGGCTGAGTTCGCGCAGCGAGTTGGCCAGCCATGTGATGCCGAGGGGATCGAGCCCTGTGGCCGGCTCGTCGAGGAGCAGCACCGAGGGGCGATGGATCAGGGCGCGAGCGATGGCGATGCGCTGGCGCATGCCCCGGGAAAAGGTACGGACGAGGGAGGCACGGCGTTCGTAGAGGCCGACTTCGCGGAGAAGATCCTCCGCGCGCGCGACGGGTGATTCGACTTTTTGCAGCCGGGCGAAGAGGAGCAGATTTTCTTCGGCGGTCAGTTCGTCATAAACCATGGTGCTATGGCCGACGTAGCCGGGGCGCGAATTCGCGGAGGAATCGGCGGAACTGCCGGGGAAGGAGAGTTTTCCGGCGGTGGGGCGAACGATCTGTCCGGCGATGCGAAGCAGCGTGGTCTTGCCGGAGCCGTTGCGGCCGGCGAGGACCGCGCATTCGCCGGCCGCAATTTCGAAGCTGACGCGGCGAAGAGCGAAGAGGCCCCCATAGCGTTTATCGATGCTTTCGAAGCGGAGGCCGGTTGGCGATAGTTTGGACGGAGCCACAGTTAATTTTGTCGGCGCGGCTCCGCGAGAGCGCGAGGAGGGACGCGCGGGTAGTTTTCTACGGCGAAAACGTTGAGGCCCTGTTACGAACCCCAAGAGCGGGCTGGGCGAGCCCGGTCCCTACAAAAGCGCGATAACCCAAGAACACAGGCTGAAGCCTGTGCTACCCGGAGTCAGCCGCGGACCAGGTCGCGAAGGAGTTTTTCGACGCGGGATTTTTCGCGCGCGTAGTCCTCCTCGGAAATTGTGCCGGCTTGTTTGCGCAACTCGAGGCGAAAGACTTCTTCCTTCAGCGAGTCGAGGTTGGCGTTTACGGAATCCTTGACGGCTTCGACCCCGGCCTGTTTCTTCGCGGCTTTGGCGGCTTTTTTCGATTGCGACGGAGCGGCTTGTTCGCTGCCCTCCGCGGGCACCATCATCACCTGCTTGCGTGAGAGCAGAATCGCGCCCAGGCCAAAGATCGCGAACATGCCAAAAAGCAGCGGCCACTTGAAATCGTTGATGCGCGGCGGCGCCAGATCCACCTGCGGGCCCTGCGTGCGCGAGTTCCCTTCCTGCCCCTGCTGCTGCCCCCGGCCGTCCGCCGCCTCTGCGGGTTGGGGGGTGCCGACGCCGGAGACAGAAACGTTCAAAGCGGCTTTGGCGGCGAGCGCCTCATGAAGAAACACGTTCATGCCCTGCTCCTGGCCAGCGGCGCTGATGCCGGGGCCAGAGAGCGTCACGCCAGGGGGCGCCACAAGTAGCATGCGCATCCCCGAGTAAGTGGCGGGCAGCTTCACGGTCGCGGAATTGCCGGGATACGGGAGCTCATACGACAGGCGAACATCCGTCCGGCCCGGATGAAAGGCGTACGCGATGGCGTAGAGACCCTTGCCCTTGTCGATTGAAGCTTGCGGAACGTCCATGCCGAGCGAGCCGGTGGCGGTTACATGCTTTAGCTCGGCCTTTTCGGGAATCGCGAATTCGAAATTGCCTTCCGAGCGGAAATAGGCAACAGGCGGATTGGAGTCGTTCGCGACGTTGTATTCTTCGGCGCCGATCAGCTTGCCGTTCTGCGGCTGAAAGATAACGACGTGCGAAGCAGGAAAGATGACCTTGGAATCCTTGGTGACGTCGAAGACTTCCACATCCACCTGCGGGCGGCCCGGGGGAAGAAACGCGTTGAAGCTGACGCCCTGATAGGTGGCGCGAATCAGTACGGGCCCCGTGCCGATGGCGTCATTGGTGGCCGTGAACTGGCCCTGCGCGTCAGTTTTCACGGAGGCGAGAAGCGCCATGCCCGCGGTGGGGCTGAGGAGATCGACGTCGGTGTTGGGAATGGGCTTGCCCGTCGTGCGATTCACGACCGAACCGTGAACGGTTCCGGCAAGGGATACGGAGGCGGCAAAAAGTGCGGTGAGGGCTGTGGCAAGAAGACGCGGCCATAAAGCCTTCATCGAGCGCTCCGCCCGCCTGCCGAGGCAGGGTCCGCAGCGGCCGGACGAGCGGCGGGACGCGGGCGGCGGATCTGCGACTCGGTGACTTGCTCGATTTCGGCAAGAACGAGGGCGGCTTCGTTCTCCAGTGTGACTCTCATGGTTTCGTAGTCGCCTTCCGCGTACTTTCCGGCGCGGTATTCGAATTTCAAGTCGCGCAGATTGTCGTAGATTGTATCGCGCCGCTCGAGGAGTTGATCGAGCTTCGTACGATGGGGGGCCAGGTCGGAAGCATCCGGCTGGATGTAAAAGATAAAAAGAAAGACGGCGGCCGCCAGGCCGAGGCAGGCCCCGATACTAGCCCATTCGGCGGGCACGGCCATCAGAGAGGTGAGTGAGCAAGAGAGCATCCGGCTAGTCCTCGGTGTCCCGGTTGGCCTGGGAACGCGCGCGTTCGTAGGCCTCGGGGGAAATGTGCACGCCGGCGGGAGCGACGGCGGCCGGGGCAGGCGCTTGCTTGCGCCATTTCATGATGAAGAAGACGACGATAGCGGCGCCGACCAGAAAGTAGAACACCGGCATAAGCCAGGCGACGAGGCTGAAGCCGGATTTCGGAGGTTCGGCGTAGACCGTGGTACCAAATTCCTGGACGAAGGTCTGCGTGATTTTGTCCTCGGAATCGCCGCGATTCACCATCGTGCCGAGTTCCTTGAGCATGGAAGTGGACACAGTGCAGCCGACGTGGTTGCACTGCGTAAGGACCTGGTTGCAACCGCACATGCACTGGAACTTGCCGCCGATTTCCTTCACCCGGTCGGCCTGCTGCTGGGCCAGAAGAGGGAGAACTGCGAGAAGGACGAGTGCGAGAAGAGGCGCAATCAGGCGACAGAGCTTCGCACGAAACGGAGCTGCGTTGTTTGAACTTGAGGTCCTTCGGCTATCCTCGTCGGATAGCCTCAGGATGACAGGCTTGGGAGCGGAGCGATTAGTCATGGCCCTCACGTAGGGTTACCGAAGGATTGAGTGTCTGGGCGATCGGTGAAGCAGCGGTCTGCGGGACAGCCGCGACGCCGAGTGCGGCGCGGCGATTGGGCAAGAGCGCCAGC
>Ga0210401_10005751_pt1 | contig 12707 bp, 14 predicted proteins | sample IncBWH32MmetaG_FD_150866 | JGI IMG/M metagenome (GOLD analysis project Ga0210401, IMG submission 150866) | Forest soil microbial communities from Barre Woods Harvard Forest LTER site, Petersham, Massachusetts, United States - Inc-BW-H-32-M | ecosystem: Environmental > Terrestrial > Soil >... | reverse complement strand
TTGAATTTGCCAAACTTCATGACGGCGAAAGCTTATCCCTGGGGGCTCTGCGTCAGCGGAATGCTCTGACGATTGTTGTACAGCACGTCTTCGACCTCCACCGACATCGGACCAATGTGGATGACTTTGTAGCGGCGGTCGACAATATCTCCTTCGACGGCAATGAATACGTCCTCGCCCGACGATAAGAAAACTTTCTTCGGTTCTCCCGGCTTGTTGGCGAAGCCAAAAAACTTGAGAGGAATCGCGGGAGGCGGTGGCGGTGGCGGTGGAGGCGGCGGCGTGAGCGAACCGATATCTTGCTTAATTGCGGGCGCGATCGGTGTTGGAATCGGGTCCGCCTGCGCTACAAAGATATTGCGACCATTGCCCGTGTACTTGGTGTTTTCAGTTTCAGCAAGCAGCCGAAGATCGAGTGTAGGATCAAGTCGCGGCTCTGACACCGGCTTATCCTTGCCGCTGCGAGTGCGACGGTTGACCCCGCGGGTGGCGGTCGTACCCGCTGCTGGCTGGGCTGCAGTCACCGGTGCGCTGGACGAGCCGAAAAACTCGTATACCACAAGAAGCACGGCCACGATCCCGAGGCCCGCGGCCCACATTACCTTCTTCCGGTTTTCGGAGCCGATCTGCACTTAGCTGCTCACCTTCTGATAAGTCTCCAATTTCATCTGCAAAACGACGGGACCATTTTGCGCAGCCAGTCCAACACTGTTGACGATGAAGAAAATCTTGTCACGCTCCAGGCCATTCAGAAACTTTGCCAGCGCCTGGTAATTTCCTTCGACCGAGGTTTCAATGTCAACCCGACGTAATCCAATTGGGTCGGGATCGCCCCATTCATACTTCGCACCGTCGACCTTAACTCCGCTTTGCTTGGCCAAGGCGCCCATCGCTTCGGCGACTTCCGAGTCGTGAGAAGGGAAGCGTTCCTTATAGAATTGATCAATCTGTTGATTGGCGAGCGGAATCTTTTGGTCGAGACCGCGCAATGGTTCCACCTGACGAGTCTTCGCCTGTAACTGCAGCCAGAGCTGGCTCAGCTGCTGCTTGCGCGATGCTGTCGAACCCACCAGGGGGGAAACCATGATGGCTACAGCGACGATGTCGACGGCAACCATAGCGCCAAGGGCGATCTTCAGCTTTCGACGCGTCTCACGCAAGTCCGGCATTATTTCGCACCTCCGAGATCGTGAGTCGGTACGTAAAGGGCGTCGATCTGAAATTGGACCGTGTCTGTGCTCCCGGGTTGCACAGTGGCGGGTCCTTGACTGCCGATCCGTGTTTCCCGAAAGTGCTTTGAGTCTTCCATGCGCTTCACGAGTTCAATGGCTTTTTCCGACGACTCGCCAGCTACCACCATTTTGATTACGAGCTGGTTGTCGTCGTTGAGCTGCGGTTGAATCGAGACCAGATGAATTTTGGACGGCATTACGCGCTCGAGATCTTCGAAGGCTTTTGTCCAGGAGAACGCTTTGCGCGCGATCAGGTCATTCAGATACTGCGACTTGTCTCGAATGACCCGATTTTCGGGACGATTCAGAAGCGCTTCCGCATCAGCGCGTTCCTTGTCACGCTCGGCGATCTTGGATTCCAGCTCGGAGATCTTGCTACGGTCCTGTCGCGCTACCCAGAAGCCGGTGATCGCAAGGGTGAGCAATCCCAGGGTCACGATACTCAGTAGACCGAGAGCGATTCCCCAGCGGATCCAGAACTGCCGCGAATCCTCGTAGACGTTGGTCGCGAGATTGATATCAAGACGCATCAGGCGATCAAGGCCCCCACCCCGGCCGCCATTCTCCATCGCGGAGCCGCGCTGCCATCGGTGTCGCCGATCCGTGAACTCTCCACCAACTCGCGAACATCGGCGCCGGTCTGAGCTCGCAACGCCGGAGACGCTCCCCCGGATTCGGGCAATCCTGCCACGTAGATACGCTCGATATTGGTGTGATAGGTGTCCTGAAAAAATACTACTGAGGGATACACTTCCTCGGCCAGTTGTTCGCCGGTAATGGTGACGCCTCGCGTGTTCTCGAGAGTTCGGAACAGGAGAAGCTGTCCGGTGTCGAGGATGGCGAGACTGGTGGTTCGCGCATCCACTTTGAGAACCAATGTGGGCCGATCGGCTTCGGCGGCACCCAGGGCCGCGAGCATCGAGGGAAGGACCACGCCCGCGTTGAACCCCGCATCACGAAATGCCGATTCGTAATCTTCGATCACGCTGTTGAGCGCGACGGCCGCCACCAGTCGCAATCCTCCCAGCGCAGTCTGGGTGTGGTAGGAGACCTTGGCCTTATCCACATCGAAGGGCAACGACTTTTTCAAGCGGAAGCGGACCACGCTGTCCGCTTCTTGCGCGTTCTGCGGCAGGGTATCGAAATCAAGCAACACCACGCGGACGGCAGCGTCCGGAACCACGGCGATGACATCCCGGGCCCGTCCGGCGATTCCGCCGATGGCGTCATTGATGGCCTTGCGCACCGCTTCGGGCTGGCGCAGGTTCAATTCCGTCAGATCCGGGACCACGCTGCCCGGGGCAAGTTCGCGGGCCGCGCACGCCTCGAGGACCCCACCCTTTTCCGCCAGCCTTCCGGCCAGCACGCGATCAGAGGAAACCTCGCAGGCAATTCTCGGCCTTGGTTTCGATTTGGACGCCATGCTCATACCTGCAACACGATTTGCGAGTTAAGACCTCGCGCGGTCCGATGACATGTCAGAGAGTCTTCCCACATTATAGAGAAGCCATGCCTAACGCATCGTTTCAATGAAGGTAACTTTGTTGATCTCCTTCAAGGTAGTCAAGCCCAGCCGGACTTTGTCCAGAGCCGATTCGCGCAGGAATCGCATTCCTTCTTCGCGCGCCGCGCGGCGGATTTCCGAAGTAGGCTTTTTGCCCAAAATCATCTCCCGGATGCGGTCGCTCAAATCGAGCAACTCGTGGATCGCGGTCCGACCACGGAACCCTGCCCCCGAGCACTCGATGCAACCTTGTCCTTCGTAAAAGGCAACTTCGGACCATTGCTGCGGGTCCAGACCGCTGGCTTCGAGAACTTCTGGCGGGTAATGGACGACGGTTCGGCAGGAATCACAAATCAGGCGGACCAATCGTTGGGCCAGAATGCAGTTCAGCGCCGACACAAAATTGTACGGCTCAACTCCCATGTTCAGGAAGCGGCCGATGACATCGACCACGTTGTTGGCGTGTACCGTCGTGAACACCAGGTGGCCGGTTAACGCCGAGTTGATGGCGATCTGCGCCGTCTCCATATCGCGGATTTCACCGACCATGATCTTGTCGGGATCGTGGCGCAGAATGGAACGTAGTCCGCGGGCAAACGTCAGACCCTTCTTTTCGTTGACGGGAATCTGTGTGATGCCGCGCAACTGGTATTCGACGGGATCTTCGATGGTGATGATTTTGTCTTCGTCGGTCTTGATCTCGTTCACGGCGGCGTAAAGCGTTGTGGTTTTTCCGCTGCCGGTGGGTCCCGTGACCAGCACCATGCCGTATGGCTCTTTGATGTAACGCCGGAACTTCCGCAGATCCTCCGGATCAAATCCCACAACATCGAGCGTGAGCGTGCGGAATTTCTCGCTCATCGATTCTTTATCGAGTACGCGGAGCACGGCGTCTTCACCGTGGATGGAAGGCATGATCGAAACACGGAAGTCGATAGCGCGTCCATTGAACCGGACGCGGAAGCGGCCGTCCTGCGGAACCCGCCGTTCCGAGATGTCGAGCTCGCTCATGACCTTGATACGCGAGATGATCGTCGAATGATGCTCTCTGCCAATGGGCGGCATCGCTTGCGACAAAACACCGTCAATGCGGAACTTGATGGCGACCGAGTCGTCGCGGGTCTCGATATGAATATCACTGGCACGCCGTTGCAGCGCGGTGAAGATCGTGGTGTCGACCAGGCGAATGATCGGGCTGATGTCGCCCTGGGCCGTCAGCTTGTCGATCGAGATGGTCTCTTCGCCAGTCTGTTCGTCTTCCCGGATTACATCGAGCGCGAAGCCCTCGCTGGCTTCTTCGAGGACACGCTGCGATTGCTCGGTTTTTTTCAGGATGTCGCTGATCTGCTTCAGCGTCGAAACTTTGGTGATGATCCGTTGTCCCAGCAGAAGGCTGATCTCGTCGATCATCATCAACTGGCTGGGATCGGCGATCGCGATCGCCAGTTTCCCATCGCGCGTCTCTTCCAGCGGGACGAAGTTGTAGCGGAACATCAAATCCACTGGAACTTTCTTAAACAGATCGTGCTGCAACTGGAAGCCGTTCAGGTCGACAAACTCGCACCGGTAGCGCCGGGCGATATCCTGCGCGCGATCGGTTTCCGTGGCCGGCTTATCGGTCGCCATGCTGCCGATCTTTGCTCCGTTGCCGCCGTTCACGATAATTGGTTTCTTTTCCGACATTGCTGAAGCCCATCTACCTTCTGGCGGCACACGCGGTGGCCGCGCTGCCGCCTACCCTCTCCTGCACGTTCTAATGGACGTTTGCACCCAGCGTGAAAATCGGCATGTAGAGGGAGATGAGCACGCCGCCCACGAAAATTGCCATGAAGATCAGAAGGATCGGTTCGATCAACGCCATGGCTGCCCCCAGCGCTGTCTGCACGTCCTCCTCATAAAATTCCGCCACCGACGTAAGCATTGCCGGCAGCGCACCGGTGGATTCACCCACCTCGAGCATTTCCACGGCGAGATCGGGGAAGATCCGCTGTTCTTCCAGGCTCCTCGCCAGTCCCTGACCTTCGCGCACCCGCAACGTCGCCGACGCGACTCCATTGAGAATGCGGCGACTGGTCATCGACGAGCCGGCCGTCTCCATCGCCGGCACCAGAGGAATACCGCCCGCCAGCAATGTGGAAAGCATTCGCGAGAAGTTAGCGACCTGGTATTTGAGTCGGATCTCGCCCAGCAGCGGCATCCACAACAGGGCTCGGTCGATTCGCTCTGCTCCGCTATCGGTGTTCTTCCATCGCCAAATGAGGAATACGATTAACGCGATCCCGCCCAACACGAACAGGCTATATTTCTGCGCAAATTTTCCGAACGTCAACATGAAAACCGTCGCCGCCGGAAGCTGTGCGCCCAGATTGTCGAACAGTTCCGCGAACTTTGGCACGACGTAGGTGATCAGAAACGTCACCATGATCAGCACCATCGTCACCAGCAGCGTGGGATAGACCAAAGATACGGCAAGCTTCTTGCGAAACGTCATCGCAACGCGCTGAAAAGCAATGTAGCGCCCGAGTACCTCTTCCATGTTTCCGCTTTTCTCGCCCGCCATCAAGGTTGACGTGTACATCTTGGAAAACATGTTTTGCGCTTCGAACGCGGTCGAAAGCATTTCGCCGCCCTTGACCCGGTCGCGCACATTTTCGAGCACGGCTTTCAGGGAAGAATCCTTCTGCCGCTTGATCAGCAATTCCAGCGAGGTAAGGATCGGGAGTCCGGCTCGAATCAGCGTGAGGAACTGCTGGTTGTAAACAAGAAAAACACCGTGGCCGATTCGACCGCCACGGCCAAACTGGCTGCTGGTTGTGAAGATTCCACGCGGCTTGACCCAGTACACCAGGTAGCCTTGCTGGGAAACGCGCTCGCGTACTTCGTCTTCGGAATAGCCATGCTCCAGCTGCTCCGTCAGATGACCGCGCTCATCCGCCAGCTTTACGAGAAATTCAGCCATGACGTAACTGATTACCTGCCCATCTTAACGCTAAGTCTAACATTCAAAATGCTACGGAACCGATATCTCCGGTAACCCGAAGGTTGTTGTCGGGTTGTGCTCCGCAAGGGTCTCGAACCTCAAGCGCCAATCTCGATGCTCTCCGATAAGCATTGGTTTTTCAATGATATACATTGGATTTTGCAAGCTCGAGATCATTGGCCTGGCTCCCCATCAATCGTTTCGACTCCTGCCGGCGGCGAGAAATGGAAGCGCGCGTCATCGATGGGAACACCTTCCTTCTGCTCGGTAAAGCGGTACTCGGTTGTGGACCCATCCACCCCGATAATCCTGATCCGTCGGATGTGGTTTTCCGGACTTATCTCTAGCTGGACTTCGCTGACGCGGTCCTCAATGCCGTTCGGCACTCCTCTCAGGACGACGTCTCCGTCGACCATGGGAGGAATATCCGGGGCAAAACCAAACGCGTGCAATTCCTTCTCCAAGTGCGTTTTGCCTAAGAGCAGGCCCAAAGGAGACCTTAAGTCTTCCAGTTTCTTCATTGGAGTCTTGCGAACCTGCTTGTCTCCCGGCAAATAAAACCATGCATTCTGGCCGTCGCTTAGAAACAGCTTGTCCCTAGGAGAACGATATTCCCACCGCATCTTGCCCGGTTTTTTAAGCCACAAAGTCCCGCTTTCGGTCCGCTCGACCCCGGCACCACTATAGATTTCCGTGAACTCCGCTTGCAGCGTTTTCAATCGGTTGTAGTGCTCGTCTACGGCTCTCGCTGTGGCCTGCAGATCCGGAGTTGGCGATGCGGAACTCCGGGATCCAATCGCAACAAATACCAGCGTGGCGAGGGTCAGACAAATGGATGTTTTCCGCACAGGAAAGGTCCGATTGCTCTCTTCGTCAGATGCCAAATTTCGCAGGGGACAGGGAAGATTCCCCGGGGGGCTCGCGCGACCTGCTACTAATCCACATTGTATGCCTTTCAGCGTGTGGCGCAAATGGCTGGTCGCGGAAGAAATTAGGATCCCGAGATGCCAAAGACCTCGACCCCGGGCATTCCTCGGCTCAACCGGCTGAGAACACAGAAAACTGGTGAGTGCCCCCCACCTTTCGGAATGCTGAACTCTGCAAAAACAGGTGCTCCAGCAAAGGATTGTGATACAGAACGAAGGTCGGCCTGGGATATGTTCGCAAAGATTTCTCCAGGTTTTGTATCACGTCCGACAAGCCCGGCTCTGGAAGAGGATTGAAGAGATAAAGAACGAGCGCGTCGGGCGGAAATTCGAAATCTCGCGCATCGGCGCGGATCGACTCGATGTCGAAGCACTTCTGGCTCGGATTACTGTAGCTCCGCAGGTTGTCGCAAGCGACGCGATTCAGTTCCGGGAGCAGCTCCACCCCGAGAATTCGCTGGAACGGATAGTCCGATGCCATCAGCAACGCTCGGCCTTTTCCCGAGCCCAGATCAATAAAGGTGAATTTCGAGAAGTCGATCGGCAAGGCCTGCAACATCTCTCGAAAAAGATTGGGTTCGGTGGGTTGGTAAGGCGAATAGAAAACTCCCAGCAATCGATCGTGCCACGATACAGTGGCGCTGGTCGTATTGACGCGATGGTCCCAGTCGTACTCGACATCTCCGTAACGGCGCCGGCGCTGCTCCGGAGTGGAATCGCGGAGAAAGAACCAGAGTTCCTGCGCAAGCTTTTTTAGAGTGGGTAGGGCCCCGCTGCGCCCAAGGTTCTCCGTCCACCACTCCCGCAATGCATCGTCCAGACCAGTTCTAGTTTGCGGGGGAAAGTCCATCGGAAACAATGGTATCGCAGCAAAGGCTGACGGTCGGTTGTCGGCGAGAAGAGAAGCCTAGCTCCCGAGTTTCTCCAGATCTTTCGGAGGCGGCGGCGTGTACCCGGGGGGCGCGCCTTTCTCAATAAACGGGATGTCGTCGGGAACGGCAACTTCAACCCGACCTTCGCTGGTGATCTTGTACGGTCGTCCGGTCGGATCTAAGGGAATGCTGCGCAGCATGCGAGCTGCAACCAGATCCGCCAGACTCTTGGGGAGTTGTCCGGTCACCTGCCGATATTGCGCCACCACTTCTTCAAGCGTGGTCACATCATCGGTGACTTGCAGCGCTCGCAAATGTAATATCGCATTGCCGCGGATTTGTTTGTCCTGGGTGGTTTGATACGTGGTAGTCCAGAGTGCGCGCGCCATTTGCGTCTCTCCCGCATGCTGCGCCATCTGGGCGGCCAGGATCTTCAGAAACGGATGGGCGTTAGGAACCTTGGAACCACGCTCAAAAGCATCCGCAGCGCGAGCATAATCCTTCATGTCCATGTAGTAGATGAAGCCCAGGTTGTAGTAAAGCCGCCAGTTGTCCGGGTTATTTTGGATCCCGAATTCCACCAATTTCACAGCGGCCTCTGGCATTCCAGCGCCGTCTGGTGCTTCCGGGGAGAGGAAATTTGCACCGAACTCGTAGGCGACCACCAGGTGCGGGTCGAGCGCCGTCGTAATCGTGAGCAGGGGCGCCAGCTGGCGGTACTGGCTGGCTCGAGCTGCATGGCGGCTCCCGAAATATTGAACTGCCCGCGTCCAATAAATATCCGCCATCAATCCGTCGTACCCGAGACTCATCCGCTTCACGGCTCTCGGAGAGCTCAGGTACAGCACGTCTTCCAGGGTCGCTCCTGTACGTATCTGGTCCAACTTTTGAAGCACTGCAATCGATGCTGCGAGGCAAGCGACCAGCACTACACTAGCCGTGATCATGACTCGACGCATTTCTGTCATTTCAGATTCCGGCGTTGGAAGATCAGAATCGCACCGCACAGCGCCACCGCCGAGTACAACAGTGCGTAGGCGCTATTGTAAGCAATCAGACGTCCCGATACGGGCTGCGCGTGTGCCACCGAACTAATCACATTCAGGGTCGAGAAGTTCGGCACCAGGTATGCCACGCCTTTAACCAACCAGCCCACAGGTCCCTTCACGAGGGCTGCGAACCCTCGCAGGTCTTCCGAGAAGCTGCCGATCACGAAAAGAGAAAAGGCAAATACTGCCGACAGCAGGGGTGAAGAAAAAGACGAAAACAACAGGGCCAGCGAACAAATAATCAGAAACTGCAAAATAACAAAATACAAAGCGACCAGGATCCATCCGTCCGGTGCTTGAAACTTGTGAGCGACGTAGAGTAGGGCCGCGAATACCCCGATCGCCATAAAAAACGCGTTCACCACCAGCGTCCCGGCTAGACCGAAGAACTTGCCAATAATGAACTCCCAGCGATGCACGGGGCGGGAGAGCACCGTGTAGAGAGTGCGTCTGTCGATTTCTTTCGATACCAGTCCAATCCCGATGAAGATCGCAATTACGATTCCAAACAACGCTACGGCGGTGAGGCCAAGATTGATCACCACCAACTTCTCGATATCAATCGAGATCTGACCCACCAGAATCGCCGCCCCGGAAAGCAGTAACGCAAAAGCGATCAAGTTATAGAGCACTCGATCGCGTACGGCCTCGCGGAAGGTGTTGGTGGCTATGTAAAGAATGCGGGTACTCATGCTTTTGCCCCCATTCCGGTTTCGATCCGCTGCACTTTTTGGACGAAATAATCCTCCAGCGATGTTCGCATCGGGGTCACCGAAACCAATCGTGCCCGCTCCCGGCGGATCGCATCAATCGCTGCATCCTGATTCGTTTCGGGCAGTACCGCGCGCACCGTGTCTGCGGTCGTGTAACAGACCGCATTGAGCGCCTTGATCGAGGGAAAGATGGTTGTGCCTTTCCATACGATCTCAACGTTACCCTGCACGCTTGAAGCGAGGTCGGCTACCGCACCCATTCCGCGCAGTTCTCCCAAGTGCAGGATGGCAACCCGATCGCACAACGCCTCCGCATCGGAGAGGATGTGCGTGGAGAAGAACACAGTCTTGCCGGCGCGCTTCAGTTCCTCCATGACGTCGCGAACCTCGCGCCGTCCGATTGGGTCCAGCCCTGACATCGGTTCGTCGAAGAAGATAACCTTGGGATCATGCAGAATCGCCTGCGCGATGCCCACGCGCTGCAGCATGCCTTTGGAAAATTTTCTTAGCTGCACGTTGCCTGCGTCCCGGACCCCAACTCGGTCTAGCATTTCGTCGGTCCTACGCTCGCGTTCCTTGGCCGGTACTCCAGAAAGTTGGGCGTAATAGTTCAGCAGCTCACGGGCTGTGAGGTAGTCGTAGAAGTAAGGCTGCTCGGGAAGAAATCCGATCTGCGCCTTAACCCCCGGGTCATTAATATCCTTGCCCAGAATGCGCGCACTTCCAGCCGTAGGGAATACCAGTCCCATCAGCATCTTCAAGGTGGTGGTTTTCCCAGCACCATTCGGCCCGAGAAAGCCGAAGATCTCGCCTTCCTTAACGGTCAGGTCTAGAGGTCGGAGCGCTACCTTTGGCCTCTTCCGCCAGAATCCAACGGAGTATGTTTTTGCCAAACCAATGATTTCGATTGCCAGCATTGTCGCAGCACTTCCAACGTGTTTTCGCAGACAAGTATACCGAGCCCGATAGCCGCGAGAAAACATCGCGGACGTTACGGAAGTCACAGAATGGTTAGTCTCTGCCCGGAGAGACGAAGGGGCTTCGTTGTTTTTCGCGAACAAGGTTTACGAAACAAAGAGCATCGTATTCCTCCGATGCTCTCTGAACACTTCGCCCACTCTTCGTCAAATACCTGGATTCGTTCTTACTGTTGCAAAGGCTGAACGGCGGTGGTACAGGCACCGGCGGCGATCGGCCCGGCGGCTTGGAACCGAATCACGGCGTCCTCGACCGAACAAAACGCGCGGACGCCACTCGAATTTTGAACAATCGCGCTCGCGGTCGCATTGTAAGTAGTCAATGTGGCTGCCGCTGCGTAGTTGTACCCGCTCTTGCCGGCTCCGCCGCCGTTTGTAGAGAGCACGCCATCAATCACGCAAGCAAAAGCGGCGGTCGGTGGAACCAGACAGGCTGTAGTCATCGTGGCACCTGGACCAAGCTGCGCCAGGGTCGCATAGGACCGGTACGTGGTTTGATATGAAATCTCGCCCGTGTTGATGGTTCTAATTCCGCTGGCGGCGGACGACTCATTCGCTGCAATACGCGCGCGCAGCAGACTTGGAATTGCGATCGCCGCAATGATGAGGATAATCGCAACTACGATCAACAATTCAATTAGTGAGAAACCCTTTTGTTTCCGCATCTCCCTTGTCCCTCGCACGCCCAAGATGGAATATCAATGATGACGATTCGTTAACTCGCTTTGATATTGCTCTTGCAAGTTGCGGGCCAAATTGTGAGCTCACCAATAACTCGAGTCGTCCCAGCTGTCTTTCTTTTCAACCATCGCCACATCTTCCGAACTAATGTCTCGCCTGTGTTTACTGACAAATAGTGTCTATTTTGATCAACGGTGGTCATAGTCGTAGCCGATAGCAGACAGAAAAAGATTGGGTTTGACGGGAAGTGGTGAAATAGGATCGGGAGCCAGACCGTGTGCCCCGAGCAAAAAACAAAAGGAGCACCGGATCGCTCCGGTGCTCCTGCGGCTTGCACCTTCTCAGGTAGCTTGCCTAATTCAAAACAATTGTTACTGCTGCAACGGCTGGACGGTATTAGCACATGCGCCGGCTGCGATCGGTCCGACAGGCTGGAAGCGCACCACGCCATCTTCAATCGAGCAGAAGGCGCGTACGCCACTCTGGTTCTGCGTAATCGCACTCGCCGTCGCGTTGTACGTGGTAGCTGTGGCTGCAGCGGCGTAGTTAAAACCGCTCTTGCCGGCGCCGCCACCGTTGGTGGAGAGCACGCCATCAATCACGCAAGCAAACGCATTCGTTGGAGGAACCAAGCAAGCCGTGGTCATGGTGGCACCCGGGCCTAGCTGAAGCAGGGTTCCGTAAGACTGGTAGCTGGTAAAGTACGAAATTTCCCCCGTGTTGATGGTACGGATACCGCTGGCCGCGGACGACTCGTTAGCCGCAATACGCGCACGCAGCAGGTTCGGAATAGCGATCGCAGCGATGATCAGAATGATCGCGACCACGATCAGCAACTCAATCAGTGAAAAACCCTTCTGTTTCCGCATCTCGATTTGTCCCTCGTCTCTGTATGTGACTTTTAGCTTGGTCAAGCATCGACCGACGCCCTGTCTTGTCGCACTTGCCATGCCAGATCTATCGCAGGACCAGACCGCGTTGGCACCAAAGGCTTAACGCCCATATTTTCAGGTCCACAGCAGCCCTTGGTAACCCTACGCTTTGGGTACTGCCTAGTATTAGAATGGCGAACTCCTGACAATTTGCGTCATTCCAACCAACAAACCTTGTCGTCGGAGGAATGTCGTATTTCTAGGATAGTGGATCGTGATCGGAGCGTAAAGAAGACTCCATCGTAGGTCGGGGGCGGGTTCTGCAACAATTCCGATTTGGGCCATGCGGCATCCGGATGAGCCAGACGGAAGGGCGGAGTCGAGACCTTCGGGGCCCAGTGTTGTTGCCGGCAAAAAAGAAAAGCGGCGGAAGTTGTCTTCCGCCGCTCTCCGGCTTGTACCCTCCCCCAGGTACTTCGCCAACTTTTTAAAAGATCTCCAACAACGCCCTTCCTAGTGGCACGTACCATGCCAAGCCCTTTTCGCCTTCCTACCTTCGTTGTAGTTGGGCGCAATGTTTTAAGGAAATCATCAGCTTACAGAAGACCATCTTCGAGACTCGGCGATTCCTGGTTCGTTCCAGATGCGCGGAAACGGCGAAACTGACAATTTCCGTCAATCAAATTCTGTCGGTAATTCCGTAACCGGTCGGTGGCGTTCGAGGCCGTCACGCAGCATTAGAGAAGACTCATGAAGTTCGTCCCCATTCGCCTAGAATGCCTGCCTCAAATTAGGAAGTGAAGAGCGGACCGATCGCTGAATTAGTGGCGATCCTCACTCCGGCAAAACCCCGGACGCCGGATACCGAAGTCCCTGAGTAAATGAAGACCGCTCCTGACGA
>Ga0210401_10005750_pt1 | contig 12707 bp, 10 predicted proteins | sample IncBWH32MmetaG_FD_150866 | JGI IMG/M metagenome (GOLD analysis project Ga0210401, IMG submission 150866) | Forest soil microbial communities from Barre Woods Harvard Forest LTER site, Petersham, Massachusetts, United States - Inc-BW-H-32-M | ecosystem: Environmental > Terrestrial > Soil >... | reverse complement strand
GATGCGGTCGGGATACAGGAAGTCGCTGACCGCCGTACCTTCTCGCAAGAATTCGGGATTCGACACTACCGAGAATGAGCCGGCCTGAGCGCCATTTAACAGCAGCGTCTTTCGCAGTCCTTCGCAAGTGCGCACTGGCACCGTACTTTTTTCGATGATGGTTTTCTGGTCGCTGATTGCCGCTGCGATTTCGCTGGCGACTGCCTCCACAAAGGATAGGTCGGCTTCACCGGTTTGCGATTGCGGAGTGCCTACACAGATGAAAACGGCGTCGGATGCGGCCACCGCGTCCCGAACCGACGTCGAAAACTGCAGCCGAACATTGCGGTGGCGTTGCAGCAACTCGGGAAGGTGCCGCTCATGGATGGGCGTTTCTCCCCTTTGCAACGCGTCGATTTTCGCCGCATCGTTGTCCACCGAAATCACATCGTGGCCGATTTCCGCGAAACAAGCCGCGGAGACCAACCCTACGTATCCTGAACCGATGACCGCTATTCGCATGTGTCCCCCGTTTTAGTCGTGGTCAAACCCTTCAGCGTCCAAACTCACCAAATGAGCCACGAAATTCAGACCGCGCCCGAGCCTTTGACCACCGCGGGTATCGTGCGCGCCAAAATCTTCACGTCCAGCCACAAAGACCATTCATCCATGTACTTGATGTCCAGCTTCATCCACTCTTCGAACGCGATCGAACTTCGGCCGTTGATCTGCCACAGGCAGGTAAGGCCCGGCTGAATGCTGAAACGCCGCCGCTGCCAGTCTTCGCTGAATCCCTCGTAGTCCCGCACCGGTAGTGGCCGCGGACCTACCATGCTCATGTCACCTTTCAACACGTTTAAGAGCTGGGGCAACTCGTCGATGCTTGTGCGGCGGAGCATTTTTCCGAGTGGAGTTATGCGCGGGTCATTTTTGATCTTGAAAACCGGTCCGGTCGCCTCGTTCAATTGTTCGAGGTCGGCCATGCGCTCCTCGGCGTCGGCTACCATGGTTCGGAACTTGTAGATTTTGAATCTGCGCTTGTTCAGTCCCAGGCGGTCCTGGCGGAACAGAACCGGCCCGTTGGAAGTCAGCCGGATGAGGATTGCGACGGCGGCCAGCAGCGGCATGAGCAGGAAGATCAAAGATACAGACATCACAATGTCCAGAATCCTCTTGATCATCAACGGCCAGCCATCGAGGGCGCCGGCGTAGGTTGATATGTAGTGGTCGCCGTCGACTTCTTCCGCCCGAGCGCGGGCTGTTTTCAGCGTGAAGATGTCCGTTGCGAAGCGCATGATCGTTCCATGTTCTTCACACAGCGCAGCGACGCGCGCGCACTCTTCGTAGTAAGACCTCAATGGCAGGTAAAAGGCCACTTCGTCGACGACATTGCGGCGAAGAAATTCGGCCAGGTCCGCCTGGCCACAGGCGATCGGGAAACCTGTCTCTTTAAACTTGTCGAAATTCGCCCATTCATCATCGACAAAGCCAAGCAGGCGGTATCCGCGGTCGGGCGTTGCTTCGAGTCTCCTCGCAAATTCGATGGCGCGTGGGTTTGTGCCCAGAATCAGAACATAGCGAAGATTGCGGCCTCGGCGACGGACCAGCGCCAGCGCGTAGCGCAGGCCGAGTCGCAAGGACAACACGAGAGAGAAACTGATGATCCAAAAAAACGCCAGAAAACGCGGTGTCACCATCCGGATCGAGAATACCGTCGCAAGAAAGCTTGCGCACAGAATGCATAGCGTTGTGGCCTTCAAGATGTCAAAGAATTCCGCGAATCTTGGCGAAAGGCGTCGCGACTTGTATAGTCCCGACGCACTAAGGATCACATGCCAGATGAACAGGGCCAGCCCAAAAATCGCGCAATTGGAGAGCTTGACCCGAAGCGAGAGAAACCTCTCGAGAGAAACGCCCTTCTCGGAGTGAACGACCAGCGCGGTCGCCAAGCCGAAAGCCACGATCAACAACATCAGATCGAGCAACTTAAGAGCATTCAAGAGAAGGCGGCGTTTTTTTTCGTACACTTGGCCTCTGGTTGTAAGGTTGCGCGAAACTAGATTGTTGGAGCTGCACTACGCCTTAAGGGGGAACACCTACCGCCTGGCGTGGTCACCTGACAGTTGGCTCACGGCAACAGCCTTGGTTGTGATTTCCTTGAAGCGGACGGACTGGCCTTCGTCTAGATCGGCTCGATCGTGAAGCCAGTAATGCGAATCGCCAGTGATTTCTGAATGAGATCGACGGAAATCACCAGGCTCTTATCTCCATTCACAGAGGTGACCATGCCTTCAACGCCTTCGAGGCTTCCTCCACGAATGCGCACCCGTTGACCAACGTTGATAAAACCACTCGATGAGAAAGGCACGCCCTTGCTGAGGATGGCCTGCACGCCCTCAATCTGTTTATCCGGAATGGGATCGCCTAATCCGCGCATCCCTACAAAACTCCTGACCCCGGCGGTCCGCAGCACCGCGACGCGTTCGCTCTGCTCTTGGGTGATGCGCACAAAGATGTATCCCGGAAACAGAGGCGTATCGACGGAAACGCGCCGGTCACTCCATTGGTGTTTTTCGGATACGAGCGGGAGGAAGACTTTAATGCCCTTCTGCCCCAACTCGGCCGCCACCTTTTTCTCATGCCGCGGAAACGATTGGATCGCATACCAGGACGATTCGCTAAAGGCCGCTCCCGGTCTAACCGCCGCCGCTGCGAATGTGGCATCTTGAAGAAAAGACACAGCTCCGCTCCTGTGGGTCACATTGACCCTTCGTAACTGGGAAAATCTGTTGCCCCCCGCGGCGCCCTTCCTCCATCGGGGAAGGTCCGTCGTCACCACGCCGCAATCGCAGACGGCTCGGGCTCAAAAAAAGTCGGTGCGAATTTACAGTTTCTTGTACAGCGCATTCGGAATCGGGAATGTGCGCTTGTTCAGCACCGCACCCAGGATCCTGATGTGTGCGGCACGTAGATTCTCCGCCGCCATCAGAGCTACTTCCCGTCTCGTCGCATTCGCTTCCAAGACCAGCACAAAACCGTCCGTGACTTGCCCCAAAGTAATGGCATCCGCATAGCGGCTCATGGGCGGTGCGTCGACCAGTACGTAGTCGAACTCTTTCCGCAACTCTGCGAAACGGCTTTTCAGATTGTCCGACGTCAACAGGCTGGGGGCGTCGGTTCCAATCGATCCACACGAGAGAAGCGAGATATTGCGAGCCCCCAGCGGCTTTATAAATGATCGGATGGGGCCGGCCTGACGTAATGCATCGGTTAGCCCATAGTGATTCGTCATATTGAATAGGCCAGGCAGTGAGGGCGATCGGAGGTTGGCGTCCACCAGGCAAATCGATCCGCCAGTGTTGCTGGCCAGGGTCTCAGCGGTTTGCGCGCAGAGCTGGCTGCATCCGTTGCCATGGTCGATTCCCGCGAATACTACGGCTCGGGGAGGATCCGGTGTCTGCAGCAGGAAAGTCCTCTGCACAAGCCGCAGGGATTCTTCTCGAGCGAACTGTCCAAAATCCAGCATCTTGGCGACGCGGCGGGTCCTGAGTTCGCCCCCGACCGCGCTCGGCTCCTCCGATTGAATCGGAGGAAATTCGCGAACCCTGCCCGCCTGCTGCATCAACTCAAAATTTCGGCTCATGGTCTATCCACCTGCTTCTCAACAACAACGCGAACGGAGCCGCTGACTTGGAGATCCGGCATCTCGGCGATCGGCTCGACCCCGACGCCGGCCATGGAAGCAGGCGCAGGCAACGGGATGAGCGCGGCAGCGTCTGCCGGTGGCAGTTCGCGTTTGTTCAATGTGAAAGGAAAACCCAGAATCAGAGCGAAAAGCACGCTAGCGGCGGCGAACTTTGAAAGCACCGCTCGCAGTCGAGAACTCTCGCGTTTCGGCGGCGACGCCTGCGCCAACATTTGTTTTAGTTCTTTGGCATGATTTGGCGTCGCGTCATTCCGCAACGAATCCAGGTCGAGATCGGCCAAAACCTCCAGCACGACATTGTGATCGATCGTAGGTTGCCTCATCGCGCATGCTATAGTCATCGCGTTGAAGCAGATATTGTTAATGTTGCGCGGAATACCCTGGCTGCGTTCCGCAATTAACCGGCGAGCACCAACTGTAAACAAAGACGGGCCTCGGTACCCTGCGGCTCCAAGCCGGTGATTAATGTAGTTTCGGGTTTCCTCGTAATTGAAAGGCTCGAGTCGAACAATCATCGAAATCCTTTGCCGAAGCTGCAGCATTGAAGGTTTCGCCAGGGTTTTGGCGAGTTGTGGCTGTCCTACCAGAACGATCTGCATCAATTTCGCCCATGGGGTCTCGAAATTCGACAGCAAGCGAATCGATTCAAGGGTCCGATCGTCGAGGTTTTGCGCTTCGTCGATCGCCAATATAAAACGCCGTCCCGCTTTCGCCTCGGCGGCCAGGACGCCATTCATCATTTCGTGCATGGCCGGCAGGTCTTTTCCCGTGGCGTCCATCCCCAGATCGAGAAGGATGTGCCGAAGGAACTCACGCGAGTCGCAATTGGTTTGAAACACAAACGCGGTTCGCGCTTTGTCACGCATCCTTTCCAGGTATTCGTAGATCAGGGAGGTCTTGCCCATGCCCGGCTGGGCGATGACCGCTAAGAATCCCCGGTTACTTTCGGTGCCGACCATGAGCGATGCCAAAGCCTCACGATGCTGCTCACCGAAATACAGAAATCGATTGTCGGGCGTGTCCCCGAAGGGTGATTCCGCGAGTTTGTAATAGTCTAGAATCATTGTCCTCAAGCCGCCCGTCTCGGAACTGATGCCAATACCGGAATATTCAGCGCGTTCGATACGTCCTGTGGAGTGCGGAACGACGGATCGACGTAGTCCGCGACAAATGCAGAGAGCACGCCCACGACCAGTGCCACAAAGAAGCCTACGAAAATCACCAGAAATGGTCCGTAAGCCGGCAAAACTGGCACAACCGGCGGCACGGCAATCGCGACGTCCGCGATTCTCTTCTCATCCAGCGCGTCCGACGTCCGCTCCTGTTCCCGTTTGCTGGCGTACAGGATGTAGTTCCCTTCGTCGACTTTTGCTTCACGCAGGAGCGCCGCCTGCTTCACGGCTTTCGCATCGAAATTGACCATCTGCAGATTCATGCGGTCGATGGTCTGCGCGATGGCCGCCGCGGTGGCTCGCTGAGAAACGAGATCGGTCTGTGTCTTGGCCATATCCTCCCGAAGGAATTCGTGGGTCGGATCGCGATCGGTGGTTTGCACCAGATAGTTGGTGTCTTGTGCCTTGGCGATGGCCGCTTCGGTCGCGGCAATCTCCTGATCGGCTTCCTGCACCAGGGGATAGGACGGATCGTACTTGGCGGCCAGCTGGGTCCTCTTGAGCTGCGCCAACAGCAAGTTGTTCTGTAATTCCTGAAGCAATCCATTCGCGGGACTCGAGACCTGCTGCGTCGACGTTCTCAGCGGAGTCACTTCCAGCTGCCGGGCAAGCTCCTTCAAGCGTTGCTCGTCGGCGGCAATCGCCTGCCGTGCTTGGTATAGGCTGGCCACCGAATTCACCACTTGCTGCGCCATATTCGTGCGCAGAATATCCGGCGCGGCCACACCTTCGTCGCGACTAAAACTTGCCAGTCGCAACTCGACATCTTCCAGATCGCGGTGGTATTTCTCCGCTTGCCCCGCGAAAAAGTCTGACGAGCCGGCCGGGCGCCTCAACAACAAATGCTTCGCAAGATAGAGCTTGCTGAGGTTTTGCAATACGCAAGCAGGCGCTTCCGGATCCCCGCTTCGGCCATACTTCACATTGATTACGTTCGAGGTCTTCTCGGCTTCGACTTTCACTCCGCCCGCGACCGCCGTCGCCGCCTTTTCCACGTTCATCAGCTTCTTATGTTCTGGATCGGGCGAAAGAAAAATGTCGGAGGGCGACCAGCGAACATCCGGTACCAGGTTGCACGTTACGACGATCTCTCGGAACATGTCCTGGCCGCGCAGCAGCGCTATCTCCGAGCTGATCTGGTCCGTCGAGATCGATTTGCTGCTCGGCACCGAAGTATTCTGCGCCGACGTAATCGCTGGATCGGAACGCGTCGGCTCAACTACAACTTGCATCTTCGCCACGTAGTAATGCGACGCCCATCGCCATGCGAATAATATCGAGCAGGCAAATAAGGCGCAGAACGTGCCGATTACCAACCGGCGATGACGAAACAGCGGAGACAAAACATCCCGCAGGGTCGGCACTGGCAAAGGATCGTCAAAGTCTTTTTTAGAGTTCGGTGCGCTCATCGCGTTATCTCTCCGACAGTTCTGTTCGTTTTTCCTGCAGTCTCTGAGCTAGTAGTACGCCGCTGGAGATGTACTCACACTGGTTCCAACGCCGTACGGGACATATTTGCGAACCTTCGTGATCGTCTTTTCCGGCACGAAGATCATGTCGCCTGGATGAATTGCGGCATCCTCGGTCACGTTCTTCCCGTTAAGGATGTCATTCAGTTTCAATTGCTTGGCTTCCTGCCAACCCGTTTCCATCCGCCGGTACAGGAAAACTTGTGTCTTCGCTGTTGGCTGAAATCCTCCCGCAATCGCGACCGCTTCGGTGACCGTCATGTCGTAGCGCAAATCGTACTGTCCCGGTTTGCCCACCTGTCCCAAAACCACGAAATACGGTCTTTGGAAATCGATCAGATCGATATCCACGATCGGGTCATGGAGCGTCTTCGAGTACGCCTTCTTCACCGCTTCGACCGCTTCCGGAACGGTCAGATTCAGGACGCACAGCGTCCCTGCTCCCTGCAGCGTTATGTATCCGTCCGGCTGCACCATCACTTTGGGCTGATTGAACTCTGGGGAAAGGGGAAACGAAAGCGAGAGAATGTCATCCCGGTTGATCCGGTACCTGGGATTTCGCTGCGCGGGCACCGGGCGTCCGGAATCTCCCGTCGGCGGCACTTGAGACGGTACTTGAGTTGACACCAGCGTGCCCCGCGGCGTTTGTTGTTGCTGGGCCGAGACCCCGCCCGCCAGCATCAATGCAGAAACACTGATTCCCGTAGCAAATGCTCGAATGCTTCTCACTTTTCCCCCCAGCCCCGACCTACAACTCCTCTGCGACGCGCAGCCTACGCGCAACCACGAACTTGTCGAGAAATCAGCTGAAAACCGTCCCCTGCTAGCGAAAAACCCAACCGCGCCGCGCCTTCCGACCGGTCATCTACCCGCGAAACCTTCATGCTTGCCTTGATTCGAGATTTCGGTTCTCGATAGCCCAACAGGTACACTTCCACGTCCACTACCGCGTCCACCGGAGGAGCCGTCACCGACAAGACATAAGCGCCCCTCGCGCTGATATCCCGAGTTACACCGTCGCATTGAAGGCGGCTGCATTCCGGGCCCAGCCACCGGAAGATCAACGGCACTTCCAGCAGATATCGCACGGCCCTACGGCGCTCCACGGAAGCGCCCGTCGTCCCCGGTTGGTTTCGCATCGATGTTTCGAGCGATGCTTCTTGCTTCATGTTCTGGAAACTAACGGCATTGGCCTATGCTCGCAAGTGGCGAAAAAACCCACAGGACCCAGAGGCGAAACCGCTCATGGACCCCAGAGCCCTTCTGCCTCCCCAAACCAGGAAGAAACTCCATCAGTGTGGAGGGAGGTAATGCTCTATCCCTGGCCCGAGTTCTCCTGCTCTTGGACTGTCCTATGGGCCAGCGTCTGGGACGGGGGTTCGAGACGCACCCTGGCAATCTCACTCATTCTGGCGACACGTTCGCTGGGCGATCACCTCTTGCATCTCTTTCTTTTACAATAACTTAAATGGATAGGGGGCAAACCACTGTGCCCGCCACCGGAGATTGCCGCCGGATATGGAGAACGTCTATCCCGCGCTGGGCGCGGTCGGACAGCCGCTGTAGCTTGGACTCTAGATCGCCTTCAAGAACGTGTGCAGTGCTCCGTCACACTCCATGCAAAAGATTCATCCTGCGAATTCGCAGTTCCGGGGTTCCAAACCGGTCGATTTAGGCATAGAATTACTAGTACCCGGCTCCCAAAATTGCCTTGGGAGGTGTACTTTGACAGCTTTGAACAACATGCCGATCGACGTCTTGATCGCCGATCGGGACCACATGGCGGGTCAATTGATGGCCAGCGCGCTGAGGCGCTGCCGCAACCAGTTCGACGTTGTGGTTGTAGCCACCAATTCCGACGAGGCGATTGGAAGCCTGGACATCCATAAGCCTCACGTCGCGCTGGTAAGCCCGGATCTCGAGGATGGATCGCAAACCGGCTTTAAAGTTCTCCAGACCCTTCGCGCCGCTCATCCGGAAACTGCTGGAATCATGATGCTGCACTCCGTTGTGCGTGATTCGGTTATCGCGTCGTTTCGCGCGGGAGCCCGCGGGATTTTTTGCCGAGCGGACTCATTCAAGGCATTGTCAAAATGCATCCGCACCGTGCATGAAGGGAAAATTTGGGCGAGCACTCAGGAGCTTGACTATATTCTGGATGCACTGACGCGCTTAAAACCGGTGCAGATTAGTGCCAATGGCGGAATGGCTCTGCTGACGCCGAGCGAGCAGCACGTCGTCTCCCTGGTTGGCGAAGGAATGAAGAATCGAGAAATAGCCCAACATTTGGGACTCGCCGAACATACGGTTAGCAACTATTTATATCGAATTTTTGACAAGCTGGGGGTGTCCAGCCGGCTGGAGTTGCTTCTGTACGCGATGAGCCACCAGAATACTCCAACCTTCAAGCCTGCCAGGCCGTCCAAAGCCAGTCAGTCCAACGAATGATCCGCGGTGTCGCGCCGGCCTTCTTCTGTTCGCGGTGCCCTAGCTCCAAGGGCTATGCGCAGGAGTGGAATTCCTCGCGCTCTTCTTCAGTCGCTAATCGCGAAGTCGAAGATTAAAATCCTGATCTTGCATTTCATATTGTTCCTTACAGAGTCGGTGTGAGAGCTCCGGTTTTAGGGCACGGCTTCAGCCGTGCCGTAACTGAAGCCGAATCAACAAGGCTTTAGCCGCTGAGGTTTCTTCTCTCAGTTCTCACACAGACTCTTACAGTCCTCTTTCTTCCCTGTGCCAATATTTACTCTCGTGTCTGCTGTCGTGACCGCTCTCGTGTCGATCGGATTCCATAGTATCGATTCATAAATAGTCTGACGTAGTTAACAATCTGTGCTATCGTACGTTGTGGACTTTCGGCTCCATCCCTCTCCCACCCGTTCTTACCTCCTCTCTTCGTCATTTCGTCACTTCCTCCTCTCGTTCCCTCGTGTCTCCGCCTGCCCGGCTTCGACGCATGGCAATACCGCAAGTCCTTCAGAATCCGCACTTACGAAAAAGCAGCACGTAACTCGTTTAGAATCCGCACTTACAAATTCATTAGACTTAAAGGTCTTTAGAATCCGCACTTACAGAAAAAGCGGGGGGAGGGGGGCGAACGGTTAACCTCGGGACGGCTACCGAAAGTCGCAGCATCCGCACACCGGATCACCCCGAAACGGCCATTTCCACAGGGCGTCGCGGTTTGCGGCCCGGCACAGAGGCCAGCGTCTTTTACAACTTTTTACAATCCTTTGCGACGGCTTGACACATACCGCTGGAGGAGCCCTTATAGTCCTGGTCTGGCACGGGGTTGACGGAGCGAGTGGGAGACGTTGAGAAAATGTCTAAGAAGTGGCGATTAACGGACCGCACGCGGACCCTGCTGACGTTGGAGTTGGCCATCGTGCTCCCGGCGGCCGCCTTGCTCGGCTTCAGTGTTTGGAACCTGAAGCATATCCAGCGCTCCGAGGCCATCGAAGCGGCCATTCAGCGCGACTTTTCGCATGTGCTGGGCTTCGCGGAGAAGAAGGCCTTGCACAAGGCTGTCGACGTGGTCACCCCAGTCCGTAAAGAGTTCCCAGCCCCCGACGAAGACCGCTCCGTGATCGATGCCAAGCTGGAACACATCCTCTCCGATCATCCCGAGTTTGCGTACGCGTTGATTTACGACAAGAAGAAGAACCTGCTGGTGAGCCGCGGGCAGCCCGGCCGCGATCATGACCCCATATTCTGTGCGGGCTTACAGGACACGATCAACGCGATAGGAACCTGGCTACCTCTGGAAGCCCCCACGATGGCGGCGCGAGTACGGGCGATGGAAGAGAAAGACGAAGACCCCCTCGGATTCGACGGTTATTGGTCCTTTGGACAGAAGCAAAACTATTTTAACGGAGCGTATTTTATCCTGCCGGGTGTTCCGAAGGATCGCGTCGCGCTCGGCATGGTCAGTTTTGATAACGACTATCTGCGTAAGACCTTCTTGCCGGCCATCATGAAAGATGTGTTGACCAGCAAAAATGGTGTGTTGATGGCGGGCGCAAACCCGCCGGTGATGATGATTCATCCGTCAAAAGATCCCACCCCCTGGGTGGCTACCGCAAACTGGGATAAGGCGAAGCCCGAGGCGGAGCGCAATTTTGAGTGGCTTTTTCAAGGCATGACTCTGGCGATCAAGTACCAGGGAGTGACCGTCGCGGATATCGGAAACAGGTTCCTTCGATATAACTATATTGTTCTGGGTGCGCTGGCGCTGTTCATGATCGGGGGAATCTGGCTGACGTATCGCAACATTTCCAGAGAAATGAATCTCGCCAGATTGAAATCCGACTTTGTCGCCAACGTTTCTCACGAATTGCGGACACCGCTGGCTCTGATCCGCCTCTATGCCGAAACTTTGGAGCTGGGGCGCCTGAGTTCCAAGGAAAAATACCAGGAATATTATCGCATCATCCGGGAAGAGAGCGAACGCTTGACTGCGCTGATTAACAATATCCTGGACTTCTCGAGAATTGATGCCGGCCGGAAGGAATACGAATTCCAGGAGACGAACCTGGCCGAGCTTGTGCATTCGACCCTGGATTCCTACCGCTTTCAGATCCAACAAAACGGTTTCGGCTTCGAGGAGAACATTTCTCCTGATATTCCGCCGGTAAAAGTAGATCGGGAAGCGATCGCGCGGTCGCTGCTGAACCTGGTGAACAATGCGTTGAAGTATTCCAGGGATCAGAAGTATATCGGTGTGAGGTTGTATCGCGTGAATGGCTCCGTGAATCTCGAAGTGCAGGACCGCGGCATCGGCATTGCTCCGAACGAGCAAGAGAAAATCTTCGAGAAGTTTTATCGCTGCGGAGATCCGCTGGTACACAACGTGAAGGGATCCGGGTTGGGCCTGTCGCTGGTACGGCACATCGCTCGGGCGCACGGCGGGGATGTGCTGGTGGAAAGCGCCCCCGACAAAGGCAGCAAATTTACGATCGCCTTACCGCTGGTTCCACCTTCGCATATGGGAAAGGCAACGGCATGAAGTCCACCAACGCAACACCACCGTCCAAGCACAAGGGAGAAGGAATGGGAGCAGCCAAGATTCTGATCGTCGAGGATGAGCCGAATATGGTCGCCGGCCTTCGCGATAACTTCGAGTACGAAGGTTTTCAAGTACTGACCGCGCTCGATGGTGTCGAAGGACTCGAGCGAGCCCTGAAGGAGTCTCCCGACCTGATCGTTCTGGACGTGATGATGCCACGCATGAGCGGCCTGGACGTATGTAAACAACTGAAAGCGAAAAGGCCCTCGATTCCCATCATCATGCTGACCGCGCGGGGCCAGGAAGTGGATAAGGTCGTCGGCCTGGAACTGGGCGCTGATGACTACGTCACCAAGCCCTTCTCTATCCGGGAGTTGCTCGCTCGCGTGAAAGCCGTTCTGCGCCGGGCACAAACAGTCCCGAAGGAGCAGGACGGCTATACGTTCGGTGATGTGGAAGTGAATTTGCGCAGTTATCAAGTAATGCGGGGTGGTAAGGCCGTGGAGCTTTCCAGCACGGAATTTGAGCTCCTGAAGCATTTTCTATGTCATTCCGGGGAGACGTTGAGCCGCGATCGGCTGCTCGACGAGGTTTGGGGTTACGAGAATTTTCCGACCACTCGTACCGTCGATGCTCATATCGTTCGGATTCGCCAAAAACTGGAACCCGTTCCGGATCAGCCGCGTTTTTTCTTGACCGTGCACGGCGTGGGCTACAAATTCGTAGGATGAAATGATAACGATCATGAAAAACGCGGAAAAGCAGTACACCTCTCGCAACTTGGATGGGAACACTCCCGCGCTGGCGACCAGACGCACTGGGGACGCGCAACCACGTCGAAGTTCGTCAACCGGTTCGGCCGCAGCCCTCACGGACAAGACTCGATCGCAGGAACAAGAGCTCGAGGCCGTGCGCCGCGAATACGCAAAACTGCAACAGGCCATCTACGAGGCAGCTCAGGTACAGCGGAAGCTCTGCTCTCCTCGTGAACTAGTTTGGGGCGAGTATGAGATCGCCGGCGAAATCTTTGCGGTACGCCACCTGACCGGGGACTTTTTCAAGGTGATGCAACTTGACGGCGCCCTTGGCCTCGCGCTCGGTGACATCGCGGGCAAAGGGTTGTCCGCCGGAATCTGGCAGGCCCATCTGATGGATTTGCTGCAGCGTTGTTCGCGAGCCCATTTGCATCCCGCCGACGCGGTGGCCGCCGTCAATCGCGAACTTTGCCTGGACCAGAGCGAGCCGCCGATCACCGCGCTCTTCTTCGCTCGACTTGATCCGGAGCGAAATGAAGTCGTGTACTGCAACGCTGGCCTGCCACCACCGCTGGTGCTGCGGCACAACAAGTCCGTGGAACGGTTGGAAGCAGGTGGACC
>Ga0210401_10005748_pt1 | contig 12708 bp, 13 predicted proteins | sample IncBWH32MmetaG_FD_150866 | JGI IMG/M metagenome (GOLD analysis project Ga0210401, IMG submission 150866) | Forest soil microbial communities from Barre Woods Harvard Forest LTER site, Petersham, Massachusetts, United States - Inc-BW-H-32-M | ecosystem: Environmental > Terrestrial > Soil >... | reverse complement strand
CGAGATGATTGCGGATTTGGGCTCGCGCTTGGCACGCTCCGGAAGACGGGCCCTACTTCCCCTCCCGCCAGATGCCGAGCGCTTCCTGCGCCGGGCGGTCCGAGATCGAGAACAGCACCGACTGCGCAGCGGAGGTGTGGGCGTAGCGCTTCCACGATGGCACGACGAAGACATCGCGCGGGCCCCATTCCAGCACCTGCCCATCGACGGTCGTCGTGCCCCGCCCCTCGGCGCAAGCGAAGACGGTGCCGTCGGTCGAGCGGTAAGGCTCGCCGCGGAAGCCCTTTGGCAGCATGGCCAGATTGGCACCCATGGTCGGCAACACCGGGCCGCCAGTACTCGGATTGGCGTAGCGGACGCGCGCGCCGTGGCTCTTGTCGATGTCGCCGGCCGCCATCATGCGCTCGATGATTGGCCGCGTGCGCGCATAGGTATAATTGATGATCGGCGTGCGCTTGCTTGGCGCGGTGCCATCGGGCAGCACGCCGGAGCCGTAAAAGCTCAGCGAATCCCCATCCCGCCGCGTGGTCTCCTGCGTCGGGCTGCCGAAATCCTCACCGAAAGAGGTTTCGTAGAAATTGATCGCCGGCGCATCGAGCACATCGAGCCACAGCATCGGCTTGTCCGACGGGTTGCCGTGGTCATGGGGGGCCCAATTGGCGGTGATGACGAAATCGCCCGGCGACATGAAGGCCTTCTCGCCTTCGACCGCGGTGTAGGCACCCTCGCCGTCAAGCACAAAACGGATCGCGGAGGAGACATGGCGATGCGCCGGCGCGATCTCGCCCGGCATGATCATCTGAATGCCGGCGAACAGTGTATTGGTGACGCGCGACTCCCCGCGCAGCGCCGGGTTCTCCAGGATCAGCACGCGGCGCTTGGCTTCTTCGGCGGTGATCAGGCCGCCCGCTTCCATGACCAGCGATTTCACGTCGTCAAAGTGCCAGACCGCCGGCGCGCAGCGCGACACCGGCTCATCGCGAAACAGCGTGCCCATGACCTTCCAGAGCGGCGTCATGCCGTGCCGGGAGATGCGGCCGTAATAGTCCTGCCGCATCGCCTCGATGTTGTGCTTGCGGTCGGGCGCGCCTTGATCCGGCTGCTTCGCTTTCACTGTCGCCATGACGTGCTCCCTCTCAAGCCCGACGAGCGGTCATCCGGCCCCTGCGTGCAAATGTGCGGCGCAAGTGCGCGTGGGCCAAAGCCTGCGGCGCCGCCTTTGCAACGAGCCCCGTCCTCTTCTTCGACCTTGCGGTCTCAAGTTTCAATGACCGATCGGAATGACCCAGTCTACGCCCTCGGCAAGGCCGACGGTATATCGTCCGTCTTGATAAAGCAGCGGATGGACGGCCTCGCGCACCGCCGCCCGGTAGACCGCGCCGACGACGATGGAGTGCGTTCGGTGGCCGTAAGTCTCCTCCACGGTACAGAACACGCTCGCCTGTGCGTCGGCAACAAACGGTACGCCGCGGTCATCCACCTGCCAATTGCCGCTCGCGAAGCGGTCTTCAATACCTTTTTGGCCGAAGGTTCGCGCCAACTCGTCCTGGTCGGCATGCAGAATATTGATGCAAAACCGGCCGGCGTTGAGCAACGGATTATGCAAACTGGTTGATTGATTGACGCAGACCAAGAGTGTCGGCGGCTGCATCGACAACGAGCAGACGGCCGTCGCCGTCATGCCAAAACGGCGGTTATCGTGAGCGGTCGAGACGATGCTCACCGCACTCGCCAGCGTCCGCATGGCTTTGCGGAAATCACTCTCCGGCGCATCTCCCATGGCGATCTCGCTTTCTCGCTGTCGCTTCAATCCATGATCTCGCATCATAATTGCTCTTACAACTGTTGTAAATGCATCAAATGGAGAAGCGAGCGCCCCGACAGCCGGCACCTGATCCGAAAAACAAGTGCTCCGGCAAACAATAAGGGAAAATGCGACCGAGCCGGCCGCGGAGGACTGCCCTGAAGGCAGGGCCGCCATGCAACGCAGGCGCGGCCGCGCAACGAACTAGGTATTGGCGTTGCCGCCGTCAACCAAGACGTTCTGCCCGGTCATGAAGTCGCTTTCGGCGCTGGTCAGGAAGACCAGAGCGCCGAGCAGGTCCTGCGGATGGAGGTCGCGCTTGAGGTAGCGCGAGGCAAGCACGTGCTTGCGCGCGTTGGCGATATGCTCGGGATTTTCCGCCATGAGCGTTTCGCTCAGGGTGAGACCGGGCGACAGGGTGTTGACCCTGATGCCACGCTCGCCGAGCTCAAGCGCCATGGCGCGGGTCATGGCCATGACACCGCCCTTCGAAGTGACGTAGTGCAGCATCGAAGGGATGCCGTGGAAAATGCTGCCGGAGCCGATGTTGATGATCTTGCCGTATCCGCGCGCGCTCATGTGCGGCGCCACATGTTTGACCATGAGAAACGGCCCGCGCAGATTGATCGCCATGACGCGTCCCACACCGCCGCATCGATTTCGGTGCATTTGGTTTCCCGCAGCGGCGCGAACAGCGCAGCATTGTTCACGAGGACGTCGATCTGGCCGAAGCGCCCCATGGTCTCCGCGACCAGCGCTTTCACTGCCGCCTCGTCGCTGACGTCGGTAATCGCGCTCGCAACCGAATTGGCGCCGTGCTGGCGCGCAAGCGACTCGGCGATCTCCTTGCCATCGGCAACGTCGGCGATCATGAGCCGCGCGCCCTCGGCGGCAACCGCCCGCACGTAATGCAAGCCGATGCCCTTGGCGCCGCCGGTGACGATGGCGACGCGCCCGTCCAGTCTCCCCACGGTTTCCCTCCCCTTCGTGTTATTCAGCGCGTTGTTCAGTACTTGCCGCCGAAGCGCTCGATGAACTTGGCAAAGGCTTCGAGCTGCTGCTTGATGAAGCTGACCGTCTGCTGATCGGTGATCTGGCCGGTCTTGGCATCGATCTTTTGCGAGCAATTGCCGATAAAGATCTCCGGCTTGTTCAAAGTCATCGCGTCGAGAAAGATCATCGAGCGGCGCAAATCGTATTGCATGCGCCCGCCGCCGAGGGTGCCATTGGCCGCCGACTGGAGAGCAACCGGCTTGCCGGCAAAAGGCTGATTGGGCACGCGCGATACCCAATCGATCGCATTCTTCAAGCCGCCCGGCATCGAGAAATTGTATTCCGGCGAATTGAAGATCACGCCGTCGGCGGCGCGCACCGCTTCCGCCAATGTCAGCACGGCGGGCGGGATGCCTTTATCTTGAACGTCGGCGTTGTAGAGCGGGAAATCGGCGAACGGCGGCGCCTCGGTGAGCTTCAAGTTGGCTGGCGCCAGTCCCGGCAAGGCATTCATCACCATGCGATTGTAGGAGCCTCTGCGCAGGCTGCCGCAGATACAAATAACGTTCAGCGTTTTGTCGGCCATGGCTACCTCGTCTTATCCATAAAATCACGACAAAGTCAGGCCTCAGGCGATATCGTCAACGCATGATCGGCGAAACCAGTTCAAACCACTAGCTGCCCGGCGAACTCAACAGCGCCGGCGCGACGATCTCCTTCCAGCTTGTGGGCGGCGATTTGAGCTCGCCGTGCCGGCCCATGAAATCGGCGAAAGCTCCGATACCGCGGACAGCACTGCCGAATTCGTCCCTGAGCCCGGACAGCACGCCGGCAATCGCTGCCGCGTCGAGCGTCCTTGACGGCTCGTGCACCAGATAGATTTCGGCGGCGCGGCGTGGATCGTCGTGGATGATGCGGGCTGCTTCGTCGATCGCCTTGGCGACCGCTTCGGGTACCTTGGGATGAGCCGCGATGTAACCTTTGCTCGCACCCAAAATCAGAAACGAGGCCTTGCCGTCGATCACGTCGGCTCCGCTCAGGACTTTATGAACGCGACCGTCGGCGAGCGCGAGTTCGGTATAAGGCGCCGACGAGAAATAGCCCGTCACTGCATCCTTCGCGCCGACGAGATCGTTCACCGCCTCGGCGTGCGAAAGCACCACGATCTGGCCGCGCAGCTTGTCATACTGGCCAAACACCTTTTCCGACTGCATCTGCAGCAAGTAGAGCTGCGGCGCCGAGCGCGAGGGAATCGCAATCCGGTCGGCTGAGCGGAAATCCGCAAGCGAGCGTACGTCCGGACGATTGGTCAGAAGCACGGGCGGCAGGGTCGTCAGCCCGGAGACGGCGATGATCTGCCGGGGCGTGTCCCTCGCCTTTTCCCACGCCGCAAGCAAAGGCGCAGCGCCAAACGGCGCCAGGTCAATCGCCCCGCCGGCAAGCGCCTCTTGCGACGGACCGGCGCCGAGAAACCGCTGGTAGCTCGCTCGCAGATCGAGATGGCTCTCCTTGCCGTGCTTTTCGATGAGCTTGAGATCCTCGCAGATATAGGCGGGCAGAAAGGCAAGGCCGAAACCCAAACCGATCCGCACCGGCTCTTCGGCCAGGGCCGGCGACGCAGCAGCGAACACAAGACAAAGGGCGACGAGCCAGTGCACGCACGCGGGCAGCCCTTCGCGCCCGTCAGTCCGGTCGTGTACGACGTCAGTCGACTTTTTCATCGGCGATCGGATTGCGCAGTGTCCCGAGCCGTTCGATCTCGACTTCACAAATGTCGCCGTTCTTCATCCAGACCGGCGGCTTGCGCGCGAAACCGACGCCGGAGGGTGTACCGGTGAAAATAATGTCGCCGGGCTCGAGCGTCATACCCTGCGTAACATAAACCAGCGTCTCAACAACCGGAAACATCATGTTGTCGGTATTATCGGATTGCATCACCTGCCCGTTCAGGCGGGTCTCGATCTTGAGCCCTTTACCGCCGGGCGGGACCTCGTCGGCGGAAACGAAATACGGGCCGAAACCGCCGGTACGGTCGAAATTCTTGCCCATGTCCCATTGCGTGGTCTTGCGTTGGAATTCGCGCACCGAGCCTTCATTGCCGCAGGCATAGCCGGCCACGCAGGAAAGCGCGCTGGCAGCCGTCAGATGCTTAGCGTGCTTGCCGACCACCAAAATCATCTCGGCTTCGTAGTCGAGCGTCTCGGTGACTTGCGGGCGTATGATCGGTTGGCCGTGCGGAACGAGCGATGTCGAGCCGCGCATGAAGATGGTCGGGAATTTCGGCAGATTGTCGCGCTGCGGACCTTCCTTGACGTGTTCGAGATAATTCAGGCCTAGGCAAATGATCTTTCCGGGCCGGCCGACCGGCAGCCGGTAGGTGAGGCCCGACAGCGGTTTGCGCGCGGTCGCCGGGGCGCGCTTGGCAAGTTCGGCCAGCGGCTTCAGGTCGCCGTTGTTCTTCGCCAGCCATTCGCCGAGATCGGTCGGAGCGTTGCCGTCGACCGCTCGCAGATCGATCGCCTGATCGCCCTCGACAACGCCAAGCCGCGCTCCGCCCTGCCCCTCGAACGCAACGATTTTCATGGTCCAAGCCTTCCTTGATCGTTTCCGGCCGTTCGCCGGGCGGCGACTATAACGGCGGTGCTGGGCACGATCCACCGGCCCGGAGTTGATCGTCGCATCATCCCTGCAATGCCAGCGGAGCGGATTGCCGTGTCAGGAAATGACCTTTCAGACGCGCCCGCGCCGAAAGTGCGGCTGCGAGATCGAAGCCATTGACTACAGCGAGGCGAAAACCGCCAGGCGGCATCGCATGCAGCTCCGGCGCGATATCCTCGTGGAAGGTGACCTGTACACTGGAGATGCCCGGCTCGCGCTTGATGGCTTCGATGAAGGTCGAAGGTGGATGGCAGTAACGCACACCGTTGGGTCCAAACAGCACAACGCTGTAGCCGCCGCGGCGATCGCTGTCGGCGAAATCCCAGATGCCTGTCTCGTAAAGCCGCACCACCGCATCGACCCAGCCGGGTCCATAGAGATCGGGCCACTGATCGGCAAAGCGCAGATGGACCTCGATGATGGTGCCGCCGAAGGTTTCGAGATTGAGCATGCCGGTATAGCCGGCGAGATGTTTGCGTACCCACGCGCCGCAGCGCGCTTCGATCTCCGGCTCCGGCTCGGCGTGGATCGTCCAGTAATCAAATGTGCCCCCGCCCGCCGGCTTGCCCGTGACGTGCCGCCACCAGCGCGGCTCGCCGTCGACAACCGCCAGGTCGGACGACACGTGGCGGCCTTCGAGCAGCCGCATCCAGAAATGGCCGGGCGCCGCATGCGCCTCGTAGTCGGCCTGCGACCGGAGCACACGGCTGCCGATACCCATGCCTTTGAGATTGACGATCGGCTTGGAGAAAATCGGAAACCGCGGCGGCTTGGTGCCGTGGGGCCCGGCCTCGATCCCCTGGCTCTGCGCTATCGCCAGCTTGTCGTAGACCCAGCGATGCGCCGGGTACCACTGCCAGGCGTCGCTGTCCTCGGTAGTGATATCGACGTCGGTCTTGACGTGCGTAAAATATTGCAGACGCCAGGGATCGGCTTCGTGGATCGGCATGAACCGGAACGCGGAGAAAGTGGAAACAACCGAGCGAAAGGAACACCCCCACCACCCCCTTTTTAAGGGGAGAGACCGCTGGCAATCTCTTTCCCGGGCTTCAAGCGGGAAGGAGTAGTTGGTCGGATAGGCCCGCTCGGCGATCTTCGTCGGCGTGACAGTAGAGCGGGGTGAGTCATGGTTGGATCGGCATTCCGCTCTAGCTTTTTGTTTGAGCATGATCTTTTTCGGAAAACCGGATTCCACTTTTCCGGATCATGCTCTAGCGCCGCCGCGCCCGCGTCCGCGCCCCCTTTTTCGCCGCGGCGGAACGGCCCGCCGCACCCTTGGTGCGTGCGGCCTTGCGCGCTGACGCCGAGCGTTCCGCGGCCGTGCGGCGGGCGGCGGCACTATGCGCTTGTCGCGACAACGCTTTGCGCGAAGCCGTGCTGCGCGGTTCCCGCTTGAGCGCTTTAGTCACCGCGCGCGATACCCGTGGACGCCGCTTGGTTTTGTGCACGCCCTGGCCTGCCTCATAGGCATATTCCGCACTCCTGCGGGTGCGCTCGGTGGTCTGGCCGCTTTTCGGCGGCGGCAGATCGACGCCGGCGCGCCGCGCTTCCGACAACCCGATGGCGATGACTTGTTTGGCGGAACGCGCGCCATGTTCGCCGCGGCGGATTTTGTCGATCTCCTCACGCACAAACTCGCCTGCCTGTGTCGATGCCGATTTGCCCTCTCGCTTGTCGCGGCGAGCTTTCTCGATTGTGCGTTTATCCGGCATGTTGTCCTCCACACGCGTAAAGCCGCGAACAACAACGCGGCCGGTGCGACATGGTTCGAAACCGCAGGCTCAAGGAGCGTCGGACAGCGCCGCCGCACGGATCTTCGGCCGCGGCCGCCGCATCCTCCGGCGCGACGTTGCAGAGAACAAATCTCAATCTTGCGTCATGCGCAGTGCGTGAACGCTGAACAAACCGTCGGTCCACACTTTCAGCGGCGACCAGCCGCTGCCGCGCGCCAGCGCTTGAAAAGACTCGATCGAATATTTGTAGCTGTTTTCCGTATGGATCGTCTCGCCGGCGCGGAATTCGACGGTCGTATCGCCAATCCGGACCCTCTGGCGTTTGGTGCTGGCCAGGTGCATTTCGATCCGGTGCCGTTCGGCATTGTAGAAGGCATGATGCTCGAAGGCCGCAAGATCGAAGTTGGCGCCCAATTCGCGATTGATGCGCACCAGCAGATTCAGATTGAACTTCGCGGTGACGCCCTCGGCGTCGTTATAGGCCCGATAGAGAACGTCCGGCGCCTTTTCCAGATCGATGCCGACGATGAGCACCGACCCGGCGCCCAGGATGCCGCCGGCGCGACGCATGAACGCGCATGCCTCATGCGGCTCGAAATTGCCGATGGTCGAGCCCGGAAAGAAGCCCGCGCGCGGCATGGCGGCGACCTCGCCAGGCAATTCGGCCATGGCCGTGAAATCCGCCACCACGGGAATGATGGACAGATGCGGAAAATCGCGGCGCAGCCGCGCTGCGTCCTCGCGGAGAAAATCGCCGGAGATATCGACCGGAACATAGGCTTCGACGCTCGCCGCGGCCCGCAGCAGGATGCGCGCTTTGCGGCTCGAGCCGCTGCCGAATTCAACCAGCGCGGAGGCTTGCGGAAACAGCGATGCGATTTCCGGCGCATGCTTGGTCAAGAGGCCGAGCTCGCTGCGCGTCGGATAATATTCCGGCAGGGTCGTGATGCGGTCGAACAGGCCGGAGCCGGTCAGATCGTAAAAGTATTTCGGCCGCAGATATTTCGGCTTGGCGGTGAGGCCGCTAACGACGTCGGCGGCGAACTCATTCGCCGTCTCGGTTGGGCGCGGCGCGCGAAGGGCTGATCGGGGGCTCATGACAGGGCTCAATGTTCGAATTCCGCCAAACGCAAGCCGCTGAATTGCCAGCGCGCCGACGGATAAAAAAAGTTGCGATAGCTTTTGCGTGAATGACCAGCGGGTGTCGCCAGCGACGAGCCGCGAAGCACCATTTGATTGATCATGAACTTGCCGTTGTATTCGCCGAGTGCGCCGGGCTCCGGCTGATAATCCGGATAGGGCGAATAGGCGCTGCGAGTCCACTGCCACACCGCGCCGAACGCGTCGTCGAGCGCCTCGGCTCTGGCGGCGACCTCCCATTCGGCTTCGCTGGGCAAATGCTTGCCGGCCCAGCGCGCAAACGCATCAGCTTCGTAGTAGCTGATATGGCAGACAGGCAGTGAAGGATCGATCGCGCGCAAGCCGCCGAGCGTCATCGAAAACCAGGCGCTATCGACGTGCTGCCAATATCCCGGCGCGTTCCAGGATTGCGCTTCGACTGTCGCCCAGCCGTCGGAGAGCCAAAGGCTCGGCGTCGCATAGCCGCCGTCGGCCATGAATTCGAGCCATTCGCCGTTGGTCACCAGTGTTCGCGCCACGCGCACCGGCTGAAGCAGCACTTGATGCGACGGCCGCTCGTTGTCGAACGAGAAGCTCGCCCCGTCGTGGCCGACCGTGTGAATGCCGGCGACCAGCCCGTCTTCGGGCGAATTGGCACGCTTGCCGTGCGGCCATCGCCAATGCCGGTCGTAGACCGGATGTGTCGGATTTTGCGCAAAGGCGTGCAAAAGGTCAGTCAGCATCAATTCCTGATGCTGCTGCTCGTGATGCAATCCGATCTCGACGATCGGAAAGACCCGTTCGGGCTCCTGCGTCGTTTCGATCAGTTTCACCACCGCCGCATCGACATGCGCGCGGTAGGCCGTGGTCTCGGCGACGCCGGGCCGCGTGATCAGACCGCGCTGGGGGCGGGCGTGACGCGGGCCTGCCGCCACATAGTAGGAATTGAATAGATAGGCGAAGCGCTCGTCGAAGGAACGATAAGACGGCGCGAACGGACGCAACAGAAACTGCTCGAAGAACCAGGTGACATGCGCGCGGTGCCATTTCGCCGGACTGGCGTCGGGCATCGACTGCACCACCTGGTCCTCGGGAGAAAGCGGAGCGGCGCGCCGCTCGGTCTCATTGCGAACCGTGACGAATGCATCGCGCCAGAAACGGCGCGTATCGCCGATCGGCTCGGCAATCGCACCCTCCCCTTTGGCTGGGTCATGCAGGCGAACGGCAGGACGTGACATAAGCTGGGCCCGAAAAACCAATTCGATAGGAATAGCTGGACTCAAAGCTTAGGAAGGTAATCAGCATCCCAGAGGATGGTTCCATCGTCGCCGGCTTGCAAGTAGCCGAAACCGGCTAACGTGGATGTGATCACGCAAGAATTTTTCCCCTCCGGGGATTGACCTTGCGGCAAAACGAACTAGGGGAATCGCTGCCGGGAACGAGGAGCCTGCATGCCGAACGCAATGTTGCCGCGGGAGCGGTGCGACTATTCCGCCATTGTCGACCGCCCCCCGCTCAAGCTTCCCGGCAATGCGCGGCTTGTATTCTGGACCATCGTCAATCTGGAAGTCTGGGACATCCGCAAGCCGATGGCGCGCCAGGTGCTCGCGCCGCCGACCGGCCAGACGCACATTCCCGACGTGCCGAATTGGAGCTGGCACGAATACGGCATGCGCGTCGGCGTGTGGCGCTTCTTCGAGTTGTTCGAGCGTTTGCGTATTCGCCCGACACTCGCGGTCAACGCCCGCGTCTGCGAGGACTATCCGCGCGTCGCCGAACAAGCGCGCGCCGACGCTTGGGAATTCATGGGCCATTCCTACGAACAGGGTCCGATCCATGCCGAGCCGGACCAAAAGGCGATGGTCGAGCGTTCGCTTGCGATCCTCGAGCGCTTCTGCGGCAAGCGTCCGCTCGGTTGGCTCGGCCCCGGGCTGACGGAAACGCTCGACACCCCGGAAATCCTCGCCGAAGCCGGCGTCAAATATATCGGCGACTGGGTCTATGACGACGAGCCCACGGTCATCCGCACCGCCAACGGGCCTCTGCTCACCTTGCCCTACACGCTCGAGCTCAACGACATTCCGATGATGATCGTCCAGCATCACGAGAGCGAATATCTGACGCGGCGTGCAATCGATCAGTTCGATCGGCTCTATGCCGAAGGCAAGCACCGCGCCAAGATCATCGCGCTGGCGATCCATCCCTATATCAGCGGCCAGCCGCATCGGATCAAATATCTGGAGGCGATCTACCAGCACGCGCGCCGCTTCGACGGCGTCGTCTACTGGACCGGCGAGGAGATCGTCGACTGGTATCTCAAGTCCGGCGCCGTTGCGATCAAATGATGGCCTCGTCATTCCGGATTTAACGCTTCGCCGCTCGGGGCACGTGGTATGCGTCGCACCCACGCTTGTCGCGAGCCCACACGTCTTGTTATCCAGAGAAGCGGCGTGAATGGCCGGGCCAAGCCCGGCCGTGACATGAGGATGGGAGGACCGTCAGATGCGGAGCGTCGCGGCAGGAGCATTGCTTTTTTCGTTTCTGTACGCGGCGACTGCGGTGCATGCGGCGCCCCCATCCGATGCCGCGGCGCCTGCGGCCAATCCAGCCGCGAAGCCGGCCGCCAAGCCGGCTGCGAAAACCGCGCCGGCGGCCAAGCCCACAACCGCGACGCCGTCCGCTGCGGCAGCTTCGGCTGCGCCGTGCCATCCCTCCGGCACCTATGACGCCTGGCTCGCCGTCTTCGAACGCGAGGCGCTGACGCAAAAGATTTCCCAGCGCGCGATATCGACGGCCGCCCCCCATCTCACCTACGACCAGAAGATCGTCTATATCGACCGCGGCCAGCGGGTCTTCACCCAGACCTTTCTGGATTTCTCCGGCCGCATGGCCGCCGCCTACCGTATTCAGCGCGGCCAGGCGCTGATCAAGACGAATGCAGCGACCTTCGCGCGCATCGAGCAGGAATTCGGCGTGCCCGCGCCGGTCATCGTCGCGTTCTGGGGCTTGGAAAGCGACTTCGGCGCCAATATGGGCAAGTATTCTTCGCTCAGTTCGATAGCCACGCTCGCGTACGATTGCCGGCGCAGCGATCGCTTTCGCGGGCAGCTCTTCGATGCGCTGCGTCTCATCGAGCGCGGCGATCTGAGACCGGAGGACATGATCGGCTCATGGGCGGGCGAGCTCGGCCAGACCCAGATGATGCCGTCGGAATACAATCAATACGGCGTCGACTATGACGGCGACGGCAAGCGCGATCTGATCCACAGCACGCCCGACGTACTCGCCTCCACCGCAAATTACCTCAAGGGCCTCGGCTGGAAGAAAGGCGAGCCCTGGGTCACCGAGGTGCACGTGCCGGCCAACCTGCCCTGGGATCAGGCCGACCTGTCGATCCAATTGCCGCGTTCCAAATGGGCAGGCTGGGGCGTAACGCTCGCAGATGGCAAGCCGCTTCCGGCCGACAATCTGCCGGCGTCGCTATTGCTGCCGATGGGACGTTTGGGTCCGGCCTTCCTCGCCTATCCGAATTTTCAGGTCTATCTGCAGTGGAATAATTCGCTGGTCTATTCGACCACAGCGGCCTATCTCGCCACCCGCATCGCCGGGGCGCCGGCGCTGCGGCACGGCAGTCCGCCGCCGGCACTCGCCTTCGAAGACATGAAAGCCTTGCAGGGGATGCTGGTGCGCGCCGGCTACGATGTCGGCAAGGTCGATGGCTTCGCGGGGTTGAAAACGCGGCAGGCGGTCAAAGCGATGCAGATGAAATATGGACTGCCGGCGGATTCCTATCCGACAGCGGAGCTGTTGGCCCGCATGCGCGGCGGCGGGTAGTCTCACACTACATTCGTCGGCGCGAGGCGGCATTCGAGCTCGCCGGCCTCGATCTGAATCGTCGCATGATGGATGCCGAAACGATGCTCGAGCTCGCGGGCGGCGTCCACCAAGAAGCCGTCGCCTGTCCGGCCGTTGCATACAAGATGAACGGTCAGCGCCGTCTCCGTCGTGCTCATGGCCCAGACGTGCAGATCATGCAGGCTGGCGACGCCCGGCAGGTTCTCCAAATAGCAGCGCACATCGACGATGCTGATACCCTGTGGCACGGCATTCATGGACATATTCAGCGATTCCCGCAGCAAGCCCCAGGTGCCCCAAACGATCGCTGCGGAGACGAGCAAGCTTGCGACCGGATCGACCCAGGTCCAGCCGGTCAAGAGCAGCACGGCGCCGGCAATCACGACCCCGGCCGAGACGGCGGCGTCCGCCGCCAAATGAGCAAAGGCGCTTCGGATATTCAGATCGTGCCGCCGCCCGGCCATCAACAGCCAGGCCGACAAGCCGTTGATGACAATGGCGACGCCGGCAACGATCATGACCGTCAGTCCGTTCGTATGCTCCGGA
>Ga0210401_10005747_pt1 | contig 12708 bp, 9 predicted proteins | sample IncBWH32MmetaG_FD_150866 | JGI IMG/M metagenome (GOLD analysis project Ga0210401, IMG submission 150866) | Forest soil microbial communities from Barre Woods Harvard Forest LTER site, Petersham, Massachusetts, United States - Inc-BW-H-32-M | ecosystem: Environmental > Terrestrial > Soil >... | reverse complement strand
CGGAGCCCGTCGCGCGGATTCGCCCGCGGTCCCGTGGCTTGGGACCATGGATTTTCTTGGCCTGACCTTGAGTCCTGCATACGTCAATCAGCCGGTGCGCTTGCCCAAGGCGCACGTCGAATTCGCGCCGTTGCAGCGGACCATCACATTGTCCGCGGCGGAGGGATTCGGCGCGGTGTGGCACGGCTCGATCGCCCGGAAATATTCGGACAAGCAATGGGCCTTCGATCTGTCCGCGGACCATCTGGACGCGGCGGACCTGGACCGCTGGCTTGGCCCGCGCGCCAGGCCAGGATTCCTTGCTCGATTTACCGTCTCGAATTCCGCCGCGGCCGCGGATCCACCCGCCGACGCGGTCGTGACGCGGCTCGAGGCGCGCGGCCGTCTCCGCGCCGATGTGATCGATGTGCCGCCAATGCACATCGAACAGTTCGACGGCCAGGCGGAACTCGCCGGACGAGTGATCCGGATCCGCAACGCCCAGGCCAATTTTTTTGGAGGAAAAATTTCCGGCTCGCTCGATGCGCAGCTGTTGCCCAATCCCACATACGAATTTCAAGGCCGCTTCGATCGTGTGGACCTTGCACAGCTAGGACGCGCTGTGCAATTCCTGGAGGCGCGCATCGGCGGGAACGCTTCGGCCACTCTCATTCTCTCGGCTCACGGCATTGGCCGCCAGGAGCTGATTGGCTCGATGCAAGGGCAGGGAATGATCAATGGGCGAAATGTCGCGCTTCCAGGCCTCGATCTCTCCACCGTGTTTTCGGAGGAAAATCCGAATGCCGCGCCGGATATGTTCCCCTCGGTTCAGGGAAAGTACCGCATCCAGACTGCAGGAATCGACCTCGCGAATTTTGTGATGGATAATTCCCGAGGGCGGCTCGAAGCGGAAGGGCGAATCGACTTCTCGCACGCGCTGAACATTCGAGTGCGCCCCTCGATTTACCAGGCCGCCGCGGCCCCCGCTTCCGCATCGCCTCCAAGTTTTCTCTTGAGCGGGACGATAGAGGCCCCGAAACTGGTAATTCCTTCCGCCGTTTCCAAACCGGCGGCGCTGTCGAGGTCGCGGTAGCACGTGGTAGGACGGCCTTCGGCCGGTCGCCTTTGATGGAAGTTCAAGAGAAATCCCAGATGGCCTGAAGCCCATCCCACTCCTGCGCTCACCATTTGGGCCGCGTTGCAACCGTGGATCCTGCATCATACTATCGAGACATGCCGCGACATTCCGCAATCCCGGGCGATCACCGGCCATTCGCTCCGCACGCCGGCCCATGGTGCGCGATGCTGCTGGCGATTTCGCTTGGCGCGCACGCTCAAGTTGGCGCCGCGAAAAAATCGCCTCCGGCGCGGGAACAAAAGGGCGGCGCGGCTCCGCCTCGCGTTTCTTTGACGCCGCGATTTAATCCCGGAGAGACCTTCCGCTACGAAATGGAATTTGAGACGACCACCGAGACGTCGCGGTCGGGCCTGGCGTCGGATCCACAGGGCCCCTCCAGCCTGGTGGTCGATTGGAATGCGACGGTGCGCATGGAAGTTCTCCCCACCGATGCGGGCACGCCGGGAGGGATCCGCCTGCGGACCACGTATGAGAAATCCGCCGCCAGCGTGCGCAGCGATACGTTCGATCCCGCAGCCGACGCGACCATCGAGCAATACCACAAACTGGAAGGCAAGGTGGTCGAGTTCACGCTCGATGCCGGTGGGAAAGTGAAATATGTCGCAGGCCTCGAGGGAATTGTGGACTCCGAAAAAGCGTCGCAATCCGCGCGGGAATGGATTGCGCAACTCAGCGCCAGTGTGGGCGCGCCGCCCGGTGGCGTCTCGGTTGGGCAAACATGGTCCTCGGAACAGCCCGCCGATTCCTTGCCCATCGCCGGATTCGTCTGGCGCACCGACTCGGAGTATCTTCGCAACGAGTCCTGCCACCCGCCGAATCCCGATGTCCCGGCCACATCCGGGGCCGCGGATTCCGCCGCGAATTCTCAGCTGGCAACGGATTGCGCCGTAATCCTCGCAAATTTAAATCTGGTCCGCTCCAAATCGATTCACGATCCGACACCGCCGGATTTCCGCAAGAATGGAGTGACCTCGGCGGGAAAGTGGAGCGGTTCGGCGCAAAGTTTGCTGTACGTCTCGCTCGCCTCGGGCATGGTCGTGAGCGTCACGCAATCCGGAACGGAACAAATGGATGTGACGCTTACTTCCAACCGCAACACTTCCATGCGCTATGCCGGGACGATCTCGTCGCGCTCGCAGGTTGCGCTCGTTGCGGACGATTCGCAGGGGAAATAGTTTATTGAAGAGATGCTCCCCGGCCACATTCCGATGTTCCCGTCGATCAAGACTTGGCTCGACTGCTCGAGGGGACACAGACTTACAAACTCAGAACCTCAAAGGACTTTCCACTGTCCCCCGCAAACTTGCGAGACCAATTCCTCAAGCGGGCTGATCAATCGGCAAGGGATAAGCAGGCGAATATCAATTCTAATTCGCCAGGGAAATCTTCACCAATATCGGGAATAAGGGAGTGCGGTTACAAGGGGTCGCACGATTTCATTTTCGTCTACGATGGGAATTCACCGAAACGCTCGAGCCGGGAAAGCACTAGTCGCCAGCCTTGGCTCTTTCCGCCATTTCTGCCGTGGGGGCGGCTTGCATTGCCACCGGAACGGTAACCGAGATGATTGTCCCGCTGCCATTCGATTGAATATCGAAAGTCCCTCGTAAATGGGAGACGCGTTCACGCATTCCCGTAATGCCTACACCGGATCGCCGAGTTCGGATCTCGGACAGTTTTTTGCCGGGAATTCCCGTCCCATCGTCCTTGATTTCCAGGAAAACGTTCTCGAAGTTGCGCGACAACCCGATCGTTGCCATTGTGGCGCCTGAATGGCGGTGAATGTTGGTCAAACATTCCTGTACGATACGGAATATCGTCACTTCCACATCATCCGGCAGTCTTCCGAAATCACCAGGGATATCCAGGCGGATTTTCAGCCCGCTGCGTTCCGTCAATCCTTGTGCATACCAACGAATTGCGCCTGTTAACCCCGCCTCATCCAACAACGGAGGATGCAATAAATAAGAGACAGTGCGTATCTCGTTGCTTAACTGGTGAATCATTTCCTGGCTTTGCTTTATTCCGTCGGCGATTTCCGCGTACTTTCCTGCGCGTTGAGCCATGCAGGCAAGGTTCAGGCTTATTGCTGTTACGATTTGACCGGCGCTATCGTGCAGGTCGCGCGCGATTCGTCGCCCTTCTTCGTCCTGGATCTGAACTAAACGAGTCGACAGTTCCCGAAGCTGTTCCCCCTGCTCCAGAATCTCCGCATTTCGCTGTTCCAGTTGTTGCGTCCGATCGCTCACCATCGTTTCGAGGCTTTCGGCGAGAGTGCGGAGACGTTCCTCACTTTCGCGCAGCGCTTTTTCGCTCTGCCTCTGTTGCGTGATTTCGGTGTTCGTCTCCAGAACAGACTTCGGATTACCGAAGTCATCCCGGCCGAGCGCCCAACGGCTGACAACGATCACTTGACGGCCATCTTTGTGTCTGTGAATCAGTTCACCGGTCCAGCGATTATCGTCATGAAGTTTTTCGGTAATCCGTAGCAGCGGCTCGGGGAATTCGGTTTGCAACAGTTCATGGGTCACACGACCAATTGCCTCTTCGCGGCTATAGCCGTACAGCTCGGAAGCGCCTATGTTCCAATACGTAACACGGTCAGCGCAATCTCGAACCATGATCGCATCATGGCTCAAGTCCAGCAGCAGCCCGCGTTCCGCCAGTGCTCGCTCAGCCCTCTTTCGTTCCGTGATATCCCGCGCGACTTTCGAAGCGCCAATGACTCGGCCGTTGACATCCTTCACCACTGAAATTGCGACGGAAATATCAACCAGCTTGCCCTCTTTGGTGACCCGCACGGTTTCGAAATGCTCGACCCGCTCCCCGCGCCGCAGCCGCTCAAGGATGTATGTTTCTTCCTTTCTCCGATCGTGCGGAATGATCAGGGTAATGTGCTGTCCTACGGCTTCCTCCGCCGAGTAACCGAATATTCGTTCCGCGCCGTGGTTCCAACTTGTAATCACGCCCTCGAGGCTCTTGCTGACGATCGCATCGTCCGAGGTGTCTACGATGGCCGCCAATAAACCGTTCGCTCGTTCCGTTCTCTTTCGTTCCGTGATGTCCTGAAAGAAATTCACGACGCCAACAATCGCGCCTTTCTGGTTTCGAATCGGATCAATGTGCACCGAAACCGAAATGCGGCTTCCATCCGGCCTTTCGATGATGACCTCTTCGTCGTGCACCGAGACGCCCGTGCTTAATGCGAGTGCCACCGGGGTATCGCTATGCGCCATGTAAGAGCCATCGGCATGATGAAGCCTGTGCGCACCGCAAAAACGTTCATCGGTGTCGCCAATCATGGGAGCACGGCCCCAGAGATCCGCCGCGCGGGAATTGAACCAGATAATCACACCATCAGGCGCGCGGACGGCATACGCGGCCAGCGGCAAAAGTTCAAGCAACTTGGTCGCGTCAGGACTCAAGATTTCATGTCCTGCGATCAAGTTCAGTGAGTTCGACTTCATGTGTTTTAGGCTGCCCTCGATCTAGTTTCGATCTGCCTTAGCTTGATTACGGGATCCAATGCAGACGCCAGCGTCCCCGATAGACACGACCTTAACGCATTGCCGCAGTTTTGACCAGCGGCCGGAGATTGGCCCGCGGAAGAATCAACGGCGCATGCCGTCCTGCCTGAATGTCAATCAAGAAAAATTCGTTCTCTGAGCGCTCCGCTAACTCGTGCATTTTTCGCTGCGCCTCGTACCGTCCGGCGACACACGCTCGCCAAAGCGTCGAGCCATCCTGAAATTTTTCGAATACTTCGTATTCATGTCGCATAGGGGGACCATCCTTGAAGAATCATTCGATGCGGCGAATGCCGTACCGTGTTCGTGGTAAACAAGCCGACATAAATTATTCATAAAGCGGTGCGCGTGTGAATACCGGAAATCCTGTACTAAGGATGCGACAATCCTACCGAAGCTCTTGTATGCAGCACCATCTATCCTCTCTGCTTTTTATGCCGAAAATGGGTGTGACTTTCACCAAGGCTCCGCCCCCCGTCGAACGGCCCTGGAACGGTCGATTGATCCGCGAACGAGGCCTCCAGGGATTCAGCCGAGTGAACTCAACCTACTGATTCTGTGATTTTTAAACGAGCCCGCTTTCGAAGCTTGGCCCGGCAGTCGCGAGCCATTGTGCTCGCACAGGTTTTCGGAATGTGGCTCGTTGCGCGAATTTCAAGTGGTGCGGCCAGGTTGGATTGCCAAAGCCCGGTGCTGACCGCATAATCCTCCAAGCAATCATGCAATTAGGACTATCGGCCCGTTTAAGATCAAGATTTATCCAATTCCTGAACCAGCCAAAATCAATTAAATTAGTTTTCTTGGGAGGGGCGTCATGACCGACAAAGGCACTGACTACGAAGCACTACTGGAACGGATTGGAAAGGTTGAACGTGAGAACCGGACTATGAAGAGGGTCGCGCTTGCTCTCTTGATTTTTCCCCTGGCTTTCATGGTGATGGCCCAATCGCCGGCAACGAAAATCGTGGAGGCGAATGCATTTGTTTTGAAGGATGCCAGCGGCCACACGCGAGCGCGGCTCTGGTTCGGACTGAAGCCCACGAAGTCGCCCGCGGCGGCAATGTTGACTTTCTATGATGCAACTGGAGAACGGGATTTGATTTCGCTCGCCGCAAATGGTGCGGAGCACTCTGCCAATCTAAACTTGGGCGGCCTCATTACCGGAGCCCCCTCATTGACTTTGTCGGCCAACGCGAATGGATCTTACGCTTCCTGGCAAACTGCCGGCAATAAACAGCAAGGCATACAACTTTCGGCGGAAACCGGAAAATCACGTCTCTCCCTTTCCGGCACAGGGGACCCCATGAAAGGTGGCGTGAACATGACGGATGGGGCAGAAGGCGGCGAACTTCACGTCAACGATGGCCAAGGCAATGCAGGCGTGGACATTTTGGCGAAGGGAAAAGATGGCATATCAATTTCGGACCGCGAAGGAGAATCGGTACTTTTAGTCGGCGATCATCTCAGTTTCAGCGATTCACAAAAAAATCTCCCTGCGGTCCTCTATGGGGGGCATGACGGGCCCTTTCTCAATCTTGCAGACGCTCAAGGGTTTAATATTCAGCTTGGGGTGTCAAAGACTATTACAAAAACTACGGGACAACACCTTACCTCAAGTGCCGCGTCCCTGCGAATGTTCAGTGACAAGGGCGATCTGCTCTGGTCGGCGCCCTGATTTATAATTGTGGGAAAAATTTCCGACCAAATCGTTTGCAACCTTACTTGATTGGCGGACGCGCCCCGCAGTGTGCCTCAAGCCCGTCATTCACTTCATGCTGGGCGCGCACCTGTACTTCAGACCGAGTATAGAAAACGACACAGTACCATTAACCCGGCCCTGTGCCCCCCTCACACTTAAGCGTGGAAGGGTGGGCCGATGCTTAAATCGAAGGTTAATAGTGCTCTGTTCGCTGTTCTCTTTTCATGCTTGGTTCCCTTGCGGGCGCAGAATCCTGCAAGCCTAGCCGCCCGCGACTACTACAAAGAGCTCCATGCCGCGGGTGAATTAGACTACATGGCGGGTGGCCATGCATGCTTTCAAGATGATCCAAAGATCGACAGCTTCTTCACCTTCAGGGAGAGCAAGGATCTCCGGGATCATATGCTTGCTGACGGTACCCTCAACAAGTTGCCGGATGAAACCCAAGACCTCATGGATAAAGATTTCCTCATGGTCAGGGGTTACGCCAAGGGAATTCCCTGGAAAGGGGAAGAGTACCTGGAGCGGGATGAGGAGTCCTGGATCAGCGATCAGCGCATGCTGGACGAACGCACGCCAATCCGAATCAGATTCAACATCAATTGGGAAACACTGCGTTACAAATACGCCGTGGAAGTGTTGAACATGGATTCAACCGTTCGCACCGAGGCGGCATCCTTCGGAAGTTGCGAGGAAATTGCGACTGAAACGCAATCGCATAACCAAGAATAATCGGTAGATCGGTAGAGATGGTGATGCCCCAAGGCGAATAACCGTCACGCCCTCGGCACGTTTTTCCTCAACTTGTGCCTTCCGCAGTCTCCTGCCGACTGCGGTATAATGAATGGTTCTGCGCGGCCCGGTGAGCGCGCCGTGCTGTTCATTGGCGATGAACTTCAAACTCATGAGCGATTACGAACCTCGCGGCGATCAGCCGGAGGCCATCGAGCAACTTTCGCGCGGCATTGAGGCGGGCGAAAAGCATCAAGTCCTGCTTGGCGTTACGGGTTCGGGGAAAACTTTTACGGCGGCGAAGGTAATCGAGCGGGCCAACCGGCCGGCCCTGGTGCTGGCGCACAACAAGACGCTTGCCGCCCAACTCTACAGCGAATTCAAGAGTTTTTTCCCTCAGAACGCGGTCGAATATTTCGTCAGCTACTACGATTTCTACCAGCCGGAAGCCTACATCCCGGCTTCGGACACTTACATCGAAAAGGAATCCACGATCAACGATGAGCTGGACAAGCTGCGCATGAGCGCGACGCGTTCGCTCTTCGAGCGCCGCGACGTGATCGTGGTCGCCTCCGTATCTTGCATCTACGGCATCGGTTCTCCGGAAGCGTATTACGGCATGCTGCTCATGATTGAGAAGGGGCAGAGCACCGCGCGCGAAGCGCTCCTCCGAAAACTCGTGGACATGCAGTACCAGCGCGCGGAGGATTTGCGGCGCGGCACGTTCCGCGTGCGCGGCGATCGGCTGGAAATTTATCCGCCGTACGAAGACAACGCCTACGCTGTGGAACTGTGGGGCGCGCAGGTTGACGCCATCCGCCAGATCGATCCTCTCACCGGAGAAGTTCGTTCCGGACAGAACGATTTGTCGAGGCTCACGGTCTATCCGAAGTCGCACTACGTGATGCCCGCGGCGCAGAGGGAACGCGCGATCAAGACCATCCTCGAGGAACTCGACTGGTGGAAGCCGGAACTGGAGAAGCAGGGCAAGTACGCGGAGGCGCAGCGCGTGTGGCAGCGCACCATGTTTGACATCGAGATGATGCGCACCATCGGCTACTGCCACGGCATCGAAAATTATTCGCGGCACATGTCTGGCCGCCTGCCCGGAGAAGCTCCGCCCACGCTTCTGGATTATTTTCCGCAGGATTATTTGCTGTTCATCGACGAATCGCACCAGACCGTCCCGCAGCTTCACGCCATGTATCACGGCGACCGCTCGCGCAAGCAGACTCTCGTGAACTACGGTTTCCGCATGCCCTCGGCGCTGGACAACCGCCCGCTGAATTTCGAGGAATTCGAGCACCGCACCGGGCAGGTGCTGTACGTTTCGGCGACGCCCGGGCCGTACGAGCTGACGCGTTCGGCGGGCGTGGTGGTCGAGCAGGTGATTCGCCCGACGGGCCTGGTGGATCCGCAAATCGAGGTGCGCCCGGTGAAGGGCCAGGTGGACGATTTGCTCGAGGAGATTCGAGTGCGCGCCGAGCGCAGCGAGCGCGTCCTCGTCACCACGCTCACCAAGCGCATGGCCGAAGACCTCGCCGAATATTTCACGGAAACGGGCGTGCGTTGCCGTTACATGCACTCGGAAATCGATACGCTCGAGCGCGTGCGCATCCTGCGCGACCTGCGCCGCGGGGAGTTCGACGTTTTAATTGGCATCAACCTGTTGCGCGAAGGGCTCGACCTGCCGGAAGTGTCGCTCGTCGCGATTCTCGACGCCGACAAGGAAGGCTACCTGCGCAGCGCGACCGCGCTCATCCAGACCATGGGCCGCTGCGCGCGGCACATCGAAGGCCGCGCGATTCTTTACGCCGACCGCATGACCGGCTCGATGGCCCAGGCCATCGAGGAAACCAATCGCCGCCGCGCGAAACAAGTCGCGTACAACGACGCCAACGGCATCACGCCGATGTCCATCACCAAGTCCGTGGACATGAAGCTGGCCGCGATCGTCGAAGCCGACTACGTCACCGTGCCCGCCGAGGATTTCGCCGATGCGGACATCACCAGCGAAACAAAACTCGGTGAAGTTCTCGCGCAGCTCGAAGTCCAAATGCGCGAAGCCGCCAAAAAATTCGAGTTCGAGCGCGCCGCCGCCTTGCGCGACCGCATCCGCACCCTGAAACAGCGCGACCTCTCCGGCTTCTTCTCCGCCGCATCCGAACCCGCTCCGGTTGATCCGACGGCTGCATCTTAGCCCGCCTTTTTCATACGTACTCGACGATCTTGACCCGGATCATCGGTTTGATAGATCGAATGAGCTTTCTGTGCGGAAAGGCCTTGAGTGGCGCATGCTTCAGCTTGCGGGGTTGGTCCTCGCAAGCCCTAGCCCCGCAAGCTGAAGCATGCGCCCCCAAAGACCTCAGAGGTCGCGTTCGCCAAAATGATAGACAGCGATGGCCAGCGCGATGAGCAAATACACGCTCGCGTAAACAATCATCGCGATGCTGGGAATGGAAATATCCGCGAAAGGCGAGAATTGCAGCGACCCGGAGAGCGGCGACTCCATCTCAAATGCGGCGCGGCGCCAGATGGCCTCGCTCGGCATGACCAGGCTGGAAATAATCCCGACCATCGCCAGACGCGAGCCCTCCGTGAACCCGCTCATCTGTTCGAGCCAACCGCCCAGAAACGCGACCCCAAGCAAGCCCAGCGTGATGACGCCGCTGGTCAGCGTCGAAAACCAGGTGCCGAACATGAACGTGACCGACAACGCGACAATGCATTCCAGGAAGACCAGGAGCGAGCCGCGCACCGGATGTTGCGCCATCACTCCGCCGATCCAATATCCCTCGGCAATCGCGCCCCAGAACATGAGCGCAACGTAAACGGCAGCCATGGCCACAAAGCCCAGCCATTTGCCGACCAGGATTTGCCAGCGCGCAAGAGGTTTGGTGGCGATGGCGTGAATTGTTCCGGAGGTGATTTCGCCCGAAATCGTATCGACCGACGTAAGCGTGGTCATGACCACTGCAAGAAGATCGACCGTATAAAGGCCAATCATCAGCATGGCGCTGATGACCTGGTAGCGTAAAAAGGGCGGCACGGCGGAGTTGCGAAAATCGCCGACCTGAAAATGCAACCCGATTCCGAACACCAGAAGGAACGCGGCGCCGGCGAGCAGCGCAGTCCACAAAATCTTCTTGCGCGCCGCTTCGCGAAACGTGATGCCCGCCATGATCCACACGCCCATTAAAAGCCTCGATCCTCGCCCATGACGCTGATGAACAGCTCCTCGAGAGACAACCGCTGCGGCGTGAACTGGTAAACTTCGGCGCCAGACCCGACGAGAAAACGCAAAATATCGGGAAGAGGCTCGCGTGATCGCGTGGTAAGCGTGAGCCGCTCCTCGTCAACTTGCACCGAGTCGCTCCAGCGGGAAAGTCCAGAGACGCATTCCGGGGAAAGCTTTCGTGCGCGCACCTCGACGCGCACCGCTTCCTCCTGTTGCGCGCGCATGTCCCGGCTGGTCACCACCTGTCCTTCGCGGATGAAGACGACCTGGTCGCAGGTAATCTCAATTTCACTGAGCAGGTGCGAATTCAAAAATACAGTGGCTCCCCGGTCGCGCTGGGCGCGAATAATATCCCGCACCGTTCGCCGCCCCAGAGGATCGAGCCCGGACGTCGGTTCGTCCAGAAAAATCACCTCGGGCTCGTGGACGAGCGCCTGCGCCAGCCCGATGCGCTGGAGCATACCCTTTGAGAAATTCTGCAGGCGTTTATCGATGTGAGGAGTGAGTCCCACCAGATCGATTAGCGCGGGGATGCGCTGCGAGAGCTTGCTCGCGGGAACCCCGCAGAGACGCCCGTGCAAGTGCAGAAGTTCGGCGGGCGTGAGCCATTCGTAAAAACGGAAATTTTCCGGCAGGAACCCGATTCTTCGGCGGACTTCAACATCGCCCGACGGCGCATCCAGCACAAACGCCTCGCCGCTGGTGGGTTTGGCCAGGCCCAGAAGCATTTTGATTGATGTGCTTTTGCCCGCTCCATTGGGGCCGAGGAAACCAAATATCTCGCCCCGGCGCACAGTCAGGGTCAAGTCGCGCACCGCGACTTTGTCCCCGAAAACCTTGCGCAAATTTTGTGTTCGGATCGCGTAGTTATCCAGCTGGGACAGTGTCAGCTCCTGTTCACTTCAGTGAATCGGCCAATTCGACTGCCTGGCTGGAATCTCCGAATCCGGTCAGCGAATAAACGATTCCATTTTTCGTCCAGATGAGGGCGTAACCGGGGCCGCGCCTGCCAGCCATGCTGAGCAGAGTGCCATCCGTCCCATTCACCTTCACCACTTGATACGCGCGCAGAGAGCGGGGGACTGAGAGCGTCAGCGTCGCCTTCCAGTCGATGGTGTGGAGAAAATCACTGGCCTGATTCGGCGTCATCCCCGCGGTCTCCAGCCCAATTTGCGCCAGCCCGCCGACGTCAAGGCCTCCGGGCACGTTGACGATGGGAGCCGGACCTTCACGCAGGCGCACACAGTCGCTGAATTGAGTGGTGGTCGGCGTCGGCCCGGTGATATTGTCCGCGACGACTTGGCTGGCGTTGGCCGGGCCGGGGCAGGTTCCATACTGCAGTTGAACCGAACGCGGGACCTGCACCGCGACGGTGGCGCCGTCGATGGACTGGGGCAAAACCAGTTCCGAATGTCCCGCCTCTGTGGCAATCGCCTGCAGGCGCGCGCGATCCACGGCGACCTCGATTTTGTGCGCACCGCCAACAACCATTTGCGGCGCGTCCTTTCGCACGCCAAGCAAACGCACGTCAAATCCCGCCATTTGGCGAGCGCTGGCTACATCGGTGGCCGGATGGTCCTCTTCGTTTACCTCGACCTTGACCTTATCGGAGATCATCTGCGTAACCATCTGGTGCAGCGTGGGATTCGCATTGGCGTCAACATAGGGCGAAAAATCCGCGTTGACCGCCTGCACCTTTTGCAGGCGCAGCGACCGCAGGGATTTCAATCCCGCGTTTCTTACTGCGGGGATGCTCAAGCTCCCGGCGACCAGAACTACGATGATGAGCAGCCAAACACGGCGTTGGCGTGCAGAAGCAGCTGTCATTGGAATTCACCTCCAGATACGAAACTTGTCGGAAGAACACGGCTTCAGCGCCGATAAATTAACAAACAAACCTGAAATTTACATGAAAGTTTGTCAAGTAGCGCAGGCTTCAGCCTGTGGGGTTTGGTCCTTGCCAGGTCAAACCCCCGCAAGCTGAAGCTCGCGCTACTTCAAACCATCCCTTTGCGCAACTCCTCCAGCGGATAGAAAGTGTCGCGCCAGACCACGCCGCCTCGCCAGAGCGTGGCAATGGCCGATCGGCCGATCATCCAGCAAAACAGCAGCGCCCCGAGCGGATGCGTGAAACCGTAGAGCGGGGAGGCGGAGGTCGACCAAATCATCCCCGCATGAATCAGAACGGCGGCGCCCGCCGCGATTCCTGCAAACACGCGCGCCCAGCCCGACGCGAATCCCAGCCCGAAAAACGGCAGGACGCTCATGGTCACGGAAAGCAGCATTGCGGCAACTGCAAAGAGCGGATTGTAGTGGACCGCTGCAAACATGTTTTTGGTGACGCCGCGAATCACGTTGCGCACCCCGCTGTGCCAGCGCACGTGAACCATGTCTT
>Ga0210401_10005743_pt1 | contig 12711 bp, 11 predicted proteins | sample IncBWH32MmetaG_FD_150866 | JGI IMG/M metagenome (GOLD analysis project Ga0210401, IMG submission 150866) | Forest soil microbial communities from Barre Woods Harvard Forest LTER site, Petersham, Massachusetts, United States - Inc-BW-H-32-M | ecosystem: Environmental > Terrestrial > Soil >... | reverse complement strand
CTCCAACAGATGGCTCAGGGCAGCGAGCCTACGACGTGCCGGACGATCGCGGCCACGGCCGGAGCGGCCGCGGCACCCACCGCCGCGATCGCGGCCAGATCGCTCAACGGCGGCTCCGCCCCGGCCGCCGGGTTGGTCACGAGAGCCAGGCCCAGGACGTCGACGCCGCCGGCTCGGGCCGCAATCGTCTCGAGCGCGACCGACATGCCGACTACGTCCGCGCCCATCGTCTTGAGCATCCGGATCTCGGCCGGCGTCTCGAACTGGGGTCCCGCCAGCTGTGCGTAGACGCCGGGCCGCGCGGCCAGTGCCGCCGCCGCCGCCGGGTCCGGCGTCGCCAGGGCGGTGGCGCGCAGCGCCGGCGAATAGGCCCCCACCATGTCGACGAAAGCAGCCCCTTGCAGTGGGCTGCGTCCGGTCAGATTGATCTGGTCCTCGACGACCATGACGTTCCCCGGGGCGAGGTCCTCGCGGATGCCCCCCGCTGCCGCCGTGAGGATCACCGTGGAACAGCCGGCCGCGATCCCCGTGCGCAGCGGGTGGACGGCCTCGGCCGGCTCGAGACCCTCGTAGAGATGGCGGCGCCCGCCGAGCACCAAGAGCCGTCGCCCCGCCAGCTCCATCGACCAGCCGTGCGACCGGTGCCCGGGCACCGTGTAGGTGGGGAAGAAGGGGAGGGTGTCGAGCGGCACCCAGTCCTCCTCGCCCCCGAGGAGCTCGGCGACGCCCGCGAGGCCGCTGCCGAGCACCACCAGCACGTCGTGATGGTCCACGCCGATCCGGCGGGCCAGCTCCCGGGCGCTGCGGCCGGCCCGCTCGAGAGCGTCGTCCATAGGCCTGATGGTAGAGGGTGACATGGTGCGGGCCGCGTAACATCGAGCGGGCATGCCCCCTACCGACGTCCCCGCCGCGCTGCACCCCCTGGCCCCGCTCGCCGGCGACGAGATCAGGGCGGCCCGCGACATCATCCTCGCCAGCGGGCGCGCCGAGGCGCCGAACGACACGCTCCGCTTCGCCTACATGGGCCTGTGCGACCCGCCCAAGGACCTGGTGCGCGCCTTCGACCGTGGCGAGAAGGTCGACGTCGACCGCCGGGTGCGCGTCGTGCTGCTCCAGGGTCCCGTCGCCGACGTCACCGAGGCCATCGTGTCGGTGACGCGGCGCGTCGTGGACCGGTGGGAAACCGTGCGGGACGTGCGGCCGCCGCTGCAGATCGAGGAGTCGATCCTCGTCCTGGCGGCCCTGCACGAGCACCCCGAGTGGAACGCCGCACTCGAGCGCCGGGGGATCATCGACCGCTCCATGGTCCAGATCGACCCGTGGCCGGCCGGCACGTTCGGCCTGCCGCACGAAGAGGGCCGGCGGATCACCCGCTGCCTCGCCTACCTGCGCGAGTCCCCGGACGACAACGGCTACGCACGACCGCTCGAGGGCCTGCTCGCGTTCGTCGACATGGGCCGCGGCGAGGTGCTCGAGGTCGTCGACCTCGGGGTCGTGCCCTTCCCGCCGAAGTCGGGCAGCTACTACCCCGAGGACAACGGGCCGCTGCGCACCGACCTCAAGCCGCTGGAGATCACGCAGCCCGAGGGGCCGAGCTTCGAGGTCGACGGCAACCTCGTGCGCTGGCAGAAGTGGTCGTTGCGCGTCGGGATGGACCCGCTCGAGGGGCTGGTGCTCTACACGGTCGGCTACGAGGACGGCGGTCGCGTCCGACCCGTCCTCTATCGGGCGTCGGTGAGCGAGATGGTGGTGCCGTACGGGCACCCGGGCCCGATGCACGCGTGGAAGAGCGCGTTCGACGCCGGCGAGTGGGGTCTGGGCCGCATGGCGAACTCGCTCACGCTCGGCTGCGACTGCCTGGGGGAGATCCGCTACTTCGACGACGTCTTCGCCGACGAGAGGGGCAAGCCGCACACGCGGGCCAACGCCATCTGCATGCACGAAGAGGACTACGGCATCCTCTGGAAGCACGTCGACATGGTCTCGGGTCGCACCGAGGTGCGCCGGTCGCGGCGACTGGTGGTGAGCTCCATCGCCACCGTCGGCAACTACGAGTACGGGTTCTATTGGTATTTCTACCTGGACGGGACGATCCAGCTCGAGGTCAAGCTGTCCGGGATCATGTCGACCATGGCGGTGGCGAACGGTGACGCCGGCGACCACGCCAAGATGGTGGCGCCGGGTCTGGCTGCGCCCTATCACCAACATCTCTTCAACGTGCGGCTCGACATCGAGGTCGACGGTCCCGACAATGCGGTGTTCGAGGTCGACGCGGTTGGCGCCGGCGAACCGGGCACGCCGGAGAACCCGTGGGGCAACGTCTTCGGCACGACGGCGACGCTGCTCGAGACCGAGTCGGTGGCGCGGCGCGACGTCGACCCGTCGCACAGCCGCACCTGGCGCATCGCCAACCGGTCGGCTCGCAACGTCGTCGGTGAGCCCACCGCGTACAAGCTGTTGCCCGCGTCGACGCCGACGCTGCTGGCCCACCCGGACTCGAGCGTGGGGCGCCGGGCCGCCTTCGCCTCGCACAACCTGTGGGTCACGCCGTTCGACCCCGAGGAGCGGCGGGCAGCGGGCGACTACCCCAACCAGCACCGCGGGGGCGCCGGCCTGCCCCAGTGGACGGCGCAGGACCGGCCGATCGTCGACACCGACATCGTGTTGTGGCACACGTTCGGGGTCACGCACATCCCCCGGCCCGAGGACTGGCCCGTCATGCCCGTCGAGTACACCGGTTTCACCCTGGTCCCGTTCGGCTTCTTCGACCGCAACCCTGCGCTCGACGTGCCGCCCTCGGCCGACCACTGCCACGATGGCTGAGCGCGCGGGGCACGGCGCGGACACCGCGCACGGGGTGCGCGGCGCCCAGGGCCACACGCCCCAGGAGTACCACCCCCCGGTCGAGGAGTACCTCGAGACGATGTTGGGCCTGGCCGAGGAGGGCGTCCCGGTGATCCAGGCGCGCATCGCGGAGCGCTTGGGCCGCTCGGCACCGTCGGTGTCAGAGATGTTGGACCGGCTGATCGAGGACGGCTACGTCACACGCGAGGGCCGGCGCCTGTCGCTGACCGAGAGCGGCCGGGCGCTCGCCGAGAAGGTCGTGCGCAAGCACAGGCTGGCCGAGCGCCTGCTCGTCGACGTCATCGGGCTCGAGTGGCACAAGGTGCACCGCGAGGCGGGGCGTTGGGAGCACGTGATCTCAGACGACGTCGAAGAGCGGTTGGTCCAGCTGCTGGGCGACCCCGCCACCTGCCCGCACGGGAACCCGATCCCGGGCTCGCACTCGGCTGCGCCCGCCGTCGCGACCCGGCCCCTGGCCGAAGTCGGCGTGGGGGAGCGTGTGCGGCTCCTGCGCATCAGCGAGGAGGTCGAGCTGAACCTGGGGTCGCTGACGCTGCTCGACGACGGTGGCTTCATCCCCGGTGCGGTCGCGCTCGTGGGCGGGCGCGACGCGGACGGCACCGTGGAGGTGACGGTGGAAGGCGGCGACGAGAAGCTGCGCGTCTCGCCCGACCTCTCCGGCCGCCTTTTCGTCGGCGCTCCGTGACCCTGCGGCTCGTCGCCGACGCCGTCTTCACCGTCGACGGCGACGACACCGTGCACGCGCCCGGCGCGGTCGAGGTCACCGACGGGCTGATCACGTGGGTTGGCGACCCCGCGCAGGTGGCGCCGGCGGCGGGCACCGAGGTCCGCGAGCTCGGCGGCGTGCTGATGCCCGGGCTCGTGAACTGTCACGCGCACTCGCCCATGACGCTGCTGCGCAGCGCGGGGGACGGGCTGCCGCTCGACCGCTGGCTGAGCGAGTCGGTGTGGCCGCGCGAGGCGCGGCTCGAGGACGAAGACGTGTACTGGGGCATGACGCTCGGCGCCGCCGAGCTGCTCACCAACGGCGTCACCACGACGTGCGAGCAGTACCGGCACCCGGGTCCCGTCATCGACGCCCTGCTCGCCGCCGGCATCCGGGGCGTCTTCACGCCCGGCATCTTCGAGGTGCCCGGGACGCCCGCCGCGCCCGGCCAGCGCTGGGACGAGATGCTGGAAGAGGCCTGCCGCCTGTTCGACACCATGGACGGGCGCGAGGGCCGGCTGCACCTCGGCTTCGGCCCGCACGCCGCCTACACCGTGCCGCCCGACGGCCTGCGCGAGATCGCGGCCGAGGCGAAGCGGCGCGACGCGCTGCTCCAGATCCACCTTTCCGAGACGGAGGCCGAAGGCGGCGTCGTGCTCGAGCGCTACGGGATGAGCGCGCCGGCCCTGCTGGCGGACGTCGGTGCGCTGGACGGACGCGTGCTGGCGGCCCACGCAGTATGGCTCGACGACGACGACCTCGGGCTGCTGGCCGGAAACGGTGTGGGCGTGGCGCACTGCCCCGGGTCCAACGGCAAGCTGGGTGCCGGCGTCGCCCCGCTGCAGGCGATGCTCGAGCTCGGGGTACGGGTCGGGCTGGGCACCGACGGCCCCGCCTCCAACGACGACCTGCACCTGTGGGACGAGATGCGCCTCGCCGCCCTCTTCGCGCGGGCGAAGGCACGCGACCCCGGGGCGGTCACCACGGCCACGGCGCTGCGCCTGGTCACCCGGGGTGGCGGCGAAGCGCTCGGACTGCCCGTCGGCGCGCTCGAACCGGGCCGGCCGGCCGACGTGATCCGGCTCCGCACGAACGACCCGCGCTTCACGCCTGCGGTGTCCGAGGCGGAGCTGCTCGGGCACCTGGTGTGGGCGGGCGCGGGCTACTTGGTCACTGACGTGTGGGTGGGCGGCGCGTGCGTGGTCGAGGCCGGGCACTGCACGCACATCGACGAGGACCGCGCCCGGGCGGAGGTCGCCCAGCGCGCCCACCGATTGCTCGCCTCCTAACCTTCTCCCCATGTCCGGCTTCGTCGATCAGGCCCAGCTCCACGCGCGCGCGGGCGACGGTGGGGCGGGCGCGGTGTCCTGGCGGCGCGAGGCGCACGTCGACCGGGGCGGGCCCGACGGCGGCGACGGCGGCCACGGCGGCGACGTCTGGCTCGTCGCCTCCGAGAACGAGTCGTCCCTCCTCGCCTTCAGGGACCATCCCTTCCGCCGGGCCACGAACGGCGGCCACGGCTCCGGGCAGAAGCGCCACGGGGCTCGGGGAAAGGACATCGACGTGCCCATGCCCGTCGGCACGGTCGTGCGCAACGGCGCCGGGGAGGTGGTGGTGGACCTGGCCACCGCGGGCATGCGGTTCCTCGGGGCCGAGGGCGGCCAGGGCGGTCGCGGCAACGCGCGCTTCTTGTCCAACAGTCGGCGCGCGCCTGCCTTCGCCGAACAGGGCGAGCCCGGCCAGGAGTTCTGGCTCGACCTCGAGCTCAAGCTGATGGCCGACGTCGCGCTGGTGGGGTTTCCCAACGCGGGCAAGTCGACGCTCATCTCGACGGTGTCCGCGGCCAAGCCGAAAATCGCCGACTACCCGTTCACCACGCTCGAGCCGCACCTCGGTGTGGTCCGAGTGGGTGGGGCGCTCGACGGCACCGACTTCGTCATGGCGGACATCCCGGGCTTGGTCGAGGGTGCGTCCGGAGGGCGCGGCCTGGGGCATCAATTCCTGCGCCACATCGAGCGGGCCCGCGTGCTCGTCGTGCTGCTCGATCTCGGCGCGCCCCTGGTGGCTGGCGAGCCGGCGGCGGAACAGCTGCGGGTGTTGCTGGCGGAGCTGGGCGCGTACCGCCCGGATCTGCTCGAGCGCCCGCGGGTCGTCGCCGGCAGCAAGGCCGACCTGCTGGGCGCCGGCGGCGACACCGACGGCGAGGCGGTGTGCGACGTCGTCCTTTCCGCGGCCACCGGCGCGGGCGTCGACGAGCTCGTCGGCCGGCTCGCCTTGCTCGTCCTGAAAGTCAGGGCCGAGGCGGCGGAGGGCCTTGCGGCCGAGGCCGGAGAGGTGGTCGTGCACAGGCCCCTCCCCGAGGGGGTCGACGTGCAGCGCGCGGGCTCCGGGGCGTGGCTGGTCGTGGGCAGGGCGGCCGAGCGGGCGGTCGCGCTGTCCGACCTCACGGACCCCGGCGCGCAGGCCGAGGCGGTCCGGAGGCTGCGCCGCCTCGGCGTCGACCGCGCCCTCGCCCGGGCCGGCGCGCGCGACGGGGACGAGGTGACGGTCGGCTCGATGACCTTCACGTGGGGCGAGGACTGATGAGGCGGGTGCGCGCATGATCGCGGTCGTGAAGGTCGGGTCGTCGTCGGTCACGGAGGAGACCGTCGAACGGCTGTGCGGCGAGGTCGCCGCGGCGCGGGACAACGGCCACACCGTGGTCGTCGTCACGTCGGGCGCCATCGCGGCCGGCTGGGCCGCGCTCGACCCCCAAGGCCGCCGCCAACGGCCGGCCGACCCCGCCGTGCTCCAGGCCGTCTCCGCCGTCGGCCAACACCGGCTCATGCGCATGTGGCAAGACGGGCTCGAGCCCTTTGGCACGCTGGCCGGCCAGGTCCTGCTCGCCCCGCTGGACTTCGTGCACCGCACGCAGTACCTCCACGCGCGCGGCACGCTCCGGCACCTGGTCGATCTCGGCGTCGTGCCGGTTGTCAACGAGAACGACGCGGTCGCGGACGAAGAGATCCGCTTCGGCGACAACGACCGCCTGGCCGCGCTCGTCGCGCACCTCGTCGGCGCGCAGCTGCTCGTGCTGCTCACCGACACACCCGGCCTCCTGACCGCCGACCCCCGGCGCGACCGCGAGGCCTCGCTCATCGAGGAGGTGGTGGAGATCGACCAGCAGCTCGAGCGACTGGCCGGCGGGCGCGGCAGCGCGGTCGGCAGCGGCGGCATGGCCTCGAAGCTGGCCGCGGCCAAGATCGCCACCTGGTCCGGCGTGCGCACGGTGATTGCGGACGCCGGCCGCGCCGGCGTCCTCGCCGCGGCCCTGGCGGGCGAAGCGGGTGTCGGTACGGTCTTCCGGGCCAGGGAGAGCCGGCTCTCGGCGCGCAAGCTGTGGATCGCGTTCGCGTTGGGCGCCGCGGGCAGCCTCACCGTCGACGACGGGGCGCAGGCCGCGCTGACCGGCCGCGGCCGCTCGCTCCTCGCCGCCGGCGTGGTCGGCTGCACCGGCGACTTCCGGCCCGACGACGCGGTCGAGATCGCCGGCCCCGACGGAGAGGTCTTCGCCAAGGGCCTGGTCCGGGTGCCGGCCGCGTCTGCCGAGGAGTGGATGGGCCGGCGCAGCCAGGTCGTCGTCCATCGGGACGACCTGGTCCTTGTAACCTAACTCGATGACCTCGCCCGCGTTAGAGCAGCTCGCGGGCCGCGTCCAGGCCGCTTCCCGGGTCGTCGCCCGCTCGACGAGCTCGACCCGCGACGACGCCTTGCGCCTGGCTGCCGACCTCCTGGAAGAGGAGTGGCCCACGCTCGTCGAGGCCAACGCGGCCGACCTGGAGCGGGCCGAGGCGGCCGGCATGGTCGAGGCCGCCCGGGACCGCCTCCGCCTGAACGAGGCGCGGGTGCGCGCCATGGCCGACGGCTTGCGCAAGGTGGCCGGACTGCCGGACCCCGTCGGCGAGGTGACGGAGGGCTGGGTGCGGCCCAACGGACTGCGCGTGAGCCGGGTGCGCGTCCCGCTCGGCGTGATCGGCGTGATCTACGAGAACCGTCCCAACGTCACGAGCGACGCCGCCGGGCTCTGCCTCAAGGCGGGCAACGCGGCGTTCCTGCGCGGCTCGTCGTCGGCCCTCGAGTCCAACCGTGCCGTCGTCGCGTTGCTCCGGCGGGCCGTCGTCAAGGCCGGCCTGCCCGAGGATGCCGTCGCCCTCGTCGAAGAGACGTCGCACGAGACGGCCGTCGCGTTCATGCAGCTGCGTGGCTACGTCGATTGCCTCATTCCCCGCGGCGGGCCCGCGCTGATTGGGTCGCTCGTCGAGCACGCCACGGTGCCTTACGTCCTCGACGGTGACGGCAACTGCCACATTTACATCGACGCCGCCGCCGACCTGGCCATGGCGCACGACCTGACGATGAACGCCAAGACGCACCGCTTCGGGGTGTGCAACGCCGTCGAGACCATCCTCGTGCACGAGGGGGTTGCGGCCGCCTTCCTCCCGCGGCTGGCGGCGTCGCTCGCCGCGGCCGGCGTCGAGATCCGGGCCGACGAGCGCGTCCGGGCGCACGTTCCCGAGGCCGTGGCGGCGACGGACGAGGACTTCGCGACCGAGTTCCTGGCCCCGGTGGTGGCCATCGGGATGGTGGACGACGTGCGGGATGCGATCGCGCACATCGCGCAGTACAACTCGGGCCACTCGGAGGCCATCGTGACCGCGGACGTAGCCACGGCGGACCGCTTCGTGGCCGAGGTGGACGGAGCGGCGGTGCTAGTGAACACGTCGACGAGGTTCGTCGACGGCGAAGAGCTCGGGCTCGGTGCAGAGGTGGGGATCTCCACCCAGAAGCTGCACGCGCGCGGCCCGATGGGAGTGAAGGAGTTGACGACGTTGAAGTGGGTCGTACGGGGCGACGGGCAGGTGCGCACGTGAGCGAGACGACGAACGGCCGCCTGGGGCTGCCGGAGACCGGGCCCCCCCGGTTCGAGTCGCTCGACGCCGTGCGGGGCGGCCTGAGCAAGGTCGGCTACCTGGCCGACGAGTCCATCAGCGGCGTCGTCTACCTGGCCGACCGGCTGAGCAAGCCGGTGCTGGTGGAGGGGCCGGCGGGCACCGGCAAGACGCAGCTCGCCAAGTCGGTGGCCGAGCTGACCGGTGCCCGGCTCATCCGCCTGCAGTGCTACGAGGGCCTCGACGAGTCCAAGGCACTCTACGAGTGGAACTACCGCAAGCAGTTGCTGCGCATCCAGGCGGGGGAGCACGGCAAGGGAGAGACCGAGGGCCCGAGCTGGCACGAGCTCGAGGAGGACATCTTCTCGGAGGAGTTCCTCCTGACCCGCCCGCTGCTCGAGGCCATCCGGGCCACGGAGCCGGTCGTGCTCCTGGTCGACGAGGTGGACCGCGTGGAGCTCGAGACCGAGGCGCTGCTGCTCGAGATCCTCTCGGAGTACCAGGTGTCCATCCCCGAGCTCGGGACGGTGCGGGCGTCGCAGTTGCCCATGGTGTTCCTGACGTCGAACAACACCCGCGAGCTGTCCGAGGCGCTCAAGCGGCGCTGCCTGTACCTGCACATCGACTACCCCGACCTCGAGCGCGAACGCGAGATCGTGCGGGCCAAGGTGCCGGGCATCAGCGAGGAGCTCGCCGACCAGGTGGCGCGCATCGTGCGCTCGCTGCGCACGCTCGAGCTGCGCAAGGCGCCGTCGGTGTCCGAGACGCTCGACTGGGCGCGCACGCTCGTCCTGCTCGGCGTGCAGACGATCGACGCCGCGGAGGCGAAGGACACCCTGCACATCCTGTTGAAGTACCAAGCCGACATCGAGCGGGCGACCAAAGAGCTCTTGTCGGCGTCGTCGAACTGAGCGGCCGGCCCCCGTGCTCGACCTTCTCTCCGGCTTCGTCACCGAGCTGCGGCGCTCCGGGCTCCCCGTCTCGCTGACCGAGCACCTGGACGCGGCCGAGGCCGTCCAGCACATCCCCCTCGAGGACCGCGAGGGCCTCAAGTACGCGCTCGCCGCGACGCTCGTGAAGAGCTCGTCGCACTGGCGCGCCTTCGAGACGGCCTTCGAGGTGTTCTTCGCGGTGCGCCCCGGCGGCGGCGCCGGCGAGGAGGGCGACGAGCTCGGCGAGGGCGAGGGCGACACCGAGAGCGAAGGGGCGCCGGGCGACGAGGGGCGCCTGCCGGGCCAGGGCCGCTCGTGGAAGGGCGGCGGTGGCGGCGAGGGCATGACGCCCGAAGAGCTGGCCGAGCTGCTGTTCAAGTCGCTCATGTCCGCCGACGCCGCCATGATGAACGTCGTCGCCCGCAACGCCGTCGACCGCTACGCCGGCATGGAGCCGGGCCGCCCCGTCGGCGGGACGTACTACCTCTACCGGACGCTGCGGAACCTGGACCTCGACGCGGTGCTGGAGCGCCTCATGCAGCAGGCGCAGGCCGGTGCGGCCGGCGGCGCGCTGACGGACTTGGAAGAGCGGCTGGCCGCCGACGAATACAAGGCGCGCATCGACAAGTTCCGCCGTGCCGTCGAGACCGAGATCCGCCGGCGCCTGGTCGAGGACCGCGGCGCCGAGGCACTGGCCCGCTCGGTGCGCAAGCCCCTGCCCGAGGACATCGACGTCATGCACGCGACCCGCGACGAGCTGGCCATGCTGCACCGGGTCCTCCAGCCGCTCTCACGGAAGCTCGCCGTGCGCCTGGCGCGCAAGCGCCGCCACGGCCGCAAGGGGCCGCTCGACTTCCGGGCCACCATGCGCCGCTCGCTCTCGACGGGCGGTGTGCCGGTCGAGCCGCGGTTCCGCCACCCGCGGCCGGCCAAGCCGGAGATCTTCGTGATCGCGGACATCTCGGGCTCGGTCGCGAGCTTCGCCCGCTTCACGCTCCACCTGGTGTACGCGATCTCGTCGCAGTTCTCCAAGGTGCGCTCGTTCGTCTTCGTCGACGGCATCGACGAGGTGACTCGGTTCTTCGAGGGCGTGGTCGACCCCGCCGAGGCGGTGGCGCGCATCAACACCGAGGCGGACGTGATCTGGGTGGACGGCCACTCCGACTACGGCCACGCGTTCACCGAGTTCGAGCGGCGCTGGGGCGACCAGGTGACGTCGCGCTCGTCGGTCATGATCCTGGGCGACGCGCGCAACAACTACCACGCGTCCCAATCGTGGGTCCTCGAGGACCTCCAGGCGCGGGCCCGCCGTGTCTACTGGCTCAACCCCGAGCCGCGCGACTACTGGGGCTCGGGCGACTCGATCGTCGGCGAGTACGCGGCCCACTGCGACGACGTCGTCGAGTGCCGCACGCTGCGCCAGCTCGAGAAGTTCGTCGGCAACCTGGCGTGAGCGAACCGGCGGCCGAAGACCCCGGTTCCGAGGACGGGGCCACCGGGGTCCTGCGGGTCTTCCCGCCCGTGCCCGGCGCGACGCGGATCGTGCTGGTCCGCCACGGCGAGGCCGAATGCAACCTCAACCGCGTCGTCGGCGGGGTGAAGGGTTGCGCCGGGCTGACCGCGCTCGGCCGGCGCCAGGTCGCCGACCTGGCCGACCGCCTCTACGAGTCGGGTGAACTGCGCGAGGCGACGACGCTCTACTCGTCGGTCCTGCCCCGTGCGATCGAGACCGCGGAGCGCCTCCGGCCGGTGGTCGGGCCCGGTCCGGCTGCGCTGGGTCCCGTCGTCGAGGACTGCGACCTGTGCGAGCTGCACCCGGGGGAGAGCGACGGGATGTCGTGGACCGACGTGGTCGAGCAGTTCGGCGTGCCCGACTGGGACCGCGACCCCAGCGCGCCGATCGCGCCCGGCGGCGAGAGCTGGTCCAACTTCATCGTCCGGGCGTCGGACGCCGTCCGGGCGCTCGCCCGGCGCCACCCCGGCGAGCTGGTCGTGGCCGCGGTCCACGCCGGTGTCATCGAGGCCACGATGATCTCCTTCCTCGGGATCCAACCCGAGGTGTACCGCCGGGGCTGGCTCCACATCCTGCACGCGTCGATGACCGAGTGGGCGTGGGTGCCCGACGAGGACCGCTGGATCCTCCTCCGGTTCAACGACGCGTGCGGTATCCCGCGCGCGTGAGCGCCCCCTGTAGCCTGAGCGCAGGCGCGTCCGTGAAACCAGGAAGGAGGCCGGCCGAGTGCCTGCGTGCTCCCGCTGCCTAGTCGAGGTGTTCCCGGGCACTGCCTTGTGCCCGAACTGTGGGGCCGCGATACGGCCGACCGTCCTGCCGAAGCCGAAGCCCAAGCGCGTCGGGAAGGTGCGCAGGCGGGTCAACGAGCTGAACCGCAAGGAATTGGTCTTCGGCCCGGCCACCGTTCTCCTTCTGGTCTCGTTCTGGCTGCCCTGGTACTCCGCCTCCGCCGGTCCCTTCTCGGTGTCGGTCGGCGGGCTGAGCGCCCACGGCTGGCTGTTCATCGCGGTGCTGGACTGCATCGTGTTGGTGCTCTACGTCCTGATCACCGCGTTCGGCGCGGGCGACCTGGCGGACCAGGGACGGATGTCAAAGGAACAGCTCCTGACGATCATGACCGCGGTCAACCTGGTCCTCGTGGTGCTGGCGTTCCTGCTCAAGCCGTCCGGCTTCGGCTGGACCTACGGCGCCCTGCTCGCTCTGGCCGCTGCGGTCGTCGCGTTCTTGCCGTTCGGCGTCCCCCTGGTCCAAGAGCAACGGCGCCGCTGACCATTCCCATACGCGTCGCGCATCAGGGCGGCTGGTTCCGCACGCCCGAGAACAATGGCGCCGAAGGCCCGGCTGTCACCCGCCCTTGCATCTTCGTGACGAGGTGGGGCGCGAAGACCGCGCCGTAGAGCAGATTTGCCACCAGGACGACACCCACGACGGACAGCACCGACGACCGCAGTCGGCTCGGCGACATCCGGTCGGCCCACATGTCGATGATCGTGCGCCCTTCCGGGTCGGTCCGTCCCAGGATGTAGGTGAACACCATCATCTGGACGCCCATGGCGAGCGCGTCGTAGAGCGGGTACTGGTGCTTGGTCCCCTGCCAGAGCGCGAGCCCGGGTATCACGCGTCCGTAGTAGAAGACACCGAGTCGGGCGCCGAGGATCGCGTTGAAGAGGAAGGCCCAGAAGAAGCCGACGACGAGGCCGGTGGTGAGGAGGGTCTGTGGCCGTCGCCACCCGAACCTCGAGCTCACCCGTCGCCCGAAAGCGGCGC